>ERZ1034928.173-NODE-173-length-40594-cov-34.701719_pt1 | contig 40594 bp, 63 predicted proteins | sample MGYA00520627_ERZ1034928 | MGnify/ENA primary metagenome ERZ1034928 (study PRJEB33766, sample SAMN09781755) | gut metagenome | biome: gut microbiome | host: Homo sapiens | place: Madagascar | study: EMG produced TPA metagenomics assembly of the PRJNA485056 data...
GATGTGGGAAAGCTCACAGGTCGGCGAGATGTGGGAAAGCTCACAGGTCGGCGAGATGTGGGGAAGCTCCACCGCACGAGATTTCAAAAATTATCCGGACGTGAAAATCCACATCCCGAAGGGCGGCAAGTTCGAGCTGGTCGAGCATGAGGAGGAAAAGCCATGCGACTGATAGACGAAAGCGAACTGAAAAAAAGCATAGAAAAGTGGCTGAATCCAGACCCGAACGCAGACAGAATGGTGGATATCGATGACATAGTAGTGTCTGTGATGATGGAGATTGAGGAGCAGCCAACGGCCTACGATGTGGACAAGGTAGTATCGGAGTTGAAACGGAAGAAATTTATCGAGCAGGAAACCATACTGTCTGACGTTCACCAGGGCTTCAATGCCGGGTTAAGTATGGCTATCCAGATAGTAAAAGGAGGCGGCGTAGATGGGTAATTCAAAGACAGTTATATCTCGTTCTCTTATGGTAAGTATAAAGGCGTCTGCCGATAGAGCATTGAGCGGTGAGACAACTGTTGATCTGGGAATGGTGGAAATAGGATCCATAGTAGATGCTTATAACGATTTTTTTTGTACCGGAAGAGGAAAAGTGTCAAGGAAAGGAGAAGTAAATGGCGATTAAACCTATTTTGTTCAGCACCGAAATGGTGCGGGCAATTCTGGACGGGCGGAAGACTTGCACTCGCCGGCTGGTAAGATTTCTACCTGGAGAAAATTCACAGTGGACTGGATATATTAGAGATGGACTGATGCTCTACAACGGCAGGAATGAGCCTTGTATCATGAAAGCACCGTATCAGCCGGGTGATATCCTGTATGTACGGGAGACATGGTGCGGGCTTCCAGTCAATGAAGCAGGTCATATGCGAGGTCATACCATCTATTATTACAAAGCCGATGGAGAACTGCGGCCTAAAGGTTGGAGAGGCACTTGGTACCCATCAATCCACATGCCGAAAGAAGCGGCCCGTATCTGGCTGAAGGTTACGGACGTGCGGGTGGAGAAATTGCAGGATATCACAAATGACGGAGCAAAGGCAGAGGGAGCGATAGATAACAGAGTGTTTATTCACAGTCCGGAGAATGAATATGATCGCATACATACAGCCAGAGAGCATTTTGTTGAAATCTGGGACAGCACCATTAAAAAATCCGACCTTGACCGCTACGGATGGGGAGCGAACCCGTGGGTCTGGGTGATACAGTTTGAGCGGTGCGAGAAGCCGAAGGAGGGATAACGTGAAGTATAGAAAGAAACCCGTAACTATAGACGCGTTCCAGTATGACGGTGATCTGATGCGCTCTAATGGCGAGTGGAGCTGTCCTGATTGGGCGAAAGAGGCATTCCAGAGTGGCACTATATACTATGATTCGCCGAGTGGCGAAGAACCGCCGACAGAGCTGTATATCGAGACCCTGGAAGGACGGCACCATGTATCGGTTGGAGACTACATCATCCGGGGAGTGGCCGGGGAACTGTACCCGTGCAAGCCGGATATCTTCGCAGAGACCTATGAGCCTGTAAGCGATGGTACAGAAAGCGCCTGGCCTCATATCACAGAGAGATTCAACCGAGTTGTATAGGAGGGAAGGACATGAACGAGCAGGAAACTATTGAACAGCTCCAGGGTGAATACCTTGCCACAAACGGGGTAGAAACCCCGGCAAGTGTGCGGTATCACAACGAAGCACTGGACACGGCTATAGCGGCGCTGAAAGAGGTACAGGAGTACCACGCGACAGGGCACACGCCGAAGATGGTACGTGAGTTGAGACGTGGGTATCTGGATGCTCACAAGAAAGCCGTGCAGTACGCTACGAAGCTGGACGAGTACCATGACATTGGCGGTTTTGAAGTGTGCAAAGCGGCTGTGGAGAAGCAGACGGAGAAGCCCGTAAGAGACCAGCAGAAAACCAAGTGTATCTGGGCTGCCGGATACTGTCCGGTATGTGGAACCGGGATAACGTCACGGTGGAACTACTGCCAGAACTGCGGGCAGAAAGTGAAATGGGAGCCGTACCATATTACCAACCCCGGCAAAAAGGAGGGCGAGGACGAATGAGCAAAGGCCGAGCAAGTAAACAGAACGGATATTTCGCCGCCGTAAGCCGACAGCGGAATGACGTGCATAAGACCCAGAGAGGGAAGAAAAGGAGGAAAGGCTGATGGATCTGGAGCAGAAAGCCATAGAGAGAATCCGGATAGCGTCAGAAATGAGCCTACACCACTACGGAGAGCCGCTGGTCTGCACATACTCCGGCGGCAAGGATTCAGACGTTATGCTGGAACTGTTTAAGCGGTCTGGTGTACCGTTCGAGGTATCTCACGGCCTGACTACTGTGGACGCCCCCCCCGACAGTCCTTGCATGATTGTGTTCTGCGCATTCGAGCAGATACATGACCTGATAGCCGCCGCTGCCAAGCATGGATTCATTCACTACATACCGCTGGTGTTCGTGAAGAACTACAGCCCGCAGGTGCTTAAGGCGAATATGCGTGTTGTAGGCGCTACGGAGTACGCCCTGGTATTCTATCGGGACAGGCTTCCGAAGTTCCGCAACGGCGCACAGCGGGACGAGAACGGCAAGACCATCCGCGGCACCGGGAAGATGGTGTTCAACTGGTTCAGTTGGGAGAAAGACGGGAAGGACATCCCGAAGATTCACCCGGCGCAGAAGCCTGTAGCAGTCTTGAAAAGGCTGATCGAGATCTTCACCGATCCGGGCGATGTGGTAATTGATCCGTGTTGCGGATCCGGATCAACACTCCGGGCGGCGGCAGAACTGGGGCGCAATGCCTACGGGTTTGAGATTGACCGGAATTTCTACACCAGAGCGAAAAATGAAATGCTGGTGTTTGATGGTGACGGCCAGATGAATATTACAGATTTTTTGGAGGATAAAGCATGAACATCTACATCAGCGGCCCCATGCGGGGCGTATACAATTACAGAGAAAAATTTAACCGGGCTGAAGAGTTTATGAAAAAATACGGATTTCGGGTCATAAATCCGGCGAATTTTAAATTTAGCGGAATGAGCAGGGAGGAAATTTTGCACATAGATTTGTCGCTTTTGGGCACGTGCAATGCAATCTATATGCTTAAGGGATGGAAAGAATCTTGCGGAGCAAACCGGGAATACGGGTATGCAGTCGCAAAAAGAATGCTCATTCTGTACGAAGAGGATGACTGATATGAGAATAGAACTTCTGAACGATATGTACCTTGAAGCCAAGAAAGGCGGCGGGTATGAACTGTTCAAACGATACACCACGGCCAAAGGTGAACCTCGTAGAAAGCGCATAGCCTATGCAGGAGACCTTGAACAGGCGGTCAAGGCATTCTTACAGGCCGTCCAGTATGAGGAACTGAAAGAGCTGCACACGGTGTTTGCAGGATATGTGGAGCGGGTGAAGGATTGTAACTGGGATACCGTGATGAAGATTACTGAAAAAATTGAACGTGTGGAAAAGTTGATCAATTAGTTGATCTATCGAAAAAAGTTGAAGAATCAGGAGGAAAAGTTGATGGATGGGTTGAGACGATGTCCGTTTTGCGGTAGCGAAAATATACGGCTGTGGGACGGCCATACTCCGTGGGTGCAGTGTAATTGTTGCCTTGCATCAACAGCGACTGCGAGCACGAAGAAAAAAGCGATAAATTTATGGAATGCGAGGACAGCCAATGACAAATAGAGAAAAATTAGGGACGAGCTTGACAATATGTTATCGGTATTTATCGCAGTGGTGAAAGGAAAGCCAGTACCTTGCGATGATACGAACTGCCGAGAGTGTGATTTTCAAGGGAGCTGCATAGGAAGAGAAGATGCTGCTCTTAATTGGCTCAATGCCGAGTACCAGGAGCCGGGCATAGACTGGAGCAAGGTGCCGATTGATACGCCAGTACTGGTGAGCGATACGGAGAAGAACTGGTGCAAAAGGTACTTTGCCGGAACTGATGAAGATGGTGTCCTACTGGCATTTGCTCTTGGCGGTACATCGTGGAGTTCTGGAGGCGAGACAGAATCGTGGGCATACATGAAGCTGGCGGAGGACAATGAATGACCGGACAACACGAAGATGACAGCTGTGATGACTTCTGGGACAGCTATGATTACTGCTATGAGTGTACCGGATACGGCGATGATTACCGGACTGACGATGACGGCGAACTGGTCTGCAACTGCCCGGATTGCCCGAACAGACCAGGCTGGTGGGATGAGTAACTAAAAAAATAGAATCGGGCGATGCAATCTTCTGGTAGGGAGCGCATCGCCCACACAGAGAGGGGGAAGCTATAGGATGAGGAACCGATATAAAAAGCTGGAAGACCACGGGGTATACCCAGAAGATACCAAGATGCTTCTGGAGCGATGCAAAAAATCTACACCAGAGGAGCGTCACTGGCTTCTTCATGCCTGCATTGACGCTTCACCAGAGGGAATGGAGTTTCTGGTATACGAAAGCCTTGCAATGGGGAAGAGCTATGACCAGATATCCCGGACAGATTATATCCCGATGAAGTCCGATGACTTCTACGGATACCGGCGCAAGGCAATGTCCAAGTTCTATGATTTCCTGCGGATGTATGGCCGGGTCTGAATGTGGTGAGGAGAAAAACGTGGGGATATAGGATAATAGAGGAAGATGGAGGAGTAGCATGGATATTGTGAATCTCAAGATTAAGGACTTGAAGCCTTATGAGAAGAATCCCCGGAAAAACGATGGTGCTGTTGAATATGTGGCGAACAGCATTAAGGAGTTTGGGTTCAAGGTTCCTATCGTAGTTGATGTGGATAACGTCATTGTGGCCGGACACACACGATATAAGGCGGCGAAAAAGCTGGGGCTGAAAGAAGTCCCGGTTATCGTGGCGGATGACCTGACGGAAGAGCAGGTTAAGGCGTTCAGACTGGCAGACAACAAGGTGGGAGAGCAGGCCGAATGGGACTATGCACTGCTGGCCGATGAACTTGACGAGATTCTGGATATCAATATGCAGGACTTCGGATTTCCCAATATGGAGCCGCCGGAAAAGGAAGAACCGGACTATTACGGCGCAGAGCGAGAACGGACATTCGATGCTTACAATCTCCATGACGTGGACGAGGAGCGGCTGACCGAGAAATGGCAAATGCCAATCCTCAAAAAGTGTACCCATATCCCCAAGGACTTAATCTCATTCAACTATGCCAAGACCTCCAAGGAGTATGAGAAAGGCGTGCATTTCTATATTGACGATTACCAGTTCGAAAGAGTTTGGAACGCCCCACATGATTATGTAGACATACTCCGGCAGTTCGATTGCATCCTGACGCCTGACTTTTCACTCTATACAGAGATGCCGCTGCCAATGCAGATATGGAATGTGTACCGCTCAAAGATGGTAGGCCAGATCATGCAGGACTATGGCCTGATGGTGATACCAACCTTGCAATGGTGCCGGGAGGATTCCTTCGAATTTGCGTTTGACGGCATAGAGCCGGGCGGCGTGGTGTCGGTATCTACGATAGGCGTTAAGCAACAGCCGGACGCTAAGAAGATATGGACAGCTGGGATGGACGAAGCCATGCGACAGCTTAAGCCGAAAGCAGTGGTCGTATATGGTGGGGATATCGGGTATGATTTTGGAAAAGCAAAAGCGGTTTACATAAGCAATCACAATGCAGAAAGGATAGGACGTGGGAAAACTTAATCTTCAGCTTTTTGGAGGTAGGGGGGGCAAGTGGAATAAGAAACAGCCCGCTTGAAAGAGGTGCAAAGCCGAAAAAAATTGAAACGCAGTATAGAGTTACATCTGGAAGCCCACGTGGATATACAGGCTATAAAGATGAAATTCTGGAAGCGAAAACAGATAAAAGTGGAAATGTCACCTTTGAATTTGCCAGCCCGAAGAAAAGAGAAAAGACATCAAAGTCGAATAGAACGGAGTATGCGACCTTTGAGGTAGCACATGGAGCTGTTAATGGGTCTATATTTGGAGTTAATCTCAACAAGGCTACTTCTGTATCGGGACAGACCTATAGAATGAGGGAAGAACTGAAAAAGAGTGGCTTCAAGTGGGACGGAAAGAAAAAAATGTGGGTGAAATAAAACGAATTAAAGGTAACGAGATGGTAGGATGGCGAACGAAAGGAACCTAAGCAAAGGAACGCAAACACAATTCCAAAGCGGCGAGAAAGCGGCGAGAAACGGTAGAAAAGGCGGCATTGCGTCAGGCGTGGCTAAGCGTCAGAAAAAGACGCTTTCCGACCTTGCAAAAATGATAGCTGACAACCCTGCCCCGGATGCTGCCAGACGGAAGCTGGAGCAGATAGGCATAGAAGCCGAGGATGCCAGCAACAACGCCGTAATCGTTGCTTCTGTGTACTCTAAGGCCGTCAAGGGCAATATGCAGGCCGTGGAGAAGTGGGAACAGCTTGTTGCGGAAACTAAGGAAGATGCCGGGAAGTATGAGCTGCCCGCCCGTGTGCTTGGTAGGGCGTTCGTGGATATCAACAGGCAGATCCGCCCGAACATGGAATATGTGTTCGAGGGCGGGCGAGGCGGCCTGAAATCCTCTTTCGTGGCTCTCAAGGTTATAGAGCTGCTGAAAAACAATCACAATATGCACGCCTGTGTCACTCGTCAGGTGTCCAATACTCTGAAAGATTCGGTGTATGCGAAAATCAAGTGGGCCATCAATGAGCTTGGACTTCTGGACGAGTTCGACTGCAAGGTGTCACCGCTGGAGATTCGCTATATTAAGACCGGGCAGACGATCTACTTCCGAGGATTGGACGACGAAACAAAGCTCAAGTCTATGACCCCGCCCTTCGGGTATATCGGCATTCTCTGGAAAGAGGAGAAAGACCAGATGAAGGGCGACGCGCAAGAGCGTTCGGTCAATCAGTCAATCCTCCGAGGTGGCGATGAGTGCTATGATTTCTCGTCCTATAACCCGCCGAAGAGTAAAAGCAGCTGGGTACATCGTATCAAGCTGCAGCCCAACCCAAAGCGGGTCATCCATCATTCCTGTTACACTGAAGCCCCTCCGGAGTGGCTGGGCCAGAAGTTCATAGACGACGCCGAGCACCTGAAAGAGGTCAACCCGGAAGCCTATGAGCATGAGTACCTTGGCGTGGCGAATGGAGACGGCGGCAATGTGTTCGAATATATCGAGTTCCGAGAAATTACCGACGAAGAGATCGCCCGGATGGACAAGATATACCAGGGCGTAGACTGGGGCTGGTATCCTGACCGATACGCTTTTGTGCGTGTCTACTATGACCATGCACGGGAGACTCTGTACTTCATTGACGAGATTGGTGAGAACAAGAAAGCGAACAGTTACACGGCGGCGAGAATCAAGGAGCGTGGATATGACGACTACGCGATTATCTGTGATAGTGCGGAGCCGAAGTCTGTATCTGACTACCGTGACGAGGGACTGCCCGCCAGAGGGGCAGAGAAAGGCCCTGGAAGCGTCGAATACTCCATGAAGTGGCTGCAGGGTAAGAGACTGGTAATGGATCCGCGCCGTACCCCGGAAGCCTGCAAGGAGTTCACAGAGTATGAATATGACCGGGACAAGGATGGAAATGTAATCAGCGGGTACCCGGATAAGAACAATCACTTCATCGACGCGACACGGTACGCAACAGAGCCGATATGGAAGAGAAGGGGAAGCAGCGCATAATGGGACTGATATCAATGATTAGAAGGTGGATAAGCATGTTATTTAAGAGCCAAGCAGAAAAAGACTTTCAGATTACCGCCCCGGATCTTTCGGAGATGGACGCAGTGGTGAGCACCTGCGCCAACATATACGCAGGCCGTCCACCGTGGGTGAATGGGAAAGATGGGGTTAAGACTATCAACTTCGCCAAGTCCCTGTGCTCCGAGACAGCGCGGCTCACTACTCTTGCAATCGGTGTGACCATTGACGGAAGCGCAAGAGCCGAGTGGCTTCAGCAGCAGATTGATAAGTCATATTTCCAGATCCGCCATTGGGTGGAGTATGGATGCGCTTATGGTACGGTGTACATCAAGCCCAACGGCCAGACGATGGACGTATTCACACCGGGGGACGTGCTTCTGGTGGACTACGACAACCTGGGCATTAAGGGCATCATATTCAAGGACACGTATACAGAGGGCAAGCGCTACTATACCCGCCTTGAATACCACAGATTCGTCCAGACGGACACCGAGGGCTATGAGCCTTATATCATCAGTAACCGGGCTTATGTGTCACGAGCTTCTGACAGCATCGGAAATCCCGTACCGCTGGAACAGACCAGATGGGCTGGGCTGATGGAAGAGACGCCGCCGATTCTTAAGGGAGACGGTACCAGACTGGACGGCCCCATGTTCGGTATGTTCAGGACACCACAGGCCAACAATGTTGATATGAGCGTACCTACGGGCTTACCGATATTCAGGGAAGCTATTGAGGAACTGAAAGACCTTGACACGGCATACAGTCGGAACGCCGGTGAGATCTTCGATAGTGAAAAGATTATTCTTGCGGACGATACTTTGATGATGCCGTCCGGCACGAACCTTAAGAATACAACAGAAGCAACAAGGGAGCAGACACGAAAAGACATGAAGCTTCCGCACTATGTCAAAAACGTGTTCGGCAATGGCACCGACTACTTCTATCAGGAGATTAACCCACAGCTCAATACAGATGTTCGGCTGGCTGGAATCAATGCTCTGCTGTCCCAGATTGGATACAAGGCCGGATTCAGCAACGGGTACTTCGTATTCAACGAGAAATCCGGGATGGTGACGGCTACACAGGTAGAATCAGACGACCGCCGGACGATTCAGCTTATCAAGGATGTTCGGGACAAGCTGGAGGACTGCCTGAATGGTGTAATCTATGCACTCAATGTATTCGCTGACCTGTACGGTTTGGCTCCGGTGGGTGCTTACGAAACAACTTACGACTTCGGAGATATCACGTACAACCGGGAAGAGGACAGGGCCAGATGGTGGCAGTATGTGACGCAGGGCAAGGCCCCGGCGTGGATGTACTTCGTGAAGTTCGAAGGCATGTCAGAAGAGGAAGCGAAAGCGATGGTGGAAGAAGCTCAGCCCAAAGAAGAGCCAGGGCTTTTCACAGAGGAGTGATAGGATGACCCACACAAGCCGAAAGGATGGTGATCCGCACGTCTCCCGGCCACTGGGTTAAGTGGTGAATAATCAATCAGGAGGGAGTGATACAATATGCTTGAGCCAGAGTACCTTAGACGGGTATCAGAGGGCAGTGAGCAGATTGCGTCCTCCCTCCATGATTATATTATTCAGCAGATTATACGCAGAATCATGCTCCGTATCGGGCGGGGCGAGGAATACCTGCTCACATCATCGGACGTGTGGCGGATTAAGACCTTGCAGGAATCGGGGTATCTTCTGGAAGATATCACCGCGGAGATTGCCAATTACACCAAGCGGCAGAAAAAAGAGATCAAGGCCGCAATGGAAGAGGCAGGGGTTAAGGCCCTGGAAGCAGACCATAAGGTATACCAGGCAGCCGGGCTGTCCCCGGAACCGCTCACACAGTCCCCGGCGCTTATCCGGCTCATGGAACGCAATATGCTGGCCACGGTCAATGAGTGGACGAACTTCACACGAACCACAGCACAGGCCGCGCAGGCGCTGTATATCAGTGAATGTGACCTTGCATACAACAAGGTAATGACAGGGGCGGTAAGCTATACGCAGGCCGTCAGAGAAGCCGTAGACAGCATAGCAGGCGGCGGTGTTACGATGGTACAGTATAGGAGCAGAAATACGGGTATCATCCGTAACGACACGATAGAGACTGCGACGGCAAGAGCTGTCCGAACCGGCATATCGCAGGCTACGGCAGAAATCACGCTTAAACGAATGGCGGAAATGAAGTGGGAAGTTGTCCTTGTATCCGCTCATGTGGGAGCGAGAAATAAGGGTGGAATTCCGGAAAATCATGAGTTGTGGCAAGGAAAGTTTTACAGTCTTCCACAATACGGCCATAGATTTCCGGACTTCTACTATTCAACCGGATACGGGGATATCACAGGGCTATGCGGTGTGAATTGCCGCCACAGCTTCGGCCCCGGGGACGGCGTGAACAATCCTTATGAAAAGGTGGACACAGAGGACAACGCAAGGGCCTATGAGCGGGAGCAGAAGTTAAGATACATGGAGCGGAAGATCCGAAAGACCAAGCGTCATGTATTGGGCTTGCAGGAAGCTGTAGACGGGTGTAAGGACGAGCAGGCCAAGTTCTCCTTGCAACAGGAACTTGACCGAAAATCATACCTCTTACAGCGCCAGAACAAGACATATAACGAGTATTGCAAGGCCAACGACCTCCGGCCACTGGCCGACAGGATTAGAATAGCACAATGGAGCCGGGAGCAGGCCGCAAGGGCGCGGGGAGCTGCGCGGCGGTATGAAAACGCAAAGGGAGCAGATTAATGGACTTATACGAATTAGGGAAAGCATTTATGACTATATGCGTGGGGATTTCCACGGTGGGAGCTGCGGGAACCATCATCTATAAGGCTTACACGGAAGCCAGAAAGCCACAGGAGGACGTCAACAGACGGCTGGACAATATCGAGAAGCGGCTGGACGGCATAGACCAGAAGCTGACCAACGATTATACCCAGATCAATCAGAACCGGGATGACATGAACCTGCTGATGCGCAGTATGTTCGACCTTATTGAGAACAAGATCACCGGGAACAATGTGGAGGGTCTAAAAAAAACCAGAGACGATCTGATTCACGCCTTAACAGACAAGTAAGAGGGGTTCACTTGAAGATCTACGATTTTACCGCGCCGGAGCTGGCATATTATAAAAAGTTCTGCAATTTCGATTCCAGGGAAGCAGCCTTGTATGATTTACGGGCGAAGAATATTCCTCTGGAAGAGTGCGCGGAGATATTGGGATACGAGAACATCCGCAAGTTGAGCCTGCGGGTCAATCGGAAGATTGTGAAAATGACGGACACCCGCCGGATGCGGGAATGGATAGATACGGTCTATTGGAAGAATGAGCTGAACAAATAAGGAACTTTTGAGAGCTTTCCTGGGCATTTATAGAGCCTGTGGACAGCTCTTTTTTTGTGCGAAAATATAGGCATGAACAGATATGACCCTTACGCGGATCCAGATCCGCAGGACGAGATCGAGATACCGATAAGGACAGATTACCGCGACATTGTCGCGGCGGTGATGGAGGGCAAGCATGAACGGATATATGCCTTACATGATGAACATGGATGCAATGGCGGCGGAACAGGCAGCGCTGCAGCAGAGGATCCAGCAGATGGAGCAGCAGAGACAGCAGTATCAGCCACAGCCGCAGGCTCCGGCCCAGAATGTGAACTGGATACAGGTGGCCGGGATTGAGGGAGCCAAGAACCAGATTGTACAGCCGGGACAGACAGCATGGATGATGGACAATAACAGCCCGATGTTCTACGTCAAGTCCGTGGACGGCATGGGAAGCGCCACGTTTAGGGTTTTCCGATTTGAGGAGATTTCCACAGACTGCATGGCTCCGCAGCCACAGCAGGCCCCGCAGGACTATGTGACCCGCGCTGAATTTGAAGACCTGCTCCGGAAACTGGGAGAACCTACGCTGGAAAAGGAGGATAAGACTTTATGAATCCATTGATGGCAATGATGGGCGGTGGCCGGAACAATCCGATGGCTATGCTCGGGCAGGCTATGGGAATGATTAATCAGGCGAGACAGTCTGGAAACCCGCAGGCTGTGATACAGCAAATGGCCGTGCAGAACCCGAACATCAAAAAGGCTATGGATATGTGCCAGGGCAAGAACCCCGAACAGGTATTCAAGGATATGTGCCGTCAGAACGGCATAGACCCCGGACAGATAACCGGGATGCTGAAATAGCTATCTCGTCGGTGCGCAACGACTTGATAAATATAAGATAAGGAGATAACCAACATGACAGATGGAATGGGCTTAACAGCGGCTGACGTTGCTGCTGTAACCAGAAACGACAATGATGGCATGTGGGGCGGCGGTGGCTGGTGGATCTGGATCATCCTGATTGCATTCCTCTTCCCGATGATGGGCGGCTGGAATCGTAACGGCGTTGAGACAGGCGTACAGGACAACTTCATTTCCGATGAATTTGTCAAGCGCGATATCTTCAATACAAACCAGAACGTAAGCAACACAGCTTGTCAGACCCAGAGAGACATTCTGGAAAATCGGTACACCAATCAGCTTGGATTACAGCAGTTAGGGGCACAGTCCCAGCAGTGCTGCTGTGAGACACAGAAAGAAATCCTTGAGAATCGCTACGCTGCTGCTTTGCAGGCGCAGGCTGCGCAGGCACAGCTTGCTTCTTGCTGCTGCGATATCAAGGAAACGATTCTGGCAGACGGGCAGGCTACACGCCAGCTTATCCAGGACAACACAATCCAGAACCTGCGTGACAAGTTGGCAGACAGAGATCGGGAGCTTCAGACAGCTTACGCACAGATTTCTCAGGTCAACCAGACCAAGAATATCGTGGATGCAGTACGTCCGACCCCGATTCCGGCTTACCTGACTTGCAGCCCGTACTTCGCATATAACAGTGGTTCCTTTTACGGGGGCGGCTGTTGCGGCGGGAACGTGCTGTGACCAATCAGGAGCTGACCGCTCTGGATCTTCTCAACCTGTTCGGAGTCTTTCTGCAGGCGCTCAATTACCAGAGCGACCTGTCACAGGAAAGCAACGCAGACCTCGCAAGGCACCTGCAAGAGCAGGATAAGAAGTATCTGGAGCGGATTCTGGAAAATCAAAACAGAATAATTAGCATGTTGGAAGAATCCATATCTACCACAAGGTAGTCTTGCGCAAGGGGTAGGCGTGGCCTGCCCCTTGTTTTTTTTTAAAGAAGGAGAAAAATATGCTTAATGTAATTGCAAAGACGGCACAGACCGTCAATACCAATCAGAACATCATATTCACAGATACACGCGTCAAATCTCGGCGCTGTGGCTGTCAGAGCGGATGGCTTAGTCACATCGATGGAAGCGGTCTGTTCACTATCACCAACCGCGGAAACCAGCCGATGGCGGTGGAGCTTCAGTTCAATGCAAATGTGACAGCTGCGGCCGCTGGAGCAACTGCTCTTACGCTTGAGCTGAACGGAGAAGCGATCGGGGGTACAGAGATGGATTATACCGTAGTTACTGCGGATGTGTACCAGAACGTAAGCGCGGATACGCTTATCCCGGTTCCTGCAGGAACTTCCTTAACTGTATCAGTTGGGAACATTTCAGCTGGAGCGGTTCTTGTTAAAGATGCGAACCTTATCATTAAGAAGGTAGCTTAGGGGGTGATCGCATGATTACCTTTAAGAGCAAGGCAGACGTGCAGACGGTAGAGGACGTATACGCCGAAGTCAATGCGCGGTATATTGCCGCGCTGATGCTCCACGACCAGATGGCGGACTACTTCGACTTTTTGGGCTTGCATGGGTATAAGCAGCTCCACGAACACCAGTACTATGAGGAGAGCCGGGAGCGCCGGAAATTGAATCGGTATTACATCGGACACCACGGGCGGCTCATACCTGATAGATTTTCCGGCACGGTCAACATGATACCCGATGGATGGGCCACAGCCAAGCAGATTAGTGTAGGCCGCAGCACCAAGCAGAAAGCCGTGGAGGACGGCTTCAACGCTTACCGAGAGTGGGAGACAGAGACAAAAAAGCTCTACGAGATTTATTGTCGCAAGCTCCGAGAACTCGGCGCAGTGGCTGACGCTGTATTTCTGGAATCTATGGTAGAGGACGTGAGCGAAGAGCTGAAGAGGCTGGAAAGAATCATCACTGACCTGATATCCGCCGGGTATGATATGGTTTACGTGGTGGAGAGCCAGAAAAAGCTGCACGATAAGTATAAGGAAAAGAGGTGGGATAATGAGTGAACTGATTAAGGTGTTGGAGAAGCAGCTGGAGATTGAAAGTGCGGCGGCAAAGAATAAGCTGACTGCATCGAACCTTGACAGCATTTCCAAGCTGACCACGGCAATCTGCAATCTGAAGTGTATGGAGAATGAAAGCTGGGGCCGGGAGATTGTCACAGAAGCGGCGGAGACGGCTATCAGCAAGTATTCCAACGCAAAGTATGACCACAATATCGACGACCTATATGACGCGTATATCGCGGCAAAAAAGGCATATCAGGAAATCGGAGACCAGGGCCACCGGGACAAGCTCATGGAATCGGTCGGGCGCCTGATGGTGGAGGTCTATGATATGCTTTCGGCTATGGTCATTGATTCCGACTTTCAGGAGGAAAAGGCCGAAATCATGAAGCGGATCCGGATGCTTGCAGATGTGTAAAATGTGGTGCCACCACATATATGCCGTATGTAGTATGATGGGAGTGTGAAAAGTTATGACCTTAAGCTGAAAGGCTTTGCCGATGATAGTTTCCCTCCTTTCAAGGATATGCGCCCTTAACAGAAACCAGAAGACGATGCTCCCTTACCATTGGCTTTCTGGGAGGTTGAAAAGCGGATGCGATTTCCGGCGCATATCATTGTCTTTTCTTTTACACGTACACCTCATCAAGGCGGGCAAGTCCCGCCCAAGCCCCTGTAGCTCAACTGGTAGAGCGGCTCCCCTGTAAGGAGCGGGTTCTGGGTTCAAATCCTGGCACGGGCTATCGCAATTCAATGATTTCAGGTGGTGGATTTTGTCGCAACCACGCGCCCTACGGGCTAAAAGAGATGCAGGGAAGGCGACGCCTGCGGGATTGTTGAATTGCCATCGGAATATATCATCAATGGCAGATGTGGAGGGTCGCGCCCTCTGTCCTGGTTCGATTCCAGGTGTTCCGACTACCCCGCCAGAGGTTGATCTGGCTCAATCCATTACCGCCGACGGGCGGTTAAGAAGAAACGTTCAGGAGGATATAAGATGCAGAACTATGAGCAGATTCTTACAGAGCTTGGTATTGAGATTCCGGAGGACAAAAAGGCGGATCTGAAAAAGAAATTCGACGAGAACTACCGCACAAAGGCCGATTATGATAAGGCTATTCTCAAGAGGGATGAATATAAGACCTCATTGGATGACGTGCAGAAGCAGCTTGAAGAGTTCAAGGACGTTGACGTGAACGACCTGAAAACCCAGATCAGCACGCTGACCACACAGCTTGCGGACGAGAAGAAAGCGCATGACGACGATACCCGCAAGGCGGCGCTGGAAAAGACGGTTGACGAGTTTTTCTCTTCTGTGGACGAGAAAGGCGAGAAGGTATACGACTTCCTCAACGATATCACAGCCAACCACTACCGGGAGGAGCTTGCCAAGGCTCTTGATTCTGATTCCGCAAAAGGAAAATCCATCGCGGATATCTTCAAAGGTATGATTACCGACGCGGACGGAAAGCAGAAAGCCGGAATCTTCGTGGATAAGCAGCAGGCAGCAGCCCAGCAGAATGCAGCGAAGTTCACTAAACCCGCACAGCAGAGCGGCGCTTCCGGACAGAAGTACACTATGTCCCAGCTTATGAAGATGAAGAATGAGAATCCGGATCTGGATATCTCACAGTATATGCAGTAACTGAAAAGAAACCGATAGCACATCAGGAGTGCTACCGCTAACCCACACACCTTTTAACAGTTAATGGGTAGAAAGGACTTTTTTTATGGCATTATTTGACCAGAAAAATTTTAACGGCGAGGTTTTTGGCGCCTACGTTGACCGGGTTCCGAACCTCAACAGAAACGAGCTTCTGAAATCCGGAGCTATCGTTGAAAAACCCCAGTACGCAACCATGCTGCCGGATCAGACTGGCGGCAACTATATCACCATCCCGATTAAGGCAAGAATCGGCGGTACCGCTGATAACTATGACGGCTCCACCAACATCACAGCGGATTCCCGTGAGACTTATACACACGGAAGAATCGTTGTGGGCCGTGCTCATGGATGGACAGAGAAGGACTTCTCCTCTGACATCACCGGAGAGGACTTCATGCCCGCAGCGGAGGAAGTGGCTGAATACTGGGACGACATCGACCAGGCGACACTGCTGTCCGTCCTGAAAGGAATCTTCTCCATGACCGGAACCGAGAATAAGAAGTTCGTGGACGGCCACACCTACGATGTATCCATGTCTGCAACAGACACCGGATTCAAGGAGACCACTCTGAACAATGCAGTTCAGCAGGCACTTGGCGATAACAAGGGCAAGTTCAGCCTGGCAATCATGCATTCCAAGATTGCTACTGACCTCGAAAACCTCAAACTGCTGGCGTACATGAAGTATAACGATGGAGAGGGAATCGAGAGAGACCTGACCCTGGCTACACTGAATGGCCGCGCTGTCCTCATTGATGACAATATGCCGACTACAGCAGTAGCCGCAAAGTATGTCAAGGCAGCACAGACAGATCCGGGGGCCTTGAAAGTGGCAACTCCTGGAACTGGAACCGGAGAAGTTCCGAAGTCTTCCGTAACCGGAGATATCGCAGATGCAGCTGATGGCGATTATGTCGTACTGCTTCCGGCAGGCACAGCATACACAACCTACGTTCTGGGCGAGGGAGCAATCGAATACACCAACTGCGGCGCAAAGGTTCCCTATGAGATGGACAGAGACGCGGCAAAGAATGGCGGCGAGGATACCCTGTATTCCAGACAGAGAAAGATCTTCTCTCCCTACGGTATCTCTTTCAAGGCTTCAAGCATCATCTCCCCGACAAAGGAGCAGCTTGAGACAGCGGCGAACTGGGAGCTGGCAAACAACAACAGCGGTACTTCCAAGAAGTACTTCCCGGTTAAGGCTATCCCCATCGCACGTATTATTACCCGGTAAAGGAGGTTTCCGGCATGGCCTATGCAGACTATGAATTCTATACAAGTTCATTTTACGGTAGTGCCGTGCAGGAATCCGATTTCTTACGGCTGTCTGAGCGGGCTTCTGACTGGCTGGATGCGGCGACTTTCGACCGCTTGGTAGATAGTCGCCCGTCCAGTGAGCGGAGCCAGAAAAAGATTAAGAAAGCCGTGTGTAATCTGGTGGAAGTACTCTACCAGCTTGAGCAGGCCAAAAAGCAGGCCAGTGCGGCGGCGTCTGGCTCCTCTTCTGTAGAAGTTGGAACCGGGACGTCCACGGGCATTGTGACTTCGGTATCGTCCGGAAGCGAATCCATATCCTATGCGACGCCACAGCAGGCCGGGGCGTCTGCGAAAGAGTGGAGCGCAGTATATGCGGCGGCGGGCGACCCGAAGCTGGAAAATAAGCTCATGTTGGACACGGTAAGGCCGTATTTGATGGGAGTAACAACAGACGAGGGCGTGCCGCTCTTGTATGCGGGAGTGTGAGTATGAATCTACTGAAAAGACTTTTCTGCGACCATTCGAAGCAGAAGTATATCGGTTCTTATCTGGAACAGGACGAACATGGGCACAGATGTACACGGCATATCTGGCAGTGTAAGAACTGTGGAAAAAGAATATACGGGAGGTAACGATATGTTCAAAAATTGCGTATTCAAGGTATCAGTAAATACACGGAAGTGGCTGAAAAATGCGGGCGTAAGAGCAGTTAAAACCGTAGCCCAGACCTTTGTTGCAAGCGTGGGAACCGCTTCTGTCCTTGGTGGGGTAGATTGGAAGATGGTGATTTCTGCGTCTGTTTTGGCAGGAATCTTGTCCGTAGCTACCAGTGTTGCGGGCATTCCGGAAGTAGAGGCGGAGTAAGGTATGGGTGGACGTGGTGCGAGCGGACTAAGCTACCAAGGAAAGAATGGCGGGTCTGGTAGAGCTTCAAGCAGTGGTGTGAATGTGTCAGAAATGCGCGGCAAGCTGGACAGCCTTTCTTCCAATGTTCTGAATGACAAGCGCGCCGCCGAAACCATTGAGCAGATCCAGAACTTAACTGGAAGAGACCAGAATGTAAAAATCTACCGGGCGACAGTCGGCAATAGCATTAATCAAAATGACTGGGTTTTCTTATCAAAAGCACAGGCAGAGCGGTGGACAAAAACACCACTCGGCAGGCCGAAGCCTGGCGTAAAAGTCATTGAATCTACTGTAAAGGCAAGCGAAGTCGATTGGACTGGAAAGAATTTGGAGTTTGTGTATACCGGAAAACGGCGGCGCAGATAGGCGAGATAAGATATGTACGAAAAGACCATCACTCTATTCAACCGATACGATTCACAGACCGGAACAGTCTGGTATCCGCATATCCTCACAGGCGTAGATCTGAACACTGACCGGGGAGCGATTCTGAAAAAGTACGGCCCGGACAGTACAGACAACGCCCAGCTCCATGTGCGGTATCATCTTCGTGATGGCACGAAAATGATTGCCGATAGCACTGGGAAAGAGCTTGAATGGCTCCCGCCGAAAGAATGGACGAAGCAGACCAATGATGCACTTGAAAATTCAATCACATTCTCACCGGATAGCTTTTTCTGGGAAGGTGCATGGGACGGCGGGACAGTGAACGACGCAGAGTATACGGATAGACGGTACGAAGGGTTCTACGCTTACATGAACGCCAAGTATGACAATGTATTCTTAATCACCAGTGTAGGTGGGCCGTATCCACTTATTCCTCATTTTGAAATTCTGGGGAAATGACATGGCACGAAGCAGAAAGTTCCATTTCAAAAAATACACCATCATAAAAGGCGATATCAAGGTATCGCTGGATATGTCCCGATTCAACGGGCAGTACCAGATGGCTCAGTATAAGCTGGACGGAGAAGTCATGAACAGCATGATACCGTTCATGCCGATGGAAAAAGGTACATTCATCAATGTAACCCGCGCCGCCAGTGCAGCGGTGCAAGGCTCAGGACAAGTATATGCTGCTTATGGAGAGCAGGGCCGATTCCTCTATGAAGGAAAAGGCATGGTAGGAATAGAAAGCGGTAGCCCCTGGGCGAAAGATGGAGAGAAAAAAGTATTGGTCAGCCAGTATGGCGGAAAGACCAACGCCAAAGAGTTCCTGTCTTACAATCATTCAGCCCACCCGCAGGCACAGGCGGAGTGGTTCGAACCCGCAAAAGCGAAAGATCTGGACAAGTGGGTTAAAGACGTGAAAGAAACGGCTGGAGGTGGCACATATGGAAAGTAAGCCTATCAGGGAGGATGCAGGTGGATATGAGATACTTACCGCGGCAATGCGGGAACTGCTCAATCAGTATCCGGGCCTGTACGAGGACGAGACCATCAAATTCGAAGAATTGCAGGCCGACAGCGGCATTGCATTTTCGGCGGACTCCGGTGCATTGGTGTACTCCGAAAAAGAGGATGTATGCGGCGTGATGCATCAGACCTGTCAGTATCCGTTCTTTGTTGTCTACCGTACGGCATCTGACAAGGAACGGCAGAAAATGAGCGTGCAGGAGTTCTTGGATAATCTCGGAAAGTGGATATGCCGAGAACCTGTCACCATAGACGGCAAAGAGACGCGCCTGTCTGCATTTCCAGCCTTGTCCAGTGGGCGAGAGATAAAGCGGATCACACGCAATAACTCTTACGGCTTGGAAACGAAAGAAAGCGGTGTGCAGGACTGGCTCTTGCCTATCACTGTCCAGTACACAAACGAATATGAAAAATGGTAACTGATTACCGACTGCAAAAGAAGAATGCAGCCGCTACCCTATGAGCCTTTGAAGAGTTATAGGCAGAAAGGATTTTTTCATGATTGAAAGAAAATATCTTGCTCACTATCTGGATTCTTCTTTCGGCGCTGTAAGCACGACTTACGTTCGCCTTGGCAAGAATCTGGAAGAGTACAACGAAGAGCTGAACCCGGATGTGGAAGTCACAAAGAATATTCTTGGGGAGCAGTCCGTACAGCATTCCGGCTATGAGGTACAGTCCGATGTTGATCCCTTCTACTACGAAGACTACGACGACGCACTGTCTAATAAGATTATGGAGCTGGCGAACACCCGGGCCACAGGCGATAAGTGCAAGACTACTATGGTTGATGTACTTCTGAAGCCCGGCACAAACGAGGACGATGCACCTACCGCGGTATGGGCGTACAGAGAAGATGTGTACGTCATCCCGACCAGTGTAGGCGGTGACACTTCCGGTATTCAGACACCGTTCACCGTGTATAAAGCCGGAAACCGGGTTAAGGGAACCTGGAATGTGACAGCCAAGACATTCACACCCGCAAGTGAGTAAGGAGGCTACCTATGGCAAGAGAACTGGTTCTTGATACCAGAGAATGGATCGAGATTAAGGATACCAGAGGTAATGTGACGGGCGGATTCTACTGGAACCCGTCAGACCTCGATGTTGCAAAGCGGTGTGAAAAGGTCGTAGAGGTTTTCGAAAATCTCCATGTAGACGAGAACGCCGGGGACGATGAACTGTACAAGGTTTCTGACGAAATCAAGAAGCAGTTCGAATACCTACTGAACACCGATGTATCCGCATTGTTCCAGATCAATCCGCTCTCTCCCAGACCGGACGGAACACTGTATGCAGAGTACCTTCTTGATGTGATTACTACATTCATCGAGACAGAGATTGATGTGAGAATCAAGCACACCAGCGCTCGAATCAAGAAGTATACCGAAAAGTACAAAAAATGAGCGCCTATGACCTGCCTGTAGCTCTGGAGGTTGCAGGCAAGGAATACGGGATAAGAAGTGATTTCCGGGCGGTCTTGGACATACTGATAGCCATGACTGACCCGGATTTGTCGGATTACGAAAAAGAAGAGGTTATGGTGGAGATCCTGTATGAGGACGATATACCAGCCAGCGGATATGAGGAAGCCTGCGAAAAGGCTGTGAGGTTCATAGATGCGAATATCTCCCCAGACAATAAGCCACGCCACCGACTGATGGACTGGGAGCAGGACGCACCGCTCATTATACCCGCGGTCAATAAGATTGCCGGGCAGGAGGTACGGGCACTCAAATACCTGCATTGGTGGACATTCCTTGGATTTTTCATGGAAATTGGTGAAAGCCAGTTTTCGCAGATAGTCTCTATCCGACAGAAAAAGGCGAAGCATGTCAGGCTCGAAAAATGGGAGAAAGAGTTTGAACGCGAGAATCACTCACTTATCCATCTCAAGGTCAAGGAGACAGAGGATGCAAGGACAGCACGTGAAAGCATGGAAAAATGGCTATAAGGCGGTGAGCGATGAAAGCAGACGGAAGTGTCATTATTGATACGCAAATCAATGAGGACGGCATTAAGGCCGGTTCTGAAAATATTAATAAGGCTCTGAAAAATATGGCCGCTTCTACCGCTGACCTGAACGATAAGGCGCGGATCGCCATTGAAAAGCAGATTAACTCCGTATCTAAGATGAACCAGCAGTATACAGCCCAGCTTCAGAAAGTCGAAGAGCTGCGGCAGAAGATAGAAGAGATGCGGAAAGAAGAAGTTCCTACACAGGAATACTCTGCATTGACTGCAGAGATTGAGAAGCTGGAAAAATCCCTGGATGCTGTGATTGAGAAAGAAATTAAGTTCGTGGAGACCGGCGGCAATACGGAATCCTCCGCATTTAAGCGGATGGAATACGATATTGACCAGCTCAACGCAAAGTTGGATACGGCCCGGGCAAAGAAAAAAGCCTTGGAAGATTCCGGCGGCGCATATACTCCGATGATGAACACAGATTCAGGCACCGCTACGGTTCAGAGACTTGAGCAGGAAGAGCAGAAGCTGGACAACATGAACAATCAGCTCAATACGTCTTATAAGGCCCTGAATCAGAAAGTATCTGAATACCGTGAGAAGATGGAAGAGGCCGGGAAAGAAACGGAAAAGACTTCAAAAAAGACGAAGAATGCCACGAAGTCAATCATCCCGTTCGGCAAGAGTATCTTAAGCCTTGGAAAGATGGTTAAGCTCATGCTTATCCGTCAGGCGATCCGGGCGATGATTTCCGCAGCCAAAGAGGGCCTGCAGAACCTTGCGCAGTATTCGAAGTCGGTCAACAAGGATATGTCGATGCTCATGTCCAGCATGACCCGGCTGAAAAACTCATTCGCCACGGCGTTCGCCCCGATATTGAGTGTAGTTGCTCCGATTCTGTCCAAATTCATTGACATGATTTCAAGGGCCGTAACGGCGGTAGGACAGCTTTTTGCGGCACTGACGGGGAAAAAGACGTTCACGAAAGCTGTGGCCGTCCAGCAGGACTATGCAGCGTCTCTGGACAAGACTGCAGACAGCACCAAAGACGCAGAAAAAGCGGCGGAGGGGTATCTTTCCCCATTGGATGAGATCAATAAGCTGGAGAAGAAAGATACCTCGAAAGACAACTCCGGAGCTTCCGGCGGTGTATCTCCGAAAGATATGTTTGAAGAGATACCGATTGATTCTAAGTTTCAGGAATTGGCGGCGAAAATCAAAGAAAAAATGCAGCCTATTATTGATTCAATTAAGCGGCTGAAAGAGCCGGCCGTCGCACTGCTTAAGAGCCTGGGCGATACCTGCAAATGGCTGTGGGATACGATTCTCGCCCCGCTGTTCAACTGGCTTCTGTCCTCTGCAATTCCGAAAATTATTGACATTCTCGGAAAGCTGCTGGAGCTGATTAAGGTGATTGTGGACTGGATCAACAAATACATTTTGCCAGTGATTCAGCCGATTGTCACAGCGCTGCTGAAAATGGTCATGAACATGGTGGATGGAATTCTTGATGTTCTGGATGGATTGCTTGATTTTCTCGTTGGAGCTTTTACGGGCGACTGGAACCGAGCATTTTCTGGATTGCAAAAAATAGCTTCCGGATTTCAAAAAATCATAATGTCAGTATTCACAGGAATACAGGACATTATGAACGCTTTTGACGGTTGGCTCCAGGGATTTTTCTCTACAGATTGGACGAAAGCGTTTGGAATCCTTGGGCATACTTTGAATGCTTTTATGGTAACGGCTCGCGATTATTGGAACGGATTGAAGACTACATTTAACGGAATTATCACTTTCTTGAATGGTGCATTTGCCGGGAACTGGCGGCAGGCCTGGAATGGTATTAAGCAGATTCTTTCTGGAGTATGGCAGATGATAGTTGCTGTCGTAAAAGCACCTATAAATCAGATTATCGCAATGGTAAATTCAATGATTGATGCTGTTGCTTCTGGAATCAATGCTGTAATAGGTGCACTGAATAGTATTCATGTGAGAGTTCCGAGCTGGGTTCCTATATATGGCGGTCGCCGATTCGGATTTGACATTGACCGAGTAAGTACTCGGCATATCCCATATCTTGCGACAGGCGCGGTAATCCCGCCCAACGCTCCATTTATGGCAATGCTGGGCGACCAGAAGAACGGAAATAACCTGGAAATGCCGGAGAACCTTCTGCGTCGAATCATCCGGGAAGAATCCGGGCAGAAGTCCGGCGGCAGCTATCGGTTTGTCGGTCAGATTAACCGGCGGGTGCTGTTCGATGAATTCGTAAGTGAAGCGAAGATGCGGCAGGCGGCGACGGGTATCAATCCGCTTGAATTGGGGTAGGAGGATATATGCAAGATTGTATTAAGATTAATGGTATAACGGTAGTCCAGCCAGACGAAGACGGGGGATACTCTGCGAATCTGGCAACTACATCTACAGAGGATTCGGATAGAGATCAGACTCTGGACATGCATAATACTCCAATAGGAACGATACAGGGCTATGGCTTAAAATGGTCTTATATCAAGGCAGTGGATGCAGCCAAAATCCTTCAGCAGATTGTTAATCGCTCATCATTTACGTTGCACTATTTTGACATCTTAACAGCATCTTGGCGGGATGGAGAGTTTTATGCTTCAAATTTCAACGCCCCGGCTAAAACCTTAGAAGATGGGATAGAGTGTTGGGACGAACTGTCATTTAACGCACTCGGGAAGAAGGCGCGATGAAGAACGCAAGTAATGAATTAATAAGCACATCAGCAGAGCGCACAGACTTTTATGTGCTGGCTTCCGTGAAGTTTGCAGACGGGACAGCAAAAGAGCTGTCCCGCAGCGACTTCTACCTGTCTGGCAATAGTTACACTGACGCAGCCGGGAGCAGTTCTTTTCCTCTTGGCGTGGCCTTGGAGAAGCAGGTCGGTATCGCCATAGTCAACGATGTTGACCAGTGGTCTACTTACGACTTCTACGGCGCTGAATTTACAATGTACTGCTGTCTGGATCTGGACAGCGGAAAGACAGAAAAGATTCTGCTCGGCACGTTCACGGTTATCGAGCCGGAATCCTACGGCAGTATTATCGAAGTGACCGCCGCGGATGCAATGTATCTGGGCGACACGGCTTACACAACAGAGTTGTCATTCCCCATGACCGCTGCGGCGGCACTGCGGGATAGCTGCTCCACCTGTGGGGTGACGCTACAGACAACTACATTCACCAATGGAGACTATGTGATCTCGTCATTTCCGGATGGCATTACCCACCGGACACTCTGGGGCCTGTGTGCTATGCTGGCGGGCGGAAACGCCAGAATGGATGAATATAACCGCCTGAATATCGTAAGCTATAATTTCTCGCTCTTTGACAAGGGCGGACTGGACGGCGGCGTATTTGACGGCTCCACGCCTTACACCAGCGGAGACACTGCAGACGGCGGCTCTTTCAATCCTTGGGACACTGGGTATGTGTACGACGCAGGAACCTTTACGGGTATGAGAGACTATCACGTGTTCTTCCGGGCGAAGAACCTGACCGTGGCGACTGACGACGTGGTTATCACGGGAATTCAGACCACGGTTGACGATGTAACTTATCTGTATGGAGAAGAGGGATATGTCCTTACCCTGACCAATCAGCTGATAGAGGGTAATCCGCAGGATGCGATGAACCGTATCGGGCCTATGATTGTAGGCGTAAGATTCAGACCTTTCGAGATGGATCATATCGCTTACCCGATGGCAGAGTTTGGTGATGTGTGCTATGTGATTGACCGGAAACAGAATACTTACCAGTCCGTGATTACAGATGTGAATTTTACCTTCTTCGGCTACACGACCATCAAATGCTCTGCTGATAGCCCGATGCGGAACAGCAGTAAGTATTATTCCAAGACCACGGAAGCAGTGGTCAAGGCACGGCTGAACACCAAAAAGCAGTTGACGGAGTACGACAAGGCTGTCCAGATGCTTACAAGCCTTATCACACAGTCATTCGGTGTATTTAAGACCGAGGAAGTGCTGGAAGATGGCTCCGCAGTATTCTATCTGCACAATAAGCCTACGCTGGCAGAATCGCAAACCATCTGGAAAATGACCGCCGATGCATTTGCGGTATCTACGGATGGCGGAGATACTTGGAACGCCGGCATGGACTCTTCTGGTAATGCCGTGGTCAACGTGCTGTCAGCAATCGGCATACAGGCTGATTGGCTCCGGGTGACGGATTTGCAGGCCATCGGGGCGACGATTGGCGGGTGGAATATTGGAACAGGACAGATCGTGAAAACTATAGATTTGTATGACGATATGTCAGTTGAAGGCCTTAAGAATGTAGGGGACAATGATCCGGTTCAGTATTGGTGCTGGATGCGTAGCCCGGTGAATAAGGACACATGGGTATTTGCTATTTGCTATAAGAGAAAAGCTGATTATATCGCTGGCAACAATACTGTATATCGTATTTTTTCAGCGACAGCGGGCGGAATTGTTACAGCAAATACCTTTTCCAGTTCAAACGCAAGCATAACTGGCGGAACGATAAATATAAAAACAGCTTCTGAAAGCTCAAGTGCAATTAAATTAAGGTATGAAAACTCCAATATCAATAAAGAAATTGATATATACTCGGGCGGCTTGGAATCTAAGAACAATGCCAGCGGAGGCTATGCAAGACTTTTTTCTCAAGATACTGGTGGCGCAATTATTCTTGGAATTGGAAATACAACACACGTTATCATTAACAGCGGTGGGCTGCAGGTTAATACAATTGCGACATCTAGATTTCAAGGCGATTTATATGTAGGCGGTGGATTTTCGGCATCTGGAACAAAATCAAGGGCAATTAATACAGAAGATTTTGGGAAAATTCTTCAATACTGTTATGAAACACCAACCCCAATGTTCGGTGATATCGGCACGGGCCATACGGACGAATCAGGCAAGTGCTACATCTACTTCGACCCGGTATTTCAGGAAACCGTATCCGCCGATTACACCTATTGCGTATTCCTTCAGAAAGAGGGCAAGGGCGATATCTGGGTATCAGAAAAAACCGCCGATTACTTCCTTGTGGAGGGTACGCCGAGCCTTGCGTTCTCGTGGGAAGCCAAGGTGAAGCAGCGAGACTACGAATACCTGCGGCTGGATCCGCTCGACCGCTCACAGGATGAACAGGACACTGATTATGAGGGACTGGCTACGGCCTACCTCGCCAACTATGAAAAGGAGATATTAGATTATGAAAAAACTGACTAGCTTCACTCATCACGTTACCGCAGAAGGAGACCGTATCTCCTACACCTATTCAGAGATTGACAGCACCGGGAAACTGGTGAACCAGAACGTCCGAGAGAACTTCATCGTTGTGGATCCGGCCTTGCAGGCTCACGTAGATGCAATCCGGGATTATATTGAGCAGAATAGAATGGAGGCATAGTATGGCGATTCAGAGCAGGCGTGGAGCCTATGGAGATTTCGATCCGGATAAGATGCTTCCGGGAGAGTGGGCGTCAGTGCTGAAAGATGATCCCAAGGCACAGGACGGCAAGGCGGTTTATATGTGCTTTTCCGCTGGAGATGTCAAAAGAATGGCAACCTACGAGGATATGAAAAACAATATCCAGGAAGCCACGGCAGAGATCATTGAACAGGCAAAAGAGGAAGTCACAAAGGACACAAAGGCCGCAAAAGAATCCGCAGCGCAGGCAGAGTCATCGGCAAAGACAGCGGAAGAAAAGGCGAGTGCTGCTGAAAAATCAGCTTCAAATGCTGAAAAATCCGCTGAAACTTCAAAATCTGCATTGGCAAGTTCAAACAAAAACTTTTCCGATCAGTATACAAAAAAAACGTACAAAAAAGGAGAAACCTGCATCCAAGACAATGTGCTGTACGAAGCCAATGCAGATATCAATCCGGCAGAGGATTGGAACGCAGCTCACTGGACAGAAACTTCCGTAGAGAAGATCCGGGCAAAAATGCGCCAGGAGCTTGACGCGGTAAATGCAAATATAGCCAACATCACCCCGGATGATACCGCCATAAACGGTAAGCCCTGGACGAGTAAGCATATCATTGATATGTTATGTCCTCCGCTGGAAGTCTCCGGCAATCCGGTACAGTGCTATCCGGTGCCGGGGTACCCTCTGGGAATCACATCCAGCTGGGAGCCGACGCAGGATGGGACGGGCGATCCGTCGCCGGATAATATCAGGCCGATTAAGGGGCGGGATTCTGTGACTGTTCAACGGAGTGGAGAGAATTTACTGGATCTGTCACGCTGTACTCCTGCATCGCTTGGTGCCGCATACAATTTGACTGTCACGATAGATGGAGAACTGATACGAATCAAGGGCGTTCCAAATATCACCGGAGTAGAAAAAGAAGTTAGATTCCGGATCCTGTTCACCTCACAGACATATCTGAAGGAACTACCCCATAAGGTTGCATATTGGGTTGAAAATGGTTCCGTCAATAATATTACGAGAATAAACTCAGATAATAGTATCGTCATAGAATGTAAGCTTTTCGAAAACACAGCAGTCGATATAGCTCTTAGGCTCATGTTCTACGTAGGTGACACACCTCCGACTGAATACATCCCCTACCAGGGCGATACTGTCACCCTCGCTCTTCCGGAGACTATCTGTAGTGGCTCGATAGATGTTGTCAGCGGATATGGAACACAGAGTTGGAAACTTCTCACTTTTGATGGATCCGAAAATTGGAGCAATCAAAAATCATGGTATGATAATTCGGAAACCACCTTTTTTTCAACAAGGTTACCACTGACTGAAGTGGGTGTGACGAATAGCACTGTATTATGTAACTGCATTAGTCCTGCAAAAGCAGGACAGAATATCCAAAATCAAGCATTAATAATTGACTGTATCGGAAGAAATCCCCAAAAAGAATACAGTGATTACTTATACGTTCGCATAAAAAATGCAACAATAGGTACTACTTTAGAAATGACTATAGAGGAAAAGGTATCCTGTTTGAAAAAATGGCTGAGTTCACGTGATATACCGGTGCAGGTTATCTTTAAACTTGCCACACCTGCATTATTTACGGCCACTGGAAACACGCCTGTGCAAGCCCTTTCAGGAATCAATACCATACTAACTGATGCCGGCAGCGTGGAAGTTACCGGACGGAAAGAGCTGCTCCATGCAATATCAGCCACTCAGGCTGTCGAATAGGTGTACAGGATCTTTACGTGCCGTAACTGTTAAGGAATCTGCGTCAGTTAATATTGTATTGATACCGGCCAGTGCAGATACGTCGGAAGTGCCGCCACTTTGGAAAGATGTAGGAGTGGCAAGTTTGTAGGCAATCTGAACGGGTGTTCCGGCGGCGTACTGGGTTGCAAGATAGGATTTCCATGCATTTATTGTGGCATATGATGAACCAAATCCAGTTCCAAAAAGTATAATTTCGCCATTTGCAACATATAGGCAGTTACCACTATACGAATATTCCGATTTTATCATGTTGCATTTAATGTAGTCAGCACCACGTATTCCTGAATGTTTTACATGTAGATTTAACGCACCGTTGTTATCCTTTTCCCAGATTTCGGTTCCATCAAGCGTAATGAACTCCCATTCTTTTTGCCCCTCTCCGGTAATCGCATCTACGGAACCAGCGCAGATAGTCTCGGGGAGAGTGAGAAGGAATTCTGTGTTTTCTATGGTGTTAGGAGTATAAGTTTCTTTTTTGTTTTCACCGATGATAATCATGGGATATACCATAACATTATCGTAGGTAATGTTCGGATATAGATATAAATGTACTTTACATTTTTCAGTTTCCTTTGCTGTTTCCGTCGTTGGTTTTGCACTACATGCAAGCCTATTTCCAAGCGGAAAAGCGTATGAAGATTCGGTAAATAGCTGTAATGATTTTGATGTATATCCCGCAACCCCACTAATGGTATATGTTATGCCTTTTACAAAAGTAATGGTTGCAAGGTCAATGCCAAATGCAGAAAAATTAGAAGTGGAAGTACCATTTAAGAGAATGCTTCCATCATCATTTACAGTAACTGTAACACCTACTTTTTCGCCGGAAACAGCTGTATTTTTTAGTATATTTGTGGGATAGCGCATCACGGTCACACTATCCCGGCCTTTAATCGGCCTGATATTATCCGGTGACGGATCGCCACTGCCCTCTTGTACCGGCTCCCAAGATGCTGTGATTCCGAGCGGGTAACCGGGAACAGGATAGCACTGTACCGGATTGCCGGAGACTTCCAGCGGAGGACATAACATATCAATGATATGCTTACTCGTCCAGGGCTTACCGTTTATGGCGGTATCATCCGGGGTGATGTTGGCTATATTTGCATTTACAACACTACACGTAACTCGTAAATCCACCTAAGAAAGGAGAAAATCATGGCAATCATGGTATCTTCCGCACGCTCGGACGAGCGTGGCAAATACTCCGGCGGAAAGCCGGGAGACCAGAAACAGAAATCAAAGACCAATGACACCAGGGGCGAGGTGAGTATGCAGGCAATGTATACCCACCGGAAAGGGTGGTATATCCTGCGCCCGAAAAAGGTATCTCACGCCGATGCGATTGCTGACGGCGGCATTAGAGCGGCAAACAATCCCAACATTGGCTACAGCCAGTCGGACAGGCTGGGCGTGGTCAGAAATGGCATTAACACCAAGGTCAAGACCAATGCAGACTGCAGCTCACTGGTGCGGCAGGCGGTCAAAGAAGCGACCGGAAAAGACCCGGGCAATTTTACCACAGCGAACGAAGCCAACATGCTTGTAGCGACCGGACTGTTCACAAAGACAGCTTATGTAAACCAGAAAAAGACCCCGGTGTACAATGGCGATATCCTTGTCACCAAGACCAAGGGCCATACCGTCATCGTGGTGTCCGGCAATCCCCGTGATACGTCCGAAAATCCTTATCCGGTTCCGACCAGAATCATCAAGCTGACAGACCCGATGATGAAGGGTGATGATGTAAGATGGGTACAGTGGCATCTGGTTCGACTGAAATGTATGGCGGCTAAGACCAAAAAAGGCAATAACAATATTGATAAGATTTTCGGCGGCACTTCGGAAGCGGGCGTGATTGTAGCCCAGAAGCGGTATGGTGTGGAGCCGAACGGCATTGTTGACGCGGCTATGGTTGATATTTTGAGATGGAATTGAGAGATCCCCGGAGAAATCCGGGGATTTTTTTAATTTATTTCAAAATAATGCTTGACTATTTGTACAAATAGTAGTATACTTAAATCTTCAAAAGAACGGAGGAGGAGCGGGAACTTGAAGAAAAAAATAACGGTTTGCAAGTCTGGCGGGACAGCCAGCAAGAACGCCTTAATCTACAGGCTGACCGTCCCGACGGAGATGATAAAAGCCCTCGGGGTTACACCCGAGGACGGAGCATAGAGCTGGACATGGTGGGTGATACGCTCACCATCAGAAAAATCAAGGAGGAAGAATAATGGAAAACGAAAAATATTATATGAATGTAGGAAAAAACGCGGGGTATAGATATACTTTCTCAAGAAGGGATACAGGCGAAGTACTTCTTGAAGGAACAGTAACCGGCGGAAGTAAATCAGATTGTAGAAATGCAGCTAATCGGGCTGCAATGGACGTTGGTTTGCATCCGGCGACTGATGACAACCTTAAGTTATGGGTGAAAGAGATACATGCTGGTACATATCCGGCTATAGAAGAATAAAAGAAATGCTTGACGATGAATGGATCGTCTGGTAGAGTAGCATATATAGGGGAGGTAATTGAGAGCCTTGTAAGTAGAAAAGCCCGTTTGGTTGATTCCAGGCGGGGCTTTTTATGGGGCAAAAATGGGGCAAATAAGCATACAAAATGGGGCAAAATGATACACTTAATTTTTTGAAAAGCCCGATTTTATGCGGATTTGAACAGTATGACACATTTTACAAAGTCTCATTTCCAGCTTTTATAAAAACGTGAAAATCCCGTAAATAAGCCATTTCCAAAGAACATCAAAGAAAAATGGGGCAAAAATGGGGCAAAATGAAAGACCATCCAGAAAAAAGGATGGTCTTTTTCTTCATAAAAGCGAAATCTGGGCGATGCGTTCCCGGTCTTTCTGTTCCTGCTTCTGTGTGACGTGTAAGTATATTTCCCGTGTAATCTTACTGTTTGAGTGCCCCAACCGTCTTGATATAGTCTCCAGCGGCACGCCTGATTCAGCTAGAAGAGAAACATGTGTGTGTCGCATGACGTGCGGCGTTAATGCCTTACCAAGTATCTTTTTCCCATTTTCCTTGATATACTTGGCGTAATCATAGTAATGAGTATGCCCGCCATCGTAGTCCGGGAAGAACAGCTCCGATGATTGCCGGAGATTGTTACCCCGGAAGAAAGCATCTATCAGGACGCACACTTTTTTCAGCTCCGGTTGGATATACACGTCTCTGGTGGACGAAAAGGTTTTGGTGCTGGTTACCACCTGGTTAATGTAATCATAGTTCTTCGTGACGTGGATAGTATCCGAACGCAGATCCACATCTTCCACAGTCAGAGCACTTGCTTCACCGAATCGCAGGCCGGACAGTACCAGAAACTCGGTCAGAAGTCTCCAGCGCTCTTCCTTGGCGCCTTGCAGAAATTCCGTCAGTTCTTCCCTCTCCAGATACTTTCCATCTAGTTTCTCCCGCCGGGCTTCGTTCGGCAGCTTCTTGAGCTTGTCCAGATACCGGATGTCCTTAACATAGTCGTTCTCATAAGCCCAGCGAATCATGGCCTTAAGGTGCGTCAGGTATTCGTTATAGGTTCCATTTTCGATATCCAGAGCCGTCAACATCTCCCGGATGTATCCGGCGGACAGGGACGAAACAAGGATATCTTCGCCCAGGTTCCGGGCGGTCGTGTGAAGATTGTAATAGTTCCGCTTGTATGTGGAGAGCTTGAACGTTTTTTTCTGGTATGCCAGATACATATCCGTCAGTTCTCCGACTTTCAGCGTCTCGGCTATTGGTTCTGCATGGGCGCCCTTCAATTTACCCGCTATTTTCGCGTTCAGCGCGTCCAGAGCGGCTTTTCTGGTGCTGGACGTGTTCTTCTCCATGACCACCGATACACGCCCGTATTTGCCCGTCAGAGGGTTTTTGTACCGCTCCACGAATTTCACTTTGCCATTTTCCAACGGTTCAGCCCACATTGCACATTCCTCCTTGATATTTTTCTTCCGGAATGATACAATGCAAGTGTAGGTTGCTTCTGGGTATCATCCCGGAGGTAATTGAAAAGTCCAGGTGCTCCAGCGCCCGGACTTTTTTTAACTGTTTAAAAAATCTTGATATTGTTCCATCTCGTCTTTGCGTGCCATTTCTGCGTTGCAAGCTATCATGAAGCGTTCAAACTCTTCCTTGCTCCTACGTCGGACAGGCTTTTTCTTCGGCTTTTCTGCCTTGACCTGTTCTGCAGCCGAAGCAGTTTCGGGTTCCGACGGCTGCGCTGTGTCCATGACTTCACAGACGAAAGATGACATTTCTGATTGAATTTCGACATTAAGAGAAGTCTCTTCCGGTATTGGTTCACTTTTAACCTTTTGTCCGGCCCGTAGTTCCCGGTGCTTTTCCCGGAGCTTTCGGTCTTTTCTGCGCATATGCAGATTGATGAACAGCTCACGAAGTCTTGGCGCCAAGTACAATATGAGCTTATAAAAACCGTACAGCACTAAAAGACCAGGTATTATACCAATCGCAGCTATCGCCGCTATAATCAGCATACAAAAAATGAAAGAGTAGAAAATGATTAAGAACGGGAGTTTGGTTAAAAACTTCGTCGCTTTCCATCGTCTTTGCCATTTCTTCACGCTGCGGTCATACCAATACCAATATCCGTAGTACATGGATATACCTACTTTCCGGTAATGTAACTGTCCACACCATCGCAGGCCGATTTCCGGCCATTCTCAACCACCTTGGACAGCGATTCAATATCCGGCATAATCTCGCCCTCATTGACCAGTTCACCGCGCGCGGACTCCATCAAAAAGTTGTCATACACGGTCTGAGCCACGTTGACCCTTGCCCGCATAGAGCAGTGATTATCTGCTACAACCATGTTGAGCTGTTCACGCCACGATGATCCAGTATTGCCGAAAATACAGAAGTACGCCCTCCGGATATCCGTATCCGTAAAATGCGTCTTGACATATTGGTGTAGCTTCCTTCTCATTCCGACCACATCATCATCGGTGCTGCGCGTAAATATGCCTGGATGCTTATATTCCATCAAGTAACGTCCTAAGTCTAACCCCAGGGCTTCGAACCATCTCTCCAAGGTTCGGTATCCCGGTTCCCCGATCCCCGCTTCCCAGTTCTGGATGGTATTAATTGACTTCCCCAAGGCCTGTGCCATGTACTTACGGGACTTTCCCGCGTCTGTGCGGGATTTCTCGAGCATTAGCCCGAAAGCCCTTGCTCTGTCTGCTTCCATCATATAAGTTCATTGTTCCCCTCTCTGTCCAAAAAAACTGATGTTTTTGCTGAAAAAATCAACCAAAAAATTTTGGTTATAAAAAATTAAAAATTCACCAACTACATTTTTTAGACTTATTGTATAATCAGTTCAAAAGTTATTGGCAAATCTTGTATCTATATTAAAACAATACGATGTGTTTTTCAAGTAAAAAATGCAAAATCGACACAAATAGACATTGCATTTTCGAATGGTTGACAAATGCAAACATACGTTCTATAATTTAAGCTAGGGAACGGCGAGAGGGGGATCTGTATGGGAGAAAAAGAACGGATGGAGCAGTATAGGAAAGAGATTCTGGAGATGGTGGAGAAGATTCAAGGCGAAAAGACAATGAATCTCATATACTGGTATGTAAAAAGAGGATACAATGAAGAAAGGGCGAGGGGAAAACCCACGCCCTGATTCCTAAAAAATGAATGCCTCAAAAAAATCACATAACAAATCTTTCTTTTCGGGCGGCAGATGATCGTATTCAATAATTATTTTTTTGAAGCGGTCATCAGTCAGCCCGATTTTCATAGCAACATCTGAAAATTCAGCGTCTATATCTTTTTGCACTTTTTCGTCTGTAAGGTCTGTCAGGCCTATCCTAAAATAATCGGCAAGAGCCCTTAATTTTCCAGTACCCGGCATTGACTTCCCTGTGCACCACATATTAAATGTTGATGTGTTTACACCCAATGCGTCCGCGATTTCTTTCTGCTGCTTCTGACTGTTTGCGATGTATTTGCATAGATTTCTCGAAAAGATTCTTTTCTGCTCATCGTTCGTCATGACTTACCCTCCTTACATCTTAGATTTTACACCATAAGAGAAAATAACTCAATAGGAAATTCAAAATAATTGAATTTTGGTGTTGACAATTCAACCAAATTGAATTATAATAAAATCATCAAAGAGAAAGGGGGATTCATTCAATGCCCAAAATATCACTTGAAGCGGTTAGAGTAAACGCAAAATGTAACCAGAAAGAATGGGCGGAATTGCTTGGTGTTTCAAACAAAACCGTTGTAAACTGGGAGAAAGGGAACACAGAGCCGACACTTTCCCAGCTTCGAAAAATGAGTGAGTTGTCAGGTATTCCTATGGACTTTATTTTTGTGCCTGACAAATTCAATTAAATTGAATTATAACAAGGAAAGGGGTGAAAATTAAATAAAGCGGAAGGTGTACGTCATGGACTGCGGCGGGAGCCTGTAAGGAAAGAAAGTAGGTGATTAGAAATGGCGTTTCTGGCCGGATTTTTTGGCGGCGCGTTGTTCGGTACAACAGCATTGATGGTATTTGCCGTCTGCTATGCGGATAAGGTAGACCAGTGTGAGAACTGCGAGCTGCGGAAAGAAAAAGAAGAAAAAGAAAGTGCTCCAGCGGGAGATTAGGGCCTCCCACCAGAGCGAGTAACCACATTGAACAGACCAATGCGGATACAGGATCATCATAGCACGGTTTTCCTGTTTTCGCAAGACGCAGGAGAACGAAATGGGAGAAAAAAATACAAATTTCAACACATTAGCTGCTGATGTGATTGAGCAGCAGAAAAATGAATACAGAAAGGAGCGGAAACTGTGGTTCACGGCGTGGCTGGTCACTTTTGTAGCCCTGCTGGTGAGCAACGGGATCTGGGTGTGGAAAGTATGAGCTTGTATTGCAATAAGAGCGCAGCGGCAAAGTTTTTCGGAATCAGCCGATCGACGCTTTACCGAGCCCTTGAAGGTATCCAGGATGAAATGGATGCTGGGCGGTATGGCAAGTACAGCATGGCTGGAAACCTTGTGAATAAGGCCGTGGTGCTTGACTATCTCCGATTTGGGGAGATGTTGAGAAATAAAAACACGCGGGAATATACCCCGCCTTATGACGAACAGGCGGCTATAAGCGCCGTCGGAGAAATGGGTGGAGGACATGACACTTGAAGCAATGGAACTTTTCCGGCATGGCATAGTCTCCCGGGCTTGCATGGACTATGACACGGCGATCCGGTACATGGCAAGGCCGCCGGAGAAGCAGACAGGAGCCGGAATCATCAAGCATGAGGCAATGATTACCGAGTGCGAAAGGTTTTTCCGGGGGAGCTGGTTCCGTTGCCTGTGCGAGTTGGACGGGGAGATCGTCATGCAGGCGGTCAAGGAAAACGGGTACTGCAACAATAGCTTTGCAACGAGCTCACACGTCAGCCGGACTGTCCAAGGAATCAAGCGGAGGGAACAACGCAGAAAGGAAATGGAAGAATATGAAAAACGAAAGAAACAGGGAAATGAAAAAGGCGTTGCTCATTGAGCTGCCCGCAATGCTGGTGATTGGTGCCGGAATGTTCGCATGGGCGTTCCTGCTCTGGGTGGTAGCACCATGAGAGGTAAGCGCATGGGAATCTTAATCATCATCATTCTGGCCTGTGCGGTGGCAGTGATTGACCGCAAGGTGGAAGCCGCAGAGCGTCAGGAAGAGCTGGAGGAATATATTGAAGCCATTTGTGAACAGCGGCATATCTGCCCGGAGTTGATAGAGGCGACCATCGAGCGAGAGAGCCGATGGAACCCGAAAGCCGTCAATGGGGACTGCATGGGATTGATGCAGATATCCGAGCGGTGGCACCGGGAGCGCATGGAACGCCTTGGAGTGACAGACCTGTTTGACCCCTATGACAATATCCTTGTTGGGGTTGACTACATGGCGGAACTGTTCGAGAAGTACGAAGATGCCGGGATGGTCTTAATGGTATACAACGGGGACAGCCGGGCGAAAGACTTACAGGCCACCGGGAACCTGTCAGAGTATGCAGAATGGATTCTGAACCGGTCCGCAGAACTGGAGAGGGAGCATGGCAAATAAAAAAGCCCCAGCGAATGAGGGTTCGCTTCCGGGGCTTGCCAAAAAAGACACTTATATTATAGCAAAAAACAGGAGGGAAAACAATGGGAAATGAAGTGGTAGTTATACCGTTAGACGAATACAGAGCGCTCTGCTCAATGGAAGGCCGGGTGAACGCACTGCGGGACTTGGCGAAGCGCAACAGATATATCAGCACCGAGGACGCATTGAGTATGCTGGGCTTTGAGGAGGAGGAACATGCTGGAGAACCGAATGCTGATTGATAGCGAGTGGGGAGAGAGTGAATACGGCGTACCGCTGCTGAGAAAGCGGGACAGATGGGAAGAGGAGGACTTGGACGATGAGCGAGAGCAAGAACCTGATGATTTATGAGGCGACCAGAAAAGTACCGGATAACGCCCAGAAGCCTATCACAGCGGGACGGCTGAAAGGCAAAACCGATATTAACCCCATGTGGAGGATTAAGGCGCTGACTGAACAGTTCGGCCCGTGCGGCGTTGGCTGGTATTATGAGACAATCCGCAAATGGATTGAAGAATCTGAAAAGGAAGCAGCAGCATTTGTCGATATCAAACTCTATATCAAGGTCGATGGTGAGTGGTCTAAGCCCATCGAAGGAACTGGCGGCAGTATGTTCAAGGCCTTAGAACGTGGCGGGCTCTACACATCTGATGAGTGTTTTAAAATGGCAACCACTGACGCGATATCAGTTGCGTGCAAACAGCTGGGGATTGGAGCGGATATATACTGGGGTGCTGATTCTACCAAATACACCAAGTATACAGAACCCCAGCAGGCAGAAGCGCCGCTTTCTGATGATGGTGACAAGCCCGCTGATGAAGCCAAATTGAAAACCATCGAAAGTATTTGCAAGAAGCACGGCTTTACGCCGGAGGCAATGTGTAAAAGCAATGGGCTGACATGGCCTAACATCACAAACGAGAGGGCGGCTTGTATGCTTAAGACGCTCAAAGAAAAGTACAAGGACGAATGACATGAGATACACGGGATTTCTCAAAGACCTGTTCCTGGACTGGAAAAGTCGGAGAACACGGGTGACGCTGGAGATTGACGCAAAGCCGGAGGACTTGGAAAAGCTGAAGGACAAAAAGCTGACGGTCGAGATTAAGCAGTACCGGGAAAAGCGGACACTGGACGCTAACGCCTATTACTGGCAGCTATTAACCAAACTTTCCGAAGCGCTGAATATCCCAAAGCCGTATCTGCATAACCGGCTACTCCGTCAGTACGGGCAACTGATGATTATTGACGGGCAGGCCGTTTATACAGTCCTCCCGGATACCGAGGAAGCGGAAAAGGCCATCAATGCCGCCGAGACTTACCACCTTAAACCAACATCACAGGTTAAGCAGGGCAAGGGCGGCAAGATGTACCGCACGTACATGATGTTGAGAGGCTCCAGCGACTATGACACCAAAGAGATGAGCGTATTGATTAACGGACTGGTTGAGGAGTGCAAGGAGCAGGGGATTGAGACAATCCCGCCGGACGAGTTGAGGAGGATATTGGACAATGCAGAAAAGTATAATCCAGGCAGACCGTAAAGTGTGCTTTTTGTGCGGTCGGAACGGCAACGGAGACCCGCTGGAATGCCATCATATCTTTTTCGGGAGCCCCAATAGACAGCACTCCGATGAGGACGGCCTTGTAGTCTGGCTGTGCGGTGAGCGGTGCCACCGGACGGGTAAAAATGCAGTACACAGGGACGCATTTGTAAACCGATACCTTAAGCGGGAGGCGCAGAACGTCTGGGAGTGGGAAAAGAGAAAGAAAGGCATGACACCGGAGAAAGCCCGGAAAGCTTTTCGGGATAGATACGGAAAAAGCGAACTGTAGCTAATGCCAATCCTTACGGGATTGCAGAATAATATATCACACAAGTGTAAGCCATCAATTTACCACCTGCCACGATTGGCAGCCCCGCCCTTCGGGGCGGGAGAAAGGAGAAACATGAACAGCAGGGAGAAAGGGAAAAAGGGCGAGCGTGAACTTGCCGGAATCCTTAAGGCTCACGGATACAAAGCCCGCCGGGGTCAGCAGTATTGCGGGACAAGCGGAGAGGCTGATGTGGTCGGTATCCCTGGCGTACACATAGAGTGCAAGCGAGTAGAGGCGTTAAACATCTACACAGCAATGACGCAGGCCGTCCGGGACGCAAGACCTGGGGAAATCCCCACAGTGTTCCACCGCAGAAACCGGGAGGGGTGGCTTGTGACTATGAGATTGGAGGACTACCTGGAAGAGAGGAGGGAACGAGATGAAGCAGCAGGATATAGAAGCCCGGTTATTATTCCGGCAGATCGGGATAGGCCGGGAGCGGGCGATAAATAGACCGGAGAACCGGAGCCTTGACCGTAAACTCCGGGGGCTGATAGCCGAGGCCAACGCACAGGGCTGTCTCATCATCAACGTGGGAAGCGGTATCTATATCCCAAGGCTTGACGTACCGGAAGAGGACAGCGAGCTGCGAGAGTACATCGCAAAAGAGACCAGCAGAGGCTTAGAGACGTTGAAAAAGGCAAGGGCTATGAATAAGGCCTACCAGCGACTAAAGGCCGTATATCAAGGTCAAATGAGCATGGAGGACTATGTGGACGAGTGGAGGCGGGGAACAGAATGAGGGATAGCGTAGTTTTTTACCGCAGTTTTTACGAGGCGGTCAAAGACCTGCCGCCGGAAGCGTTTAAGGAATCCGTGCAAGCTATCCTTGATTATGGTCTTGATGATAAGCCACCGGACAAACAGGGCACGATAGCGCACACAGTCTTTTCCCTTGTCCGTCCACAGATTGACGCAAATAACCGGCGCTTTAAAAATGGGTGCAAGGGCGGGAAAGAACCGAACCAAACCAGAACCAAACCCGAACCAAACTGTAACCAAACCGTAACCAAACCCGAACCAAACCGTAACCAAGACGGAACCAAAGCCGAACCTAAGGAGAAAGGAGAAAGGAGAAAGGAGAAATAAATAATAAAACCATTATGCCGCCGCCTACCAGTAGGGGCCGTCCCGCATACCAGTATGGGGAAGTGGTTGATTATCTCAATCTCCGAGCCGGAACCCGATACAGAAGCACGTCCGAGGATACGCGTAAGCATATACGGGCAAGGATTGACGAGGGATACACGCTTGAGGACTTCAAGGCCGTGATTGACCATAAGGTCGCAGAGTGGAAGGGGACGGAGAGGGAGAAGTTTTTAAGGCCGTCCACACTGTTCGGGAGCAAGTTTGAGGGCTATTTGAACCAGAGAGAGGAGCAGAAGCAGGCGAAAAAGACGGCGTTCAGTAACTTCGCTGAGCGAGAATATGACAAGGCTCTGATGGATAGCCTTGTCGGAAAGTAGGAGAAAATGACAGAGCAGAAAAAGAACGAGATCCGGCGGCTGGAAAAGCTGCATGGTGTCAAGGTTGGGGAGCGCATAAGGCTCCGCATACAGAGCACGCTGCGAGACGAGGAGGTAGACAGTGACGGAGTGCATGAGATCCGGGGCAAGATCTATCAGGTGTATGAGCGGTTTGTGGTGATCAAGACCAGCTTCGGGACACACCCCAGTTACTTCTGGGCGGATTTTGAAAAATGGAGAGTGTAAGAGAAGAGGAGGAAAACAAAAATGTGTAGATTCAAAAGTGGAATTATTTTCAAGACCCGGTGCGTGGTAGCTCCGGGAGAAAATGATAGTCACAGCGATTTGCTGAACGACTTGCAGATAGAGGACAGCTACACCAATGCGTCCAGAATGTTTGTGCGGGCAGAGCTTATCCCGGAAAATGACGAGTGGTGGACGAACCCGGCTGGTTGGAAATTCGTTGTAGATCAGGACGTGACACCGGACTGGTTCGATCTGGATCCGGGCAAATACGAAGAGGAGTTCCGGCAGGCCGTAAAAGCATGGTGGGATGAACACGTCATCGTGAATAAGAAGATTGACGTGTTGAGCAGTGGATTCTATCGTCTGAAGCGGTGCGAGGTTAAGAAACTGCTGAAAGACGTTAATGTATACCTTGATCAGAGCAAAGTCGGCGTGATGCGGGGAAGCTCACAGGTCGGCGTGATGTGGGAAAGCTCACAGGTCGGCGTG
>ERZ1034928.174-NODE-174-length-40573-cov-218.759835_pt1 | contig 40573 bp, 57 predicted proteins | sample MGYA00520627_ERZ1034928 | MGnify/ENA primary metagenome ERZ1034928 (study PRJEB33766, sample SAMN09781755) | gut metagenome | biome: gut microbiome | host: Homo sapiens | place: Madagascar | study: EMG produced TPA metagenomics assembly of the PRJNA485056 data...
AGCCGTGCCCGGAGCAGGAGCCGAAGCCGGAGCAGGAGCCGTCGCCGGAGCCGTAGCTTATAAAATCCAAAATCTTTATCTCTTCCATTCTCTCACGCCCTCTATGCTCTCTATAGCCTCAGCGGTGCAGGGGATAAGCTCAATAGCGTCCAGCACCTCAAGGCTGTCAACCGTCATTGTGAATTTGCAGCCTCCCGGATTAGTCGTGCCCTCCGCCGCAAGCTGCAAAAGCGTTGCCGCTCCGTCCCAGTACCAAAGGCAGCGTACATTGCGCATCTTAACTTCTCTGCCGTTTCTATCCTCGATTTCGCCGTAAAACACTCCGGCTCTGTCGCACCTTACAATAAATTTCTGTTTTTCCATAGAATTTTTGCCTCCTTGTTTATTATTTGTTTATTATTTAGACTTTTTTCTCAAAAACCGTGCAAGAATGCTTGAAAACAGTTCTTCCGTATGCTAAAATTAAAATGCAAATTACCACTAAGGAGGCGATGATGTGTTGAAAACACTTTTGAGCTTCCGGTTCTCGATTAAACGCTGATACCGGGTAATTGGGCGGAAGCTCACCGCCAAAGTGAAAGCTGTCGGAAGAAATAAAAGCTATCTTTTATGCTTTCGCAAAAGGAACAACCGATTGATTTACGCGGCAACCCAGCCGCAACGAAGATACCATTCGGTAAGTCTCTCGGTTTGTTCGCTTTGATATACGGTCAAAGGCGAAAGCTGCACGATTCGAGTAAAAAAATGAGCGGATAAAAATCTTTGTTGATAGCGGCAAAGATTTTTTATTCGGGTGGTTGGTGTCTTTTAAGACACTTTTGGGGTAAAAAAAATTCCCATAGGCGATTCCAAATCCAAGGCATCAACAATTCGCTGAATTTCGCCCTGAGTAAATTCGCTATCTCCATTCATTTTTCTATAAAATGTAGAGCGGCTTATTCCAACAATTTCGGCAAGAGATACGGCATTTATCCCTTTTCTTTTCATTGCGATTTCAAGCTCAAGCTTGTTCATTTTCTCACCTCCTTTGTTTCCTAAATGACACTTACATAATACCACCGATTTTTTATATTGTCAAGACTTTTTTGCCTTTTAGGAAACTTTTTTATTTTTTTTGGTGTTCTGTGTTGCAAAAACAACACACATATGTTATAATCAAAATCGAAGGAGACAATCATATGGAAAATATGTCTATGTGTGAAAAAATTAAATTCCTACGAAAACAAGAAGGACTGACCCTTGAGGAAGTGGGGAAAGCTGTTGGTGTCGGTAAAAGCACCGTGCGCAAGTGGGAAAACGGTGACATAAAGAATATGCGCCGTGATAAAATCGCTTCTTTGGCTTCCGCCTTACACACCACTCCGGCTTACCTTATGGGTTGGGAAGAACAAAAAGAAAAGCCCTCCCTTGCGGAAGAGCTTACGGATGAAGAGTATGAAATGCTTAAGCTTTGGCGTGCCGCTCCTTCGGACAAACGCCGCAAACTTGCTTTGGAAATTCTGAAAGAAGATTAAGCGCTTCTATAAATTCCGCTTTCCGCTTCGATTTGCGGAACGCTTCAAGCACGGCTTTTTCTTCCTTTGTAATAGTTGTTTTAATCATAAATATCCTCCTGTCTGCCCTCTCCGGGCGTCCGTGCCGTGTGTGCAGCCGCCGACGGCTGCGGAAGATATTTTCGGCGGCTTGTCCGGTTTGCTCCGGCTTGCAATTACAGCCTACAACAAACCGCAATGCAATGCAATTGGCAAATTTGGAATTGCGCTGTTTTTCGTACAATTTTTGTAAGTAAAAATTGAAATATTGGAATAGGGGGTATTTCTATGTTATCGGAAGATTTATCAACATTAAAAACAGCCGCAAATCTCACAGCAAAAGAGATTGCGCAGCGTGCCGATGTGTCGGAAAGCACTTTCAGCCGCATTTTGACAGGCGAAACAACCGACCCGTCTTTTGCCACCGTTTCAAGGCTTGTTTCTGTAATGGGCGGCTCTCTCGATGTAATCGCCGGAATCTCTCACGAGATAAACTACCGTGACGAACTAATCGACCAGTGCCGCGAGGACATAGCCCACGAGCGCCGGCAGTTTAAGCGTGTTTTAATTTTCACCTGTGCAATAGTGGCGTTCCTGCTTATTTTTGTAGCACTTGATATTGTTCTTCCCGGTTCAGGTTGGGTCAAATATTAAGCATTATTTTTCTAAAAAAACATTTGTTCGTTAATCACAAGGAGGACTAAATAAAATGAAAGTAGAAACTTTGCCGTCCGGCAGTAAAAGAGTGCGGGTGTATGTGCCCGCAGAAAAGAAGTATAAAAGCTTTACAGCCAAAACAGGGCGTGAAGCAAAGGACAAGGCGAACGAATATCTCGCCACGCACCGCCGCCCTGCAGGAGAGGCAATAACCGTCGCCGAAGCTCTTGAAAGATACTGCGAAGCAAAAAGTGCCGTTCTTTCGCCGTCAACAATTCGTAATTACAAGCATGCCGCTAAACGGTATTTTACCGGCATTGCGGATTATCCCATTAAAAACATCAGTAAAGAGGTTGCCCAGCGTCTTGTAAACGAATTAAGCGAAAATCACTCCGCAAAAACCGTTTATAATATATACGGTTTATTTTCCGCCGCATATGCGATGTTTTGTGACGATGTTTTGCAAGTGAGTATGCCGCCGAAAAAGAAATTTCAGCCCTATGTGCTTACGGATACCGATGTAAAACGCCTGCTCGATGCCACGGAAGGTACAGACCTCGGTATGGCAATCCGCCTTGCAATATTCATTCCCGCCCGCAGAAGCGAAATATGCGCTCTTGACCCGATAACAGATGTTATTGATGGGCGCTTTATAAATATAAACAAAGACCTCGTGCTTGATAACTACGGACAATGGGTGCTTAACACCACCAAAACATACGAGAGTTCCCGCATCGTGGAAATGCCGCAAAAGCTTCTGAAAAGCTTTACACATAAAATAGCAATGACCCCAAATCAGCTTACGGAACGCTTTATAAAAAAAGCGTCAGAACTTGGTATTGACTGCCGCTTCCACGACCTCCGACATTACGGAGCAACCTTTCTCCACGCTCAAGGCGTACCGGATAAATATATAATGCAGCGTGGCGGTTGGTCGTCCGTTGCCACACTGCAAAAAATCTACACGCACACACTGCCGGAAGTCACCGACGAAGCGACAAACAAAGTCAGCGAAAAATACGCCGCCTTGATTGGGTAATTTCGTGTCATATTTCGTGTCATACTTCTCCGTTTTTTAACTTTAATTGAAGCATATTTTTTTACTTTTCAAAGCAAAGAAATTATGCCGATTTTCCCGATGTTCAAGCGGGTTCACACCGTTTTTTCGCATAAATAAGCCATTCGTAAAAAATCCGTGTATTTGGGTTCAAGTCCCGTTTGCCGCACCATAAGTAAGCCACTTTTTGAACTTCGTGTCATATTTCGTGACATAAAAAAGTATTGTGGCATAAAAAAAGCCGGAGGTAAAAACCTCCGGCTCTTTTTATTTTTCTGCTATGCTGTGATAATATGCTGCAAGCTTTTCTTTGGGTGACGGCGCATCTTTATCAAACAAAAACGCTTTAGCCATATATGCGTAAAAGTCGGACATTCCCGAACCGTATTTGTTCGCCACACGGCAATAGTCGGAATACATCATATTCATTGTAACATTCCATTCCTTGGGTGTTATGTGCTCAAAGCGCACTCCGATATTGTCAGCATAGGTGTTTGTCTGCATAAGGCTCCAATGCCCGCCCACACTGCCGTCTTCGTTCTCCATTCTTTCGTTCCAGCGGTTAATTTCCCAATCGGAAAGCTTTTCGCCGGGTTCTTCGTCAAGAATTTCCGCAAGGCACTCTGCGTGCTGTCTTGCGTCCTTTTCCATATCCTCGATTATTCGGTGACAGCCTTCGCCCTGCATATTTTCCGCAAGGTGTCTGTATCTCTCGGCACTCTTTTTTGCACACTCAATGCTTTCTTTTATCAACCTTTTATCCACAATCAGCCCTCCTTTATATATTTATAAAGCTTATCAATGTCTCCGCCGTCAAAGGTAAGCTCTCCGACAAACGGTATCTCGATTGTCTGCTTGTGCTCAAACTGCGGCTTCGCCACACTGTAAAGCTTGTCAATATCTATCTCATCGCCTTGAAAAATCCCTGTTATCTCAAAAGCGGGATTGTCTTTAAGTTTTGCGACAGCCGCCGAAGCGTTATCCGTTACAAGCGCAATGTAAATGCTCACGCCTATTTGTTTCGCCGTGGGCAAATGAGGAAGCACATCGTTCTTAACATATTCCGCTACTCCGCATTTTATCTGCTCTATGTTCGCCATACTTTATACCTCCGAATAAGCTTTTGGGGCGGCGGTTGCCGCCCCTTTTTTATTAAGCGGTGGTTGTACCGGGGGTTACGGTTACGGTCGCATTACCCCAGCCGGGACAAACGGAGCTGTTCGGGATAACAAGCTTTGTCATACCCATAAGAGCGTTGACCTGATTTTGAATACAGCCGATAGTTGCGGTGTTTACTCCGTTGTAAACAAGCTGCTCCTTCTCAAAAGCGTTGAAGCTTTCCCGAATGGAATTTGCCTTGTCGTTGATAGAGTTATAAACCTCAACGAGCTTTTTGTCAACATCCGCCTGCGCCTTGAGAACGGCGTTTTCCTGCGTGAGCTGAAGCTCATAACGGCTCACAAGGTGTTCACCGTCTGCCGCTCCTGCTGCCGCCATTCTGCCGCCGAAAATGTTGTTGCCGCCCAAAGTCAAAAGACCGGAAAGGGCAGTGCCGATAATACCTGTGGTAAGTCCTGCGTTTGCAATGCCTTTGCTTGCGTACTCCATATAAAGTACCTCCTTAAATTATTGCAGTAAAAAAGCGCCCTCTTGTCTGCGGTTTAATCGTACCACATTTCAAGAGGGCGTTTTTCAGGTCTTTTTCAGGTAATTATAATGTGTTTATCAGGTTCGCAAGCCGCCTTGCGGCGCAACTGTGGCGGGCAACGGTCCAACCGTAGGAAAGCCCCATCACATCCGCAACATAACCAAAATCTTTGTTTTTTAGATATATCAAGTTTAGGATTTCCGCATCGTGCTCATTGTCAAAGCTGCACTCGCTGATGTATTCCCGCAGCTTTGCTTTCGAGCACACACTTTTTATTATATCTTTGTTTCTTTTGTTCTCCGATAACATTTTGTGCGCTCCATTCTGCAAGCCGGAAGCACCCAAAAAAACTTTTATTTTGCTGTTATGTGGATAACTCCGCCCGAATAGATGTTATCTTCTTCAGGCTCCGTTTTCGGTTTTTCTGCTATGGTCTTTACTTTCGGTATTCTGTCAAAGTCCGCTTTTTCGTACCATTCGGAAAACCTTGTAATTATCTTTTGGTTGTAATCGCACCAAAGATAATTTACAGGGTTCACGGTGCTGTCAATATTTCCGCCCTTGGCAAACTTAAAAATGCCGTAATTTCTCTTTTTAAGTCCGGCGCAATACTGCCAAAAGCGGGTGTCCTTGTCCATTTGAATATGCAGGTGCTTTCCGGTGGTATTTGCTCCGGTGTTCCCCATATAGCCGATAACGGTGTCTTTGGTCACAGCCTGTCCCGCCTTAACCCTCGGCATTTCACGCAGGTGCATATATGTTACGGTAAGGTCGGAGGCTTTTCCGGTCTTGTTGTTCTCGCAGTCTTTATACACTACAATCGCCACATAGCCGCATCCGCTTGTTGCTCCGGTGGTTTTGCCGTTTTTTCCGTCGCATCCGACAGCCATTACAACACCGTTTCCGAGGGCGTAGACGGTATCGCTCCCCACGCAGTCAATACCGAAGTGGTTAAATTTCCAATATCTTAGATATTTCTTGCTCTTATATCCTGCCGTGGGCTTGAAGGTGTTTATAGGCAAAACAAGTCTTTGCATGGTTTTAAGCCCCCTTTTTAAGCTCAAGAACCGCACTTTCAATCAGATTGCTTATGGTTTCGGTGTCCAGAGTATAGCCCTTTTGCTTCAGAAATTCAATTACATACTCTTTCTTTACCGTGCCCATTCCGCTTTCCTTGAAAATCATTTCCGCAGCCTGCACGCCGATTTTTACCCACTTTTGAAGCTCTGTAAACTTTTCGTCACCGATTTTTGCCTTGATGTAGGGAATCACGAATGTTGTGCAAACCGCAAAAACCAAAAGAATAGCGTACTTTATTACCTCTGTAATGTCAATTGTCATCGCCAATATCTCCTTTTATACCGTATTTTTGTTCAATCTTTATTTTGTTTTCCGCCTTTGCCTTGTTGTAGTAAAAAGCCGTTCCCGTGGCAACCTCCGCCGCCGTGGACGGAATAAGGTATATAAGCGGTTCAAGGTTCTCCGTCCTATATATCATAATGCAACTGAAAATAATGACGGCGATATTTAATATCGCCGCCACATACAGAATTTTTTTAGAAAACTCCGTTTTCCCCGGAGTAATTTTTATATTCATTTCAGTTTTGCTCTCACCTCGTTTATCCCGCCTTCAAGTAACTCAAGCTTTGCTTCAATTCTCGGGAATTTTTCTGCGTAACCGTTATGAAGCTCAAGCTTTTTGTTTACCATATCGAATTTATCCTCAATATTTTTGAATTTTTCTTCGGTTACGGCGTTAAAAACCGCCTGCCCTTTTTTAACCTCCGCGCGCGTAGTAATGCTTACAATAATTTGCACAATGATTGTTGCTGCGGCAGTGATAAATGCCACCGTGATAGCTTCGCTCATTTCTTTTTACCTCTCTTTGTTGCAAGCTTCTTTTCCTCTTTTTCGGAAGGTTTTTTAAGGACTTCTTTCTGCTCGTCCTCAAAGGTTATTTTGCTGATGTCAACGGTGGGGAAGGAAAACTTCTTTCCGTCCGTTGCCTCATAATATTCCCTGCCGTTTTCCGTTCCAAGGTGATACCCTTTAAGGTCGCCTATTCTCATCGGCTCAGAAGTGTAATTTGGTGCGTGCAGCATATTATCTCTCCTTTACGCATAATATTTGTAAAATTCTTTTGCTTCACTCTCGGTGAAACCGACAGCTATAAGCATAGCAATATAGGATTTCTGCGTTTTCTTTGTGCCGTAGCTGCCTATGGATGTAACGGCACTCGCCGCAAGAGCTATTTTGTCCTCGTCCCACTCGTTTGCGGTTTTGCCTTTCTTCGCCGCTGCAAGCAACTTGTCCGCTTTTGCCTGTTGTTTCGTCGAAAGTGAACCGTATGTAGCCTTTGAGCCTTTGGCAACATTGTATCTTGCAAGAGCCTGTTCGGAATTGTAGCCGTATTCAAGCATATAGCTTTGCAGGTCTTCTTCCTTGTCCGCTTGGTCTCTGAAAGCAACATAAAGAGAAAGCATTTCCTTGTCCGAAGTGTCCGGCACTTTGCGGATATTTTCAAACGGCGATTTGTAGCTGCCGTCTTTCTCCTTATTTCTCGTGATAAGCTCAATCAGCTTTATATCTTCCTGCACAGTGGTGCTCGTGTCTTTCATAAGGTAATCCGCAAGCTGATAAGCCCTCGTGTATGTCACACCGTCCTTTTCATACTGCGACATATTGTCGAACGCCTGTTTGGCGCGAAGATATTTTGGAATGGAAACCTTCTCTTTCTTCGCATCCTGAACATCTTGTGTAATCTTGCTTATAGAATAATCGTCGTCAAAGCCGTACTTTGCCATTTCGTTTGCAATGTTGTAGCAGTCCTGAATCAGCTCTGCTTTTTCGTCTGCGGAAAGCTTTTGGAACTCTCTGTCTTTCCGTAGCTCATCAAGCAGCTTGTACCTTTCCTTGCCGATTTTTCGCGCGACCTCCTCGTATTCTTTGCCGGAAAGCTGAATCGTTTCACTTACAATTTTCCCGCCAACCTCGCGCTGTACCGTAATTTGTTTCGGATAATCCGGCGGAAAAACATTCTTGTCAACTTTTGTGTCGAGCTGGTCAAGCATTTGCTGAACCTTATCGTCGTTTGCACGGTATGTTTTTGCGGGCATAATCAAGCTTTCTATTGCTCGCTTAACAGGGTTTTGCTCAACAATAGGATTGCCCCATTCGTCAAGCCTTGCGGGAAGCTTGCTTCTGTCGCCGTATGCAGCTCGGAACTGATTTACAGTAGACTGTGGAACAACCGAGGTGATAATTTGCAGCCACTTAGGATATTCATCGGTGCTTTCTTTGTAGTATGTATTGCGTTTTTCTTTGTCAAGAGCCTGTCTGATGTCTGTAACAATTCGGGGGATAAGCTGGTTTGCGAAGTTAGCTAAGCTATTGCTAAACAAATCGCTTGCATCATCAGCTCCTGATTTGTTAAGAAGCAGATTCTTGAGGGATTCCATCATACCAAGGTTTGTAAATGTATCCATACTTCTGGTACCAAGACCCACTAAACTTCCCCAAGCATCGAAGGTTTCCTTTCCTTTTGTCGCTCTTCCTATGTCATCAAGCAGATTTTTTAATTCAACACCGAAGCGAAATTGCATTGCAACAGAATCTATCCAATCAATGTCAATATACAAATCGCCGTTTTTTTTGTCCGGAATTTTAAGGTACATCGTAGTATCTTCTTTTTCGTCAATGGGTTTGTCCTCATCTGCATCGCGACCTACGGTTAAAAGTCCGAGATAGGAAAGCAGCATTGCGCCAAGTGAAACCGTTGTTCCGGTCATACCTTTTGCCGAGTTTTCAAGTGCCGTTCTCGCGTCGAGCGAACCCTCACGCACAAGTTTATAGTCTTTCGTAAGGTTCACAAGAAGTCCTGCGGGGCTGTATCTAAACGCTGTAGCTGCAACATTTGCAGGAACATTTTTGAATCTTGCATTTAATTCGATAAAAGCGCCAACTGCCGCTTTTGCTATTCTGCTTGCTCCGTCTGTAACTTTCATATTTTTATACGCAGTTATAACGGGAACCATGGCGTTTGGATTGTTGAAAGTACCTTTCATTGCTTCTTCAAGCCCAATATCCGCCATTGTATTCCAAGCTTTTATTGCCTCCGGGTTTGCCGTATCATTAAGGAACTCCGGCGACCAGTGGTTAGCTTCCGCAACCTGTGAAATGCGATTCATAACCAGCATTTTCTTTGCCACCGCGTCCTCAGCAGAAAGTGCTTTTGTTGTTATGCCGGAAAGACGGTCGGCTACCCATCCGGGAATATTAAGCTTGCTCCACTTTCCGTTGCCTTGCATAGTGTTTGTCTTGTTGTCTTTAAGGAATCCGGCTTCACTATTGTATTTGTCAGTGCCTAAATCCATTTTTTTAAGGACATCTTTTGCAGATTTCCTTGATTCCTTACTCATCTTAAAGCCGGATGTTGTGAGCATATATTCCGGGTGCTTTTTCTTGTAAAATCTTTCGGCAGCGGAAAGCCAAAGGTTTTTCTGAACAACCATTGTAACCATTGCCGCGTTTGAAATAATATTTTTCATATGCGTTCTGCCGGAGGAAAGCATACAGAAATACGCCCACGCCGTTACTTTTTCACCCCACGACGAAGGAATTTGGTTTGCAATACTGGCGTTAAGCTTGTCAGCCCACTTGGTATATTCCTTTGTTCCCGCCGTTTCGGCAACCTTACGGAGCAGTTCCGTATCAAGAGTGATTTCCTTGCCTTTAAGCCGCTTTTTATATTTCTCCTGCAAGCTTTCAACAAGGCGCTCATAATACATCTTGCCGCTGTTTTCAACAATTTCCCGCATTATCTTCATGCTTTCGGAAACCTGTCCGGCGTTGGTTGCTTGGCTTCCCATCCACGCCGCTATCTGAACGGAAAGCTCGTGAGCATCTTTGTTTTTGCCCTTGCTGTCCACATACGCATCCTCTGCGATTTTTGAAAGCATTGTACCGAGAGTGCTTAATTCAGCGGTGAATTTGTGGTCGCCATTCGCCATTTCATTGAAGTATTCAACTGCGCCGTCAAATCCTTTTTCACGAATGGTGTCCATAGCATATTGAATGTCGTGGGAATGGGTCTTTCTCTCATAGGTAAATCCCTCTTGCCCCCTTTCAATGCCCGCCGCAATCGACTCCACCATAGCATCCGTACCGCCTCTTGAGGCAATAAAGGTAGTTACGGATTTAGATACATACTTACCGTTTATCTTCTTCGGCACTTCTGCATTTTGGTTCAGAGTGTAAAATACGCCGTTGTCGTTAAGCCACTTTCCGTAGTTATATGCGGATTTGGAAACCCTTACGGAGCTTTCCTTGTTCTGTGCGTAATATTTGCCGTCCTGCTCAATGAACTTTGCGCCGTCCTTTGCAAGGTTCGCTATGTTCTGCGCAACGGTGATTTCGCCGAGCATAGGGTCGTTTATCTTCCTTGCAAGCGCAGCTCTTTCACCGCTCGGAATATCTTTATCAGCCTTGTATCTGTCGAAGTCGGAAAAAGGCTTTTTCTTCTGCGGAAGTGCTCCGTTTTCGTTAATGGCTCTCGTAATGTTCTGCTTGTCGCTTTCCATTGCGCCAACCGTCTCCGGGTGCTCCGCTCCGTTTTGATATTCGGGGGAATATTCGTTCTGCTGCGTTTTTGCAGCGTTTTCGGAATTTTGCTGCGTTTTTGCAGCGGAATTTTGGGCATTAAAAAAGCCGCTGCTTTCCGCATCGGCTCTTTGATTTATTTTTTCAGATTGTACATCTCCCGCAAGGTTTCCGCGTCCACTATTTCCGCCCTGTCGTATGGGTCGTTCAGGTTGTATTTTTCCCCTGTTTCCGGAGATATATAAATCCCGTCCGGTTGGGCTTTCGACCAAAGGCGGTTCAGTACCGTAAGGTACGGCGTTACTTTTGTGCTCATAATAGTCTGCAACTCCTTCCTTCAATAATTCGTAATAGGTTACAGTGGGGTTTCGTTTGGGGTCTTTATATATTCCTGCCACATAGTCAAGCGGCAAGAATCGCCCGTTTTGAACAAATCTCGCAAAAGCTCTGTTCATTGCAATTTCCGATGAAACCTCATTGTAGTATAGGTTCACCGTATATCCTTTTTCACGAAGACTTTCTATCAGGCTTCTTATTTTATCCGTTTTACCTCCCACAAGGGGGAAGACAACATTTTCACCTTTTTCAAGCGCACGGGAGGTTAAATCAGCGGTTGCAACACGGGTGCTCTCGTCATGAATAAAGTTTGCACCATATCCTCCGTCAAATTCCGGCAAACGCTCTTTAACCATATCGCTGTCAATAATTTTTGCTTTATGCTTTTGAGAAAGCGGGTCTGCAAAAACGGTGCTTTTCCCAGCCGCAGGAGGTCCGATTACAATATCTGCGTGTCTGCCTTGTTCTACAACACCATTATACTCAACTTTTCCATTGCTGTCAATTACCGCAGAGCCAAGATTCGTAAGCTCATTGATGATTCTATCATGGATTGCCTTTCTTTCGGGAAGCCATTCGCCAGTATCTTTGTCCGTAAATTTTTGAGTGGATGTTTCTGCGCTATCAAGATTTGCTCTTTTTTCAGCTTCTTTTATTGCCGAAAGGTCTTTCAATTCTTTAAGAGTGTAGTTCTTGCCCGCAAAAATATTATCGCGCATTTCTCCAAGCTCGGGATGAGCAAGCTTTTTGTATTTGCTTTTTTGAGCACTGCTGTTTTTCGCTTGAGCATTGGCTTTTTCGGCTTTTACTCCGGCTTGAGCACCGATGTTTTCGGCTTGAGCACCGTTTTGAGCACGCATAAGCTCCAGCTTTTCCTTGTATTTATCAATGAGCACGGAAACCTCATCTGTATCGTAAAAGTAGTCGCTGCCGTTCTCATCGGCGGTTATTTGCTCAAGCTTGTACATCATTTCGCTGTATCTGTCGGGGTTTTTCTGCTCAAGCTTCGCCATATCGCCGTTTTCAAGGTGCTTTTTATAGTTTTCAAGGGTCTGTATGGTATTTTCAAGCTTTTTTTCCGTGCTCACGGGCTTTTTCTTCGGGGCTTGCTTTTCGGTTTTCTGCTCTGTTTTTTGAGAAAAGTTTTCATCTCGGTACGCTTCAAGCTTCTTTACAGCCTCCCTGCGTGCCGCAATTTCGCTTTCCTCAAGCCGAAGCTGTACGGCGTCGCCGTTGTCCGCTTCGTCCCAGTACATACCGCTTTCGGCTTCTTCTTTGTACCTTGCAATAAGCGAATCGACATTTTTACGGCTGTTAAGCAAAAAAGCGTCGTCCTCGTTTATAATCATTCCGTTATCAGAGAATGCCTTGGCGTTCGCTCCGTCTCTTGCTCTCTGCCCGTTTTCAAAGGCTTTCTGCATAGCACCTTTCAGCTTTTCGCCGAAGCTCGGGTGCTTCTTTGTAAAGGCTTCAAAGCTCTCTGCGTTGTACGCTTCGTTGTACAATGCTTCAAACCTCGATTGCTTCATACCGGTGTTGCTGAAATCCTTGTATGCGCGTTTTACCGTGTCCCTGTCTGCTTTAAGCTGTGCGCCCTGCTGTGGGGCTTTCTGCGGGGCTTTTGTTTCGGCTTCACTCTTTACCTCTGTGGGCTTTTGAGCCTGCTGTGGTGCTTCCTGCTCGGGCTGTGCGGTGGTTTCTGCTTCCTGCCGTGCGGGGGCTTCTTGTGCAGCCTTTTTCTCGTTAAACAGCTCGATGTATGCCTGCTTGTACGCTTCTTTTTCCGTGCCTTCACTGCCGTTATACAGGTTTCTAATGCGCTGGAGTTTTTGCTCTATGGTAAGGTCGCTGTTTTTAACCGTTTCGATGGTTTTCTGTGCGGAATTTACTTTTTTTTCTGTGGGTTTTTTCTCCGCCGCTCTAACATCAAGCTGGTCAAGCATTTCTTCGTGCTTTACTTCCTTTTTGGAAGGCTTCTTTTTCGGTGCTTCCTGCTTGGGCTGTGCGGGGGCTTCCTGCTGTGTTTGAGCTTCCGCCTGCACATTTCCCGCCACGGAAGAAACGCTCTCTGCGGGGCTTGTAGGGGCTTGCTGAACAGTGTCGGGAATTGTTGCATCAAGTTGCGATTCAATCTTCGCCTTAACAACAGGGTCTTGCGACGCCTGATAACCGGTTGTTAAGTTGTCAAGCAGTTCGGTTTTTGCACGGTCGAGCTTTGCGTCAGTTTCCGCATTACCGGTATATGTGTTGTTGCCGAGTTTGTTTACGACTTGTTGTCCTCCGGAAAGCGCCACATTTCCTAATCCGAATATACCGCCGCTCCAAAATCCGGTTTTGGCGTTGTCTAACGCTACATTCAGGTCGTAAACCTGATTCCATTTTCCCTGTGCCGCAAGGTCGATAACGCCTTGAGTAAGATAGTTAAGCGAGTATTCGACAAGTTCCTCTCCGCCTTCTTCAAAAGCGTTGTAAAGGAGATTTGTAATCCATTTTTGCTTTGCTGCGCTTTCAAGCTTGTTCAGCGGGCTTTTCGCTCCGCCGATACCGCCCATGGCTTCTGTGATATACGATATTGCACCTGCCGCGGTTGCTCTTATTGTGCTTTCAAGCTTTCCTTGCCCTTCGGCTCTGCTTTGGTTATATGTATCGCCGAATGTTCCGAACGCCATTCCGCCGCTGAATATGCTGTTTGCCACATGAGAGCCCTTTTCAGCGGCGATTTTGGCGGCGGCTTCATAAGAGGCTCCCTTGGCAAGCTCCTTGCCGAATGCCGCCTCACTTGCGATAGAACCCGCGAACAGCGAAATCGGACCGGTCGCTATTTTGTACGAAAGCATATTTGCCAAGCTGTCGCTTACCTGAACAGCAGTCTGGTACGATTTTGTGGGGTTTGTCGCCATTTCGTTTGCAAACTGTTTGTTTGCAATTTCTCCGATTTTTCTTGCTTCGCCCTTTTCGTAAACCTCTTTGCCGGGCTCATAACCGAAGCTGTCGTAAAGCCATTTTCCGATATTTTCTGCCGCTTCGCCTGCGGCACTGCGCACTCTGTTTACAATGGCGTATTCTCCGCCCTTGGTCGGGTCGTTCAGCTTGTCCTCAAGCTCATAATACCTTTTGGCGATATTCTCGCCGATTTTGTTTCTTGTTTCCTGCGCCGTGCGACCGCCAAGGTCTTCCTCTTCCAGGCTCATTCTCGCCCTGTCAAGGGCGCTGCTGTTCCTCCTGCGGTAAAGTGCCTGCTTCTCTTCGTCAGAAAGTGCATCGTATCTTCTGCCCGCTTCCTCCCACTGATACTCACGCTTGAGCTTGTTTATCTGCCCCATCAGCTTCAAGTCCGCATTGGTCTTTCCGTCTCCGGAGGCGATTTTCGCCATATTCTCGCCGATTTTGTTTCTTGTTTCCTGCGCCGTGCGACCGCTCTGTGCGGACTTTAAGCTTGCTCTTGCCCGGCTGAGTGCGCTTCCCGTGGCTGCGCTTTGTCTTTTTGTGGGGGTCTCGTCCTTGCTCTCTTTTTTCGCCTCGGCAAGATTTTTGTTGTACTCATCGTAATATCCGGCTATCTTGGAGGCATAGTCGTTTTTGGGCTTGTCTTCCGCTTTGCTTTCGGGCTTACTGTTCGGCTTTTTTGGAACAGAGGGCTTTTGTTTTTCACTTTGCCCGAAATCGTTATACTTTCCGAAATCTTCGCCTGAAATGACTCTCTTTTGAAAGTCTGACTTTACGCCAAGGCTTTTCATAAGTTCACGAGTCCATTCCGGTGCATCTCCGGTTTTTCTTTTATTTGCCACAAAATCACCTCTCAATAGCAGTCAACTATATCGGTTATCGTGTATTTCGCCGCCTCGTTAAGAGCAATAATAAACTTGCTTCTTGCCTTGTTGCTTCGGTAGTCGTTGTCATCGTCTACAAAGGCGTGTTCCGCAACTCCGTATGCAAGAGCGGTTTGCGTTACGGAATCGTGATAGGGGATTGTTTCGGAAAGGCTTTTAAGCCTCGGAGCTGTCAAAAGCTCCTCCTCGCCGTAAAATCTCCTTATGCTGTTCTCCGTTTCAAGTGCTTCCGCTATGGCAAGGTTTATCCAGCCCACCTTGTAATCGTCAAGGTCGGGAACCTCGCTTTGAAGCTCCGGCACGAACGAAAGCGCAAGGTTATACACTTCTTGTCCCGTCATAGCTGTTCACCTATCCTTTCCTGTGCTTCCGCTATGGTGTTCAGCGGGTCATACTGCCGATTTGTCGTTCCGTACCCCATAGCCTGCTGCGTCTGCGCCGCCATAGCCTGCTTCATCTTCGCCATAACTGCGTGCTTGTTGAATATGTATTTGTCGGGTATCGCATCAAGGTACGCTATCGGGTCGGTGATAATTCCGTTTTGCAGCAGCTTGTCCATAGTGGAAACCTGCGTAATCTCGTTGAAATAGCTTCCGCCGCCGATGTCAATATTAAGCTGCATACGGTCATAAGGAATCTGAGCAAAGTCCACCTTCGCCGTTATGTCGCTACCGTCATCGTCGCTGAAGGAAACCTCTCTCACGCCGTAGTTTACCCTCATCATTTCGATAAGCACATGCACAATGTCCTCGACAAACTGATAAAAGCCATGTCGCTGAAGCTCAAGGGGAGCGGTAGCCGCTTTCTGTACTGCGATAATAGCGGAGGTGTTTTCGGGGTTTACATTACCGAGAGCGGCGTCGTTTGCGCCCATAAAGTCTTTGGTGTATTCCACGACTTGGTTTACAAGGGTGGTTACCATTCCGCTCATATCCGCCGCCTTGGAAACATCCATAACGGCACTGTTTACATCGCCCACAACGCCGATTGCCTGTCCGATTTTGTTCGTCCAATTCCGTATCTTTGTCATGTCGTAAAACAGCTTCGGAAAAGCAAGCTTTTTCTCGTGCTCAAGGCTCATCGCAAGCAGCTTGTTTACATACACTTGGTTTGGAATAAGTCCTGTAATGGGGCTTTGTCCGTGATAGCTGTTTTTTATTGTGTCCCAGTTCATCCACGCAATGGGATAATGCCTGTATTTCGTGTCGGTGTCCTCTTTAAGCACAATATCCTTGGTGGTGCGCATAAAGTGAACGCTGCCTTTCTCTTTCCACATATACACAAGCTCTGTTACGATTTCGCCGGTCGTGTCGTTATCCTCGCCGTAATATTCCGTTCCGTTGTCGCCGTGTATGCTTTCAAGCTTCGTTTTTTCAATGCCCTCCGCCTCAAGCTGTTCCTTGAAAATATCAAGCTTGTGCCGCTTTACAATAATGATATACGGCTGTTCGTCCGCTTCTCTTTCAAAGGGATTGCCAAAAAGCATCTTCGTGTTGTCCACAACCTCAAGCTTCGGGTCGTCGCTTGCAAAATCCCAAAACGCATACAGACAGCCGTCACCGTCCACGGCGCAGTTGCGAAGAACCTCACGCAGTCGTGTTTTTGTCTTTGTCTTTTCAAATATGCGTTCAATCTCTGTTTTTATTATTTTGCACTGAATTTGCGAACCCTCGGTTCGCACAAAGGGTGTGAGCTGAACGGCTATATCATCTGCAATAATCATAGCGATAAGGTAATTTATCACTCGCTTGATAATATTAAAGGTGGTTTTGTCTATGTCGGGAGCGGTTACGCCTTCCCACTGTTTACCTATATAAAAATTCTCGTTTTGTTTTACGGTTTCACGCAGACCGATACCGTTGTTTATGCTGTCGTTGTAGTCGTTGCATCTTTCGTATGCTTTCCATATTGTTTCGGGTGTTTTAACTTTCAAGCGTTATTTCCCCCTTCCGCTGTATGAAAGAAAGTCCTTCCATTGGTCCTCAATAGGTATTTTCTCTTTTGTGTCCTTTTCCTCGGGCTGTTCGGACAGCAATTCAAAAAGCGTTGCTATCTTGGTTTGAAAATATATAAAAATTATCGCATCTGCGATGAAAAGTGCCGCAATAAACGCCGCTATCATATTCGTCACCTCGTTTTGGGTATAAAAAAAGTGCCCTAAGGCACTTAAAATAACTTTATATAGCAAAAAGACCCCGTCTTTCGACAGAGCCTTCTCGCCTCGTTAAAATCACAGGGTGGACTAAACCCCGCAGCTTTATATTACATCTTCGGCACTGATTTGTCAATACCGATAAGCAAAAAGCCCTATCTTTCGATAGAGCCTTTCACTTTCGTAGTTCTCGCTACTTTTGCCATTTCTGCTGCTTTTGCAACTTTCGCGGCAATCATAGTTTTGTCTACCTTTTCATTTCAATCCACAACCGCTTACGCGGTGATAAAAGGGATTAACCCTTGCCTATAATATAGCACTATGTAATGCCTTTGTCAAGGATTTTAGGAACAAATCCATCAAATAATTTTATTTAACTTCCGTCCACAGGCTTTCCGTTCCGGTTGCTCCGGGCTCCCATACATTGTTGTCTATGGTCGATACCCACACTTTTCCGCCGTGCTTAACCTTGTCCCCTTTCATATAGGGGTTTGTGCTTTCCGGCTGCACCCACTCGCCTATATCCGTTCCGCCCTGTCCGGGCAGAATTTCTGTGTAAAGCGAGGGCGTGTTTTTCGGCTTCCAGTCCGTCTGCGAAGTGTGCGTCGTCAAAACCTTATACAGCTTCCCTTCGTCTTTTACTCTCTCTCCAACGGCATAGCTTTTTCCCGCCGCCCACGCCGGAAATGCCACAACATTCCTCGCCGCCGTTTGGTCGTCTGCGCCGTTTCGCAGCGCCACCACCGCGTTAATAATTGCTCCTGCTTCGCTTCTTTTCATGTCGTCACCCCACTGTGTAATAGTACAAGCTCCGAATTTGTAAACAGCCCTGTCGGCGCTGCCGCTTCATAGTATGCGTCAAAATAGATTGCTTCAATTTTAACCTTGCCTGAATCAATAGTAGCATCCTCAAACGCTGTTTTAAATATTATCTGAGGTGCCACTGCGCTTAAATCAAAGTCGGGCACCGCAGGGAGGCTCATCACATCATCCCTGCCAACATAAATATCTCCGCAGAACCTGCCATCCGAAAAAATAATTTCAAGTCTTGTAGAGGACGGAACATCGTTGTATGTTGTGCTGCCTAAAAACATCATCGAATTGGTACTGAAATATTGTAAAGCCGTTCCGCTTGCCCCATAATTGTTAGCATAGTACGATTGGTACGCCGTCCAGAACTCCTCCGGCATATCAAATGTAGCGGTAATTTTCACATAAGTCACGCCGTCCTGGTTTGCACCAGTGCTTTCCGTAAAGTTCACCGCTCCTAAATCAGTCAGGTATGGGCTTCCTCCGCCACTCTGCGGCACATTTACAACGGCTTGAGCCTTGCTCGTAACATCATATGTGCCGTTTTCGGTAATGTTTATGCTGCCGCTCGGCGCTGCCGCCTCTTCGTGTGTCCCCATCCGTTTAAAGCCGCTTGCGCTCGTGTATGTTTTGCCTTTGGCAACATCTGCGTCCGCCGCATTCCCAAGGTCGGCAGCACTCATGGTTAATACTATACCTGCCCCCTTGTCCGCCGCCGCCGATTTATTCAGCGTACCGCTTATCAAAACGCGGGCTTGCGCTATGTATTTATCGGTAACATCTCCGGTTATCTGCATAACCTTGTTTCTCGTTCCCGTCACCTTTTTGCCGTTTACATACGCCGTCTTGCCTTTAATAATGTCCGCCGCCGCTGCGTCTGCGTCGCTTGTGTCGAGTGCCTCCGGCAGGGCGTTTGCCGCCGCCAAAATCGCCGTTATTTTATTTGCGTTATCGCTAAGGCTCATTGCGCCGCCTCCTTTGTCAGCCCATATATATACCAGCTCACATCAGCGGTCAAAGCCGCCCAGTTTTTAATTATAAATGTGTTGTTATCACTAAAGCTGTTTTTGTTATTTATACGGATATCTATATATCCCTCTACGATGTCGCAATTTGTTGTAGTGCCGATTGCAGGAGTCCACAGCGTTCCCGTAAGTTCTTGTATCTCCGTAGTCGGCACCGCATATGGTTTTGTATTTGTAGCGTGGCACCAGTATTTCCACAAATACTCGTCGATGTGTTCCAGCGTAACCGAAAGATTGGCGAGAGCATTTCTAAATCCTGCATTATTGCCGGCACCATAGCCGTTAGAAAAGGTGCCCTGCTCGGAAGCACACCGCCTTAAAAAAATTACCCTATGCCATTGCTTAAAAGCTCCATAGGTAACTCCGGTATCGGTAATCGTTCCCGCCGCCGTGCCGCTCGCTATTGTGCCGCTCGCCAAAAGCTGCATTCCGTCAAAGGTTTCAAGCTTTCCGCTTCCGCCCGTGCCGCTTCCCGCCGCCTTTCCGTTAAGTGCCGAAAGCACCGCATCAAGGCTTGTGCCCTGTTGCGCAATTTCCGCATTCTTTGCCGCAATGGCTGCCGCTATATTTTCGCTCATAATTTCACCTCACATCGCGTCTATCTGCGCCGTTACATTGCCCAAAATATCATAAAGGCATTTTGCACTCGGCACCTCGCTGTCCGTGCTGCTTGCGGAAACAGAGGTCACAATATCAACGCTTCCGCCCTGTCCCGCGTCGCCCTTGTCGCCTTTCGGAATAGCAAGGTTCAGCACCGGATTAGCCGCTGTGCCGCTAATGCTCGCCGCCGCGGGCTTTCCGGCTTCAAGCGTCACCACATCCCCTATGGTTATCTTCGGCGTGGCTCCGGTGTCACCTTTGTCGCCCTTGTCACCTTTTGCTCCTGCCGGTCCCGTTGCGCCGGTGTCGCCTTTTGCGCCCGTGTCGCCTTTATCGCCCTTTGCGCCTCGGCTGGGTTTTCCGGTGTCGTCCGCTCCTATGTACCAGTTTCCGTTCTCTCCCACATAGGGCGTTTCTCCGTTCTCACCGTCCTTGCCGTTTGCGCCTGCTGCGCCTGTCGCACCTTTCAGGGACGCAAGCCATTCCGCCTCCGTGCCGTCAAAGCCGTTTTCCTTTGCAATTTCATATGCGCTCTTTCCTCGGGGCAAATCCTCGCCCACGCTTGCCGCAGCGCTGCCGTCCTCGCTTACGCTCACTTCGTCCGCGGATATTACCGCGCCCTCCGTGCTCCCAAGGCTCGGCAGTCCGCTCTTTACCGCAATGCTCATCCTGTCGCCTCCGGTCTGTTATAGTTGTGCCCGCAGCAGATGTTGATTCGTCTGCGCGGTATTTTTTTATATCCGCCGCTCGTCCATTCAAGCCAAATGTACGCCTTTTCATCGTCGTGAAAGTCATAGGTTTTCGCCGAAGGCACAAACACCCAAAGCGTATATCCGTTACTGTCCAGCGTGAATATGTTGTCCGTGTTACTTTCGGTATAGCTGACAACCGTGCTTTTGTCTGCATGCTGAAACTTTACCGTAATCGCCGTAACGGCGCTTATCTTGTCCGGAAGCGTTATGGAAAAAAGCTTATCCTCTCCCGGCATAATGTAAATTGCCAAAGCGTTTACACCCCCAATGCTTGCTCAAACGCCGCAAGAAACTCATCGCCGCTGATTTCGTCCCCAATCGGCTCTTCTTCGTAAAGATAGATAACATTGTCCTTTTCCTCCGGCTCTCCGCTTCCGGCTTTTCGGATAATCGGCAGATACCCGAACCGTGCATATTCTTCTGCGCTGTTCGTCAGTATCTTAAATCCGCCCTCTTTCAAAAGCTCTCTCGGCGCAAAGCTTAATATGCCGCCCTCTATTTTCCCGAAATTATAGTTTTTCATTGTTCCTCCAGCCAGATGTTATAGATTTTCAGCGTATCGCCGCCCGCTTTGTCGTTCAGGATTTTAATATAGTTATATCCTGCGTCCGCTGCGGTTATATCAAAGCTGTATACCGTGCGTTCCGTGGAGGTGATGTCCTTTTTACGCGTGCCGGAAAGCGCGCCGTTCATTGTTCCGCTGTTGTTGTCGGAATAGCCGATATAGGCAGGTTCCGTAACCGCACCCGACAGCGCAAGCTCAAAATTGAGGGTGTGGTATTGAGTAATATCCTCAACATGGGCAATCAAAGAGGAATATTTCCACAAAAGCAGATGGTCGGCGTTAAAGGTTCGGCGGTTTTGCGGAATGGTCGCTTCAACGGAGCTGTCGCCGCTTTTGTAGATATAAATTTTTTTGTCTTTCAGTAACAAACGCCGCCTTTCGTGCATTATGCAGTCCCCCAGTTCTTCCAAAGGATATATCCGCAAAGGCAGTCAAATTCCCAAACTTCGCCCGCCTTTGCTTCCGTCGGGTCGTCGCCGCCCGTCTTGGTATATCCGCTTATCGTCACCGTGGGCGTTCCGCTTGCCGCAAAGGTAACAAAGCCGTGGCAATCGGTCGTTTCCGCCACCGTAAATGCAAGGCTTGTAACCGCCGTAAACCTATATTCTTTGTTGTTTTGCGCCGTTACCGTAACTGCGCCGCTTTTGTTTATTGTCTCCGGCTTAATCTCGTATGTTTTGTTTGCGTATGCAAGGTTAACCGCATCCGTGCCCGCTGCCGGCTCTTTTACCGATGTAGTCCCTCCGGAGCTGTCAACTCCGCCGGTCGCCTTAATCGTGCCATCTACTATATATGTGGTCTTGCCGCCGTTAACATTTTTTTGGGCGGGCAGCCCGCCTATATCTTCGGCGGAAAGCGCGTCTGCGCCGCCTTTTTTGTGCCTTGCACCGTGTATTTTTGCGGCTGCGCCCACCTGCTCCGGGGTATAGTCCCCGGTCTGCGCCGTCACCGCTCCGGCTCTTCCGAACACGCTCGAAACACTGCCGGAAGCTAAAACCACTTCGTCAAGCTTTTCCGCCGCAACATATCCGTCAATAATTTCGTTGATTTTGGGGATTGCCACGCTCCGAACGATTTCCTCAATCTTCGCCTGCATCTCTGCGGCGGTCAGCCCCGGCACATCAGGCTGCCCCTGCACGCCCTTTCCTGCAAGGTCTGCGTCCGTAATCTTATTTACTGCCATATTTCCACCTCACTTTTTGTATCTGCCTTTTTCGGCATATTCAAGGCTAAAAGCATACAGCCCGAACGCCTTGTCGATTTCGTCGCACACAATGCGAAATCCGGCTTTGTCAATCTTTTTAATTGTTATCTTTGTAGTAACGGTTTTGTGCTCCGCGTTAGCGTGCCAAGTGAAATTGCTCCAACTGAGGGCAGACCACTGAAAGAACCCAAGCTTTGAACCCCATTCCTTCAATGTAGTCCACACGCCGTTCTTTTTGTATTCCAAGCGAAGCTTGTTCTGCGGAAAAGGAGCCGCTTGTATTGCCGCCGTCCTTATGGTTTTGTTCCGCCAAAAAAGGTTTCCGTCCATATCCGGAATCGTCCAGTATGCCACTATTGCTTTGTTTCCGTCCTCGGAATAATCGTGATATACTCCGGGTATAAATTTGCATATATTGCCCTTTTCGTCGCCGAAACAAAGGTTTCCGTTGCCGTCCTCCCACAAAATCCGCGCGTTTATTCCTGTCCAAAGATAACATTCATACTGATATGCGGAATACGGTTCGCCTCTTGAATAGCTTTTTTGGCTTGTATCAAGTAAATACAGCCTGTCTCCCTGCGCAATCACATAGTATTTCTGCCATCTTGCCGCTTCGCATTTTGCAATGCCGCCTTTTTCTTTCAGTGCTTCGTTTATGTAATAGCTTCGGTTCTGCGTATACATTGCGCCGTCCACCGTTGCCGCTGTAACGGCGTATACGCCTCGTTCCGTCAGAAATAAAGGCTCTGTTTCCATATACACAAAGCTCCTCGGAGAGACGGCTTCTTCGCCTTGCAGAACATCCGTAACCGGAAATGTTTCTCGTTTATCTTCCGTCAGGGAATACTTGCGCATTATAATGCTTCTTCCGTCGTCCGCAGGCGCAATGTGCGTTGCCAAAAGTCCCTTTACAACGCTGTAACCGATAATGCAGTTGTTTTCGTTGCCTATGGCGGAATAGTTAAGGTCAGGAAAATATTCCGGCTTGTCCGCCATAGAAAAATAGTCGGTGTTTTTGCCGCTTCCGGAAACAAAAAGCCTGTTTTGAGTTCCTGCGGAGTTGTACGCAATCGCCTTATTGCAAAGGTTTATTCTGTCTGGGTAATCTCCCCAGTCTCGGGAAGCGGTTATATATACATTATCTTCACCTGTCAGCGGGGTTTTTCCCGGAGCTGTGGTGAATGTTATAATTCCTTTTTCACGGTCAACGGAAAAATCCGTGCCCTCTTTCTTTTCGTCAAAGCCGCCGTTTTGGTTCAGCACAAGCACCGTAACCGGGTTATTGTCAAGGTTTGCAAACGAAAGCTGAAACTGCGTTGCCGTTGCAAGTGCTTCCGTAACGGTAAATCTTTCCGTCCACTTTCGTCCGATAAGGTTCACATCTTCAAACGCCGTTCCGCCCGCCATTATGTTTTCCGCAATCGGATTGCGTGAAATCGTCACCGTGGGCACATACGCATCGTAGCTTATGGGGTAAATATCGTTTCCGTCGCATTTCAAAGCACATAAGCCATCGAAAATATATAGATTTGTGCCGATTATCTGCCCGACGGACTTTTCATCATTTCCGCCCGCCCAATACTGCGTGCCATCTATATAAAATTTCGTCCCCGCATGAATAATTTCGTGTCCGTCAAGTTCCCACCGTCCGTTTATTTTCCCGGGATATTTAGTCACAAGCCCGAAACCGTTTCGCTTTATCGGTTTGCCCAGCAAATCCGCAATCATATTCGGTGCGTTTTGGCTTCGGGAATTGTCGATGCTTGAGGGGGCGGACGAAAGGTCAACCCCTCTAAAAGCGTCAACTATAAAAACATTTTTTCTTATGGTCGGGGCATCCCCGAAATCTATTTGTTTCATAACTGCCCCGCTTTCTTTACTTTCTCATTCGTGCGAGTTCCTTATCGTACTTCGCCTGCGCTTCCATAATGGCAAGCTTCATTCTAAGGTCTGCCATCTGCTGCGCAAGGTTCTGTTCGTTGTTGTTTACGCTGGTGTTGTAGGTTTTCAAAAGGTCCGCAAGCTTTGCGTTGGCATCCTGATACAGCGTGTTTCTGTTGGTCTGATACTGGTTTCTGTTTCCTGCAAGGGTGCTTTCCGCAGCACCGCCGTTTATGCCCTGCGCCGCCATTTGCACAGGCAGTGCTTTGTCCGCCATCATTCGGGCTATGTAAAGCTCCCGAAGCTGATTTTCAATGTTGGCGTTAAGTTCGGATTTGCCGGAATTGTAAGTGTTAAGTGCGTCTTGGTTTGCAAGGTCGGTTGCCGCTCTCAGCTTTTCCTGCACCGCATCCATTCCGGAGGGCTGCACGGCGGGGCTTGCTCCTCCCGGCAGTGTTCCTGTTCCTCCGGCACTTCCGCCGCTTCCCCAAACGACGGAAGGCGAACCTTTAACGGAAACGCCGGGTGCAATATCGGTGAAGCCTCCTCCCGAACCTCCCGAACCTATGTAAGGGTCGGTATTAGGTTTAGTGTCGGGCTTGGTATCCGGCTTTTTGAGCGTTGAAGTAAATGTTGGCGTTGTTCCAATCGCTTTTAATCTGTCTAACACCGAAAGCCTTCCGTTTACAGAATCCAGCAAGTCTTTCACTGTGTAGCCTTCTCTAAACGGAGCACCGAGTAAATAGGAATTTGTAATGTTACTGTTTTCATGTATGTTGGTGCTTGGTTTGACCCATGAAGGGGTTGTAGACTGAGCTTTTTCCCCGGGATTTAGAAATTTTGTGGATGTTAAATAAAGGTTATAGTATGGGTCTTCAAGAAAAGGATTTACATACTTTTTTCCGGACGAGCCGTTTGTATCCGCTCTTTGTACGGTTGTTGCCACTATATTACCTCCTTATACAAAATAAAGGGGGCGTTTTAAGCCCCCTTATATTATTGTCCTCAAGAAACAGTTCTTTCGGTATCCTCGACAACATCGGAGGTAAAGAGCGCATCGTCAAATGCCACTGCCTTTGCCTTTGTTTTTCCGGTGGGAAGAGTGACTGCACCGCCGGAGGTGGTCTTAATAGCGGAAAGGCTGAACCGAGGGTCACTGCCGTCGGTGGTGACAAATACTGCGGTAGAGCCTGCGGAGGTCACGGTGAGGGTATTGTCGGAGAAAGCGAAGGTCGGATTTGCCTGCTTGGTGGAAGCGGCAACAGCGGCATATACGCCGTCAACCTTCTTGCCGATAATGAATGCGTCGTAAAGGAAACGACCTTCAAGAAGTGCTCCGTTGTATCCGGGAGGGTCTTTGTGAAGCTTCATATCGTTAATCTTTTTGGGGAATATCGCCGCAGTTTTGCTCACAATGAGGAAGTAGCACTGAGAATTGCCCTTTTTCAGATATTCATCGGGGAGCGGGATTACCTGTGCGCCCATAAAGGTACCGAGGGAACCCTTTACAAGAGCTTTGGTTCCGAGAGCGTCAATTCCGATAAACTGTTTGGAAATGCGAAGCATACCGAAATAAGTCCAACCGATGAAGATGGTTCTGTCGTCGGGAACATTCTTGTTGCTCATATGCACCATACCGTCAGAAAGCTTTTCGACAATAGTCTCGGTGGTGGGAGCTGCGGTAAGTGCGTCGATTTTGCCCGCGTGGTCGATAAATCTTCCAAGGGCGTACTTTTCCATTTCGGGAAGTGCCTTGAACTTCATCTCGCCTCGGAGAACTCTGCCCGCCTCTTTGGTTTCCATCTGCTCTTTGTTGTTGCCCTTGTCAATGGTGATAGCAAAGGAACGGTCTCGGGTTATCTCCATACGGTTTACGGTGTCCTGAAGCTCTTTAGGCTCGCCGTAACGGTTGGAACCTGTTCTCTTGTAGTCCTGCAAATCCTGATATTCGGGAGAGTAAACATTGATTGCTCTAACGCCGTCCCAGTTGTAGTCGTTGTTGCAGGCTGCCGCCACTACGGACTCCTGTGCAAAGCCCTCTGCTATCTTCTTTTCATATTTTTCTGCAAGGTTAATTGCCATAATTTATTTTCCTTTCTTTATCCACCGAAAAAGCCTGAAAGGAAGTCGTCATAATCTTCACCCGCTGCGGAAGCTTTACTGCTGCCCATAGATGAATAATAATTTGTCTGCTTCTGTTTCAACTCGGTGTTTTCGTTTGTTAGATTTTTAATTTGTTCTTGGTTTTTGGTGTAAAGCTCGTATGCAAAGGTCGGGTCGGTTCCGGCGTTAATCATTGCCGCTACCTCCTCGGGAAATTCCTTTACATCCGGGTATTTGGCACAAAACGCTTTGTAAGGCGCAAGCTCGTTTTCTCTGTCTTTTTCCTGCTTTTCTTCGGTTTCCTTCGCTCTTTTGTATTCGGAAAGTTTTCCGTTTTCAACATTTTTCTGAGCGATAATTTCAACCGCTTCGTCAGAAAGCTCAGGGTACTGCTTTCTTACATTGTCTATTTCGTGCCGCAGACCGATTTCATTTGCGGCATTGTCAAGAAAATCCGAATATTCCTCCGGAGTTTTGCCGTTCAGCTCTGCAAGCCTTGCTATTTTTTTGTGCAGGGGAGTGTTTGCCACGGCGTGGTCATAGTTAAGCCCTTTTTGAATGGTGGCTATAACCTCGTCCTCGTTTATGTTCAAACGCTCTGCAAGGCTCTTAATTTCGCTTTGAGGGATAGGGTATTCCTTGCCGAGAAATTTAACGGGTAGAGTGGTTTCCTCCGCCTCTTTCTGCTGCTCTTTCTGCGGCTCTTCCTGCTCGGATTGGGTCTGATTAGGTTCTTCGTTACCCTGTTCCTGTCCTTCTTCGGTCTGAAAGTCTTCGTCCTCAAAAATATCAAAGCTGGTGTCGCTTTCGGTATTGGTCATGGTTTCTGACATATTGAGAATTCTCCTTTATTTAAGTATTTCTATTAAAAAAGCGGCTGCGCTGTTGCGTAGTCGCTTTTTTATTCGGTTTCAACCGGCAAAAGGTGAACAATTTCTTTTATTTCACCGTACTTTGCGCATTTTTTGTTGTGGCAGCTCGTTTTTTGAACAAGAACAAGCTTGCCTTTTCGGTAGGTGTAAAACGAACCGTCAATCATCATTTCGGTTCCGCATTCCTCACATCGCATATTGACCTCCATAGCTCAAAAAGCTGTCAATTTCCTTGTCGTAGTCGTCCTCTTCGTGAATTTCAGAGGAAAGCATCGGAATTTGCCGCCCGGTGCAAAAATATCTTATTGCGTCAAGGCTGTGGGTTATTTCGTGAGGGTCTTTTGCCATATCGTCCGGGTCTGTTTCATCAAACTGCGCTAAAGGAATGTCGTGAATCAGGTTCTTGCAGTTCGCAAATATTCTCAGTCCCGCTACTTTGTTACCCATTTCGTCAAATCCCGGATGCAGGTGCTCCTTCACATCAATCCATCCGGTGTGCCTGTCCGCTTTTGCTCTCGAAAGATATATTCCAAAGTCGGTGAATATCTCCGCAACGCTGCGCCCGGTGTCGTTTCTTCTGCTCCACATATCCGGCGGTGCAAAATAAATCAGCGTTTCCGGGTCGTCAACGCTTTTAAGGTATTTAGCCGCTTCCGAAACTACCATATTCGGCTTATGTATTTCTTTATATACATATTCTCTGCCGTTTGGGTCTACGGCAATCCAATATGCCGCAAACATATCAAGTCCATAGTCCATTGTGCAATATCTCTGCCACTCCGGCGGAATGACAAACGGTTTCATAACATGTATATTGCGGTCAAATTCGGTGAAGAACTGCCCGGCGTAAACATCCCAGTCGCCGTCAAGCCACGCTCTGCGCAAATCCTCCGGCAAAGAACGAAGCTGGTCGATGTAATCCGGCTGCGCTTCCATCAGCGCATAGTTGTCCTGCGCCTTTGCAGGAATAAAGGTGTAATCCTCCGGGTGCTCGTTCGGGTGAAAAAGCCTGTCGATAAACAGCCTCTTTACCCAGTTGTGACCGGGACCTCCCGGGTTCGCCGTAAGATAGGTTCTTTTCGGAAAATCATTTACGCCTCGAACAACGGCTTTCAAAGTGTTGAACTGATATTCGGAAAGCTGCGTCGCTTCGTCTATGAACAAAACATCGTATTCCTGCCCTTGGTACTGCAAAACATCACTGTCCGTTGCACAATATCCCGCAACGATAATGCTCTGCTTTCCTTGGTTTTCGTTGAAATAAAATGTCTTGTTTCGCTCTTTGTATTTGGCAATTCCGTTCAACTCCTCTTTAAGAGGCGTTATGTGGTTAGTCTCAAGCTCCGGAAAGGTTCGCCGAATTATAAGCATCTTTATCCCCGGATAGCTAATACCTAAAAGCATGGCTTTCTTTCTTACCGCCCAGCTCTTTCCGCCGCCTCTCGCTCCGCCGTAAAGAACATACCGACAATCAGATAAAAAAAAGAGCTTCTGACGGTCGTTCGGCTTAATCGAAATGTTAATCATTTCGAATAATCATCTCCGTCATTGCTCTCAATCATAATGTGAATGCCGCTGTTCTCGTCTCCAATCGGCTGATTCGGCTTTCCTATCGCTCGGTCAAGAATGTTTATAATCGCGTCGTAGTTGTTCTTGTTGCCGTCTTGCTGCATCACTCGCACCAGCTTCTCCGCAGCTTCTACGGCGGCACTCTTGATTATCTTCTTCGCGTCCTTGCGCTCCTGCCGCTGTTCTTCGGTCAGCGGAGGTCTGCCTTTCGGGTTTCCGCTCTGTCCCGGCTTGAACCAGTAAGGATTAAGCCGTTCCTTCGCTTCCTCGCTTCTCCTGTCGTGAAGCTCCTGCTTCTCCGCTGCTGTCATTTTCTTTCTGGTCAATGCTCATTTCTCCTTTCTTTTTATTTCTTGTGGAGCGGGCGGGATTTGCACCCGTCTCACATCTTCTTCGCTCCGTTTGGGGCGCTCCGGGAATCGAACCCTCGCTCCTTCCGCTTATCATTCGGCTGTGCTTCCGTTACACCATAACGCCCGTATTCACTTGTTCGGAACTCCCGAATAACTGCCTAAAATCACCGCTTTGCAAGCTTTTTTCAATAAATCTTGCAATCTTTTTTATATATCTCCGAGTTTTTTGACACCCACCCCCTCAATTCTGCATAATTCTTTATTTCTCACTTGCATTTCACTACTGTTATTGTATTTTGCTTTAGCGTACTAAAGCGTTCAGATTACTGATTTTTGTCAGAGTGGATATATAGATACCTTTAGGAGCCGCCGCCCCTTCGGAAGGGGTACCCTGCCACCCCCCACCCCCCATATACGCCTTGTATCTGTCTGATAACAGAGGGGAGGAGCGGGCTTTCTGCCATATCTCTGCCACGAGTAGGAATAAATCGCTTAAACAAGCCATTTGAAACAGGTTGATAACCCGTTTCACCGCGCCTGAAACAAGAGCAAGAGGGTATTGACAATGCGCCGAAACGCCATGTGTGTGCGATGATGAGTATATCAAAATCTAAAATCTAAATATCTAAAAGAGCTTGTAAAAGAGCTGATAACTGGTACAAGTAACAGGTCTCGCGTACAGTAGCGGCGGGGCAAAATGCAAGCTGGTGAGCGGAAGGAGTACAATGGGCTTGCCCGATGAGGGAGAACGAAAAGAACACAGTACACAGGAGGACAAAGAGATGACAAGAAGAAAATATAACGCGGTAGAGAGATTAGCAGAGTGCAGCAAGTACGGATGCACCTTTAGGGCTTGCCTAAAAACGCTTGAGGAGCACGCCGACCTTGATAAGCTTACAGCAAAGCAAATAGCTCAGATACTTGATGCTATGTATGCAAGCTATCAACACGGCTACGCTGCCGGATTGAGCGCATAACCCCGCCTGATGATGGCTTGCCGGTGACAAGCCGAAACGCCGTGAGGCGTCGCGGGAAACCGTACTAAAAAATAACTTGCTTACGGAGGAAATAACATGAAACTTGTTAAAATCACAGAAAGCGCAATTATGACGCTTGTAAAATTCAACGCGGCAGAAGATATAATCCGCGGCTCGCGTGGTATGGACGAATACGCCGACAGACTTGCCGGGACTTATGCACTCGCCATGTATAACACCGACACCAACCGTTACGAGATTAAATATAGCACCATCGGCGCCCGCGTTATAGGCTCGCTGCCGTCCTGCGACTGCTCCGCGGCTAATGCGCTTACACGCAGCCTCTATCCTGCGGACAAATATCTCTGCACCAAGTGCGGCGACATCGACGATGCGGACCACAAGTGCCTCTATAAAGAGCTGCGCCCGGTGTATCGTTATCACACATGGAGCCGTGACCCGGAGTTCTTTTACCCGAACGCCCGCGCTAAATACTGTCACATGGGCTGGGAGTGCGAGACAGCCGCCCGAGCCGGCGTGACCCCCGAAAGCATATGGGAGCGCGTATATAAGCAGTGCAACCCGCACCCGTCCCGCCCGCTTTTCCACGCCGAGCACGACTGCTCTATATCCGGCGCGGAAATAATCAGCCAGCCTCTGCCGCTTGACGCGTGGATGCGCTCCCCGGAGCTTGATGCTCTTTGCACCGGACTGCAAGATGTAGCCACGACCGACAGCCGCAACGGCGGACATATCCACCTTGACCGCGCGTTTTTCGGCGACAAGGAACACGCAAAATATGCGGGCGTGCTGATTACAGGCTTTATAGGGCTTTCGGACAACTGGAACAATTTTTGGAAATTCGTTTCCGGTCGACCCATCGGCGGTGATACTTACTATTACGCCCCCGCGAGCGTCGACGGTACGGAAGATATATTTACTCTTGCCGGACGAGTACAGTGCGGACACTATACCGCCGTCAATATGGGCAACGACATCGACCGCAAAAGCACCATCGAGCTCCGCTTTTGGGGCGGCACGATAGACCGCGAAGAGGCGCTTGCGCACTTTGATATAAGCAACGCCATTGCGTGCTGGGCAAAACAGCAGCCCCTCGCATTTCACCCCGACCTTGCAATCAAGAACTTGATTATCTATATCCGCCGCGTCGAAACGCTCGATTACATCGTCAGCCGTCTGCCGGACGGAGAGCTTAAAGAACTTTTTGCCGCCCGCGCTATAAGCAAGCGCCGCGCTCAGAGAATCGGCGGTGTGGCATAACACACCGCCCGCGAAATAAATAAAATATCTAAGAGGAGATTAAAAACTATGTGTATCGCAGCTTACAAACCCGCAAACATCACCATCCCTGAGGAAACCCTCCGCCGTATGTACAACGCCAACCCGGACGGCGCCGGGCTTATGTACGCCCAGAACGGAACGCTTTATATTACAAAGGGGCTTATGACCGAAGACGACTTTGTCGCCGCAGCTCTTGCAATCCCCGCGGAATGTCCCGCAGTGCTTCACTGCCGCATCGCGTCGCACGGTTCAGTATGTCCCAGGCTTACACATCCTTTCGCCGTCGCAAAATCCGTCAAAGAGATAACCCCCTTGTACGCGGAGATAACCAGTGGCTATGCCGTCGCCCACAACGGCATAATCCGAGATATGCACATAGGCGCGGATGATATATCGGATACCGTCGCATATGTACGCGATATACTCTATCCGCTGTCGCGCTGCGGCTCACTTACCACAGACCGTTTTAGGGCGATAATCAATAAGACCATCGACTACTCAAGGCTTGCGATTATGGAGCCGTCCGGCAAAACCGCCCTTTACGGCAGCGGCTGGATATGGGACGGCGGCGTTGCTTACAGCAACAGCAGCTACAAGCCATATAAGCCCGTGTGCCGCGTATATAAATATAAAGACTGGGACGAGCTGGACGACAGCGAAATCAACCAGTACATCAGCAGCCTTTATAATAAATAATCACCCACCCGCCGACGGGCGGCGGCTAATCCGCCCGAGAAAGGACAAAATTATGGAAAAACTCGTTAAAATCACAAAGCGCCTCGCAATCGCGTTTTTCTGGCTCAACTGGCTTTTAGCTTTCGGCAATATGACCATTTTCGACCTCTTTAGGTAACATAAGCCGCGGGGCAGGTTGACAGCTTGCCCCGCAGGTGGTAAAATATAACTGTGCTCAAGAGAAAGCAACAATCAATCTACAAAATTTAACGACAAAAGGAGATTGCAAAAATGAAAGTTATTAAAAATGGAGAAATGGTAGAAATGGAATACAAAGAAATTTGTCAAGACCTTGGGTTTTGGGCAAGTGAAAGAATTATAAAATTTTTCGGCGAACCAAATTATGTTGAAATAACAGAAAATGGGGAAATTACTTGTATTGATGAAGACCGCAATAGATTCGGGAAAATCAACCGAAAAACAAAAAGACTGATAAAATTACTTATCCACAATACGATAAAAAAAGGTTACAAACCCTCAAAAGGATTAAAAAATGCAATAAAAGTAAGAGGCAAAAATGGATTATGGATTTAAACATTCATATGACTTTTAAAAAATAAAATCAAAAATTGACAAAAGGAGAAAACACCATGAAAAACGAAAGATTTGACAACACCGTTACCACTTCCCGCGGCGAAACAATAAATTTTGAGGCAGTAGCCAACGCCATGGACAGCGAACTCCGCGAAGAAATAAACGAGGAACTCGCCCCCTGCACAGAACAAGAATTTTACGACGAGTACTGCCGCCGCCATATTGAAAAATTTGGTGAAGAGTTTGCCCCGGATGCAGGGCTTGCTTGGTAATTAACCGCACAGCCCCGCTCCGGCGGGGTTTTTATATAGCAAAAAAGCACCTGCTTTCTGCGGGTGCTTTTTTGCCGAAAAATTAAGGAGTGTGAAAAATGAAAAAGTCAAAAGTCGGATGAAAGGGTATCTTTATCTTTCCACGATACTATTTTATCACGCCCATAGTGCCATAGAGTGCCATCTTTTTATATTATAGAGCAAGATTATCAATTCCGCGTCTGCGCAGGCGGAAAATCTGTCTGCGGGAATAATTAAAAGAAAAACAAAGTGCCTGAAAGCTCCTGCCCTGTATGTAGTGCCCGTATATAACCCCCCGCTCCATATCGTCCGCAAGCTCCGCCACAGCCGCAAGCACAATGCTTTTTCGCTCCGCAAGCTCCGTTTCCTCCGCCAGCAGGCGCATCTTTGCGTCGTCAAGCCGCTCAACACAGCGTTGGAGCTTTGCCGTATCCACTCCGTAGCCCCCGCCGCCGTCCCTGGATATGCTCGCCGTTATCTTTTCAGCCTCGCTCTCAAGCTCTCGGATTAAGTCCCGCAGGCGCTTAATCGCCGCAGGTGTTATCCGGTAGCTTTCAAGCAGGCTTTTTTTATCTGCGTAAGTCATTTCGCCGTGCTCATCCTCCGTGCTCAAAAATTTTTCCGTGCTCAAGCTCCGTGTTCATGCGCTTTTTCAAGCATTTCAACATACTTTCCGTAGGTCATATGGTGCTCAAGTGCGGCTTTTACCATGCTCTCAAGGTCACAGCCGTGCTCAAGAGGTTTTTTCGCCGTGCTCAAGGGCTTTTGTGGCTTCAATGCGTTGTATGTATGCTTTCGCTCGCACTTTTTGCTGCAATACTTGCCCTTCCTCGGCGGGAGCGGAGCGCCGCACTCTATACACACTCTGCCCTTGCGCCTTTTGAGGTCAATCGCTTTCTTATAGCACTCATTACTGCAATACACTTGCTTGCCGTATGGTATAGGCGCACCGCATACCTTGCAGTGCAGCTCCTTTTGCTCGTGTCGGTACATACGCCTGCACTTGCCGCTACAAAATCTCGCCGTGCTGCTGCGCAGCGCATAAAATTCTTTGCCGCAATGTATGCAGGCTTTAGCTTCCAACACTCCGCGATTTACCGCGTCCGCCAGCTCCTCGGAGGTCATATCAACAATTCTTTTATTCATCCCTCACCCCTCCTTATCCGTCAGCGCCGACATCAAAAAACCGCCCAGGATAAACCCCAGTCCGAAAGCTATTAAATACCCCATCTTTCCGCCTCCTCAATAATTCTTTCCGTGCTTGTACGGTCTTGTTTCGTTGTACGCGTGCTTTGTGGCTATAACATCCTCGGCATCTATGTTTGCTCTGCCCATCCAGTCCAGTATGCGGATAATGCAGTCCGCCATTTCAACCGCCTTGCCTTCCGGCTTGCCGTCTTGTATATATATCATAGGCTTGCCCGCTCTGTCCTCCTCCAGGGCTTCGGAAAGCTCGCTGTGGCAAAGTGCCACAATCTCCGCAAAGCTCCGTTCCTCGTCCCACCAGCCGTGCTTCACGGCGTTTTTATGTATTTCTTTTTCAAATTCGTTGATGTTCATATTTCACACCTCCGTGATTTTATATAATATATTATTTATTGCCTGTGCCCACGATTTGTCGCACCAGCACACCGATACGCCCTCAACCGTGGCTCCGTTGTAATACCTGCCGTCCTCGGCTATGTAATGCTCCGCCAAATATCCGGCTACATAGTCTATGCACTCCGGCACGCTGTCAAAGGATTTTTTGCCGAAGCCGAATATGTTGTTCTCACGGAAGCAGTACCGCCCCCAGCCGCTCTCCTGCGCCGCAATCGCCGCAAGGAACGCTGCGTTTACTCCGTGCTCTTCCTCCGCCGAAAGAAAATCGCCCGCATATTGTTTAAGCTCGTGCTTCAAGGCTCCTTCAAGCTCCTCCTCGCTCATTCCGCAAGGCTCGTCTATTTTCTTACTTTTTTCGGGCTTCTCCTCTGCGGGGGCTGTGCGGCTCTCTGTGGCACTTTTGCTCTCGGGGGTTAAATTTACCGTCCGAACGATAATAATGCCGTCCTGCCGCCGTTCAGCCGTGTTCAGCGCATATACAGGCACGGCGACAGAAAGTAAAATCAAAATGCAGGTTACAAATGCCGCAAATCTCATTCTTTGCTCCAATCTGTCGGAATTTCCGACAAGCTTATCTGCGGCGTTTATGCTTACAACCACTTTACTTTGCTCCGCATAAAACTTTTGGCAGGTCAGAGCCACAACCTGCTTGTCGTCCTCATAGGCAACTCCGTTCAGAGCATCAAGCACGATTTTTTCGATATTGTCGCAATCCGGCTTTGACGGATAAAATTGCCCTATAAGCTCCTCCCTCTTCTTTTTTGGCAAAGCTTTCTGCGGCTCCGTGTATGCCACAATGTCAACCTTGATATTTCCCTCAAACCGTCTGTTCCGGCACTGCCGGGCATATTCAAACTTCACCCTGTCCTCGTATTCCTTTGTGGCGGGGGCGGTGTATGTCCGCCCCTGTCCGAACCTCGGTCTGTCCTTGCCCTTGGGCTTGCCGTAAATGGTAAACTGCATCAGTTTTCGCCCTCTTTCTCAAAAAACTTGTCCAAAATCCGGTTAAAAAGGCATTTGTGCATTTCTTTCCGGTCTGCATTATATGGGCATTTGTCGCATTCTCCTTTGGAGCACTCTTTCCATGCCTCATTCATTTTTTGCAAAAATTCCTGCCTCGTCATTCGCTTTGCTCCTCCTTCGTCATTCGCTTTGCTTCTCTATATAATCTTTGATTCCGTGAACGATGGAAATTCCGACATCCGAGCTGCTACTCGGGAATGTTGCAAGTATTTTAAGCAGTCTTTCCGCCGCTTCAAGGATTTAATCCTTGTCCGCCGCAGCCCTCGTTCCGCACTTCCAGCAAAAACGCATTTTCTTGTCAAGTACCTCTCCGCACTTCGGACAGATTTTTGATTTTGCTCCCTTCGCAATGTCATATCCGGCTCTGCCGTATCTCTCTATCCGCTCTATCGTTTCGAACGCCAGATGGTATTTTTTCGATGCCTCATAAACCGGCAACTTGTGTATCATCACGTCGATTGCTATTGTTTTAAGTTCCTCTTGTGTAAGCTTCTTTCCCATTTTTATACCTCCGTTTGTCTGTCCTCTTTTGCCCACTGCAAAATTATTTTATAGTCGCTTCGACAGGTCTTTCCCGGGTGCTTCTGCTTCCAAGCTCCAAGCTTCTCACAGTATTCGTCAAATTCCTCTACCGACAAAAGCTCAAGCAAAGAATCCATCTGCTTGTCCGAAAGCATAACTCCCGATTTAAGTGATTCTCGCTTATTTTCTTCTCCGACGATGACCGACGATTCTATATCGTCGTCAGACGATATATAAGCTATGTTATCATCTATGTTATAACTATTACGGGGGGGACATTCCTGTCCCCTCTGCGGTGACATTTTTGTCACCCCTGCCGTGACATTTATGTCACCCGTGACATTTTTGTCACCCTTGTTTTCAACTAAATGTGAAAAGTTTTCAACAGTGCTTTCAGAAAATATTCTGCAAATTTTTATTACCCTTTTGCGCCCGTCGAACATCTCTGTCTTTACATATCCAAGCTCGGATAAGTGTGCAAGTGCTCTTTTTATATGGCGTTCGGTGCACCCGAAAAACCCCGCAAGGTATTTGTTGCTTGCAAAGCATCCGTCCTCTCCGTCAAGGCTGTCTATCTCCGCATACACGGCTTTTTCAAAGTATGTAAGCTTCTCGTCAAGCCATACCTCTTTGGGTATCCATACGCCCTTAAATTGTCTTACTGTTTCGTACATCGCTTCACCCTCTTTCAAACTTCGGGCATTCGGTAATTTTGTACGAAAAGACCTTGCGTTTGTTTTCTTTCGTGCCTATATATTCCCATCTCGGCACTTTTTCCGCCGTCCAGCCGGGAACGGGCTCAAGGTTTGCGCTCCATTCGCACCCGCCGCAGGCGTTCTTACAGCTCCAGCAGAGCTGGTCTTTTTTATTCTCCATTTTTCACACTCCTTTTAATCAAAACGGTAAATCTTCGTCGTACACTTCCGTAAAGCCCTCTGTGCGGCTCTGCAAGGGGCTTTCCTCTTCGGGCGTTAAAACATCAGCCTTTGCACCAAAACTCGCTTCCTGCCCCTCTGCGTTCGTTCCTGCGTTCTTTGGGACAAACTCCGCATTCTTCACATTGATTTCAACGGCTTTGCGCTTTTGACCGTTTTTGTCCTCGTATGTGCGGGTTTGTATGGCTCCCTCAATCACAAGCGGCGAGCCTTTCTGGAAATACTTGCAGATAAACTCCGCCGTTTTCTCCCATGCTACGCAGTCGGGGAAATCGCTTTCGGATTTTTGCCCCTGCCTGTTTACGGCGACCGTGAATGTGGTAACGCTCTTTCCTCCGTTTGTCATTTTAAGCTCCGGGTCTGCACACAGCCGCCCGATTATGTAAACTCTGTTCATAAATAGCTCCTCCCGAAAATTCTGATAAACTCGGCTTCGTCCCAGCCGTAGTGCTCCATAGCCTGTTTTTGCGCCCATTTACGCAGTGCAAGCATTCTCCTTGCGTTAAAATGCACGCCCTCCGGCGGTTCGTTGTGGCACTCGTGACAAAGGTTCACAACAAGCCCGTATTTCTCCGAAAGGCTCCGGTTAGCCCCACCGAAAATATGATGGAGTTCAAGATAACCGTACTTGCCGCATAAATCGCAGTTACCCTTCATCGGTTTCCTCCGCAAAGCGGTATCTCGCATATTTTACAGGTTCGCCGCTTCGGTTTTTTGAGTGCTCAAATTCACGCACAATGCCATAGCCCATTGCCTTTATATCGCACATTCGGCTTGCAAGACGCATACAGCCGAACTCCTTTAGTGCGTCAAGCGGCGTTATGCTTCCGTAACGCTTTATGTAATCAATAATCCTCTCGACCTGCGTCACTGTCTTCACCCCGCTTTGCTTTGCCTGTGTGCTCGTCATAAAGCCCTGCGACCTCCATAACATATATGCCGTTGCTTGCAAGCCTGTCGAAAAGCTCCTTAAAGCTCTCAAAGCGGTAGCACCCCGCTTTGCCGGATGCGGTGTAGAGCCTGCCGTCAAGGCAGTGAAAAACGCATTCAGGGGGAAAGCTCTTGTCACTGCTTATGCTCACATAGATATATCCCGTCCAGTAAACCTCTTCGATGTCCTTTGCAAGGACAAAGGTTTCGCTCTCGTCCGCCCAGCGCACGCAGAAAAGCCCGGTCGCATCGTCCGCACAAACCCTTGCGGTGATAATTCCCTCCAGCCCGTAATGGATATTGTCTTTGCCTATGTTCCTAATTCTCTGATTCAGTCCGTACACTTTCAAAACCTCTTTTCAAAATCTCTTCTTTTGTCTCCGTCTGTATTCCCTGTGTTTCACACTCGCGGATAACCACATCAATAAGGCGGCTCATTGTCGCCGTGTCATAGTGGCTGCTGCCGTAAAAAAGCCGTAGGTTTACGCATCCGGGAACCTTGCTCTCTCCTATGCTGTCAACCACCCAGCCCACGCCGTGGCTCTCCCAGTCCTTTTTTACCGCCTCCGCTTGGTCTGCCTTAAAACAGCCTACATAGTAGTTTCCGCCCACATCTCGGATAAGCTCCCTATAAACCTCCGCCGGAGCAACCGGAGCGCCGGGCATTGATATTTTCGCCGCAAGCTGTCCTATAAGCACCCACATATATGCGTTTTGGTCAAGGGTGCGCTTTTCTTTCTTTTCTTTTATCGCGGCGCAGAACCTTGTGCCCTCCTTGGCGGTGTTGAAAGTGTCTATAAAATTCCGCACCGTAACCCTGCTCGGAAACGGTATCCGCAAATGCAGCCAGTTTCCCTGTTCGCCTGTGGTGATTTTTGCGCCGTCAAAGTCAAACTCAACCATCGTACAATGCCGACCTTCTTTCCTCATCAGAAAAACGGAACGCATCGAATATGGCTATCACCTCGGAAAGTGTCATTTTTTGCGGGTTGGTTTTCTTCTTTGTCCATGTCGCTTCGCACATTCCCAGGGCTTTTGCCGCGTCCTCGTTTTTCATCTTTGCCAATGCCATTTTGTAGTTAATCAGTGCCGTAAAATGCTTGTATGTTTTCATTCTCCGTCCTCCTTTGCTTTCCAATAAAATACCGTTGCTCTTTTTTTGTCGTTTTCGATGTTAAGCTCGGTTATCTTTCCGTTTTTTACGCCCATAAATGTGACCCTAAAGCTTGCCTTCGGCTTTCCGTTTTTGTCAAGCTCGTATGTCTCCTGTTCCTGTCCGTTCGGCAGCTTCCGCTTAATGGGGATAAAGATAAAAGGGGAGGTGTAGAGCTCCCGACCTATGCCCCAGCAAAAGCCCGCTCTCTTAAAGGCGTCCGAAGCTTCACCCTTTTCCGCTTCGGTGTAGCTCTCGCTTCCGCAGTCGCTTTTATACACCCACCTCGGCTCAAGCTCCGGTGCTTTGTAATTCACATTTATGCCCACACGGCAAAAGTCCTTGTTTTTGACCTGATAATGCTCTCTGCTCCAATTCTCCGCGCCTACGGTTTCGTCAAGGATATTCATATCGCACCGTGCGTCTTTATAGAGCAAAAGTGTTACCCAGCTTCCGTCCTTTGCAACACTTCCTATGCGGCAATCAATTTCATCCGCTTTAAGTGCCCTGAATTTAATCATCGTCCTCGCTCCTAACTGCTTTTTTGTCGGGGTCGCAACTGCGCCAAAATTCTTCATCTTCTTCGGCACGCTTTTTTCTGTCGTAATGCTTTTTGCACATATCCAGTGCGTGGCAGAAAAAGTCTAAGTCTTCCCACGCAGCGTAAAATTCCGCATCGCTGATTTTCGTTATATTGTTCATCCCTTAATCACATCCAAAATCTCGTCATCCGTAATTTTAAGCAGTCCGCAAAGCTTGCGAAATCTCCCTATTGACATAATCTCCGGGCTTTTAAGCCACGCACATATTGTCGCCGCCGTTACGCCGAAATATTGTGCGATGTCTTTTTCCTGCATTCCGATAAGCTCGCCTTGTCTTTGGCAGACAGCACGAAATCTGTCCGCCGCCGTAACATTTCTAACCTTCATTTTGCTCCTCCTCGCTCAGGTACATATCAGGAAGTCTCATCCACCCTATAACCTGCGCTGTGCCACGGTGTATAAAGTGGTCAATTGCCCAATACCCTTTGTCAATGTTTCTTATACCTTTCTTGCTCTGCGTAAGCACCAGCACTTCTTCGCCATCCGGCGGAAGCTCCCGCCTCGGCGAAATCCACTCCGTTTTCATTCCTCTCACCCTCCTTAAAAATCTGTATGTCGGTCATTTCTCTTTGACCTCCTTACCCCAAATTCAATTTTGCACCTAAAATTAAGCCACGCAAAAGCCAGTGCAAAAACCGGATAACCGTAATAATATTTTTCGTTGATTATCCCGATGGTGGGCGTTATAAAAAGCTCCCTATCAGTAAAGCTCCATACAAAATTCATTCCTTGCCCTCCAACTGTCTTATAATCTCTCCGCCGAAGGCGTTTCTGGTAAGGGCTATAAACTCCTCTACCATCATCTCGCCCTCAAGGTCAACGCCGTGGTCTTTTGCAAACTGCTGCCTGCCCATAAGGCAGGAGCCTGTAAGCTTGTGATGCCACTCAAAAAAGTTTTCGGTAGGATACTTAACGCCTTTTTTGTGGCACTCCCAAAACGCCGCTATGCGCTCCTCGGCGGGCATCTCATCAAAAAGCTTGTCCTGCAAAGCTGCGTTCGCTTCTGCAAGCGTTTCTCCGTGGGCAAAGTATCTGCCTTCTTTGACTATGTAACATGACGTTTCGGTTAAGTCGCTATTTACAATCGTTCCCTTTGCGGTACTGCCGTGTATATGGCTTATGGTAGTAGCTATGCCGTCCACCATATATACTTTTTTGCCGTTTATACTTTCTAAGCCGTAGCCGTAGCCGTAGCCGGAGCCGGAGCCGTCGCCGTAGCCGGAGCCGTCGCCGTAGCCGTCGCCGTAGCCGTAGCCGTAGCCGGAGCCGGAGCCGGAGCCGTCGCCGGAGCCGTCGCCGTAGCCGTCGCCGTAGCCGTAGCCGTAGCCGGAGCCGGAGCCGGAGCCGTCGCCGGAGCCGTCGCCGTAGCCGTAGCTTATAAAATCCAAAATCTTTATCTCTTCCATTCTCTCACGCCCTCT
>ERZ1034928.175-NODE-175-length-40556-cov-44.962964_pt1 | contig 40556 bp, 58 predicted proteins | sample MGYA00520627_ERZ1034928 | MGnify/ENA primary metagenome ERZ1034928 (study PRJEB33766, sample SAMN09781755) | gut metagenome | biome: gut microbiome | host: Homo sapiens | place: Madagascar | study: EMG produced TPA metagenomics assembly of the PRJNA485056 data...
GGGCGCAGCATCCGCCACCGGCTATCGGGGCGCAGCATCTGCCACCGGCAATCGGGGCGCAGCATCCGCCACCGGCGATTGGGGCGCAGCATCTGCCACCGGCAATCGGGGCGCAGCATCCGCCACCGGCGATCAGGGCGCAGCATCTGCCACCGGCAAATCCGGCGTAGCACTCGCCGCCGGGTTGGAGTGTAAAGCGAAGGGCGCGCTTGGCTGCGCGATCTGCTGCGTGGAACGCGGGAAATGGGACGGTGAAACGTATCCCATCCTTGCTGTCAAGGCGGCAATTGTAGACGGGGAAACAATTAAGGCTGATACTTGGTACATGCTAAAAAACGGCGAATTTGTGGAGGTTACATAGAATGACTGACGTTGAATATATCCTTGAGGCGAATCACCGGCGCGCAAGAGAGCGCGAGCTCGGCGAACGGTGGGACAATATTATCCGGCAGCGGAAAAGGAAGTCGGAGCTTTTGAAGGCTTCGGAGGCGTTCTGCTTCTCGGTTGGCTGCGTCCTTCTGGGCGGCACGGCGGTCCTGCTGGGCTTCGGGCTGTTCAAAGCGGCGATCACGCTTGGAGGCGCGGCGGCGTGCTTTTTCGTCGGCGCAGTGCTTACGGGGGCATGATATGGAGCATCCTTGTGAAAGCTGCACGAAGGGGCGCGGGGAGAATTGCATGTGCGACAGATGGCGGGAGTGGTTCCGCTACACATGCGCGAATCCGCCCGAAGCGCCTCAGGAGCAGAAGGTTACATACCGCGATATCGTGTTCTGGACGGTGTTTACAGAAGCGTGGAGGTGAACATGACACAGACAGATCGAGTTTTGATGTACATGCGAGACTTCGGGAGCATTTCCCCGGTTGAGGCGATGCGAGATCTTGGATGCATGAGGCTTGCGGCCAGAATTTCCGATCTGAAGAAAAAAGGATACGTGATTCAGCGGGACATGGTATCGAGCTCGAACCGGTATGGCGACGAAGTCCGCTATGCCATGTACAGATTGGTGGAGACACGATTATGAAAGACAGACAGCAAGCGCAATGTATGTTTGACCGGTTCGGCGCTGAGATTTACGAAGGCGAAGAATACTTCGCCGGGAACGAAGGAAATGTTTTCGTGTGTGATTCTGAGAACTTCGACCCGGGCAATCATGTCATTTGCGATCTGGTAGAGACAATGGGAACAAGATGGATTTTGGAGCAGCTGGGGTATCAGAAGAAGACGTTCTGCCCCGGCTGAGAAGGAGGGAACATGGCGAACTTTGAAACAGGAGTCAGCGGATATATCCAAGTCGAAGCAACGGTTCGTATGTCGTTCCCCGTGGACTTGAAAGGGAATGCATACATCTGCTGTGATGCTTGCCAGTTTTACCGAAAGAGCAGCAGCCGGTGCGGGCTGACGAATGAGCCAATGCTCTGGTCGGGGCGCTATGTTGGCGGAGATTGCCCGCTGAAACCAGTAAATGAAAAGGAGGATACATAATGGGAATTCCAGTTTTGATTTTAGGCGAGAGTGGAAGCGGGAAATCAACCTCGCTGCGCAACTTTACAGCAAAAGAGATCGGCGTATTTAATGTAGCGTCGAAGCCTCTGCCGTTCCGGAAGAAGCTTCCGGTTATCAACGGCTCGAGCTACGGCGAGATTCTGAACACGCTCAAAGCCGGGCAGTTCAAGTCTTACGCGATTGACGACAGCCAGTATCTGCTTGCTTTTGAGTTCTTCGATCGGGCGAAGGAAACCGGCTACAACAAATTCACGGATATTGCGCTCAATTTTCGGAATTTGATTCAGTTCGTCATTACGCAGACGCCGCCAGACTGCATCGTTTATTTCCTGCATCATACGGAGACCTTGCAGGACGGGACGCTGAAAGCGAAAACAATTGGCAAGATGTTGGACGAAAAGCTTACGGTAGAAGGTTTGTTTTCTATCGTGCTGCTCTGCCGAGCGGAGAAGGACAAGCACTACTTTGTCACGCAGTCCGAGGGGTATTCTACGGCGAAAAGCCCGATGGAGATGTTCCCGGAGCAGATCGACAACGATCTGAAAATGGTGGATGAAACGATTCGCGCATACTGGGGCTTGAGCCCGAAGAATAAAAAGGAGGAAACAGAAAATGCAGAAGGTTAATTGGGACGAAATTCAGGAAGCACAGGAATTTGACAATCCGACGCCCGGGGCGTACATCGCGAAAATCTGCCAGGTACAGGACGTAGAGGAAAAAGAGTACATCAAGATTGCGTGGGACTTTGCAGAAGGCGCGTACATGGACAACAACCGCGATACATACAAGCGCGCCGGGTTCTGGCCGATTGTTCTGATTCGTTCGTACAAGCCGAAGGTGCTTCCGTTCTTCAAGGCGTTCAAGACGTCGGTTGAAGAATCCAATCCCGGATACCGGTTTGACGAAGCCATGCTGGACGAGCTGAGAGGCAAGCGGTTTGGCGTGGTGCTGGGCGAAGAAGAATACCGAAAAAACGACGGGTCTACCGGTACGCGCCTCTATGTGGCCGCCGCGCGGTCTGTACAGGCCATTCGAGACGGTGACTTTACGGTTCCGGCAAAGAAGCTGCTTGCGGCTCCTGCGGCGGCGCAGAGCTTCGCAGCGCCTGCGAGCGGCACGCAGGGGTTTGGCGGGTTTACGATGATGGATGATGACGGCGAAGAACCGCCGTTCTAAGGCGGTGGCGGGATGGCAACATGTTATGTCAAAGCCTATTACGATTGGATAGAGCAAACAGCCGCTTTGTCAGATGCCGAGCGAGGGAGACTATTTATCGCCATACTGGAATATGCGCGGTCAGGTCTTGAACCAAAACTCGACGGGCGGGAAAGTATTTTGTTTCCGGTGTTCAAATCCATAATAGACCGAGACGCGAAAACATCGACATCACGTGCAGAAAGCGGCTCGAAGGGCGGGAATGCGAAAGCAAACGCTGGCAAACCAAAGCAAACTGTAGCAAACGCTAGCAAAATCCCTAACAGAAGACAGAAGACAAAGACAGAAGACAAAGACAATGACAAAGACGTAGGGAAAGGGGCAAAAGCCCCGCCCCCGCGCTTCGAGGACGTGTTGTCTTATGCCGAGGAACGGGGTATCCCCTCGCTTGCCAGAACGTTTTTTGATTACTTTTCCGCCGGGAACTGGATTGACTCGAAAGGACAGCCAGTCCGGAACTGGAAGCAGAAGTTCCTGACGTGGGAATCGAAAGAGCGCGAGAAGGGCGCGCCGTCACAGCCGGGGAAGAAGCCCGGCTACAACGTCCAGCACCACGGGGACGAGCTGTCTGATTTCCAGCGGGCGGCAATCCGGCAGATGATGGAGGATGGGGCATGAATACTTGGATCGTCATTCCGGATATCATTTCCGGACTCTATCCACGGCTGATGCCGGAACTGGGAAAGCCTATCCGGGCGAAGAAGTACCCGCAGAAGAACAAGAACATGACGTTTTATCTGGTCAGTGTCCGCGACCCGGAAGAAGGCAGAGACAAGAAGATCGTCATCCGCGCGCCGGAGTGCTGGGAGGCGGAAGTGACGGTGCAGGTCAGGAGGAAGGAATGAATAATTTCGGACCGTGCGCGAAGGACTGCCCCAACCGGAAAGCCGGTTGCAGCGCGTCCTGCGAGGCTTGGAACGCCGTGAAGGGAGAAAGGCTGAAAAGCTACGGCAGGCGCGCCGAGATCATCGACATAAGCCAGATGACGAGCGGCGGGGCGAGAAACTGCCGGAGGGCGGCAAGAGGGAAACGGAAAATAGGAGGGGAAATGTGACGTGAGCGATTTAGAGCAGACCGCGATAGAGCGGCTACGGTTTGCGGCTGAAATGTCCCTGCGGGTATACAAGCAGCCGCTTGTGATTACATACTCGGGCGGGAAAGACTCGGACGTGCTGTTGCATCTGGCGGGCGCAGCGGGTATCCAATATGAGGTTTTGCACTCGCTCACCACGGCAGACGCGCCGGAGACGGTGCGGCATGTGCTGGACACCTTCCGGCGGTTGGAGCTGACCGGCGTAAAATGCGATATCAACGCACACACAAAGCCGGACGGAACGCGAACCACAATGTGGAACTTGATTCCGCGCAAGCTCATGCCGCCGACACGTTTGGCACGGTACTGCTGCGCAGAACTCAAGGAATCGTCCGGGAAGAACCGATGGATAGCAACCGGCGTCCGTTGGGCGGAATCCGCAAAACGGAAGCAGCGCGGAGTTATGGAGACAATCCATAAAGACAAGGAAAAACGGCTGGTACTGATGGACGATAACGACGAAGGCCGGATGCTCATGGAAAACTGCCAGTTGAAGGGCACCCGAACGGTCAACCTGATCATTGATTGGAAAGATTCGGATGTTCTGGGTTATTGCTCGGCAGAGAAAATCACCATGAATCCACTCTATGCCTGCGGCTGGAAACGTGTAGGGTGCATTGGCTGCCCGATGGCCGGGAAGCACCGATACGCAGAGTTCAAACGGTATCCGAAAATCAAGGCTGCGTATATTCGGGCGTTTGACAGGATGCTGCTCGAAAGAGAGAGGCGCGGGAAAGCGGAAGGCACCATGAGGTGGGGAACGACCGGGACTGATGTTTTCCACTGGTGGATGGAAGACGGCGTTCTGCCGGGACAGATGGTTTTTGACGGAATGGAGGAGGACACGCTATGACAGACAAGGAAATTATACAGGCGCGGCGTATCTGCGCGACGCATAAGGAGAAAGGTTGCGGGCTTTGCCCACAAAGGAAGTATGTGCGTTGCACGGAGCGGCTGGCGGATGAAGCTATCACCATGATCGAGCGCCTGACCGCCGAGAACGCGGCGCTGCGAGAAGGCGCAAGCCTTGGCAAAGCAAAACGCCCGCAGAAAATAGCGTATGAGAAATCCATTGAATTTCTGCGTGCGTTGACAGATGGGCAATCGGACGAGATAAAAAGTCTTAGGCGAGAACTTGAATGGAGGGAGCTGGTTATTGCTCTTGCTCAGAAGAAGCAGACGGAGGCAGAAGCCGAGAGGGACGCGCTGCTTGAGCAGATAAAAGCGCGTCGCTCGTGTCTGGATTGTAAGCATTTCGACTACTGCGAATTTGACGATGCGACTGTCATAGACTGCATGAACTGTGTGACGAAAAATTGTCCATGTTACCAATGCGGCAATTCCAGCCGCTGGGAATGGCGCGGATTGCCGGAAGCGCCAGAGGGGGAAAAGACATGAGCGACCGAACCAGTGCCCTTCGATACAAACGCCCGGCGCTGGCCTCGATGGGCGCATACAACATCATGTCGGAACTCGACGACATCGTAGAGGCTTGCAACAGTGTGCGGTATTACATTGAGCAGGACGACAGTGACGAGACGCTTCTCAACGCGCTCGATGGCGACGAGGATGCAGAATGGGAATTCCGCATGGCTTTCGCAGATTTGTCCGCCAAAGCAGACGAACTGCAAATGCGGCTCTACGAGCAGCACTTCGAGGACTTTTATCGAGACTTCGACGATGCAACCGTGGCGCTGGTCGGGAATCGCTACGAGCAGGTCGGTTTTGACGGCGAAGAGGAAGATTATTTTTCACTTACGAGCTACGAGGCAGGCCTCGCGCAGACAGAGGCCGGGAAAAGGCTTTGCCGGCTGACGAAGTCGGAGATGATCGAGCGCATCGGCTGGGCATTCGGCGTTATGCTCGCCTTCTTCGATCTTCGGCAGCAATATGACTATCTCAAGGCTACGTTCGACATCCTGCGCGACGAAAACACATCGTTGCTGGATACAATCAAGGAAATCGAAAAGGCCTACGACGACATGGACGCGGACGATTTCTGCGAATGGGCGGCAAGCACAAAGCGCTTTGAACAGCTGCTCACCGCGCTTCCCGATCGTGCTTGGCTGGAATAGGAGAAAGTAATGGAAAGACTTACAACGGATACACCGAAAAACAATCTTGAAATGGCACTCAACCTGTTTTATGTCAAGGACGAAGAGGTTTGGGTGCGCGGATACGGGAAGGACGGCGCAGACATTTCCCTGCTCAATCTGACGCGGGAGATTCTGAGCCACCAGTGCCCGTATGTAGAGCCAGACATCTCTGACGATGACCTGATTATGATGATGCCGGAATGGCTTTTTGACGATGTGAGAGCGACAGAACACGTGATCGGGCTGCTTTATCAGGCAGCATGGGTGTGCGCGGAACTGCGCGAACATTTGAAGCAGTTTGAGGACAAGGAGGATGCCGATGGAAAGACTGACGTTTGAAGGCAACTTCTGCGACATCGCGCAGTGCCGCGAACTGCCGTGTAAGCATGGCGGGGACTGCACGCAGAAGGAGGTGTGGGAAAGGCTCAAGCAGTTCGAGGACGCGGTGCAAACACCAGAGAAAGCCGCGTGGGCAAAGAAAACTATCGAGATGGCGTTTTCGGATGACACGTCGGAGGTTGAGCGCCTCCGCGAACTCTACAAAGCCGACAAGGAAGGGCGCGTCTTGATTCTGCCGTGCAAGGTGGGCGATACGGTATATGCCGCAGACGCCGCCCCTGTAATCCCGTTACGTGTCAAGGAACTTGCGTTTTACTTGAAAGGCGAAGACGGTGGAGATTATGAGCGGGTCAGCAATATTGGAAAAACTGTTTTCCTCACCCGCGAAGAAGCCGAGAAGGCTTTGCAGGAAATGGAGGGCAAGAAGGATGGATGAACTGAAACCGTGCCCGTTTTGCGGCGGAGAGGCAGCGTTTTTGGGCACAACCTGTACGATAAAGTGTAAACAGTGCGGAGGGGCGTTTATCGCCACAAATCCTGTTATGACAAGGATGGAAACCGCGGCTGCGTGGAACAGGAGGGTAAATGATGGGTCAACATAAGCACAACCCGACCGCCATTGCGGCGGCAAAAGGCGAGCTGCCGCCGAAGAAGCGGGAGCGGCGGCTGACCAAGCGGCAGGCGGAGCGGCTTTTGAAAGCAGAGATCCTGCGTAGATGCACACCGCTTTATGTCTTTAAGCCGGAAATGCAAAGCAGAATCATAAGGGAGTATATGGCTTATGACTGATTATATCCGGCGCGAGGATGCGCTATTTGCGTTACGGAAAGCAGAACGCGGTGGAAGCATGACGGCACTAACACGGTTGGAACGCGCATATGCCGAAATTCGGGGAATGCCCGCCGCCGACGTTGCGGAGGTGGTGCGGTGCAAGGACTGCGAGTTATGGGACAGTGACCCGGATACTTACGGAAAAGATACTGGCCCAGAGGGGAAGTGCATGAAATCATTTGAGAGAATGCCGGCAGACGGTTTTTGTAGCTACGGAGAACGGAGGGAAGAGCCATGAGGACATGGGCTGACAGCACGCTGATGAGCATGAAGAAATCAGATCTCATTGAGTGTTTAAGATGCGCTGAACACAATAAGGCGGTAGCAGAAGAACGGCTTGCGCAGCACATCGAGAACGTAAAGGAATGGGTGCCGGTTGTGCACTGCAAGGGCTGCAAGTACGGAGACTACGACAGCAAACCGAACGGCGCTATGGTCTGCCTGAGAACAAACGATGGCTTCTGGCGAAAGGAAACGGATTTTTGCAGCTACGGTGAGTATCAGACAAATACAGGAGGTAGCAATAATGTGGCTGATTGATGCGAACCGGCTATACGACGCAGCAGAAGAAAAGTACATGGAAGATCGGAGCAAAACCGAGAATGTTATCACGCGCGTAATGTTGAGCCAAGCGCGACAGAAAATTCAGGAGCTGATTGCATATGCACCCTCGGTAGACGCTGAACCGGTCGTGCGTTGCCAAGATTGCAAGAATTTCCGTCGGAATGAAGAAAATGACCTGTACTGCGCAGATCGGAGAGGGCTTTCAGACCCGGAGCCTGACGGGTATTGCAGCTACGGAGAACAGAGGGAAGAATGAACACACACATTACGAACATCAAGGGCGACTGGCAGGAGGTCGTGGACACCTGCCGCGCCACCTCCGGAAAAGGCTCTTTGGGGCATGAACCGAGCGAGGACTTTAAGCGCCGGATTCTGATTGCCGAACACTCGCCGATTCGCCGTATCTCGGTGGCGTGGGTATGGAGAGGCATTAAGAGCTGGATCGCCACGCATTGGAGTCGTCACAAATGGGAGTCTTACATCTCTACGCAGCGAACCGACCGGACGGGCATCCCTCGTGACAAGCTCCCGCAGGAAGCGCCGGTAGTCTTCGAGGGAGAAGCGAACGTTCAGGCACTGATTGATACCATGCGCAAGCGGTTATGCAGGCAGGCAGACCCGGAGACGCGCGCGTATGCCGAGGATTTCAAAGCGGCGCTGCATGAGGTGCAACCGGAGATCTCGGACGTTCTGGTACCTAACTGCGTTTATCGGTGCGGATGCCCGGAGATGCAGATGTGCGGCATGTACGATTTACAGGCGAGATACTGGTCGGAAATTACAAGCACGGATATTCAGCACCGATACAACACCTATAACCGTCTGTTCTGGGAAGCGAGGGCGAAGCGTGGGAACGATACTGGCGATTGACCCGGGGAATATGGAATCCGGGTATGTCCTCGTAGAGCACGACGGGAAGGAAATCCGGAAAGTGCTGGACGTTGGTAAAGTTCCGAACGGGGAGATATTCCACGTTCTCTGCCGGGAGTATCAGCACCTGGCAATCGAAATGGTCGCCGGAATGGGGATGCCTGTAGGTCAAGAGGTGTTTGACACCTGCTTCTGGATTGGGCGGTTCTGGGAATATGCCGAGCTTTACCGGCAGGGATACCAGATACAGAAGATCTTCCGCCGGGAAGAGAAGCTTTATTTATGCGGCAGAGCGTCGGCAAAGGATGTAAACATCCGGCAAGCCCTCGTCGACCGCTACGCGCCAGGTCAGCCGAACTTCGGCAAGGGGACAAAGAAGAACCCCGGTTTCTTTTACGGGTTCTCGGCGGACATGTGGGCGGCGATGGCTGTAGCAACAACGTATTTTGATAAGTACATAAGGGAGATACAGCTATGAATGATCTGGCGAAGCGGATCAGAAGAAGCAACGCGGCGTATCTGAACGCAGGAATAGACGCGGGGATGCAGAAGGCGATCGACTTGCTATTCGTTGCGGCGTATGAGCTCGGGATGCTCAGGAGCCCTTCGAAAGCGGCGCAGTTGATGCAGAAAATGCAAGAACTCGAATCTGAGTACGGCGTTGCTTGGCAGGGCAAAAAGGAATCCGACGAAGCCATCCACAGAATCGATACGACGCTCAAGAAGCTCTGCGGCCCGTTCTTCCAGCCGTTTTTTGAGCGGAACGATACAATCAAGGATTGGTGGGTGAAGGAATGAAAGGAGGAAACGAATGGAGCAGTTGAAGGGCGCGAAGTTTGACGGCGGAAAGCCCCGGCCGTCCACCGTCCCCGTGGAAGCTATCCTTGCGATCCTGGAAACGCGTATGTACGGCTTTAACAAGTACGGCGACGCCGAGGACTGGCGCAGCATTGAGCCGGGGAGATGGCACGAAGCGCTTTTAAGGCACGTACTCGCGATTTGGGAAGACCCGACACATATAGATGAAGAATCCGGGCTGCCGTCGCTGTGGCACGTGATGACAAACGGGGCGTTCTTGTGTGCACGGCTGAAAGAGGTTTTGGAGGAAAAACGGAATGTATAAGCGCGGAGACAGAGCAAAAACCGTGATCAAAAACATGCAGAAATGCCTTTGCATGCAGCGCGAGAAATCGGGCTTAACTTTCGAGCAGATCGAGCAAAAGACGGGCATTGGCGAAAGGCTTCTGGGCGCGCTGGAGGGGCGTGTGCAGCTTGTCGGGCTGGATGGGTATCCGCTGCCGGATGTCCCTATGCTGTGTGAGCTTGCGGACGCATACGGCGTGACACTTGACGAGCTTGTCGGAAGAGCATAAAGCAAAAGCTGCACCCAAAACGGGTGCAGCTTCTCTTTTATTCCCATGCGCGGCGGGTGATGTCTTCTTCGTAGGGGATGCCGGGGCGTTGGTGTCGTAACTCTGCTGTTCTCGCAAAAGCTTTCCGGCGTTCTTTGCCGGGGAAGACCTCGCGCAAGTCCTGCGTTTTCGTGCCGTCGGAAAGCGTCTTTGTCAGTGTGATAACATACTCGATATGACCTTTCCAATGCGGGACGCGCTCGAGCTTCAAAAGGTACGTATAAGGCATGGTTTCCAGCTCGGCATACCGGGCGGCAAGGGCGCGGCGGTAGTCCTTGAGATCGTCTACAAGCTTCTCTAGCCGCTTAATGTCCTGCGCGGCGGTCTTGTCTCTATAGGCGACTTCGGCGGGCGTGGCAAGCTTCTGGGGCGCTTGGACGAAGATGCAAACGCGGGTTTCGGCTTGCGGCTGCTCGTGTCCGTACTGGTGCAGAAGATCGTGGTAGCTCATTCTGCGTCCACCTTCTCGGCGTGGATGTCGTACAAGTGCGCAGCGGCATTTGCAAAGCTGACCAGGTCGGCGCCGGTCATTAGCTGTTGCTTCGCGTCGTCAATCCAGCTGTCAATGATGGATACCGTGTAAAGCGCGTTGCGGTCGATGTCTGCAAGCTTAAAGTTTTTCATGATGTGAACTCCTTTCATTCGTTGGGGACGGCTTACGCCGTTGCCCCGATCTTTTCGTATTTGGTGGACTCGCCGGAAGCGGTATAGACCTGAGAACCATATTTGCGGCGGATGTCGGACATGGTGGAGTTGCCGCGCCGCCAGTGCTTGCCGGGCTCTTCGTGGTGCCAGTACCAGAGCTTCTTATTATTGCTCCAGCGGCAGCCAGCAGCTTTCAGGCCGTCTTTGTTCTCGCGGGTGTTGCCGCCGATCCAGAGCCAGGAGCCGCAAAGCTCGATCTCCAAGCCGCCCATGCGGACAAGCACGTTGATGATCTCGATGAACTCGGACGGCGTTTCAGTGGTCTGGTGGTATTCGTCGGCGCTCGCGTTGTGCTGCTTCTTCAAGATTTCGTGCAGTGCTTCATACTCGGTGTTGATCGCCTTCATGGTCTCGACGTCTCCGCCCCGGTCGGGATGGTTTGCAAAGGCAAGGCGGCGATATTCTTTCTTGAGCTCGTCAAGCGTGTGAATGTTGGTGAAGTATGTCATGGTGTGTTCCTCCTCGGCGGTGTTGTGTTTGATTTGATGGCTCAATCATATCATCGTTGCGCAATGTAGTAAAGACAGAAAGATGTACAAATTGCGCAACGTGTTTTTGGGCAATTTTCTACGTTGCGCAATAAAATTGGATATGGTATGATCTGCTCTGAGGTGATATAATGGCAGAGCGAAAAGCCAAGTGGCAAAACGACTATATCGCGAGGACTTACGACAGAATCAATTTGACTGTGCCAAAAGGCGACAAAGAGCGGATCGCGGAGGCAGCGGCGCAAGCTGGGCAGTCGGTCAACGCATACATCAATCAGGCAATTAAACTTAGAATGGAGGATAGGTCATGTTAGACGAAAAGGATTTGCAACAGGTAAAGGCGATTGCAGACGAAGCCAGACGCGGCGCGGTGCATGATATGCAGGTGATCATAGAAAATACAATCATGCCGAGCCTCAAGCTTCTGGCGGAAGGGCAGCAGACGATTTTGCAAACGCTTACCCCAAAGAGCGAAACGGAGGAGCTGAGAGAAGAGCTTGACTTCCTGAAATCCGTTGTTCGTTCCCAATCGCAGAGAATCGAAGCGCTCGAAAAGCGGCTTGCCTGATGGCGGCGAGGGTTGGAAAATGGATGCCGGAATGACAGATAAGCAGTTTCAAAGCTGGGTTCGGTTCCTGCTCGCGATGCTGAAAGACTACATCGCAGAGAAAGACCCGAAGAAGAAGGAAGCAAAGCTTGCTGAGATCGTGGACAATCTGCAAAAGACGCTTGAAGACTGATGGGAAAGCCCCGTACAAGGTCATCTTGTGCGGGGTATTTCTTTGCCCTCTGAATAGCACTTTTTGCAATGTTCTGGCCTTATTGTTTGCAATAAATGCTGCTGCCGAAATAAGGCCAGATGGATGCACGAAATCGGCGCAAGCAAGGGTCAGACTGCGGCTGGAAAATTCTGATTATTTTTGTCAAGCTCCTGCGCCCACTATTTTATAAAATTTTTTCAAATCACGGTTTGAACTGTATTTTCAAGGCTTTTCGATGGGCAAAAATCAATATTTTTGGGAAGTAATAAACGGCCTTTTATTGGTGGCCTGAAAATCTGTGGTATATATACATCTGGGGAGATTCAATAAGGGAAAACGGAAACTTCGTTTCCGATTTTCCCGTTTGAATCTCCACGCATCGAAGATTTTTTAAAGACTGGCTTTTGCTGCGAAATGTTCAGGAAGGAGGGCTTATATGGCTGGCAAACCAGCGTTTCCGTTGTCTTACAAGCAGACAGTGGCGGCGATCAACGATTACAAACACAAGGTTGAAACCGGCGAATATCCGAAGGCGGATTGGTGGCATTTCTGCGGAACGATCGGAATGGATGCTGAAAGCGTGTCGAAGGCCATTAAGAACCCTCCGGCCAATAAAATGGACGTGGCGCGCGAGCTAAAAAAGTTTGCTACCTGGATTCGAGGGCAGTACAACACGGCTCCGGGCTGGTCGGGTCCGAATAGTTCAAAGAGCATCTTTGCCAATAAGCAGGACTTCGACGGATGCAAGATGATCGATAAGGCCGAGGACGGCAAGAGCACCGGCGAGCTGACAATCAATATCGAGTTTGGAGGCTCGAAAACGGCTTTTAAGTGACGAACGCCACCAAATATCTATTTTGTTGCGTTCGTATTTTGCAAATAGTTCGATATGCTCCGAGTTTGTATATGAAATAGCAACTATATGCTATGGAGTAGACATAGTTATATTACTGTCAACTAGATTTCGGCATAATGACGGGCACGGCTGGGCGCGGGCTGCATGGCTCGAGGGGCGATAAGGGCGGCGCTCGCAGGCCAATAACCCCCGCGCGTTTTTTTCGGAGGGTGTGCGGCGGGGTATATGGTTTGGGGTTTGGCCTCGGTAAGAATGACGGCAATGGAGGGGGTAGCGGAAAAACAGGGGGCGCGGTCTCCTGTATGTATAGTTATATCCAACTCCCCCATGCATTCGCTTCCAGAGCTTTTCCCATTCATTGGGAGGGGTGGGAGAAAAACGGCGTACCCCTTTGCACGAATCGAATCTCAAATTTTTCAAAAATCCCGTGTTGACCTTGGCGGCGAGCCAACGTTTCAATCCTCCTTTTCTTTGGCGTCCCGGAGAAATCCGGGCGTCAAGGTGAGCACGGGCGAAGAGGGCGGTCATGGCAAGAAAACAGACGGCGAAGGGCGGCAGTATCACGCTGAACCTCGGATGCCCAAACAGTGAGCCACAGAAGAGGTTCTTTGAAAGCAGGGTGAAGTACACGTGCTACGGCGGAGCCAGAGGCGGCGGAAAGTCGTGGTGCACACAGAGAAAGCCGGTGGGCGGATGCATTGAATATCCGGGGCTTCGTATTCTGGTTATCCGCCGGAGATATGAAGACCTCGAGAACTCTGTTATAGACCCGATTCTCAAGCTGATTCCGGAAAGCCTTGCTACATACAACGTGCAGAAGCATCTTCTGACGTTTGTCAACGGGTCGAGCATCAAGTTCGGCAATATGGACGGATATGGGTCGGCTGTCACCGGAAAATATCAGGGTCAGGAATATGACTGGATTTTCATGGAAGAAGCGACGCAGTTCACGGAACAGGAATTTCGCGGAATCGCGGCTTGCTGCCGAGGTGCAACGCCGTTTCCAAAACGGGTCTATCTGACGTGCAACCCCGGCGGCGTTGGCCACCAGTGGGTAAAGAGAATCTTTGTCACGAGAGATTTTCTTCCGGAAGAGAATCCGGACGACTATCTGTTCTTGAAAGCGACGGTCGAGGACAACATTGACCTGCTGAAAGGTTCTCCGGATTATGTAAACGCACTGAATCTTCTGCCGGAGGACGTGAGAAGGGCGCACCGGTTCGGCGACTGGGACGCTTTGTCCGGCGGATACTTCCCGGAGTTTACGATCAAGACGCACGTCATTCAGCCGTTTGCAATTCCAACAGGCTGGACGAAATACCGGTCGTTCGACTACGGCCTCGATATGTTCGCGTGCCTCTGGATTGCGGTGGACTATAACGGACGGGCGTATCTGTACCGGGAGTACAACGAATCAAGACTGATCGTCTCGCAGGCGGCGAATGCCGCAATTGTGTCGACGCCGCCCGTGGAGAGAGTGGAGTATACGATTGCGCCGCCGGATATGTGGTCGACGCTGAAAGACACCGGTAAGACGATGGCGCAGCTGTTTGCAGAAAGCGGGCTTCCGGTCGTCAAGGCGAACAACTCGCGTGTAGCGGGCTGGATGGCGGTCAAGGAACTGCTGAAACCCATGAGCGACGGAAAGCCGGGGCTTCTGGTGTTCAACACCTGCAAGGGGATTATCGACGATCTGATGGCGATTCAGCACGACGACAAGAACCCGTCGGACTGTGCCAAAGAACCGCATGATATAACCCACGCGCCGGACGCGCTTCGGTATTACGCGCAGCTTCGGACGCTCAAGCCGGAACAGCAGGTCATTGCAGACGAAGAAGAGCACGAGGAAAGTTACGGCGATTACATGACCGGCGGGGAAGCAGACAGCAGCTATCTGAATTTCTAGGAGGATTCTATGACAACGCCAGACTGGGTATTTTCCAGAGCTATCCACTTGATGGATGAGCAGAACGAGTCAAGCGGGGCGACAGCAACGCAAGATACGCAGGAATACAGGCTGCGGACGATCAGCATTCTGAACGTTCTGCGGCACGAGCTTTTCCCGTATTCCGATACGTTCCAGACAGGAGAAGACGGAAAACGGGCAGTGTGTCCGGAGATCAAGGACTTTACGGACGAGATTGGGCTCGACGATGTCATTGCACAGGGGATTATGCCCTACGGATTGGCAGCGCACCTTCTTTTGGGCGAAAACGATTCGATGGCAAGTTTTTTCAACGAACGGTATTCCGAGCTTGTCGCGACGCTCGCGGCAAAGAAGCCCTCCGTATGGGAGGAAATTACCCCGTATTACGGATTTTGAGTAAATAGCGGCCTACCAGAGCCGTGAATATGGCCTACCAGAGCCAGATACAGGAGGAAGAAGCATGAACGAATTTATGGACGAAGAGTTCGGTGTTGATCTGAGCGATCTTGTTTCCGAAGACGACGGCAACCAGACCGAAGGGGAAACCAGCGAAGAAACAGCCGAAGCGAACGAAGAAGAACAGGAGCCTTCGGAAGAACCGGAAGAACCGGCGGGGCAACCGGAAGCGGAGCCCACAAAGGAACAGAAGGAAGAACCGGAAGAGCTATTTGATCTCAAGTTCAACAAGGAAATCCGGAAGGTGAACCGCCAGGAGGTCACGGAGCTTGCCCAAAAGGGGCTGAACCACGACCGCATTTTAGAGCAGAGAGACCACTTACAGCAGGAAAACGCAGAGCTTTTGAAGTTCAAGCAGGACAACGAGGCGATTATCGGGCTACTGGACGCGGCAGCTCAGAAATCCGGCACAGACAGGAACACGTTTTTGCAGTCGGTGCGGGAAAACGCCTATGTCTCGGAGGGCTTGAGCCGGGACGCGGCGCACGAGCGCGTTTTACGGGAGGACGCAGAGCAGCGGCTTTCCAGAACGGAAAAGGCGGATGCGGAAAAGCAGCAGGCACAGCAGGGGCAGGAGCTTGCCCGGCAGCAGGACATCGAACGGTTTTTGAAGCTCTACAAGGATGTTGACCCAAACACGATCCCGAAGGAAGTCTGGGACGATGTCAGAAACGGCGAAACGTTAGTTTCTGCCTACGGCCGGTACGAGAACCGGCAGCTCGCCGAGAGTAACCGCAAACTCCAGGAGAGCATCAACGCACTCAAACAGAATGAAAAAAACAAGCAGAAAAGTATTGGTTCCGCGAAAACAGAAGGAAAGGAGACGGCGAAGGACCCGTTCCTCGAATACCTGTTGAGCGATGATTGACAGGAGGTAAAGAATGTCGAAAACCATCAACCTTGCAGAAAAGTATTCTGACAAGGTACAGGAAAAATTTTATCAGGATTCTTTGACGCAGAGCTCCTTCTCGAAGGACCTCGATATGGAATTTGTCGGTGTCAGAACCGTCAAGGTCTATGACCCGGACGTCGCGCAGCTGAACGATTATACCCGCTCCGGCTCGAACCGCTACGGCACACCGCAGGAACTGACGGATAACATCTATGAGTTCCAGATGAAGCAGGACAAGGCATCCACATGGACCATTGACAAGGGCAACGCAAAAGAACAGTTCAACATCAAGACTGCCGCAACGACGCTCAAGCGCCAGATGCGCCTCGTCATGACCCCGTTCATCGACAAGTACCGCTTCAAGGTCTGGGCGACGAAGGCAGGTCTTCACACGGCACTGAGCGCTGCGCCGGCGAAGTCCACGATTGCAGGTATGATCATGGACGCGACCTGTGCACTCGACGACAAGTTTGTCCCGCAGGAAGGAAGAACGTTGTACATCCGAAACGATATGTACAAGCATCTCAAGCTCTGCGACGAATATGTCAAGCTTGAGGGCATCGGCACGAAGGCGCTTGTCAAGGGCGTTGTGGGCGAGTTTGACGGCATGCCCGTCAAGAAGGTCCCGTCTAGCTATCTTCCGGCGGATGTGTATTTCATGATCGTCTTCAAGAATGCGGCGATTTCCCCGATGAAGCTGAACGATTACAAGATTCACACCGACCCGCCCGGCATCTCCGGCGATCTGGTTGAAATGCGCGTCATGTTTGACGCTTTCGTGAAGCCCACGAAGGCAGACGGTATCTACGTCGCCTGCAAGACGGGGACTGTCGCGGCAGACCCGACAATCGTCATTGCGTCGAACACCGCGACGATTACTTCGGAGACTACCGACGCGGTGATTCTCTACACCACGGACGGCAGCGACCCGCGTTTCAGCGATACCGCGAAGACGTACTCGGCATCCAGCAAGCCGACGCTTGCTTCTGGCGAGACCATCCGTGCGGCAGCGACGAAGACCGGCATGTACTGGTCCGGTGTGGCAGAGGGCACGAACTGAGTATAAGGGCAGCGCAAGCTGCCCTTTTCCCAAATTGGAGGAAGTATGGCAAAAATCGTAACTTCGGATGTCGCGAAGGTTTTACAGATACAAAAATTTCTGGGGCTCAACGAATCGAAGGACGGCGACACGCAGCTCAAAGTCGGCGAGGCCTCAAAACTTGAAAACTGGCAGGTCACGCCGCAGTACCATTTGAAGGTTCGACCGGGTATGCAGGCGATGGAGACCTTTCAGGGAGCCGTACGCGGGCTGTGGCACGGCTTCGTTGCGGGGGAGGAAGTTACCCTCTGCGCAGCAGATGGCGGCGTATGGAAGATTTCCGAAGGCAAGACAAGGCTTGGGAACATCACGGACGCACCGACAACGTTTTTCGGATTCAACAATAAGGTCTATATGCTCAACGGGCACGAATATCTGTCGTGGGATGGCGCGGGAAGCGTGAAAACGGTGGACGGGTATATCCCGTGTGTGGTAACGGCGGCATCCCCCAAAGGCGGCGGAACGACGCTGGAAAACATTAACCGGCTGACGGGGAAACGGCGGGTGCGCTTTTCGGCGGACGGCGAGAGCACAAAATATGTCCTCCCGGAATCCGGACTTTCGTCCATCGACCATGTTTATGTAGAAGGGGCAGAGACAGCGGCAGAGAAGGACGCGGCAGCCGGTACGGTCACGTTTTCTACGGCTCCGGCAGCCGGGAGCAACAATGTCGAGATTTATTATACCGCGCCGAACAGCCTGCGTTCTCAGGTGACGGCCATGCGGTATTGGGAATTTTTCAACGGCGCAAATGATACAAGAGTGTTTTTGTACGGAGACGGAACGGCGAAGGCTCTGTATTGCGGCATCACAGAAAAAGGCGTTGCGTCGGCGGAGTATTTCCCCGATCTTTATGAGATGCTGGTCGGAGATGAAAATACGCCCATTACTGCGATGGTCAAGCACTATGACAGGCTCCTGACATTTAAGCCGGGAAGTGTATACGCAACGGAGTATTCGACGGTTACGCTGGCTGACGGGGCGGTTACGGCAGGATTCTATACGATTCCATTGAACCGGGAGATCGGAAACGAAGCGCCAGGGCAGGTGCGGCTTGTCTACAACTTCCCGCGCTCGATGTACGCAAGTGCGCTCTACGACTGGAAAATGACGTCTTCGACCGTCCGAGACGAGAGAAACGCAAAGATGGTGTCAGAACGTGTACGAAGCACGATGCAGCGGGCAGAGCCGGAGAAGGTATTTATCTTTGACGACGACAGCAAGCAGGAATACTACGTGTTCTTGAACGATGCGCCCGGTACGGCGCTGGTGCACCGGTACATTGAAGACGTTTGGTATAAATATACGAATCTCAAGGTTGTGTGTGCATGCAGAAGCGGAGACGACATTTACTTCGGCACGTCGGACGGGAAGCTTGCGCTGTTTGACGAGCTGGTGCACAACGATTTCGGGCAGGAAATCGAGTGCACGTGGGAAAGCGGCAATATGGACTTCGGGTCAGATTACCAGAGAAAGCACAGCTCGGTGCTCTGGGTGAGTCTCAAACCGGCGGCAGGCGCGCGATGCACAGTATCGGCAAGGTCTGACCGGAAGAGCGAGTATGCAGAAAAAACCGTCACGGCGCAGATTGCAAATTTTGCATCCGTTGACTTTGGGCATTTTTCTTTCAATACGAACAGAAGTCCGCATATGCAGAGGGTCAAGCTGAAAGTAAAGAAGTTCGTCTACTACAAGCTTTTGATCGGCGCGGTATCGGTCGCAAACGACGTTACTGTTCTGGGCGTTGATATGCGGGTACGGTTCACGGGTTATGTAAAGTGAGGTCTGTATGGAAATTTTTATGTGTGTGCTTCTCGGGATTCTGAGTATGTTCATCCTTTTGCATTGCTCGGTACTGCTGCTGATTGCGGCGGAGCTCTGGAAGCGGCGGGAGAAAAAAGCCGTTCCGGAAGAGGCGGCAGAAAAGACAGAGGAAGAGCGCAGGGCAGAGATGGAAATGAAACTGTTCAACGAAGGCGTTGCGAACATTCTTTCTTACGGGAATCCAAAGGAGAGGGATAGATGAAGAAACCAACACCGGAGCTTGTTTCCAAGCGGTATGACAAGGGCGTAATGTTCAATACGCAGATCGGCTTATATGATACGGTCACGGAAAACGAAAACTTCTTCATTGGTAAGCAGTGGGAGGGCGTGGAGGCAAACGGCCTGCCGACGCCGGTCTTCAATTTTCTCAAACGTGTCACGCTCTTTCAGATTGCAACGATCAGCTCCGACAACCTGTCCATGCAGGCGACACCGCTGAACTCTACGTCCAGATATGGCCTTGCAGATCTGGAACAGGTCACAGATGTGATCAACAAGCAGTTTGCAGAGGTCTTTGAACGCAACAAAATTGTGACAAAGGTGCGCGAGTTCATGCGTAATGCCGCCGTGGACGGAGACGGGGCGACCTATTCGTGGTTTGACCCGGATATGGAGACCGGGCAGGAAGCAAAGGGCGGCATTGTCACGGAGATCATCGAGAACACAAGAATCATCTTCGGCAATCCGAACGAACGGAACGTGCAGGAGCAGCCGTATATCATTATTCCCATGCGAAAACAGGTGGAATATGTAAAGAATCTGGCGGAGAAGAACGGCGTCAAGAAGGACGACATTGATTCTATCCGGGCAGACTCTGAGGCATACGACAATAAAATGGACGCGCTGACGGATGACAGAGTGTCCATGTATATCTACCTTTACCGGGATTTTGAGACGGGGACGATTCACAGCTACAAGTGCACACAGAACGTGGAGCTGGAAGAAGACAAGGATACGGAGCTGAAGCATTATCCCATTACATGGATGAACTGGGATTATATTCAGGACAGCTACCACGGGCAGGCGCTGATCTCGCAGCTGCTTCCGAACCAGAAGTTTGTGAACAAGGCGTTCGCAATGGCGATGATCTCGCTGATGACGACGGCCTATCCGAAGATCGTCTACGACAAGACAAGAATTCCCAAATGGGACTCGAGGGTCGGCGCAGCCATTGGCGTGAACGGCGGGGACATGAACTCCATTGCGAAGATCATTGACCCGGCACAGATCAGCCCGCAGATCTCGCAGTTTATTGATCTGGCCGTCAACTACACGCAAAACTTTATGGGTGCTTCCGACGCGGCTCTGGGTGACACGAGGCCGGACAACACATCGGCCATTATCGCGCTGCAAAGAGCGTCGAACGCACCGTTGGAGCTTGTAAAGCTCAACATGTATGAGTCCATTGAAGACCTCGGGAGGATATACCTCGACATGATGCGGGTCTACTACGGGACGCGGTACGTGCAGGTGAAGTTCCTCTCCAAGCAGGAAATGAACAATCAGCCGCTTGGCATGAGCATTCAGGACACAAATTTCAACAAGCCGTTTGATTTCTCGATTCTGAATGAAATTCCGATGAGCCTGAAACTAGATGTGGGCGCGTCTTCGTATTGGAGCGAGATCACGACGGTACAGACGCTTGACAATCTTCTGATGCAGGGGAAAATTGAATTGGTGGACTATCTGGAACGTATCCCGGAAGGGTATGTATCCAAGAAACAGGAGCTGATCGACAAGCTGCAAGGCATGCAGGCGCAGATGATGGGGCAGCAGTCCAATTCCCCGGTAATGGGGCAGGGAACGGAAATTCCCGTGGAGGGCGGCAGCGGATACGGGCAGCTCCAGCGGGCACTTAACGATACGGGGGTGATTTGATGGCACTGACAGAATTTCAAGACGATCTGAACATTATTCAGAAGCTGGACGACGAGCCGAACGACGTAGGCGGATTGACGGCGGCGGAGCTCAAGGCGAAGTTTGATGAAGCCGGTCTTATGATTCAGAACTGGCTCAATACTGTGCTGCTCCCGGCGCTGGTTGCGGCGAATCTGGGCTTTCAGGCGACAAGAGATATTCCGGCGGAAACGGTTCAGGCGGCAATCGAGAATGTGCAGGAGCAGGTCAAGCAGGCGACAATTGCGGCTGTTCCGAACGGAAGTATCAACTATATCAAGCTGGCGCAGGATGTCACGACAATTCTGACGGGGCTCAGAACAGATATCACACAGTCGCAGGCTGATATCACGGAGCTTCAGAACCGGCCAATCATCATTGACCCAGCGACGGCTTCGGCAAATGGCCTGATGAGCAAGGAGGACAAAGCGAAGCTCGACGGAATCGCGGCGGGCGCGACAAAGGTCTTTGTCAATAACGAACTGTCCGCTACCAGCTCGGACGCGATCATGAATAAGGTTGTTTATGCGGCGCTGCAAAACCTGTCACAGAGCCTGACGCAGAGCTTGACAGAGGCGTTCACAGCAGGGCTTTCCGGGAAGGCCAATACCGTACATACGCATGTTCTTTCGGATATTACGACGGAATTTGACAGCGCGCCGACCGAGGGCAGCAACAACCTTGTCAAATCCGGCGGCGTCTATACGGCGATCAAGAACATCAAAAACGCGTTCCAGTATACAGGGACGCTGCTTTCTACGGGCTGGACGGTGGATGCGAACGGCTACCAGACGCAGACGATCACGATTACGGGGCTTGCGGCAAACTACGCCGTAGACCCGCAGTGGGACGTGGTGTTATCGGGGACAGATCATGACGCCGATATGGCGCTTCTGGATGGATTCTCATTGGTTCACAATTTCACGACCGGCGCGGACTCGCTTACCGCGCAGTGTCTCGGAGTTGCGCCGACGGTCAATATTCCGGTCAAGGTGGTGGTTTTTGTATGAGCGGACGAAGCCCGAGATGGATCACCGACTTTGAACATGCTTGGGAGCCGAATTTCTCCGAGAACTCATGGGAACAGGTGATCTGGTGCTGTCAGCATCGTATCATTCCGCCGACATGGGCGGTAGGAAATCAACTAACCATGATAATTGACAAAGAGGGATATTATCTGATCGACATCATCGGAATCGAGCATGATACCTACGCCGATTCCGATCAAAAAGCACCGTTCACGTTTATGCTCCATCAGACTTATGAGGATGCAAGCGCAATGTACGGCACACTGCCCACTACTGTAACGTGGGCGGACAGCTACATGAGATCGACGTATCTTCCAAAAATTCTGACGAAAATGCCGACAGAGGTTCAGGCTGCGGTCAGAGAGGTCAAAAAGAATACCGTTTCGGGCGGGGAGACTGCCGATAAGCTGTTTTTACCTTCGAAGGCGGAGCTTACGGGAGACACCGTAGCATCCCACGGGACACAATATCCTTATTTTTCTGGCGGAAATGGACTGATAAAGTATCGTGTTAAATCGTCTGCATTAGCGAAATATTGGACGAGAGACACAGATGCCGTGAATAGTAAATACTTCTGTTATGTCAGTACAACCGGCGAAATTCTTAGTCAGTCGGCAAAGTCATCGGCGTTTGTGAGCCCGGCATTTTGTTTTTGAGAGGAAAAAGCTTATGGGAATGTTTTTGCGGAGAGGCTCTGCCAGGAAGTTGACTCTAACCATCACCAAAATCAACAACGGGCCTGTTTTAGACGAAAACATAGCGTATGTGATGGTAAACGGCGTAAAGTATTATACAAACAGCACCGTTTTGGAAGTGGATCGTGGAACGGTCGTAGAGGTTTGCGTTGGTGCTAGCGACGCCATTTACGAGTATAGGTGCTACGTCGCAATTGATGAGAAACACGTGCTTCCCGGAGCGGGGATTTACAGGTATACCGTGAAAAAGTCTAGTACGTTGACTTTTGGTAAAGGGATCTCCTCATCCGGCGGGTATACGTGGCGGTATTGCATAATTACACGGGAATAGGAGGCCACTGAATGTACATCATTGCAAACGGAACAACATATCCGGGCGTCGGTATGGCCGTTACAGAGGATTCTGTCATTTTTATCGGGAACTCGCTTCCGGAGGCGCAGGCGGTCATGGGCGAGATCAAGGCTTACGCGAACAACGGGTTCGAGATGCGGGCATTTGCCGCGTCGGACTATGCGCGGAAGGAACTCAAAAGCGGATCTTGGCTGCTGACAAATGCGCAGGAGGTGCAGCCGACCATGAAGCCGGTGGAATATGGTCTGGATGCGTCTATAGCAAACGCGGTGCGGTTTTTGATGAAGGATGTGAAGCTGGAAACAGCAGACGATATCATCCGGTGTTCCGCACTGTACCCGGAATGGACGGCGGGAAAGCACACGGTCGGGGAGACGTTCCTCGTTGGCGGAGAGCCGTGGACGTGTTTTCAGGCCTACGACAACGCAGTCTATCCGGATATCGCGCCGGGAAAGAATGCCTGGTACACGTTCAACAAGCCGTATCACGGGACATCGCGCGAAACGGCGCGGCAGTTTGTCCATCCGACGGGCGCGCACGATATTTACAAGGCGGGAGAATGGGCAGTGCAGGGCGGGAAGTTCACAAAATGTTTGATGGACACGTCCTACAGCATAGAAGAATACGCCGCTGCGTGGGAAGTGGAGGAGTAAATGGGCGTATATAACATCGGAACCGAAGCCGGTTACGACATTTCCGAGTCGCTGAAAAATCATCAGGGAACGTCCACGACAGTAAAAGACGGCTCTACGTGGACGGCGGATAAGAACGGAAATATCTGGGTGACAAAAGACGGCGTGACTACAAAGGCGAATATCACCTATAAGCCCGGCACGGCTGGCGGCTCTACTTCCGGCGGCGGTGGTGGAGGCAGCAGCGGGGTCGGCACGGGCACTTCCGGAGGAACTGCTGCGCGGCCGAAGGATTGGAGCACGCCGGGCGGTTCCGGTTCCAGCTCTACAGTAGACAGCGCGGCAGATAAACGGGCGGCTTACGACCAGCAGATTCAGGACTATATCCGGCAGCTACAGGGGATGCAGGGGCAGAAGACGGCGTCGGCGGCTGACCAGTCGGATTACATCCGGCAGATGCATGAACAGCAGCTGGCGGCGAACAAAGCCCAGCTCGAGAGCGACTACAACCAGAATCTCAGCAGTCTCGACAGCGAGGCCAGTAAAATCGGCTCTAACTATTATGAGCAGCGCAGGCAGACGCAGGCGAACGCCGACCGGGCGCAGGCAAACTATAACGAGATGGCGAACGCTTCGGGGCTCAACTCCGGCACGGGCAGTCAGGCGCAGCTTGCACGGAGCAATCAGCTGCAAAGCGACCTGACGACACTCGGAAACGCGGAGGCGCAGAACCGGGCGGAGATCGAGCGGCAGAGGACGCTTCTCGGGCAGCAGTATCAGAATGCGATTCAGAAGGCGCAGGCAGAAAACAACATGGAGCTTGCGCAAAAGCTCTATCAGGAGGCTGTGCGCGTGGATGAAAGCATCATTGACGCGTCCAAGAACGACAGCAGCCGGGCGCTGGAAATTCTCAATATGATGCTCAGTCAGGTGAGCTCGGAGCGGAACCTTGCGTCGGAGGACGCGAGAAAGGCGGCGGAGATCGCGGCGGCTTCGGGCAAGTATGGCCTTTACGGGAAGCTCTACGGGCTGTCTGACGACGTGGTCAAGCGGCTCGAGGAAATCTATAACAAGGAGCTTGCGGACAAAGAGGCAGAGCGGAGGCTTGACCTTGCGCTCAAGGCCAAACAGGCAGGCAGATATTCATCCGATATATCCATCTTGGAAATACTTAAAGGACTGTATTCATGATTACAAAAGACGGCGAACGGAACCCAAATTCCGGGAAGAGCAAGGCAGAACAGGCGAGCAAAAAAGGGCAGAAGAAGAATAATACCGGCACAGGAAACAAGGGCGGCGCGCCAAAGACGATCCCAAGCGCCTCGACAAGCACGCCCAAAACGACGCTTTCTTCCAGCACGGGCGGGTCTTTGACAACGGTAAAGCAGACGGAGAGCTCGAAAAGCAGCTCTTCCTCGTCGTCTTCCAAATCTTCCAGCTCGTCCAGGAAGAAAAAATCACTGAGCGCGGAGGAAAAATCCAAAGCGCTCAGCGACCTGATGGACAGGGCAACAATCGGCAGCTCGAGAACCTACGGGCTTTCGTTCCAGAGTTCTGCCAACCGGAAGATCTCCGACGCGGAGTCAAAGCGAAAGCAGACGCTTGTGGAGCAGGCGACGAAGAACGGTTATCTGGTTGGCCAGAACACGAAGCGGGCACAGGATTTCCGCAATACGGTCGGCCAGAAGCTTGAACGAGCCATTTCCAGTGGGAAAAGTCCTAGCGAGGCGAGAGAAGACGAGCAGCAGCGAATTGAGCTCGACCGGCAGATCACGGCACTAGACAGTGAACTTGCGCCGCTCAAGAACAAAATCGAAGGCAGATACCCAGTGGTCAGCGAGAAAAGCGGCAAAACCAAAGAGGCGCTGACAGAAGAGAGAAGCAAACTGATTCGGAAGAAAAAGGACGTAACAGGCGACTACGGCGTTCTGGATTCGATCTATAACTCGCTGGAAGCGGGTGCAGGACAGTTCAACTCTGGTGTTACCAGCACACTGAATGCGGGTAAAAATGTTCTAATGCAGCTGGAAGCTATTGCAAACGGCGGCTGGGACAAGGAAACCGGTAAGTTTGTGAAGGGCGATGCGCCGTTTTTTGGTTCCCTCTTTCAACCGGTATCTGATTTGAACCAGACCACAAAGGACACGACGGCGCAGTTCGCACAGAAAGCGGCCACAGGATGGAATCAGTACGGGAAAGGCGGCAATCTTGCAAATCAGCTGATTCAGGGCACGGTCTCGGCAGTCCCGAACGCGGTTCTTGCAATGGCAACGGCGGGCGGCTCTACAGCGGCGACACTCGCCCCGGAGGCTTCGGGATTGACGGCTACGGTTGCAAGCTCGGTGCAGAAGCTGGCCAAGAACCCCATGTACTGGACAAGCTTCGTTCAGAGCTTCGGCAATTCGTATGACGAGGCGATCGAAAAGGGCGCGACGGAAGACGAAGCGCTTCTGGCGACACTTCTTTCCTCGACGGCGAACGCCATTGTGGAAGTTGGCGGCGGCGTGGAGCAGCTGCCGGGCGAACTGCGCGAGGCAGGACTTACCAGCAAGGATAAAATCCGGAAATGGGTATCTTCGGCTCTGGATGAAGGCAAGGAAGAAGTCGTTCAGGGCATGATCGAGCGCCTTGTCAACAAAGCTGTCTACGATCAGGACGCGCCGTGGAACGACGACACTGGCAAAAATGAAGACGCGGTCTTCAATCTCGACCAATCGCTAAAGGAATTCGGAATGGGTACAGCCATTGGCGGAATCTTAGGCGGCGGGCAGATGCTGGCGCAGGGCATCGCCGCAAGGGGACAGAGAATCGTTGACCCGACGGCAAGCCCTCTTGATCAGGCAATTCTGGACACCTTGCAGGGCGTGCAGACGCCGGAGAATGTGACACAGGTCAGAGAGCCGACAGATCTGGACAATATTATTATGGAGACGCAGATGCAGCTGCAAAGCGGCATCAGCCCGGAAGTGGCGACGAATAAGCCGAAGGACGTAAAAAATCTACTCAATGCAACGAAAGAGCAGATTTCAAGGTTTATTCAAAATGCGTTCAACAAGCAGAATCAATATAAGTTTCTGAAAATCTCTGACGTTTCTCCAGAATTAGCGGAAACGCTCCGGACGGCGGGAATTGAAGTCGAGGGGTACGCGCATGCGCTGAGAGACAATGATATTCGGCATGTCGACAATTCACACGGCTCCAAGTCGAACGATAAGTACAAGGTCACTGCCGAGGTTATGGAGCAGGCACAGAATATCATAGATAACTATGACAACCTGTACCGAGGATATGACACAAAGGGTGGAAACCCAACGGTCGTTTACGAGAAGCAGATGGGAAACCGGACGTTTTACGTTGAAGAAGTCCTTGATGATGGAGTTCTTGGAACGAAGCAGATGGTCATTACCGGCGAAGACAGCAAGCCTAGCTTCCTTAAAAAGTATACAAAAATAGCTAGTGTTTCCGGCGATACCGATGTGCCCGCTCAAAGCGGATCAAAAGGCGTAAGCCCCCCCGGCAACCACGTCCCAGACGCGTCGTATAACACTAGCTACGATTCAAATGTAGCACAAGCGGCTGATTCTGTCAATAGGGAAAATGTGGCGGATTTGGGCGCGATGCAGAGCCGGTTTGAATCGGAGCCGAAGCAGTCGCAGACGCAGAGCAACACAATCGGCGCGATGGAAGAGAGCTGGAATGTTCCGGAAGAGCAGAGAAGCCCCATCATGTACGACACTATTTCCGAGGAAAAGAGCCTTGACAACGCAAGACTGAGACTGGAACAGGACTACGAAGGGGAAAAGGCAGAGCTGCGCGGGAAGTACAATTGGAGCGGCGAAGAGGTCGATATGGGCATGACCATCCTCGACAACTACCGCCGAGCGGCAGAGGAAACCGGGGACTGGACGCAGTATTCCGAATGGCGGAAAACCGTATCGGAACACGGCACGGCGGCAGGACAGGCCTTGCAGGCCTACGCGAAGTACTCCCGGCAGACGGGCGGCGGCATTGTGGCAGATGCGCAGGCGGTCTTGGAAAAAAACAATCTCAAAAAGAAAGCCGACACGAATGCCATTATGGACAAAGTGAGCAGTCTTGCGGAGAAATATGACGCGGCGGTTGGAACGGGAAACAAGGACGCGGACGTGAATGTTGACGATCTGCTGAACGTCATTCAAGACGCGAGCAAAGCGCGGCAGACTGGAACCTTGATTGGGAACAAGACTCCCGGCATTGTAGAATGGGCTATGAAGCGTATCGCTAACTACGCAAGAGCCGAAGCACAGGGCGATGGCGGCGAGAATCTGGACTTCCTGAAAACATTCGCTTCTGACAGCATCTACAATATCGCGGCTGACGCGCAGAAAGCATCTGCTGGTGAAAAGTTCAAGACGTACCGCAGACAGAACATGCTTTCTAAGGTTGCAACTGTTATGCGGAATCTGGTTTCCAACAATGTTTTCGATCCGATTGACAGTATTTCAAGAAACATGTCTGTTCCTATTGATATGCTCTTGTCGAAAATTACTGGAACGAGAAGCGTTGCTTGGGATGCGTCGTGGTTCTCTAAGGCGAAACGCAAAGGCTCTCTTGACGGGTTGGCCAAAGCGTGTATGGAGGTCGGCCTTGATGTGGACACATCCGGCGGTACAAGCCGTTACGGAACGACATCGAACCGCACGTTCAAAATGTCTGACGGCGTGATGTCTAAACTTATGTCAACCTGGGAGGCATATGAAGGATATACGCTGAACGCGACGGACGAATTTCAGAAGGGCGGCATCGAGGCAGAGGTACAGCGCGGCGTCGACAAACTGTATGAGAAGGGGAAAATCAAAGACAACTCCCTACAAAATGCGGGCGAACAGGAAGCGCTTTACCGGACTTTCCAAGATACAAATGCGCTGTCCGGCGCGGTTACAGGATTCCGAAGCGGCATCAACAAAGCACGTATTGGCGAAGTTGGCGCGGGCGATATTGCCTTGACATTTGCGCAGGTTCCGGCAAACCTCGCAGCTAGAGCGGTGGAATATTCTCCGGCAGGCGGATTCGTGGCTATGGCGGACTTTATAAACATGGGTATTTCTGCTACAAAGGGCGAATTTACAGCGGCGCAGCAGGCAAAGGCGGTTCAAGGACTAGGCCGCGCACTGAACGGTTCAGCTGTAATCGCGCTTGCGGCTGCTGGCGCACTGCGCGGATGGCTGAAAGTCTCCGGTGATGACGATGACGCAGATAAAAACGCACTCGACAAAGCATACGGACTCAAAGGAACGCAGTTGAATATCAGCGCGGCGTGGCGCGATCTGAACGGCGGGAGCACAGAGTGGCAGGATGGCGACCAGCTGGTTTCCATTGGATTCCTCGAACCAATCAATGCGCAGTTTACGACTGGCGCATTGATTGCGAACGATATTCTGGAAGCGAGAGAAAATGGTGAGCGCGTAACTGCGGGACAAGTATTTGGGGACTCTTTACTCGGCGCGTATCAGGCGGTTATGGATATGCCGCTGATGTCTGACTTGCAGGATTTAGCGCAGAACTATCAATACAGCGATGGTGAAAAGTTCTACCAGAAGGCCGGAGATGCGGCTCAGAAGTATTTGGCTGGTCAGGCGACGAGCCTGATTCCAAATGCGCTTCGCGGCGTTGCGCAGGGCTTGGATGATACGGAGCGAGACACGTATACGTCGGACAATGTATGGCATCAGGCCGTTGACAACGCAAAAGCGTCTATTCCGGGGCTTCGGCAGACGCTTCCGGCCAAGAAAGATGTGTGGGGCAATGACGTTAAAAACGAGGGTGGCATCCGGAATTTCATGAACCGAAACATTAACCCAGGCGACATCACAACGTACAAGCAGGATGCGGTATCCGATGAGCTAGACAAGATCAGCGAGGAAAGCGGAGAATCTCTTTACCCGAAACGGTATGCACCACGTTCTATCAAGGTCGGAGACGAGGACGTGAAGCTGACCGACGCACAGAGAGACACGTATCAGGAAACCTACGGCTCGGAATATTACAAGGCGGCACAAAGCCTGATGCAGAGCGAAGGGTACAAAGACCTCCCGGCTACGGTAAAGGCAGAGGCACTGCGGCAGGCACGCAAGATCGCGGAAGACGCGGCAAAGGAAGCGGCGGGCGTTGGCTTTGAGATGTCGGACGATAACCGGGCGGTTGCGGACAAGAGCGCGGAAGAGCGTGTGAATGATCTGATGGTTCGGGCAATCCAGAACGAAAAGTATGTTTCCCCGGAAGCGAAAGAAAAGCTCAACCGCATTGGACGTTTCATCGACACAAAGCCGTGGGCGGAAGATGTACCGGAAAATGTAAGCGACGCTGCAAAAAAAGCTGCAAGAGCTTATTACGCGGCGTTGGAAGCAGCGAAATACGGGGAACCGCTGGACGAGAAGTATGAAAAGCTCGCCGACATGAACCAGTCGGAGCTTGCGAAATACTTTGTGTCTCAGGCGGTCGGTTCTGAGAAGTACATGGCAGACGAGAGCAAGGCCAAAATGGACGAGGTTCAGAATCTGTATGGAACGGCTTCGTATATCGGAATTTCTCCCGACCTGATTGAATCTGCGAAAGAAAAGACGGCAGAGTACTATCAGGAGGTCGAGAAAGCGAAATATGGATTTGAGCTGGCCAAAGACAAGCGGAAGCTCGAAGGGGCAGATGCAAAGACCATTGCTGACTTCTTCTTAGATAAGGCAGTCGAAGCCAAGTATGAGGATAAGAACGGAGACGGGACGAACAAGGACGAAATTCTGGATGCGTACAATAAAAACGAGATCGACGACAGAACGGCGATTGCGGTTCTTTCCGATCAGCAGGCAGACGCTTACCGGGATTACGGCATTGCGGCGGGAGTAACGCCCCGGCAGATGCTGGACGCAGCAAGCGAGTATGCGCGGCTCGAAACGCACAAGGATATGGACGATCAGGTTATCAACAGCAAGGAAGCACAGTTTGACGCGTATCTGGAGGCGCAAGGATATCCGGAAGATCAGGTAAAGGCTATCCGGATGGCGTTCTACGGCGACAAGGCAACGAGCTACCGGAAAGCGGTTGAAAAGCTGAACGCGGGGGCGATTACGGAAAAGGAGGCCAAGAAGCTTCTGACCCCGAACTATCAGAGCGGATGGAGCCATAATGTTGCGAAGACCGGCGTTTCCATGAGCGATTACATCGACGCTCTTGCGACATTTGAAGACGCGCCGACTGCCGACGAGCGTGACAAGATGGGCTTTGACAGCAAGTGGGAATGGTTCTGCAATGAACTGAACAAAAATACGGAACTGACCAAAGAACAGAAGTATGCGATTGCAATCAGCGCCGACAGTACCTACACGGAGAAAACAAAGAAGAAGATCGCGAACAAGCTTGGCACGGCGTATGTCGCGCCGACCATGCAGACCGACGGTTCTGGGGCATCTACGACGGCAGTTTCCAGCTCTGGCGTTACGGCGGTCACGTCGACCGGAAGTTCCACTTCCAGTTCCGGCAGCTACGCTTCCAGCGGGACTTCTGGCGGGACTTTCAGCGGATGGAGCAGCAACGCAGAGGAAAAGAGTCAGGCGCAGAAGGCCTACGAGCGGTTCGGCATGGCGGCAGGAGCCACGGAAGCCATGTATCAGGAAGCAAAGGCGGCGCTCAAGAACATCGAGACGGTCTACGACATGGACGGAAACGTTGTGCGCAGCGCGGAAGATCAGTTTGATTCCTGGCTCGAGCGCCGGGACTGGACGGAAGACCAGAAGGACGCAGTCCGGGCAGGATTCTACGCGGACTCGGTGAAGAACCTCCGGTATCTTTCCTCGGAGCTCCGGGAAGGCAATATCAGCGTCGCGGCGGCGAAGAGCGAGCTTTCGGCGAGGGCGCAGACCGGATGGACGCACAGCGTCATGGACACGGGCGCGGCAATGGCCGACTACATTGACGCGTGGGCGCAGTTCAAGCAGGCTCCGAACGAAGACGAACGAAAAGCGATGGGGTTCAAGAGCAAATGGGCTTGGTTCTGCGATTATCTCAACCAGACAAACATGACGCCGGAGCAGAAATATGCAATCGCCGTCAGTGTCCAGGATTACGGAGAGAGAACAAAGACACGGATTCAGTGGGCGTTCAATTATAACGGAAAGCCGTCAGCCGAGCCGGAGTTTCCGGGTGAAACCTACGACATCCGGACGGACGATGGATACCGGGAGTATCTGAGTCTGCTTCTCAAGAGAAAAGACCGGTATGAGGCGAAAGACGGCTCTGTGTGGACGCTTGGAACGAACGGGGACGTCATTGCGCAGACAAAGGACGGGCGGCAGCTTCGTGTGCGGGCGGTACTCGGCAAAAACGGCTTTGAGGACATCCCGGGCGATGGCTACACGGTCGCTTCGAAGGCAGGACAGCTTGCATACAGGATGATGCAGAACGGCGTCATGAAGACGTGGAACGCGCCGGACGGGTGGACTTGGAAGCTGCTTCGCGGGCAGATCATTGCGGAGAAGAACGGGACAAAAATCCCCGTCCGAATGGCCGGGTAAAAAGAAGGGAGCGCCTATGAATGAAGTAGAAATGGAACACAGATTGACGGAAACAGAGGCACTGACGCGGGACAACACGCGCCGGATCAATGATCTGGAAGTAGACTACAAGGTCTTACAGGAATTGACTTCGTCGGTGAAGGTCATGGCAGAACAGTTTAAGACGATGAACGAAAAGATCAATAAGATCGACAAGACCGTTCAGCGTCTTACGGGCAAGTCGGGGGCAATGTGGGAGGGGGCGGTGAAAACCATTGTCACGGCGGTAGTTGGAGGAATCATTGGATATGCGCTGTTCAGACTCGGTCTGAAAGCATGAGAAAGGAGTACGGTATGATGAACAAGAATTGGTGGAAGGCTGCGGGTATCCGCGCGGTGAAAACGGTATGTCAGACGGCGATTGCGACGATCGGCACGTCGGCGCTTTTGAACGAAGTGAACTGGATCGCGGTTGCGTCGGCTTCGGCGCTGGCGGGTATCCTGTCGCTTCTGACCTCGGTTGCGGGTCTTCCGGAGGTGGAAAACGAGTGATGCTCATCGGACAGGCGAGCATTGACGAGCGGGGAAAGATTTCCGGCGGCAGCGCCGGAAATCAATCCGGCTGGGAGCTCAATATCAGAAGCTGGTATGCCAACGGCTGGACACTGGTTTTGAGGCCGAAGCGGCGAGAAATCGCAAAGAAGATGGCGCGCGCCTGCCGGATGGGCGTTGGAAACAAGCACATTGGGTATGACCAGTGGCAGCGGAACACCTTGCGGCACTTTGCAAAGCTTGCGGGCTGGAATCTGGGCGAGATCATGGACGACTGCGAGACGGATTGCAGCGCCTTTATGGCCGTCTGCGCGGAGGCTGCGGGCGTGAACATGGAGCCCACCTACACGGCAGGCAATGCCCCGGCGACGTTCCAGATGCGGCAGCAGTGGGGCAAGACAGGTGAATTTGAGCTGCTTACAGATCGTAAATATCTGGACTGCCCGGACTATCTCTTGGAGGGCGACGTGCTCGTCAACGAATCGAGACATACGGCGATGGCGCTTGGAAATGGCGAAAAGTCGGAAGGAGAGCTGGAAGTGGTAGAAAAATCGAAGATCATTGTTGATGGCAAGGAAAAGCCGGTGCGGCGTATCCTGAAGGACGGCGCAAACTTTATCAATGTTCGCGATCTGGCGGCAGCGCTTGATCTGGACGTATCCAATCAGGGAAACATTGCAGTTTTGACGAGAAAGTAGGGATAAGATGCAGCGCGGACTTCCGTTAAAGCCGCGCAGTGAGTGGGAGCACCTGATTTCTGAATGGATTCACAACGCAATGTATCGGGAGATCATGCAAAGAAACATCTGCGACGGGGAGACGGCGGAACGCTTGGCCGAGCGGTACGGGTTTTCCGTGAACGGGATGAAGGGCATTATCAAACGATGTACGGAAGTTTTATTGAAGGCAGACGCGTAAGCGCCTGCCTTTTTCTGTGCTTTTATTGGCCTTTGGCTTGGTTTTTTGTGACGGCAAATACCCTCAGAATGATAGTAGGAACTGGCCGGTTCACTATCTTTTTGGGGGTATTTTTTATGGAATACGCAAGCAACGGCAAGGCGAATGCTGCGCTGGCGACCGGTATCATTGGCACAGCGGGCTTTGGATTCAATCTTCTCGGGAATCTGCTTGGCGGAGGCTGGGGCGCAAATCAGGCAGCTGCGGCAATGGCTGCGGGAGCTGCGTGCAGTGAGAACACCGGTGTAAACCGCTTCGAACTGGAGCAGGAGCGCATGATTTCCAATAAGGATACGGAAATCACTTATTGGCGCGGACAGGACGAAACCAACCGTAAGATCGCCGATGCTTACACCAAGCTGGAGAGCAGAATCAACAGTGTGGCGGCTGAGGTACGTGCGAACAAGGATGAGCAGTGCGGCATCAACGCGCAGCAGGCCGTTTACAATGGCGTGAATACTGCGACGATCGGCTGTCTCCAGAATCAGGTCAATCAGCTTCTCGGGCTGACCAAGCTGGTTGTGCCGAACGGTTCTGTCTCTCCCGGCTGGGGCACTGCAACTGTAAGCGTGTCGACGGGTACGACGACAACCTAAACCAAAGGGGCGGCTACTGCCGCCCCAACGTCTCAGGAGGGGCATATGGTAACAATCGATCAGGCAATGCGCGGTGCAGTGCGGTTCATCGACACAGAGATTCTGCCGCATCTTCCGACAGGGAAGGGCATTGGCGCGGGAATCATGATTGCACTCATTATGGACGGCGGGAAAGAACGAATCCTTGCGCTGCGGGAGAACCCGGTTGTGCAGATGATGAGCGTTATGGACGAAGCGGGGAACATCAACATTGACCGGCTTTACAATGCGGCGAGACCGAAGTTTGAGCAGCGGCTTCCGGTTTCTATCCCGTTCATTGGGGATTTGACGTTTGACCAGAACGATGTAGACAAGCTTTACAGATACATAAAGGAGGCGGTATGATGGAGTACATAAAAAAACTGCATGAGAGATTGCAGGAGCTGATGGAAAGACCGGCAACGACCGGCAATGTGGAGGAAGTCCGGCTTTATGCGAAGACTATTCGGGCGCTGGAAAAGCTGGAGCTGCATGAATCGTTCACGAAGGAAGATGCCATTTGCTGGGTAGAGCATATGGAAAACAGCGACGGAACGAAAGGCGCACAGTGGACGATGGCAGAGACAAGCGCGATGGCGAAGGAAATGGGCGTATATCTGCCTGCTTGCATCTGGTATGCTGCGGTGAATATGATGCGCTCGGACTACTGCATGGTGGCGAGAAAACACGGCGTGGATAAGCCGGAATTTTACGCGGATATGGCGCAGGCGTTCCTTTTTGATGAGGACGCGGGAGAGCCGGAGGAGAAGATTGCGGCGTATTATCATTGTGTTGCAAAGCCAGAAATACATTAGCATTTTTCATTAGCATTTTGTGTTCCGGGAATGCGGTTTTCTTTCCGAAAATGCGGGATAGTTTCCGTAAACGCGGAATGGCCAAAACGGCTGAAAGTATTGAAAATACAAGAAAAACCTGCAATCTCAATGGATTGCAGGTTTTTGCTTTTTGGTGACCCGTACGGGAATCGAACACGTAAACAATATAGCAAATGCACTGTAATATCAATGATATTATTTATTTATTAGCATTTTCATTAGCATTTTCTTCTTCCGGGCGCGTGTTTTCAAAAAACGCAGCCATTTTATTCCTGGCTTTCAGGCGGTCACATTGGGCGAGATGCGTATAGATTTTACGCATGGTGTTGTAGTCAGACCAGCCGCCAAGTTCCATTGTGTCCTGCTCACTCATGCCAACATGGTAGGCAAGGGAAGCGAAACTATGACGGAGACCATGCACACCAACCTTCGGCAAGCCGTTATTCTCACAGATCTGATTGACACGCCAGTACAGGGTTGTTGGGTTTGCAGTATAAATCAGTCCGGTTCGCTTTTCCGCCGGGACGGCATTGATTGCGTCAATCAGTTCCGGAATCATAATCGGGACGACACGGCGGGAAGACGTGTTTTTATTTTCGCTCTTTTTAATGAGTTCGCCATCTTCATCTAGGACGGAAGAACCATGCACTGTAATTGTCTTTTCTTTTATGTCAACCATTTCGTAGGTCATAGCTAGAATTTCGGAGCGGCGCAAGCCATGTAGCGCAAGAAGAGCCGGAATTTCGAAACGGTCTCCTTTGAGAATCTTCACAAATTTCAGAATATCGTCCGGCTCCAGCCATTGCTTTTCAGCGCGAATGACTTGCGGAAGACGGATTTCCGGAACGGGGAGATTTGCGTAACGAAGCGCTGATGCAAGAAATCCCCACGCGTTTTTCAGCGTTTTTGCAGAAACAAGGTTCGCTTCGGTGTCAATCACTTTCTGCCAGTCTTTAATGCTATCGTGTGTGGAATCAGAGATGGAGAGAAAACGCGTTTTCTTGATACTGGCATAGCCCCGCACGGTTGCGGGGGACGCGGTTGCGCGGATGCTGTCTATGTACGCCTGCATCAGCTCGGAAATTGTCTGCTCTGTTTTTTTTGTTATGCGGCGTTTCCCAGCGATATGCTCAGCTTTAATGAGCTGCGCTTGCTGGATACATTCCTTCTTGCTGGGAGCAGAGACAGGGACACTGACACCGTTCAAACGCATCTGGATAAACCATGTGCCACTTGGTAATTTCTTTGGCTCTGGTACTTTCATGATGAACCTCGATTCTCTTCATGCGCGAACCCAACCGACGTTCGGGTTGCAAAGGTCGATGATCAGCGCAACCAGAGCCAGCGCCAGAATGACGCACAGCCCCATAATAATCACAGAACGCGTGTGAAGCCCGCGTTCATAGATCCGCTGCATCTGCTCTGCGTGCGCCAGTTCCGGGCAAGCGCTGCAATCTTCCGGGTTCTTTTCGCTCGGTATTTTAATATTAAAATAGGCGTTCAGATCGACGCTGCACGCACGGCAAATCGGTCCGACAGTGTAGACAGACGGGTGCTTGGTATCCCCACGAAGATATTGCGAAACCGTATTCAAAGCCAAGCCTGTTTCGTCCGCAATATGCTGGTTCGTAACGTGTGCGGCATCTTTCGCGTCACGGCAGATTTCCCACAACTTCTTAACCAAAACACATTCCCCCATATGTTTTAATGAACAAAACCTATTTTGATGTACGCGATAAGTGGACATTGTGTCTCGACATGCCCATATAGAACGGTATATTCTGGAACTACAGGCAGCTCCCACTACTGCTTGGCAAACAAAGTCCCCGCCGCTCGGTGGCTCGGCGGCGGGGCAGCATTACTGAGAACCGCCGGCTGTTGTCTCGTGGCGTCCTTCTGATGCTGAACGTCCATGAAGCATCATTACTATCATTTCTAAAATGAAATGAACGTAAGCAGCGTAAAACCAGAACATACTTGTACTGCCGGTTTGAACAATCCAACCACGAATCCCGCCAAACACAGCAATTGCGCAGATGATTATCTCAAGAACACCAGCAAAGTAATATCGAAAAGCGTGATTTGATGGATAAATAAAATCTGACACAAAGACAAGCAACTGCGGAAGTAAGACGGCAGAGTAGAAATAAATACTGATGTAGATACTTCCGAAAAGAATGACCAGCAAAATTACCATGCCAATTGAGAGATGGCTAAATTCGTTGACTGCCCATACCCCGAGATTACAGACCAGTTTCGAAATCATTCCCATGCAATAAATTAGTGCGACGGTTGCTATCCATGCGACCGGGCGAAGCAGGACACTTCGCTTTTTCTTCATATAGCACACTCCCTGTCCAATAATTTGGATTTATTCAAAATTCCGGTGTAGAAAGTTGAATATGAAATTTGTGGAATCTTGCATATTGTATTTTGCGAACGCCTGTTCTAAAATATCAATACGCCGCGAAGAAAGGAGAACGTCAATGACACGCGAAGAAGCAGCTAAATACATAGAGCGTTTATCTTACAACGAAAAGCGACAACTCAACGATTTGCTAAGAGCCCTTGCACAAAAGCGTCAACCTTCTGCATCTCTTCGGGTGTCAAAGAAACCAGACGCGAAATAAGTTCCTCGTTCAAAATCCTCTCGTCCTCCGGGACGGGGGGATTTTTTTCGTCTGTCTCGCCTTTGAGCCAAGCAACAGAGACACCGTACTTTGCAGAAATCTCATAGAGATAGTTACTATATGACGTTGAGTTACCAGCTATCCAGTCTGAAATTATGTGTCCATCCTTGAATCCAAGCGGACGGGCAAATGCCGCCAGCGAACCATGTTTGAAATCGCCATTTTCCTTCTTCGGAATAAGCGAGAGAATACGTTCTAGCATAATGTCCATAATTGGAACCTCGAAATTGTGCATGTAAACAAATAGTTTAAATAAACCATTTTATTATTGCAAATGGTTTATTTATGAGTTATTATATGGGTGTACCCAAAAGGTGCAGCAAAGCAGCCCCTCGGAGAGCGGCAAAAAACAATGTTTTCTGAACAATTTCATTGTAACACCGCTCCCGAAGGGTTGTCAATCATTATTACTCATATTTATGAGGTTTAGGGGGCGAGAAATTGAATTTAAGGGAACTCCGGTTGAAAACCGGGCTGACGCAGGCTGAAGTTGCAAAGGAACTGAACGTGAACCAGTCTGCGGTACACCTGTGGGAGACCGGGAAAACACGCATTGCACGGAAACATCACGAAAATCTGGCAAGACTATACGGGGTGACGGTTCCCGAGCTTTTTACAGGAGGTGAAGAGCATGCCGAAGGCGGCAGTGAAGCGGACGCTGGACTACATGCTGACGGAGAAGATTCGGGGGGCAATTAAGGCGCAGGGCGTGAGCGTCGAGAAAGCCTGCAAGTACGCGGGCATTGGCCACACAGCGCTTTACGATCTTTATAGGAGCCCGACAAAGTATTTCCCGCAGGCGCTCCGGCTTATGCGCTGTCTGGGCGTGCCGATTACGGAGGTGCGGGAAATGATCTGTTACCCGTGGTAAGGGAGGCGATAGATTGGGGAGACGGAGCTTTGGCGCTTACGTGAAGGCAAGACTGCATGACCTGAACATGACGCAGGCCGATCTTGCAGACTGCTGCAACGTGACGCAGAGCCACATCAGCAATGTACTAAACGGACGGGCAAGCGCCCGGAAGCTCAGACCAGTCATCATCTCTGTGCTTGATCAGTGGGAAGCGCAGAGGAAGGAACGGAGAAAACGGCACCAGCCGTAAAATTTAGGAGGATTGAAACGAATGAAAGTCAGATTAACATTTTTGGAGCCTGTGCTTGGCACGTGGCCGAGCAACGAGAATGTGGCGCGGGATTTCATCGCGTCGAAAGCGCCGGACGCTTCTACCATCGAAGACGAGATCGCGGCTTTGGGTGCGGACGTGGTGGCAGACAAGGGAATGACGGTGTTCCCCCGCGCGAACGGGTGCCCGGTTCTTTACGATTACCAGATCAAGGGGTTCTTCAAAGACTCTTGTGGTATGTTGGCAAGAGTCAAGAGCACGAAGAGCTCGAGCTTGAAAGCTTACAAGAAGATCATCGACGGTTTGATCTTCGTCGAGCCCCGGCACATCCCGATTCAGGTAAACGGCTCGATTGGCGAGTGCCAGCGGCCTTTGCGAGCGCAGACCCCGCAGGGCGAGCGCGTCAGTTTGGCGAATTCCGAGGAAATCCCGGCGGGCTCCACGTGCGAATTTGAAATCGTCATGTTGGATGAAAAGGCACACAAGAATATCGTCTTGGAGTGGCTGGATTACGGACGGCTCAGAGGCATTGGCCAGTGGCGGAATTCCGGGAAGGGACGGTTCACCTACGAAGTGCTCGGGTAAATGCGATGGCGCGGTGTCGTTGGGCGGTTCGTTGGTAGCAATGGAATTGCACATCCTTGCGCCGCATGGCGCAGCAACGGCATTGATCGCTATGTGCGGCAACGGCATTGGAATGCAATGTGTGGCAACGGCACTGTAGAGATTTGCTGCGATTCGCAAAGGCGCGGCTGCGAAATGGACTGCGAGGCAAAGGCAAAGAATAGGCTGGCTCCGCGGGGGCATGGGATGCTATGTTTGCAATGGAAGGGCTTGGCGGTGCTAGGCGTGGCAACGGCGAAGCAAAGCAAGGATTGGCAGCGGCAAAGCAAACCGAAGAAACGATAGGCAATGGCGTAGTAACGCACGCTTTGCTCTGACAGGCAGCGGATGTGCTAAGCAATGATTTGCTGGGGCAAAGTTAAGCAACGTTTGGCAGCGGCAGAGTAAAGCTCGGGAATGCGTCGCGGCGGCAGGGATGCGAAGGGCTCGGAGCCGCAGAGGAAAAGCTGAGGCATGGCCGCGCACGGCAAGGGCTATGCAGCGAACAGCAAAGCATTTATCGGTAACGAAGATTGTTTAAGGAGGATGAAATGAAAGTTTACAAGGGCACGGACAAAAACATGGTGTGCCACGGCAAGCAGTATGTGCTTGGAGAAACGGCGACCGAAGAAAAAGCAAAACTATGTGAATACGGGCTCCACGCCTGCGAAATGCCAATCGACGTTCTGAATTATTACCACCCAGCTACTAGCCGTTATTTTGAGGCGGAAGCAGATGATGTAGCGGATGAGCGACATAGTGATGATAGCAAGATCGTCGCAAAGAAGATGACACTGAAAGCGGAGATCGGCATTCCGGGGCTTGTGAAGGCGCAGGTCGAGTACGTCAAAAATCGGATCGGCTTTGACGACGCAATCAAACGCGCAAACGCCGAAAAAGAAAATCACGCCACCGGCAATCGGGGCGCAGCATCCGCCACCGGCGATCAGGGCGCAGCATCCGCCACCGGCGATTGGGGCGCAGCATCTGCCACCGGCTATCAGGGCGCAGCATCTGCCACCGGCTATCAGGGCGCAGCATCCGCCACCGGCTATCGGGGCGCAGCATCTGCCACCGGCAATCGGGGCGCAGCATCCGCCACCGGCGATTGGGGCGCAGCATC
>ERZ1034928.176-NODE-176-length-40553-cov-407.981308_pt1 | contig 40553 bp, 61 predicted proteins | sample MGYA00520627_ERZ1034928 | MGnify/ENA primary metagenome ERZ1034928 (study PRJEB33766, sample SAMN09781755) | gut metagenome | biome: gut microbiome | host: Homo sapiens | place: Madagascar | study: EMG produced TPA metagenomics assembly of the PRJNA485056 data...
CCCGCCACACCTCACAGGGGCAAAAGAAACATCGTGGCTGGTTAAAAAATACGGGAAGCTTGACGACAACTGGCCACAAATGCTGCATGACGGCTTTGCAGAGTGCATGAGGGTTCTGAAACCCGACGGAGTGTTGATTTTTAAATGGTCGGAGTACGATATTCCGGCTGAAAAGGTTTGGAAAGCCATTGGCCAAAAGCCACTATTTGGGCACCATAGCGGGAGAAAAAGCAAAACCTTTTGGGGGTGCTTTATGAAGGGGGTTATATAGCCATGGAGGGCCGGGAGATACTCGAAATGTTTATGCGCTCCGTGGGCGATCACATGAGCGCGAACGGCAAGGCCATTGTCAGCATCAACGGCAGGCCCGCCCTGATAGTAACGATAGACCGGGAGACCGGAGGGGTTACCGCCCGCAATGCGATCACTGACACGACCGCCGCCGACGCGGTAATAGACTACCTCAACACTGTTGCCGGGACTAAATACCAAAAAACGCCGAAAAACCGCAGCTATATCAACGCCCGCATTGCGGAGGACCATACGCCGGAGGACTGCCGCCGGGTAATAGACAGCCGCTGGGCAACGTGGAGGGGGACAAGCATGCAGGAATATATGCGCCCCTGCACCCTGTTTAACTCGGAAAAATTTGAGGGTTACCTGTCGGCGGCGAAAACCAACGTCAAAAAGGACAATGGCAGTTACTTTATGAACCACAGCCAGCGCCAATACTCCGCCGACGAGCTGGCAAAAATAGGCGTTGATCTAATCGGGGATTTAGGGGAGGACTGAAAATGCCAAAAAAGAAAAAGGAAGCGCTACCCACCTACACCGTCCTGATCCGCACGCCCGCCGGGACGCAGACCATTATTGAGACCAACGACTTTGCGAAAGCCAGACGGACATATGCCCAGTACAAGGGCTCATGCCGCCTGTGCATCGACGGGCGGGAGATGCATATCCTTGAGGCGGACGAGCTGATGAACGACCACAGCGACAAAGTAATGGAGCAGATATTTATCCCGCGCCGCACGAAGAAAACTGAGGACATACACGCATTAAAACCTGCCCGGTAACACGGGCAGGACTTGACCTTTTGCCGGGTGCGGCAATCACCCGGTCCTCCATTGACAGAGGGCGGCAGGTGCGGCCAACGGGTCAATGACCCGCACCGCAAACCACCGCCCCCGGCAAAGGGCCAAGACATGATTATTAAAAAAGGAGGCCGCCATGCAGCGGGTACGGCGTGATATATATTCTGGCGTGGTGCTGGAGCGGATCATATACTCCGTGGGAGACAGGACACAAAAACCCTACCGCCCGCGAAAACCTAGGTTTAAGACGGACGAGGAAAGGGCGCGGTTTAACTCTGAGGTAGCCCGCCGGGCCCATACCCGGATCATCAACGAGAACTTTACCCCGGCCTCGCTATACAGCACACTCACCCAGGACGACGAGCACGAGGTACACGATTTTAAGGATTTCCGCCGCCTCTGCGTCAACTTCCGGCGCCGGCTGCTCTATGCCTACCCGGAGGCGAAAATCGTTATCTACATGGGGCGCGGCAAAAACACACACCGCATACACGCCCACATGCTGACGGACGGCATCCCGGAGGAGGCCATACGCAAACAATGGACGCTGGGCAGCGTCAACCGCTGCGAGCACCTCCGCGCCCATGTCCACTATGACGGCATAGACCACGGCCCCGATTATACAGGATTAGCCAATTACCTGTTTAGTCACTGGACACCGGAGCAGGGCGGGCACCATTACATGGCCACCCGCAACCTTGTCCCCTGCGGCAGGGAGCAGACAAAACCAATAAAACGCAACTACACGCCGGCCAAGCCGCCGCATTCTCCGAAAAATTATATCCTCGTCGAGAGCGGCGCGACAGAGTTCGGCTTTACCTATTTCAAATATGTCAAAATCCCGCCCAAGCGGCAGTGTTAAGCGGCGCAAAGCGCGAGGCTTTTACCGGGGCCTTGTAAATGCGTCGGATTATAGAACGATTGGAAGGAGGATGGCAATGAAGCACCTGGGCGACATAACAAAAGTCAACTGGGACGAAGTTGAGCCGGTGGATTGCGTCACCGGCGGCAGCCCATGCCAGGATTTATCCATTGCCGGGAAACGGGCCGGGCTTGCCGGTGAGCGGAGCGGCCTGTACATGGAGCAAATACGATGCGTAAAGGAGTTGCGGAAAGCCAGTGGACGAACAGGTAAAATTCGACCTCGATATATGGTCTGGGAAAATGTGCCGGGCGCATTCTCCAGCAACGGAGGAAAAGACTTTGCGGCAGTCCTTGAAGAAGCGGTCAGAATCGTCGAGCCGGAGGCCCCCTCTATTCCTGCGCCTGCAAAATGGCCCGGAAGCGGCTGCCTCATGGGTGGAGGATGGAGCATTGCCTGGCGAGTACACGACGCGCAGTTTTGGGGAGTGCCCCAGCGAAGAAAACGTATCGCGCTTGTCTGCGATTTTGGAGGACACACCGCACCCGAAATATTATTTGAGCGCAAAGGCCTGCGCGGGGATACTTCGGAGGGCAGAACGGCGCGGGAAGGAGATAGAGGAACCGCTGAAGCAGACTTTAATCCGGCAGTCGCAAGGAGCCTCACCGCGAGAGCGGACGGAAGCCCCTGCGCCGACAGAGGCCCAAACATCGTATGCAGTCCGTATCATGGGGGCTGTGACGGCGGAGGAAAAGGCGCGTTGATACAGACAGAGAAAAGCGGAACGCTGGGCACAGGAAACGATCAGGCGATATTCTGCCTGCAAGGCAACTGCGTTGCATACGGCATCGGCAACGGACAAGCCAATGAGGCCGCGACCATGGCGCAGGAGGTTAGTCAAACGCTAAATACAATGCACGACAAACAGGCAATTTTATACCAGCCCAAAAGCGCGATGGAAGAAAACTGGGCAGAAAGCGAAACGAAAAACGCATTACGCGCAGGAGAAAGTAAAGTGAGCCATGCGGTGCTGTGTGAGGACGTGAGCCACGCGCTCCGAGCAAAAGCCAACTGTGCATACCGGGAGGACATAGAGACATACCCTGTGCAAAACATGATGGCGCGCCGGTTGACGCCGCTGGAATGTGAGCGATTGCAGGGATACCCTGACGGGTGGACTGACATAGGCAAGTGGATAGACGACAACGGGAAAAAACATCAATCCAGCGACAGCAGCAGATACAAAGCCCTGGGCAACTCAATAGCGTTACCGTTCTGGTTTTGGCTACTGCGGAGGATATCAGCGCAATATGAGCGGCCCGCCACACTCGGCAGTCTGTTTGACGGTATCGGCGGATTCCCGCTCTGCTGGGAGCGGTGCAACGGCAAGGGGACGGCGCTATGGGCGAGCGAAATTGAGGAGTTTCCTATTGCAGTAACAAAAATGAGATTTGGACGAAAGGAGGAATAAATATGCTAACTGACTACCACATGAAGCTCAACCGGGCGGGTATACCCGTATGGCGGCCTACCCAACCGGCAACGGGCAGAGAGGACGAGCACCAAACCGCCCTTACCCAATGGGCACGGATGATGCGGACACAGTATCCGGCATTGCAACTCTACCACCACATACCCAACGGCGGCCTGCGCGATAAGCGCACGGCGGCGCGGCTGATAGGGCAGGGGGTACACTCTGGCGTACCCGATGTATTTATCCCTGCTGCCCGGGGCGGCTACCATGGCATATACATTGAGCTCAAAACGGGCGACAACCGTCCGACCCAAAATCAAAACGAGTTTATGAGCGGCGCTATGGACGAGGGCTACTATTGCGCGGTCTGCTACGGCTGGCCCTGCGCGGCGGCGGTGATTGAGAAGTATTTGAAAGGAGACACTGAGCTGTGAACAGTAAAAACACAATGAAAATTCTGCGCAGAGCCATCGAGAAATACGGCGAACCCATCCAGACCATAGTCGCCATCGAGGAATGTGCAGAGCTACAAAAAGAACTGACCAAAGCTTTGCGTGGCAAGCCGAACTCTGACCATCTTGCAGAGGAAATGGCTGACGTACAGATAATGCTGTGGCAGCTCTGCTGCATATTCAACGTAGGCGGGCAGATGGCAGAGTGGATTACCAAGAAGATTGAGCGGCTCGATGAGCGCATGGAGGCGGCAGAAACAGGAGACAAGGAAAATGACTAAATTCACCCCTATGTTTTCGAGCGACAAGGACTATTGGGAAACGCTGCAAAGAAAGAGTGAGGTAGAGCAATGAAAAAGTACACGCAAGCGGATTTTGACAACTTTGAAGTAGATGCGTGTGGTCACAAGATATGCCCTGCTGGGGATTATACCGCGATAAAAGGCTTTGGCGCGCAGTGCAGCTTTGGCGCGCTGTGCATCTTTGGCGAGGGGTGCAGCTTTGGTGAGCGGTGCTTCTTTGGCGCACTGTGCATCTTTGGCGAGGGGTGCAGCTTTGGCACGTGGTGCTTCTTTGGCGAGCAGTGCATCTTTGACAAACGGTGCGACTTTGGCAAGTGGTGCGACTTTGGCAAGGGGTGCAGCTTTGACGCACAGTGCCGCTTTGACGAACGGTGCATCTTTTGCGCGCAGTGCAGCTTTGGTGAGTGGTGCTTCTTTGACGCACTGTGCAGCTTTGGTGAGCGGTGCATCTTTTGCGCGCGGTGCATCTTTTGCGCGCAGTGCAGCTTTGGTGAGTGGTGCATCTTTGACGAGTGGTGCATCTTCGACGAGGGGTGCCGCTTTGGCGAGCGGTGCCGCTTTGGCGAGCTGTGCATCTTTTGCGCGCGGTGCATCTTTAGCGAACAGTGCATCTTTGACGAGGGGTGCCGCTTTGGCGAGCAGTGCAGCTACGAAAACGGCGCAGTACAAAATGGCCGCTATGTCGCTGTGGATAGGATAGGCAGTAAAAACCGAAAAGCCTATTTTTACATAGACGATAACGGCAATATGTTTGTCCGCGCCGGGTGTTGGTTTTCGGATACGGCGGCATTCAAGGAGCGAGTTAAAAAAGTACACGCCGGGACAATCCACGAGAAGACATATCTGGCGGCTTGCGACTTGGCAGAACTGATGTTGAAAGGCAGTAATGAGGACTTTTTACAGAGTGGCAAAACAGGAGGCAGAGAAAATGACTAAATTCACCCCTATGTTTTCGAGCAACAAGGACTATTGGGAAACGCCGCAAAGCCTGTTTGATGAGCTAAACGCCGAGTTTAATTTCACACTGGACGCGGCGGCCAGCGACACCAACCACAAATGCAAACGGTATTTCACAAAAAAAGATAACGGCTTGCTGCAAGATTGGCAGGGCGAAACAGTGTTTTGCAACCCGCCTTATGGTAACAGGGAGACAGGACAATGGACAGAGAAATGCTACCGCGAGGCACAGAAGCCCAACACAACGGTTGTGCTGCTGATACCCGCCCGGACAGACAGATCCAGCTTTCACGAGTACGTACTCGGCAAAGCCGAAATTCGCTTCATCCGTGGGCGGCTCAAATTCGAGATTGAGGGCAAGCCCATACATGATCGCGATGGGCGGCCAATGCCGGCGCCGTTCCCGAGCATGGTTGTGATCTGGCAGAAAAACGGTAAATACGACAGGAAGTGAGCGGCATGACCAACCACGAATACCTGAAACAGCAATCTCCCGAATGGCTGGCGGACAAACTCGCCGAGATAATGGACTGCGACTGCTGCCCGGCAGCGGTTTATTGCGCCAAATTGTTCGGAACGCTCTGCGAACTGGGCATATCGGAATGTCAGAGGACACTGGAAAACTGGCTGAATGCAGAAAGGAGAACCAATGAATAAAGAATATATAGAGCGAGAGGCGTTGATTGCCCGATATGATGCGGAGCATGTTGGCCCACCGGGCAGAGCAAGGGAATTGATAACAACTGCACCTGCCGCCGATGTAGTGGAAGTGCGGCATGGACGGTGGGTTAGCGTACAACATAAACTTGCGAGGGTATGCTCGGTGTGCAATCGCGATGAACCGTACAAATTCGCTGATGTTGATGCAGATGTGTATAATTACTGCCCCAACTGCGGGGCGAAAATGGATAAGGAGGAAACTAATGAACTGGATAAGCGTGAGGGATAGACTACCTGAAGACCAAGTGGAAGTGCTGGTGGCTACCAGAAGCAAAAATGGCGTGCGAAATATTGACAAAGGGTATCTGGCAATCGACCACTTTATCCATCGTGGACGCGCCGAGGTTACTCACTGGATGCCATTGCCAGAACCACCAAGGGAGGAAAAATAATGGAAAATGTATATGAAATGGTATATCAGCAAAGCCGATGTGAGCCGAAGGTTTTAGCTCACGACATTTACCACGGACGAAATTATTATGTTGTCAGTTTCGGCACGCACCCGTGCGCATACGTTGATGTGTCCGACCTGTTGAGCATGACGTGGGAAGAACAAAAATATATAGAAAATGCAATAGACTGCCACGGCGGGGTAACATACTCAAGCGTGGAACTTGTGGTAGCGAATAATAAAGGGTGGTATATAGGATGGGATTATGCCCACTACATGGACTACAGCGGGTATATGCCGTGTGGATCGCTTACTAAGAAGTGGACGACCCATGAAATGGTGAGTGAGTGCAAAAGGGTGATAGACCAAATCGAAGGGCTTATAAAGGAACCGCTAAAGGAGGAAAAATGAAACGAATAATAGCAATAACAATAACAATATTAACCCTGCTGGCCCTCGCCCTGTGCGGGTGCAGAAAGGCCGAAGCTGGTACTTACAGACTGCGAACGCTGGAAACGGGTGCAACGTATGTGATATATGTCGATAACCTCACGGGGATACAATACCTGCGAACATACAAAGGCGGCGTGTGCGTAATGGTAGACGCGGAGGGGCAGCCGCTGATATGGGAGGAAGAAAAATGATAACGATCCACAACAACGAGGAGCCGCTGTACAAGCTGGCGAAGGAAATACACGAAAACGCCGTTGCTCATGGCTGGTGGGACGAGCCTCGCAACCTACTGGAGATTGTCGCCCTTTGCCATAGCGAGCTGTCCGAGGCGGTAGAGGAATACCGCGCCGGTCGCGGCATGATTTACCCCGGCGTGGGCGGCAAGCCCGAGGGGATCGCCGTCGAAATGGCGGATTGTCTTATCCGCATACTGGATTGGTTTGGTCATGAGGGACTGGACGTGGACGGCATTGTACGAGAAAAAATACTCTACAACAAGGGCAGGCCATATAAGCACGGGAAGAAGTGTTGAAATGGTTGAAATGAATGATAGAGAAAAGCGTTGGAGGGTTCGGGGACAGCTCCGCCGGTGGGGGAACACAGCAAACCTGTGCCGGAGGAAACAGGCCGAAATCGCGGAATATATCGGGCTGATCGATGCCGCTGTTGACACACTGGGCGCACAGATCATTAGCGGAGCGCCGCGTGGGACAGATACGAGCGACCCCACAGCGTGGGCGGCACAAAAGGCGGAGGCACTGAGGGAAGCCTATCGCGGACGAATAACCGAATTGCAAATTGATATATGCACTGCCCTGGATTTGGCGCGGCACATGGACGAGATCGTAACCGAGCTGCCCCCCGACCAACAGGAGGTTATCGACAAACGGTATAAGCGCCGCTGGGGGTGGGGCAGGATAGGCGCGAAATTATACATCAGCGATAGGCAAGCACAGCGCGTGGAGGCGGAGGCGGTCACGAGGCTTGCGGAATATATGGATTTTGAGCGGATGGAATAAAAAAGGGGGCTGCGTTGAGCGGCCCCTTTTTGCTGCGTTGTATCCTCGGACAACTTGAAATCATATCGGCTGGAAGTTCCCGATCGTCTCCCGAATGACCCCCAGCCGGAAATCATATATCCCCACGCCGTCGCACTCTCGGCGGTAGATACGGGCGGCGGCGCGAGCCTGGGCGAGGGTGCTAAACTCCCGCTGCTCGTCGTGCCCCTCGCCCCTTGTCCATGTAATAACCTGATAACGCATATTGCACCTCCTTAAAATCATACGGCGGGGGGGCGGCTTTATGCCGCCACCGTCTGTAAGTCGTAGTAAAAATTGGTGTCAAAGTAGTCAACCATGCTGTTACTGTCGTTGTATCTGTATGCCTCGATTATTGCCGTGACCTTGTGCAGCTTGCGGAGTGTGTCGGCAGTGTAGGCGGTTTCCTCGTCTATGCTGTACTGGTTGATGCCCCGCCCGTGCGCTGCCTGGCTATAATCGTACTCTGCGGCGGCCTGCCTGATGCGCTTCTGCTCCGCGCTGCCCAACTTGTAATACTCGTCAATGTGTATGCTCTCGCCCCGGTCACCAATGTATATGTAAGCCCGGCTTGCGCTGATGGTGTAGTCTGCTATGTACTGCTCGCGGCTTATCATGTCGGTCTCTGTTATCTTGATTTTTGCTGTGATGTGCTGGCCGCCGGAGTAGGTCTTACAGCTCACCGTTACGCCCTTAATTCCTGCCTCCCTGATGTCGTCCCGGATGGCCTTGCTAAGTTCCGCGCCGTATAAGTGTTTACCGGACTTATTGCCGTCCCAGCGGGTAGCCCCTAAATAGCCCTCGGAGATCGTGCCGCCCAGCTCGTTATCATGCTCACCGATGGCCGCTAATATGTCATACTGAGCCGCGAACCCGTACCAGCAACCCTTCTTCGGGTTCCAGCGCATTTTCAGACCGCGCAGAGCGGTTAAAACCTCGGCGGCGGGTTTGCTTTCAAAATATATTTCGTTGCTGTTATATTGTGCGTTCTTCTCGATTTTGTAGCTTGCCATTTTTATATCCTCCATTGTTCACAGTTTGAGGAGACTACGGGTCTTTTCCTCGTCAATAAAATTTGTCCATCCGCTTTCATTCAATTCTTCGGCCGCCTCATAAAGTGTGATCTCGCCAGATAAAACACTATCGCGTAGGCTGTTGAGAATATTTTTTATTTCAATCATTTTGTAACCTCCATTGTTCGGGGTGGTTCCCCTTTCGATGTCTCTATTATATACGTGCGCAAGTATATAATCAACTGAAATATTAATGGAAAAGCCTTAATAAATAAGATAAATATACTTGCGACAGTATGAACAAAATGTTAGAATATGAGCGGCAGGAGGTGACAACATGGGAACATCAGCAACACGAGCAAAAAACAAATACAACGCAAAAATGTATGAGCGGCTTTTTATTGCCGTAAAAGCGGGCGAAAAAGAAAAAATAAAACAAAGAGCGGAAAAATTAGGAAAAAGCGTCAACGCCTATATAACCGACCTGATCTACGAGGACATGGAAAAAGAGGGCTGATATAGCCCTCTTATATCATTATCCCAAAATTTGCCGCCAGCAGCTCCCGCCGCACCTGCGGTATTGGCTTTATGCCGGCGCACCATGAGTGCACGGCGGCCTTGCTTACCTCGCAAGCCTCGGCTGCCTGCTCCATCGTTAGCCCTTTGGCTTTGAGCTGATCCCGCAAATACTCGCCGTCGCTGAGCACGGGAGCGCACCGGCCCTGCATATAGGCAAGCTCCCACATGCCTTGCTGGTTGAGCGGCAGCGCGTGCTCGTCCTCGGTTATATCCTCTGCGCCTTGCAGCGCGTCCCGTATGGCTCTATCGACCTCCGGGGTGAGCTTGCGGTTAATAATCATATACCGCAAGCCCTCACCCAGCCCACGGATGGGCCACATATTAGCTGTCTGCACCCGGCAGTGCGCCCCGACTATTTCGGGGAGTTGCGCCGCCATTATACCATACGCCCGGCCCAGGGCCTTAACCGTGTTGTCTGTCATGTGCTCACCTCCGTTAATCCTGCGATTATATTAGTCTTGGCCGCATCAAAGCGGCTAATTTTTGCGCGGGTTTGTAACCTTTGTCCTTTACCGCCTGATAGAGCGCCCGGATTTCCTCAGGCCTGCCGGTCGTAAATGTAACCGCCCCCCGTGGGGTGATGTCCACAAACCGCACAGCGGGGCAAAAACCGAGGTCATAACAGACCTCATCATATGTCATCTCAATTTTTTCGCCGTTTTTTACTACCTGCATTTTCACATCCTCCTTACTCAATGTTGCCTATGGCTCTCCACTCGTTGTATAGTTTGACCCCCCACTGGCCACACAACGACCACTCCCGATTATCTATCCACCAGCCTGCATCGGTATGAGTTTGTATAATCCATGTTATGTATCGCATCCCGTCCTCGTTAGGGTCAAGAGACATGATTTCGTCAATTTTATTTTTACGGATTGTGCTCGCCCACGCGGTCTGCTTCGGTGATCCGCTCAGTTCAGGCCAGCCCACTGCTCTACTCTCCTGCGCCGCCTTCTCGTTGGCCGTCTCCCGCTCTGCCTGTTGACGGGCTTTGCGACATTCGGGACACTCATCATAATGCTCGGTCGCCCACTGTTCCCAACTGTCAGCATCTGCGCGATTCTGGCAAATTTTAGTTGCTGTGTAGACTTTCCCGCAAGTTTTACAGGTGCATTGTGCCGTTGCCTTTGCCATTTATTTATCCTCCTTTTGCCGCCGGGCTTGTGACCGGCCTGCCGCATTACCGCCCTCGCGGGCGTCACTCTGCGCTACCAAACGGGATTGCTACCGGACAAAAACCATTCTTCACCGGTCGCTTTCTCATGCGCCTCTTCGTATGCCGTGAAATACTGCTGGAAGTTGGCAAACGGATTTTCTGCGCTTACCTTATCACCTATTCTTGCGTCCATGTGCTGCGTTGCTGCTTCGAAATCAATTTCACAACCATTTTTGTTGATCACCTTTATCATTGTCGTTATCTCCTCTCTTGTTATGTTTATATTATATACCTGCCAGATTAAAAAGTCAACCGAAAAGATAAACAAACTAAAATAATAAGGCAAATATTTTTAATGCGAGAACCTAAAACCTGTCGCGAAATGTCGTGATCCATGCGCTATGATTGTAGCATAGAGATGGGCCGCACGAGATGAGCGGCCCGTTGGCTTTATGGGGGTGCCAAAAAACAATGTACAAATGCAAAAGCTGCGGCGAGGCGTTCGCCGCGCCGGTTGAAACGGAGGATTATCAGTTATATGCAGAGCCGTTTGACGCCTGCCCGAAATGCCGGAGCGAGTGGATCGCAGAATATGACCCCTGCCCGGTGTGCGGCAAAAATGAGCGCATGGACAGCCTGCCGGTATGCCGGGAGTGCGCCATAAAAGAGCTGGAGGCCATGGAGCGCGAGGGCAAGCTCTTCGGCGGCATTTGCCGCGGGGCGCTGCTGCAACTGCTCAGGGGGCAGATATGAGCGTATACGAGCGCATAGCGGCGGTAATGGCCGATGTTACCTATCTCACGCGGGATTGCGATATGGGCGATTTTTGGACGTTGAGCGACGAGAGGGTAACCAGCGCGGTGAGGGCCAGCCTGATAAAAAATGGCCTGGTGATTATCCCCGTAGCAACCGAGACGCAGACCAAGGACATACCGACCGCCACCATCACATATAGGATACAGGGCATCGACGACGACGGCATCAACATCTGCATGAGCGGCGCCGGCGAGACGCTGGGTGCCGCCCTCACAAATGCCCACAAATATATGCTATTGCAGGTTTTTAATATCCCCAACGGCATGGAGCAGATGGGCACGGGCGAGCGGCCTAAAACGGGCAGGGGGCGGGCATTGCTCAACGCGCTAAAAAAAATGTGCCCGGACGAGCAGACACTAAACGCCATGAGCGGCAACCTATACGGCCGACCCGTGGCAGAGCTGACCGAGGACGAGCTGCAAAAAATGGCAAACGAGATTGACAGGTTGAGAGGTGATAGAGCGTGAGGGATAACGAGTATTTTGACGAGATCAAAACCGGCGGCAGGCCGAAAATGGTCATAAACAAGCGCGGCCTGAAATTGGTCACCGACCTGTCCAAAATAATGTGCAGCAATGAGGAGATAGCAACCTCCCTCGGCGTGTGCGTCAATATGCTGACCAACGCCAATAACGCCAAATTGTTTAACCAGGCCAAGGCCGCCGGACAAACCGACGCTAAAAAAAGCCTGCGCCGCAAACAGTTTGCCCTCGCGTCAAAAAACGCGAACATGGCAATATTTCTCGGCAAAAACTACCTCGACCAGCGCGACAAACAGGAGATCGAGAGCACCATCAGCGGCGGCGTATCCCTGGGATTTGATGATGATCTCATGGGGTAAATATATCGTTGGGTTTACCGCCGAACCCTAAACAGATGGAGTTTTTCCGCGCCCGTGGGCGGCACGTTGCGTATGGCGGCGCAAGGGGCGGCGGCAAGAGCTGGGCCATGCGAACCAAATTGATCATGCTGGCGGTCAAATATCCCGGCATACAGATGCTGCTCCTCCGCCGTACCATGCCACAGCTTCGCGAAAATCACATCGTCCCCATGCTGTCCACCCTCAAGGGGATTGCCCAGTATAAGAGCCAAGAAAAGGTTTTTGAATTTTATAATGGATCCCGTATCGTTTGCGGCTACTGCGCCGCCGAGACCGACGCGCTCAACTATCAGGGCCAGTCATACGACGTTATAGGCATGGAGGAGGCCACACAGTTTACCGAGCAACAAATGGACTGGATAGTATCCTCTAACCGTCCATCCGGCCCCGGCTACCCAACGCGCATGTATTACACCTGTAACCCTGGCGGAGTAGGCCACGCATGGGTGAAACGATTATTTATTGACCGCGACTACCGCAACAGTGAGCGGCCTGAGGATTATGATTTTATCCCGGCAAAGGTATATGACAACTATGTATTGATGGGGCGCGACCCGGATTACGTCCGTAAACTGGAAAACCTACCTGAGGACATGCGCCGGGCACACCTGGACGGCGATTGGGATTTGTTTGTCGGGCAGTATTTCACGGAGTTTCGACGCGATATACACGTTGTCACACCGTTTGCCATACCCGATTACTGGCAACGATACAGGGCATTTGACTACGGCCTCGACATGCTGGCTTGTTATTGGGCGGCATTTGACGAGCTGGGCAACTGCTATGTATATAACGAGTATTGCGCCCCTAACCTCATCATCTCAGAGGCGGCGCACCGAATATTGGAGCGCACGCCGGAGGAAAGCAAAATAGAGTGTACATTTGCGCCGCGTGATATGTGGGCTACCAACAGGGCCACAGGCAAATACCAGGCGGAGATATTTGCCGAAAACGGCCTACGGCTAACACCCGTGAGCAACGGGAGAGTGGCAGGATGGCAAAATATAGCGGAGTGGCTGCACCCTATCCCTGATGGCGTGGGCGGCACACAGCCACGCCTAAAAATATTTAGCAACTGTACGGAGCTGATAAAGGATTTGCCGCTGCTCCAGCATGACGACAAAAATCCGAGCGACTGCGCGACGGAGCCCCACGACATAACCCATGCCCCGGACGGATTGCGTTATCTGCTGGACGGCAGACCGCACCCGGCGGAAATACTCGCCCCGAAGGACGAGGACGAGCCGCCGGAATTTGACGACCAGATAGAGAGTTTTATGGATTACGGAGGATAGAATGGAATACCTCATAGGCGCTGTGATAGGCGCTATTTTGTTTTTTGGCGGGTATCTGACCGCCTACAAATTGGCACCGCGAAAAAAATACGAGCCTGACGATGACCTACAAGTGCAGTACGACGATACCCGCCGCACACGGGCCGACAAAATGAATATGCAGATGTATAACATGCTGAATTATACAGGGAGAGCACAGAATGACGACTACGAAGACTGACCCCCAAAGCGTATGGGAGGAGTACCAGCAGGGCAGGCGATACAAAGAGGCCATAAACCTGTACGAGAACGTGCGGCTTAACGAAAATTTCTACCTTGGGCGGCAATGGGAGGGGCTGAACGCTCCCGACCTGCCTAAGCCCGTACTGAATTTTCTCAAGCGCGTCGTTACCTACGTGATAGCCACCATATCCTCAAACGATATAGCCGTATCCCTATCACCCCACGAGAGCGACAGGGACAAGGAAATGACCGCCAAAGCCGTAAGCAGGCAGCTTGAGAAGGTCATTGAAAACACGAAATTTAAAAGCGCGCTGCGCCAACGGATACGGGATAGCGCAGTAGACGGCGACGCATGCATGTATTTTAGATTTGACCCCGAAATAGCGACAGGACAGGCCGCACAGGGCGATATAGCGTGTGAGGCTATAGACAATATCAACGTGATATTTGGCAACGCATACAACCGCGATGTGCAGTCACAGCCCTATATCATCATCTGCCAGCGCAAAAAGGTAAAGGAACTGAAACGCGAGGGCAAGGCCGCCGGCATGAGCGACGCAGAAATACAACTGATACAGGCTGACACGGACGCATATCAGCGCGAAAAGGGCGACGATGCAAACCTCTGCACCAAACTGATAAAACTCTGGAAGGAAGAAAACGGCGAAATCTGGTACACGAGCACAACGGAAAAGGCGACGATAAACAAGCCCATCAACACGGGCCTAAAGCTCTACCCCGTAGCATGGATGAGCTGGGACGAGGTAAAGAGCAGCTACCACGGGCAGGCGCTCCTCACCGGCCTCATCCCCAACCAGATAGAGGTCAACAGATTGTTTGCCTGCTATGTGCGGTCCGTCAGCATGAACGCATTCCCAAAGATCGTTTACGATTCGGACAAAATCAAGAAATGGACAAACAAGGCCGGAGAGGCCATAGCGACAAGGGGCATCGGCGTTGGACGGGTAAACGATTATGTAACAGCCATACGCGGCGGCGATGTATCCTATCAGGTCATGGAGGTCATACAGCAGATCATAACCATGACCCGCGATTTTATGGGCGCCTCTGACGCCGCGCTCGGCAACGTCAACCCCGTTAACACCTCCGCCTTTATCGCTGTGCAGCAGGCCTCGACAATGCCGCTGGAAATCCAGCGGATGAACCTATACCAATTTATCGAGGATTGCGTGCGGATAATGATGGACATAATGCGAGCATATTACGGCGTGCGCATTGTCAAGCTGGATGAGGCCGTCCCCGCCATAGAGGACGGCGCCGCGCTTGACACCGCAGGCAACCCGACGGGGGAGAGCATCAACAAAATACAGCTCGATTTTTCGAATTTTGACACCATCAACTACGATACAAACGTTGACGTGGGCGCGTCCTCATACTGGTCTGAGCTGATGCAGGTACAGACCATGGACAACCTGTTTGCAAAAGGGGTAATTACCGACGCGGCACTGTACCTCGAAAGCATACCGAGCAAATACCTGAAAAACAAGGACAAAATCATAGCCGCCGCTAAGGAACAACAGGCTATGATGGCACAGCAGGCCGCCATGCCTACGGAGACCCCGCCCGCAGAAATGCCGATAACTGATACAACAGCGCAGGAGCTTGTGAACCAGGTTGCCGAAGCACGGCGGGAAATAATGAATCAATCGCGACAATAGGCCTAAAGGGCCTTTTGCTATATCAGCGCCGACCATAGCGCAACCGGCCGACCATAGCCGGAGAAAGGATCAACATGGATAACAACATTTTTGACGGCTCTGATCTGTTTGTGGACGAGGAGATTGCCCCGGAGACACCCGAGGAAACCACCGAACCGGAAACAACGGAACCAACTGAACCCGAACAGCCCGAAAGCACCGAGAAGGCCGACCAAGCCACAGAACCGGAAGCAGACAAGCCCGGCGTTATCCGCGTGAAATATAAGGGCGAAGAGCGGGAGCTGTCGGTGGAGGACGCTGTCGTATACGCCCAGAAGGGCATGAACTACGACGTGATCTATAACGAGCTTCAGACCGCAAAAGCAGAAGCCCAGGAGATCGCCCCTTTTTTACAGGAGGTTGACTATTGGGCTAAAGAGAACGGGATGACCCGCTCCGAATATCTGAGCTTCCTCCGCGAAAACCGCCAGACCCAAATGCTCCAGAATGAGATGAGCGGCATCAAGGCCCAGTATCCCGACCTGCCTGACGAGGTGGTAAAAGAAATGGCTGAGCTGAGATGCAAGGGCAAGGAGGCAGAAAATGTCAGGCTGGAAGAGCAGCAGGCGCAGGCGCAAAAGGACGCCGAGCTTGCGCCATGGCAGAAATTCATCGAGGTTTACGGCATAACCGACCCGGAAAAAATACCGCCCGATGTGATGGCGGACGTGGGAAACGGGCTATCCCCCGTTGAGGCTATGCAAAAGCACGAGATAAACGAGCTCAAAAAACAGCTTGAGGCAGCTAATACCAAAAAACAGATAGAGGAAAAACACGAGGAAAACAAAAAACGCGCAATGCCAAGCGCGGCAACACAGGCCCAGCCGGAAAAGGAGGACAGTTTCCTTGCAGGCATGGGCTTTTAATCTACTGAAAGGAAAAAGTGAATAATGGCTATCAATCTACACGAAAAATACTCCGACAAAATCAAACAGGTCTATACCCACAACTCCTTTGTTGAGGGAAAAACTAACCAGGAATACTCCTTTGTCGGCGTCAAAACCGTCAAAATCCCCAATCTCATTACCCAGGACCTTAACGACTACCAGCGCACCGGCACCAACCGTTACGGCACTCCCAACGAGCTGCAGGACGCTATGCAGGAGCTCAGCGTTACTCAGGACAAGTCCTTTGCTATCACCATCGACAAGGGCAATAACGTCGAGCAGCAGATGATGAAGCAGGCAGGCCGCGTCATGGAGGCGGAGATGCGCGAAAAGGTAACGCCCACCTCTGATAAGTACGCCCTCGCTCAGTACGCTGCCAATGCAGGCCATACCATAGCCTATGACGCTGCCGTGGCCAAGAGCAACATAATCTCTAAGCTGCTCGATATAGAGGTCTACTTCGAGGATAACTTTGTCCCCACCGACCGCCGCTATGTGTTTGTGAAAAACACGCACATTGCCATGATAAAACTGTCCAGCGAGTTCCAGTACGCTGATTCCGCCGTAGACAAGCTGCTCATGAAGGGCATTGTGGGTAAGATAGGTACTCTCAATATCGTTGGCGTACCCGCCGCGTATATGCCTGCCAACGTAGAGCATATCGCATTCCAGTCCAATTCCGTTATGCTGCCCTTCAAGATCAAGGACAGCCGCATACATCAGGACCCGCCCGGCCTGTCCGGCCACCTGCTGGAGGGCCGCTTCATGTACGACGCATTTGTCATAGGCGCTATCTGCGACGGTGTTGTAGTTGTTGTGGCGAAGGAAAAGAAGTGCGCCAATCCCACCGTGACCAAGGGCACCACAACCGCTATAGCTACTACCACCTCTGACGCAGAGGTCTACTATACCACCGATGGCTCTGATCCCCGCTGGTCTACTACCCGAACCAAGTACAGCGCCGCCATTGCCAATCCCACCGCAGGGACCATCATTAAGGCATACGCGACCTATATTAGCGGCGGTATGTATCCCTCCGATGTAGTCACCCACAAGTGCGTTTAACAAAATCATAGTGGGGCGGGCAACCGCCCCACCTTACCAAGGAGGAACCCATGACCGGACAACAGATATACGAGCTGGCCTCATCATTCCTGTACGAGATAGACGGCGAAGATGAGGATTCAAAAAGATTTGCCGTCGGGTTTATAAATATCCTGCTGCAGGAGTGCCTTAACTGCGAAAACAGCATGCGGCTTTTCCGGGGGAAAGAAACGCTTGACGAAGCGCCGTACATCAAATCGCTTGCCGAGGAGATACCGTATCAGCCGGAGCTTACCCGCGTTGCCTTCCCGTATGGCGTGGCCTCGTGGTTTTTCCAAGAAGCGCTCGACAATTTCCAAGCCGAGAATTACCGCAGCAAGTACCTGTCCGCTGTTAACGAGGCAAGTAAACTCAACAGCGGCATAGCGGAGGATTATTACTCATGCCTGAGTCTGTAACCCCGAAAAAAATAGCGGCGACGAAAACCTACCAGCGCACATACGACAAATTCAGAGGCGTCGATTTCTCTACCGACCCCACACAGGTAGCGGATTTCCGTTCCCCGTATGCCGAAAACCTGATATCCGACCTCGCGGGATTTCCAGAAAAACGCCCCGGCTGGCGGACGCTGCTGACCGTGGCAAACGAAAGGATCAACGGCATATATTACTGCGTATTCAAAAGCGGCGCCACCGCAAGACTCGTCCACGCCAAAAACAAACTCTACAAATGGAACGACGACGATACCGTTACCCTTGTGTTTACCGGCATGAACGACCAGCGCAGCGCGGCCTTTGCCCATGGCGGCAAACTATATATGCTCGACGGGCTGAAATACCGCGTGATAACGGAGAACAACGGCACATACACGGTGCAGAACGTAGAGGACACGGCGGCCTTTATTCCGACTACCACCATAGGCGCAGACCCCACGGGCGGCGGCACACACCTGGAAGCGGTCAATATGCTGTCCACCGGGAGGATAAACTCTTTCCATTCCAATGGTAACGATAAGACCTACTATCTCGACACGCAAAATATCACCGCTGTAACAAAGGTGCTCGTGGGCGGCACGTTGAAAACACCTGCGACGGACTACACCGTAGACCTTGCCGCCGGAACAGTGACGTTTACCGAAGCCCCGGCAGACAGCAAGGGCGTTGATAATGTGGTTATCCATTTCACCGCTACGGTAGAGGGATACGCCGACCGCGTGAACAAATGCACCCTGTTTGCTTATTACGGCTACAACAACGATAACCGCGTATTCATTTCCGGAAACCCGGAATATAAAAATAGGGACTGGCAATCCGGGCTTGACGATCCTACATATTTCCCGGATACGGGATATACGCAGATCGGCTCCGACACGTCCTCCATAATGGGCTACATCAAACAATATGATTCGCTCATGGTGGTCAAGGATGATAACCAGCAGGATGCGGAAGTGTTCCTTCGCACTGCCGAGATGCAGACGGACGGAACGGTGATATTTCCCATCAAACAGGGCATCAAGGGCGTGGGCGCAGTGTCCAAGTATGCGTTTGATACTTTGCGCGACGATCCCCTCTTTTTGGCCCGCGAAGGCGTGTTCGGCATATCGTCTACTTCCGTACAGCTCGAGCGCAACATACAGGACAGGAGCTATTTTGTAAATACCGAACTGACCAAGGAGAACGGCCTCGACGAGGCGGTATCCGTGGTATGGAACGGCTATTACATACTCTGCATCAACAACAAATGCTTTGTTGCGGACAGCCGGCACAGGAGCGCAAAGACGGACGGCGGCGCAAGCTACTCGGAAAGCGGCTCATATGTGCAGTACGGGTATGAATGGTACTATTGGACGAACATTCCCGCAAGGGTATTTTTTGAGCAGGACGGCAGCCTGTTTTTCGGCACGGCTGACGGCAAGATATGCCGGTTTAACACTGACCGGGGAAAGATGAACAGGTATAACGACGACGGGCAGCCTATTACTGCGATCTGGTCTACGCAGATGGACAATTACGGCACTATCACCCGCAGGAAGTCCCTGACGAAAAAGGGATGCGGCGTGATGATAAAGCCGTATACAAGATCGTCGGTCAAAATACTCGTGGCTACTGACCGCATACATGATACTCAGATACGCTCCAAGGCTATGGACATACTGGATTTCAGCGATATCGACTTTGAACGCATAACCTTTAACACGCTGGACACGCCACAGGTTATCGCGTTCAATAAAAAGGTCAAGAAATTCATCGTCCTACAGATCATCTTCAAAAACGACACGCTCGATGAGGGCTTTGGCATATACGGCGTACAAGTCCAGTACGTCGTGGGCGGCTATGTCAAATAAGGAGGAAATATGCTCGAAACAAACATAAAGAAAGTGGCTACACAGGTTCCTACACCCGTCACGCCCACCACGCCGCAAAGCCCGATAAGCGGCGGCACATACACCGTGGGCGGCAACCATACCGTTGACAACTCCGCATATGCCGCCGGCACCGATGCAAACGCCATAGCCCTGCAAACCTATGACAAACAGCTTGCTGCATATAAGGCGGCGCTCCAGGCGGGGTATGACGCACAGGCGAATTCGATAGCCGCACAGGCGGCAAAACTGAAGGATCAATACAACACGTTCCGCAACGACGTGTATACAAACTCCCGCCTGTCTGCAATCGGTAATAATGAGCGGCTTGCGGCGCGGGGACTGGCCGGCAACCTCTACGACTACGCCCGCAGCGGGACCAGCGAGAGCAGCAGGATAGCCCAGGACGTCGCCATGCGAAAGGCCCTTGCCCAGCAGAACAACGCGGAGATAAGCGCGAACAACGACCTCAGCCTTAAACTGCTCGAAGCGCAGAGGGAAGCTGACGCGAAGTACGCCGAATACGCCGCCAAGAATGAGGAAAGCAAAATACCTTACCTTATGGCCCTTGCGAACGCCGCCAACATGAGCAGCGGCGGAGGAGGCGGAGGAGGCGGAGGCTATTATAGAAGCGCTAAGAAGTCCAGCAAGAAATCAGGAAGGAAGAGCGGAAGCGGAAGCAATAAAACGTCTGCGACCACTAAAGGCAATAATATACCGGGCGATCAGAGTACCAGCCGCATTTTGATAAACCCGAAAACTGGTAAGGAGACTAAAAACAGAATTTCCGGCATGGTCAAATAGGAGTGAACCGTATGGCAAAAACGCAGGCCGAGGTGAGGGCGGCAAAAGACGCCAAGTTAGGCATAAACAGAAATATCCAAACGACAAAAAACACAACGAAATATAACTCTGCACCGAGCAACATCAATGAACAGCGCGACCGTAAAGACGAGGCACTTGGCATTACCCGGCGCGAGGGCAGCACCTGGAATACCGGCAAAACCTACACAAAACCCACAGCGCAGTCCCTGCTCGACCAGTATAACGCTTCGGCCAAGAAACGTATTGAAGAAGCCAATGCGGCCACAGAGAAGGCAAAAAAGGAATATGACGATTATATTGCCAAGGAAGGCCGCATATACCAGAAGAACTACGGTGCGCCATCCGACAAGACCAACGAGCTGCAAAACAAGCTTAATCAGGCCCGTCTCGCCCAACGGGACGCAGAGAACGAGGCGACTATAACACGCCTTGCCCAGACATCTACACTGTACAAGGACAATAAGAACAAGAAGTCTAAGGTGGACATTGGCAGAACGACGGAGCTTTCCACAGGCATACGGGCAAAAGAAGGTAATCTCACATGGGATACTGATACCTATAAAGCCATGACCGACGAAGAGGTATCCGTCTATAACCGTCTCGCCAAGAACGGCAAGGAAAAGGAAGCAGAGGAATTTCTCAAGGCCATAACCCCTACCCTGAACGCCAGAGTAACACAGGGACGCTTGCAGACAGCCAAGGAGACGGCACAGAGTGGCGTGGGCGGCGGCATCGGTGCGTCTATAGCCTCTTCCCTCCTAAAGCCTGTGACGGCCGCACAGGGCGGAATACAGACGGTATACAACTTCCTGACAGGCAAACCCATAGACACCAACGCCCCCGAATATTATGCCTCCAACCTCGCCAATACCTTACGCAGTTCCGTAGCCGAAAAGATCGAGAACGGTGTGTACGAATCCACAAAGGGTGACTACACATACGACAGAATCGGCAACCGCCGCATGACCACCGAGGGCGAAGCAAAGAACAACGGCAAGATTGCTTCATTTCTCTACCAAACCGGCATGAGCATAGCGGATATGTATGTAGCGTTGCCTTTCCCGACTGAAAAAGCGAAAACCGTTGCTATGAGGATACTCATGTCCTCCAACGCCGGCGTAGATACCATGATAGACGCGAAGAACAACGGCGCGACCGACGATCAGGCGCTTACACTCGGCATAATATCCGGCACTGCCGAGGCGTTCTTTGAGAAGTATTCTCTCGAAAACCTATTTGAAGGCAAGATAACTTCTGCCACCGTGCTCACTGCTCTCAGACAGGGCGGCATAGAAGCGTCCGAGGAAATGGCTACCGAGATAACTAATATCCTTGCCAATGAGGCCGTTATGGGTAACCAGTCTGACTTCGAGAAAGCCGTGGCTGAGTACAAAGAAATGGGCCTCGACGATAAGGACGCTAAGACAAAGGCGCTTGAGGAAAAGCTGCTCCAGGTGCTTGAAGCAGGCGCAGGCGGATTCCTGAGCGGCTTTGGCATGGGCGCGGCGGCGGATATAATGAACACACGGACCACAGGGCACAGCGTAATAGACCAGGCTACGGAAACCTATATCAATCAGGGACAAACCCCTGAGCAGGCCCGGCAGAGCGCCATAGACTACCTCAAGGGCGAATTACGAGCCGTAGGCGCACTTGCGGATGAAAACTCCGTCGCGTATAAGCTGTCGAAGAAGACGGGTGACATGTCAACCGGCGATGTCGGCAGGGCGTATATGGCGAACAAGGAGGAATGGGAGTCTGGCGGCCTGAGGGCGTCTCCTGAGTATACTCCAGAAAAAACGGGCATATCGATCGAAAGGCAAACAGAGTTTGACGATTACGTACAAAACGCATTAGCCGGAGCGGATAATAATGAGAGCAAAGCATTTAGCCTGAGCAAAGTTGATAATCGGATAGTGACCGCGCTGAACGCAAGAGGTGTAAAGATTAAAGATGGCGCTTGGCATGAAATAACCGATAACGATATACGCCATATAAACAATAGCCATGGTATCAGCAAAGATGGGCAGTATGGTATTACGACCGGAGATCTACAAGCGATACCGCTGATATTAAATAACGCCGACACGGTCTACTATTATCCTTACAAGAATGGTAGACAAGGCGTGCTATACGTTATGGATCATGTTGATACCACATATTACGTGGAGCAGATATTAAACGATGATACGCTTACAGGCAAACAAATGATAAAGGCACCTCTTGGTGAAGTGCCCGAGATATATAAAGACGTAATAAACAAAAATGAAGTGCTAACTGCTTCTCTCGATGGCGTTTCAGCCCCCGGGATGTACGCCCAAGACGTTACACAGCCCAGCACTTCTAAAACAAATATACCAAACTCTGCTGAAACTGTCAACACAGAGGCTACTATTCCCGATAGGATAGAGCAGCTTCAACAACGCCTGAATGAGCTACCCATGAAGCTTTCCCGTGAAGGCATAGACATTCAGAACCAGATAAACGAGATCAAAGCGCAGCAACAGACCGTCGCCGATATTGCAAACGATACGTCGAGGGCACAGCAGCAGGCCGACCTATCCGAAAAGGAACAAAACTTTGCCAAAAATCTCAGCCAGGCTGCACAGAACCTCAACATGGTCAACGCCGAGACCAAGGCTTTGGGGCGCGAATACTATACGCATTCAGAGGAAATGCCCTCCTTGCAGGACATTCAAAAGAAAAACATAGAGGACTTTACCAGCGAGGATTTCAGCGTACTGGCAAAGAATCTGCTCGGCAGCGGCAAGCAACGCCTTTATACCAAAGAACCTTCCCGCGTATTCGATACGGTAGCCGGCAACAATAAGGCCCTGCGCAATACGCTGTATAACCTGTTCGAAAAGCCTTTTAACGAGGCGGGCGGCAATTATGGCAAATCCCTTACTTCCTCAGTAGAATCCTATAAGGAGATCATGCGGAAGTATGACATAAAGCCTAAGAGCAAAGAAGATATAGCTGCCCAGCGTTACGGAGAAGGGCAGTATCAGGGGCCGGACGGTGAAATGATAGAATATACCCTCGCAGACCTTCAGCGGGATTGTCCTGACACATGGGAGAACGTTAAGGGCTTCGCCGAGGCCAATAGACAAATATACGAAGATTACCTTAACCGCATAAATTCCATGATGGAGACCATCTACCCTAACATACTTGAGAACGCCGAGGAAGAATATCAAACTGCGGTATCCCGGCGCGACGTGGCGCAATCCAAGGTTGACGCCATGACCAGAGCCATAACCGAAAAACAGAACCGCATACAGCGGCTGCAGGACACCCGAAACAATAAACAACGGACCGACACGAAGGCTTTCGCCAAGATCGAGGGCAGTATAGCAGCAGAACAGGCGAAAGTAGACAGCATGAAAACCGAGCTGGTACAGCTGGAAAAGAAACTGCGCGTAGCGGAAATGAATACGCAGGCTCAGCGGGCAGCGATAGACAGCGGGGCCATATATGAAGGCAAAAGGATAATCCCCCGGAAGGACTATTTCCACCACGCGCAGGAAATGCTGAGCGATTACAGCGTGCTCGACTTCCTCAGGCCCAAAAACGTGACCGAGGATGTATCCCCCGCACTGGCTGGCGTATCCGACCAGACAAAACCCAAATCCCGCTGGTGGGGCGCAATGTTCCACCGGGGGCGCGGGGCATACTTTGAGAGCGCCTCGAACGCCATGGCGAGTTATATCGGCATGGCGGAATACAAACTTGCATATGACCCGCTTACCAACTATTATCGCAAACTGGAAACGACGATACGCGGCAGCGCAGATACCATCAACGCAAAGAACGCCTCAGGCTTTATCGAATGGGTTAAGGACTGGACGGACGGCATGAGCGGCAAAAGCGACCACGTTATAGACCGCGGTGTACAGAAGATACTTTCCCGCCAGACCTTGAACAGCCTGAATAATCTCAACAAGCGGGTACGTGCCAATAAGGTAATGGGCAATATCCGTACCATGATTGTGCAGGCATCAAACTTGCCTAACGCAATGAGCTATGTGACCAGCCCCAAAGCGTGGGCGCAGGGCATACAAATGCTTGCGGATTATCATCACAATCCTGATTCCGAGATAGCCAAAGCAAGAGGACAATCTCGATTCATGGCCCAGCGCTACGGCAGCAACGCAATGGAGATTCTGGAAAGCGACGGGCTGAGCGCCAAGAAGCTCGCCGGCAAGGGCATGGAACTGCTTCAACACTGGGGTGATGAGCTTACATGGTTCTCTGCTTTTGCGCAGTATAACGAGAACCCGCAGGCGGCCATGTCCGGCATGAAGCGCACCTATGACAACGCCATAGACTATGCGGACGACATAACCCGCCGAAGCGTGGCAGGCCGAGGCGTAGGCGAAGGTGCACTGGTTAATAATTCAAAGGTGGTCAATCTGATTGCCCCGTTCCAGACCGAAATACTCAACCAATGGAATACATTTTTTGAGCACGTGAAGGATCTGAAGGTGAGCCCGCAGGCGCGAGCACGTGCCGCTGCCGGTCTCGCGATGTACGAGGTTACGGCCTTTGCATTCAACACGTTGGCGCAGGCAGTACTCGGTGACAAAGTCTTAGGTTTAGATTTTATAGGCGCTCTGGTAGATACCATAACGAACGCCATAAATGACGATGACGAGGACGAAGAAAAGGGCGCCCTTGATTATGCCAAGGAACTGGGGCAGGCTTCTCTCGGAACTGTAGTGGACGCTGCTCCGTTTATAAACATAATCACCAGTTTCATGGGCGACGAAACCAGCAAAGATTTATTCGGCGAACATTCGCCTACCCGTTACGGCACCGGCAACATAGGCATACGGGCTGCGGCTGATGCCATGATGTGGGGCAAGGATACCGTTAAAACTCTTATCGACATGGCAGGCGGTAAAGCTACGGCCAAAGACCTGGACTGGGAGGGTGGCCTTGAAACCGCCGGCAATTTCGTAACGCCGTGGGGCGGCACACAGCTCGCGAGGACTGTCAAGGGCCTTGAAACCTTCTTCCGGGGCGGCAAGTACGACAAAAAGGGCAACCTGCAATACGCCGTGGCGAAAACCCCGGTCAACTTCCTTCGCGCCGCCACGCTCGGGCGCAGCGTGCTGCCGGAGCATCAGGAATGGGTGGCGAAAGGATTCCCCACGCTTACCCCGGAGCAGACCAAGGCGTATGGCGAATTTAAAAAGGCGGGCGGCGACATAACCGCGTTTACGGACTTCAAGGCCAAGTATGATGAGCTCAAAAACAGCATCGGAGCGGACAACAGAGAGATAAGCAAACTCGCCGATGAGATAGAAGCGGCCAACCCCATGCTGTCAGAGGCTCAGGCTAAAGAGCAGGCGCAGAACCAGCTCGGCAAGAAATACCGCAACGCCGAAAACGAATACCTTACCCTTGTTGCCGACAGCGATATGACGGACGAGCAGAAGCTTGCCGCCATGATGGCAATAGGAATGTCCGATGATGACATAAACAAGGTCAAGGGGCTTGTGAAAAACGACGTTACCGTTGGCGAATACTTGAAGTACCAGAACCTTTACAGTTCTCGCGGGTCTACAAAGACCGAGGACAAAAACGCGCTCGTATCCGCGCTCATGGCCGATAAGACGCTCTCCGAGAATGACAAGACCATGCTTGCCAACAGGATAATTGATGGCGATTGGGTGGTGGACTTCAGCAGCCAGGCGGCAAACGACATACTTACCCAGCACGGCAAGAGCAGTTATAACAAGTATCAGAAGTCCAAGACGGAAGCCGGAATATCCGCTGAAACGTATCTCAGCTACGCAAATAAGAGCGATAACTTCATAAGCGACTACGACCAGTACGGCACGAGCATAAGCTACAGCAAAAAGGCTAAAGTAGTCGATTACCTCGAAAAAATCGATGCAAGCGAGGAACAGAAAGAATATATGTTCCATGAACTGTTCGGCTATACTTCGAGCTATCAGGCCCGCTTTAAGAAGCTTAAAGAAATCGACGGCGTCTGGTGCTACGAGCACAACGGCGAATGGATAAGGCCTACTTACTAAAGGAGGGACACATGGCACTAATCGACAACAAAATAACCACGTGGACAAACCCCATCGTCAACGAAGCGGACCGCCCCCAGCGGTCCGCTGCTGACATGAAGGCGATATTCGACAGCAACAGTAACCAGTTAAAGACCGCATTAAATAACCTCATTGATGCACTGACCGCCAGCGGGGCGGGCGATATCGGCGCGAAAGTAGAGGGCATGAGCGGTACTACTATAGGGACGCTGCTTACCGAACTGAAAAGCTTAATAGACGACATTTGCGACGATCTGGATGCACTTCAAAGTGCGGTTCTTCCGGGCAATGACGGAACGTTATTTCTGGCAGATAATGGGGAATGGAAGCTGCCTTCTGTCGGCGCTGCGGCAAACGGCGTTGTAGCTGGCGGCGCAGCGGGGAGCTTATATGTTAAGAAATCTCAAAAAGTATACGACGCGGAATGGAAATCCGGGCACGACCTTGGCCTTATGTTTGCGTCTACCTACGATACCGACAATGACGGCGTTGTAGACAAAGCTGACGACGCCGATAAACTTGGCGGCAAAGCTGCGAGCGAATATCAGCCCGCCGGCACCTATGCGGCCCCGGCGAAAGCAAAGATAGTGTCTCTCACTATAGCGAACTGGACGGGAACAGAAGCACCATTTCAGCAGACTGTTTCCATAGAGGGCGCAACGGATACCAATATAAAAGTAATATCCCCTGCTCCTGCAAGTATTGATGAGTACGCCAGTTGCGGGGTTAAAGCTACCACAGAGGGAACTGGTACAATCACCTTTGCTTGTGCAGTTGTTCCTGAAAATGCTCTTACTGTTAATGTTGTGATACTGGGGTGATAATATGATACTTAATATGCTATATGCCGGTGTCTCATCTAATAACAATAATAATATTACATTCAGTTATACAGGTAACTGTACAATCGAAAATAATATTATTAGATTCGTAACTTCAGGTATTCTCAAATTTACAAAAGATACAATCGCTGATGTTTTTATTGTAGGAGGCGGTGGTGGTGGTGGCACCTGCCAGAGTCGTTATGTATCCGGTAGTAATATTGATTCTACAGTTACTGCTGCTGGTGGTGGCGGTGGTGGTGGATACACCAGAACTGAACTAAATATTCAATTTGGAAAGAATGTTGAAAATACTATATCTATTGGCGCAGGTGGTGCGCCTGCTGCTCAGGGGGGAGCAACCTCTATAGGTATTATCTCCGTGGATGGCGGTTTTCCGGGAGGTCAAGGGCACGCTGATTCAAGCACTATTACTGGTGCTGGTGGTAATGGTGGTTCCGGTGGTGGAATTGGATATGGTTATCAAAGCAGAAGTGATTCTTATATAGTGTATAATTCTGCTGGTGGTGTTGATGGTGGCAATGGCGCATCAACAAACAATACTAATTATGTTAGTCCGGGCAAGCCGGGTGTAGGACAAGGTAAAACAACTCGTTTGTTTGGTAAAGCTGATGGTGAATTGTTTGCTTCAGGTGGTGCGGGAGGTGGCAATGGATGGAACCCAAATACTGTAACAAACGCACTTGATAACACTGGTAATGGTGGAGATGGTGGGCACGTCAATCATCTCAAAGGTGCTTATGGTGGGTCAGGTATAGCGTTCTTACGGTTTCCTGAAGGCGCTGTTCTCATCCGTAATCTCGTATAAATTAAAGGAGCAGACTATGAATTACGCAATAATCAAAAATGGAATTGTGACGAATACAATATGGCTGCTCGATACTAATTCACAAGACTTTCCTACAGCAGTAAAAATACAAGGTCTTTTTGTTAGTATAGGCGATACATACAATATAGAAGAAAATAGGTTTTATCATAATGGAGAATCTATTGATAGTGTGCAAGAGCAGTTGATTGATGCTCAAGGCGCATTAGGACTCTTGGGTTATACAGATGGGGAGGCTGCTAATGGGTAAGTATACGGACTGGGCTGTTCAGAAGAAAGCCGAATTAACTGCTCAAGTTACTCGACTAACAGAATTAGAAGCGCAGAGCAATGAAATAGTTGACATACTAACAGCGGCGCGGGAAGGACTCATCCCTACTCCAACCCAGGGCGCACCGTGGGACGCTGAGACCCGCTACATAGCCGGAGACACAGTTGAGGGCGGATATGTCGCCCTTAGATACAGCCGCAACAAGCCCCCTGCCGAAAACCTCGGTACATATTGGGCGGTGCAGACCGTGACCTATCCCGCGTGGGGCGACATCGAGGACGGCACGGTGATTGAGGTAGACACTATAGTGACCTACAACGGCAAAACGTGGCAATGCACCGAGCAGCACATCAAATCCACCGTCTACAAGCCCAAGGCGGGCAGCTCCAAATGGAGCGAATACACGGATTAAGGAGCCGCAAGGCTCTTTTTTCATAATCAAAAAACAAAGAAAGGATAAATCAAAAATGAAAAAACTCACTTGTATCCTCGCGGTTATGCTCATGCTGTGCCTCTGCACCGTAGCCTACGCCGCAGACCCCGTAACTCTGGATATAACCGCGCTGGACTACCAGACCGGCAAGGCGGTATCCAAGACCTACGTCAACAACGAGCTATTTTTACTCAAAGTGGACATAGGCATACCCCGGTTTTTCGACCTGACCGATATGGAGCTTATTGTGGAGCTGGACGGCGTAAAGCTGGACACAAACGACCTGAGATTGGAGGCCGGAACATATTACCTGAGCGGCATAGTTACCGACCAGCCCGCCGCCCTCCGTATAACCGTCAAGGACATGGCATACGACAACGCCACCACGGCAGAAGAACTCTACAACGCCATGCAGAAAAACAGGACTGTAAGCAAAACCTACTATTTTAACACCGCACAACCCGCCGAACAGCCCATCGCAAAAAATCCCGTGGTGATACCCAAGACCGGCGACATATCTATTATAGCCTATGCCATCCCCCTCTCCTTGATAGGCTTTGGCCTCTTTGTGGCAGGTAAACGCAGATGAGCAGAGTAACAGGCTTCATAGAATACCTCGAAAGTCATGTCGGGGATATGTACGTCTGGGGTGCGCAGGGGCAGCAGGTTGACAGCATGAGCGACCCCTACGCATGGATAGAACGGCGCGAAACCAGCGACGTCAATTATAAACGCGCCACATATTTCATGGAGAAGGCCGAAAAACGGCCTCTCTACGCGTTCGACTGTTCCGGCCTCATCGTACACTACATCAGCGACATAAAGCACTGGATGAAGGGTGACACCAACGCCCAGGGGCTTTACCGTATGTGCGGCGAAAACAGGGGCTACGCCGGGAAAACCCCCATGTTGGCGGGCGACCTCGTATTCAAGTACAGCGAAAGCAGCAAGAAAATGGTACATGTCGGCGTATACGTCGGCGATGGCTATACCATAGAGGCCAAAGGCCGGGACGATGGCGTATGCAAGCGCAAGCTGTCCGATGGCAGCTGGACGCACTGGGGGCGGCTTGCCCTGCTCCAGCAGGAGGAAGAAAAGGAGGAGGTAAAGGCGCGGAAGATCATAACCCTGACGAGCCCCATGATGCGGGGAGACGACATCAAAGCCTTGCAGACCGCCCTTAACGCTCTGGGCTATGACGCGGGGGACCCTGACGGCATAGCGGGCAAAAACACCATTGCGGCCATACGGGCGTTTTGCCAGGCACACAGCATGACACCGACAGAGCTGCCGGACGTGTTGCAGGCTACCGTATCCGTGGACGGCAAAATCTATGTAGGCACACTAAAAAAATAAGGAGGAGCACCCATGACCAAAGAATGGATATGGGCAATCGTAACGGGACTGAGCGGCATTTTGCTGGGCTGGCTTGCCCACATAAAGACCGCAAGAAAGGACGCGGTTGATGCGGCTACACACGACACCGCCATTGACACCGCGCTCAAATCGGACGTGGACTACATCAAACGCGGCGTGGACGATATCAAACTCGATATGCGGGCGCAGGCTACAAAAATCGAGGACATAGACCGCCGCGTGGCTCGTGTGGAAGAAAGCGCGAAAAGCGCCCACCACCGGCTGGACAGACTTGAAGCACACAGCAACTAAAGGAGGAAAAAACATGAAACTCTCGAACAAGGTATACGACATTCTCAAGGCAATCGCCCTGATCTGGCTCCCCGCCATAGGCACCCTCTATTTTGCCCTTGCGGGTATCTGGAACCTCCCCTATCCTGAGGAGATCGTCGGCACCATCACCGCCGTTGATACGTTCCTGGGCGCGGTGCTGGGCATATCCTCGGCAAACTACAACAAACAGTAGCCCCCGGACGGGAATCCCTTTCAATAGCCCCTGCTTCGGCGGGGGCAAATCTTGTATAAAGGAGGTGTAGGCTTTTGGAGAAGCGGCCTCTTATTATATGGACAAGACCCTGCTCAATTCCCGCCCCCGGTCAGAGTGGGAAGCACTCATACACGAATGGATACATAACGAAAAAGACCGCTGGCTGATAACCCGCCGCCTTTTAGACGGGGTGCCATACGACGCTCTGACGGGCGAGTACCAGCTTAAATTTGAAATACCCCTTGAATATGACCAGATACGCAGGCGGTGCAAGGCTGCCGAAAAACAACTGAAAACGCACTGTAAATAGCCGATAAATAGCCGATGGGAGCAATCCTGTCGGCTCTTTTTTTATGCCAAAATTCAGGTAGAAGGGAGCGTGAAACAGTGTATCCATACCAACCTTATTTTAACCAGCAAACCCAATATCAGCGAACCGAAGTAGTCAAAGTGAACGGCGAGGGCGGCGCAAAGGCGTATCAAATGCCACCTAATAGCTCCGTTCTTCTGCTGGATGAAACAGCCCCTATCGTGTGGCTGAAAACCACGGACGGCGCGGGGTTCCCCTCTCTTTCACCTTACAGCATAACCCCATATAAACCTGCTCCGCCTGTCGATGTAAATGGCCTTGAACAGAGAATAGCCAGATTGGAGGAAATGATAAATGCCAAACCCGATACTGCAAATGTTAAGCGGAGGAAGTCCGAGGAAACTCAACCCACAACTGATAGCGCAGGCTAAACAGATGATGTCCGTTCCGGGGCAGGTACAAAAAATAAAGCAGATGATAGGCAACGGCGACCCAAAACAGATGTTTTATGCGGCCTGCAAGCAATACGGGATAGACCCCGAGGATATTCTTTCTGAATTAAGATAGACCATTACCCGAAGCGCGCACGGGATTGGAATATAAATCGAAAGGAACTTTAGAACTATGGATAATATGCCCTCTCTCGCGGATATAGCCGCGGTAACTGATGGCAAGACTGACGGCTTCAACGGAGGCTTCTGGATATTCGCCCTTATCATACTTTTTGCTATGATGGGCGGCGGCTTTGGCGGCTGGAACCGCCAGGGCGAATTTGGACAGTATGCCACCGCTGCGTCTCAGCAGGAAATTCTCTTCGGTCAGCACTTCGGCCAGCTCAATGACCGCCTGACCAATATCGGCAACGGTATATGCGATTCCACCTTTGCGCTGAACAACGCTATCACCACCGAAGGCCGGAACCTGTCCAGCCAGCTCGCAAACTGCTGTTGCGAACAGAGGCTCGGTATAGCCAACCTCTCAGCGCAGATGAACCAGAACACCTGCGACATAACCAACGCTATCCACGCCGAGGCCGAGGCCACCCGCTCCATGATTCAGGCAAACGAGATTCAGTCTCTCCGAGATAAAGTCTCCAGCCTTGAAATGGATAACCGTATGTATGGAATAGTACGCTATCCCAACGGTTACACCTACAACGCGGGGAACTCTCCCTTCTGTGGTAACAACTGCGGCGGCTGCTGCTAATTCCGGCTATGCCGTGATATATCGGGGCGGCGTATGCTGCCCCTTGATTTTCGAAAGGAGCATAATAAAAATGGCTTGTAAAAATGTATGCAAACTCTGCCCCAACCTTATAATCTCCCAGGCCGTTACCTTCACGGCGGGAACCGGGCTGATAATCAACCTCCCGGCAGGCAACTATAACGATAATCAGAAATACTGCATCGTGGTAGCTCAGTCTATCCCGGCGGCTACCACTATAACCGCGCCCGTGTTCGTCACCATAGGCGCCGGCACGGAGCAGTACCCGCTGATAGATAGCTGCTGCGCCCAGGTCACAGCCTGCGCCATACGCACCCGCACCAGGTATGCTACCATCGTCAAAACCAACGCCACGGGCGGCAGCTTTAAACTGCTCAATAAAACTTGCGCACCCACCAACAGCCTTGCAAGCATTAACGGAGGCGCAGAGTAATGAGCTTTAAGGAGATCATACGCCTGATATCCGAAAGGCACACCGATATGACGGAAGTGACCGACGCGCTCTCTGATATGATGCACACGGTAAAGGACCGTCTGCCGGAGGTTTACAGAGAAACAATGTATTGCCTCGAAGAGATAGCATATCGGATAACTCCCGAAGAGGCGCGGCAGATAGTCAAGGGTATGCGCCCATACGGTCAAAAATGGGACTATGATACCATCAAGGCGTTTCTGGCGACGAAGGGCATAACGGCGGTATGCAAATACTATCTGTGCATGAATATGTACTACAACGACAGTCACGATACCGCCGAAATGGTAGGCAGGGGAGAAGATCCGGAGTTTTATTTCAGCCTTGCAAAAGATTTCATTAACGATATAGACGGTAAGGATTTCAAGGTTGAAAAATATTTTACTGCGTAACTGGCAACCTTCCGGCAACTTTCTGGCAACCTTTTATTTCAAGTCCTAAAACGAGCGCAAATGGAAAATATAGATAAACAGCCGCTTTTTACGGATGAGAAACTGCAAGGAACTGAATAAAAAACGGGTAGCCGCCGGATACCAAACATCAAAAACGCTCGTGTTACACGGGCGTTTTTCTTAGGTATTTAGGGCTTTTTTGATTGCTTGTGCTCATTTTGTGGTTTCGCTTTGGCAACTTTCTGGCAACCTTTTTTTGAAAGCGTCCATAACCGCGCCCGCACTCGCGTCCTCTTTTTTCTTTGAAAGGTGTGAATAAATTTCAAGCGTTACCTTTACGTTGGCATGGCCGAGGAATTTCTGCGCGGAAAGCACGTCAACGCCGGCATTATAGAGTATGGAGGCGTAATTGTGCCGGAAGTAGTGCGGCGTGAGGATAGAGGCGCCGTCCTCTCTCGTTTCGATGCTTGGCTCCAACTCTGCCATACGCTCCATTAACGAACGCCATAGCCTATTTGAAGAGGAATTGCGGTAGTATGTTCCATCGGGGGCGGGGAATACAAACGCCTGAGGGAATCCCCGCGCGAGCATTTCCGCCAGCTCGTCCGGCAGGGGTATATCCCGTATGCTCTCCTTCGTCTTGGGAGGGGTTATCGTACCCTTCCTTAAATTGACCTGCTGCCGGACGTGTATGACCTTCTTCCTGAAATCTACACATTCCCATTGCAGGCCGAGGGCTTCACCGAGCCTCATTCCGGTATAGTATAGCAATGCCACCAGCAGGCCGTTTTCCTCCTGCATCAGTTTCTTTGCCGCTTCTTCCTCAGCTTCCGTCAGCGCCCGGCGGCTTGACTTTTCTTTCGTGGGCTTGACCAGCCCCACGGTCACGTCCCGCTGGATTATCCCCTCGGAGTATGCCCGCTTAAAGACGGATTCTAACACATGGTGTACATTTTCGATTATGGTTACGCACGTATCACCCTTGGAGTTAAGCAACTCCTGCAAATCCATAGTGGATATTGCGGTGAGCCGCTTGTCCCCCAGAACAGGCAATATGTGCTTGTTGAGCGCCGTCTTATATCCGCTCTGTGCCGATTCCTTTATGTTCGGCTTTTTGTAGACGTTATACCACTGTATGGCGTATGGGCCGAAAAGCGCGTCCTTCTGCGCGGTGCGCCCAGTGATGAACTCTTGCCTGACAGCCTCCTTCGCGGCTTCCAAATCCTTCTTTGTGCGCCCGGATACATATTTTATCACGCTGCCGCCGTTCATATCCTTGCCGACGGTCACCTTCGCCCGGTATCTCCCGTCACTTTGCCTTGCCATTTACAAAAACCTCCCGTTGTGCTAAAATCGGAGGCGGAGAAGCATCCACCTCTGATCCCCCTTGCGCTGCGCCAACAGCCGGGGGGATTTTTTATAACTCGAAATCGTTCTCATATTCTTCGGCTTCCCAGCCATCATCGTATCCGTGATGATAACCTTTTACATAACCCTCGTCGTAAAAGCTGCGCTTGGCTTCCTCATATCCTTCCTCATAGCCTATATCATAACCTTCGTTGTAACCTTCGCTGTGTCCTTCGCTGCGTCCCTTTTGCTCGATACTGTAACCCCACTCATTCTTTGCTGCTTCATATCCCTCCTGATACGCCGCGTTATACAATGCGGCTTCTTCTTCAGTTGTAATATCCGAACAACCTACCAATAAAAGAGCAAACGCCACCAATAATACTACACGCTTCATAATTTCACTCCCCTACACTATTTAATCAGTCCCGTTATCCACCCTCTATCGAGGTACATCATATCATATACCAGCATCCCTATGACCGCCGCCATAACAAGGAATGTGAATACCGCTATTATGGTTATCGTCCTTTCCAGTCTTCTGATCTTCTTGTTCCTGTACTCTAACCCTCTCTCGTATAGCTGCGTCAATCCTTCCGGCTCACACACCCTATCCTCGTCCAGATTGTTCAGGCTCCCGCCCATGGCCTTTACCAGCTTGCAGACCGTATCAAACCCCGGATTTTCCGTTAAGCCCTGAAGCACACGGTTTACCGTGGCAACGGGCACACTACTTTTGTCCGCTATCTGCTGCGCCGTCATATTACTTGCGTCCTTCATGGCGCGTAAATGTTCATATAACAACAAATAGTATCACCTTCTTCATTTATGTGTGACGAAAAAACAAGAATGTTAGCGAATCACCTATTATGAGTATTTGATTTGAGTGGCAAAGTTGCTATTATCAATTCAGGACGGTTCACAAGATGCTTCTCCACCGTCTTAGGCGGAGGTGAGCGGCTCCCGCTCCCTCTGCCGGTTAAAGGCGAATCCGAGGCACGATTTGTGCAACATCGTTGAGCACAGTCCCGTTTATGGTACTTTCATACAAATTCCCCCTTTTTTGCTTATTGTGAGTATGCTATTATCAAAAAAAACAGAACAAACGTTTGGAGGAAAAGCAAGTGGATGAATTAACCGTGGCAATCATTAACGAATTACAAAGATTGAAGAACGACCCGGATGCGCTCAAACAATTCAGAATTATTGTTCAGAAGGTAGCAAACGAAGAATGGCAAGAACCTTCATCTTTGACTCGGCATCGAGGCTGCTTATAATGCGTATGGCTGCCTTTGTATCCTCGTCAAAACTGTCATATTTGGCAGGAAAAGGCATATCTGTAACTCCCATGAGGTAGTCTATTGATACACCGTACTTCTTTGATACGGCAATCCAAAAATCGGAACCGGGCTCACGAAGGCCTGATTCATAGTTGCTATAAGTAGTCCTCTTATAACCTATTGATTCAGCGAATTCTTTCTGGTCAAGGCCGATGGATTTTCTGAAAGACACAAGATTATCAAACATTGCCCTATCTCCTTTTATCCAATAGTATCACTCTTACAAAAATAAATCAATAAAAATATCCTCAAAACGTGGAATTTGTTATTGACAAGCCACGGATTGGGGATTATTATATTAGTGAGCCACGAATTGAGGAATGGAGATGATGAACGTATGCGCTTGAATATCGAGGCTGAAAGAGCAAGAAAAGGCTACACAAAACAGCAAATATGCAGAGAACTAAACATCACAGGCAAAACTTATAATAGCTACATACACGAGGGCAATATCCCATCAGCGGTACTTATAAAGATGCACGAATTATTTGACTGTTCCATTGACTATCTGCTGGAAGCAACGGACGAGCAGACCGCATAGGAGGTGAGCGGCATGATGAACCTTGAACAACTGGAAGCAACAGAAAAGAAAGTGGCGGCCATATTAGCGGAATCTGGCGCCACTCTCCCCGAAGTGGAGTGCATCTTAGCACATTGCAAATGTTACCTTACTGCCTCGTATTGCGAGATTCCAGAACATCAGCAATCCGATTAAGAGCCACAGCGATCCTCACTATTGAACAATCATTATATTGAGAATCGTATAGCGGACATTGCACAACACAAACGTTATGCGAAAACGGACAAAGCATCACCTTCACCTCCTTCCGAGGTGATTATACCACAGAAAGGAAACCACCATGGATAACTTTGACAAGCTGCTGCGGGATATGATAACCGCCGCCGTGGACGAGCGCATAAACAGCGTTGAGGCGCTGGAGGAGCGCATGGTGAAGATGCACGGCGAGTATGTCACCACCAAGCGGGCAGCCGAGATCATCAACGTAGACCCCGGCACCATACGCGCCATGTGCAGGGATGGGCGCCTCATGGCGACCGCCGCCGACGGCCACGCCCCCCTCATACTGGTGCGGAGCATGGCCTCCATGGTAGAGGATAAGACAGCGGATCAGCCCAGGGTAAAGGCTGCCCGCCGCCATAAGTACGACGATTGCAAATACAAAGTGCAGTAGCTCCCCGTGCGAAAGGGGAGAGCAGAGGGCGGCATCTTGGGCCGGTGTCCGATGGGCAGAGTTTATAATCTCCTTTTTGATATACACAGACCACCTGATATGTCCGACAAAACGCTGCTTCTGCTCACCGCCCTCTGCTGTCTCCTTTCGCCGGAGGTGATGCAAATGACCTAACAGCTCTACAACAGCACGTTAGCAACTCGACCGGGCGAGTATAAATAGGATTCAGGCCCGGTGCGTCTCCCGCGGACGGGTTTGCCGATAGCCCGCGCCGCCGGAGGGTATCAGATCACCAAGGAGGACGCAAAACAATGAAATTAGGAGAAATGGAATTCGGGGCAAACATCAAAATCCCCGAGCGACAAGAAAATGGCAGCTATAAGCTGGCGGACTACACCCTGGGCTTTTTCGGCGCGGGTGTAGCTGCGTTTATCCGCAAGGACATACACAGCCTGTGCCGATTCGGCGACAGCGTGGAATACGCCGGATCAGACCTAGATAAACGCATGACCGAAATATACGACAGCTACCCCGACGAACTTAAAGAACTGATTATCCCAAGCACAATCCCGTTATACAACGGCAGCGGCCCCGAGGATATAACCCGAAAGGTGTTTGCTCCCACATTGACCATGGTAGGCTGCGGCGACAATGAAGGAGTGGACGAGGGCTTAACATGGCCTATATTCACGGGAAGGAATAGCCGCAAAAAGACCTTTAACGGCTCGGCGGCCTACTGGTGGCTTTCTTCGCAGAACTCCTCTGGCATCGCGTGGTACGTCTACGCGGACGGCTCCTCCGACAACTTCGACTTCCCGTCGCTCACGTTCGGGGTTGTCCCTGCTTTTGTAATCCCCCAATCGGTACAGATTGACGATGCACCGGACAATGACGGCAACTACAGATTGACGGTGCTGCAAAGCTATTGCTCGTAAAAAAGCCATGAAAAGCAAGCGAACAAAAGCGTGTGAGATACCGCAAAAGGTCAAACAGCGGGTATGGGAGAGAGATCATCATTGCTGCGTCCTATGCGGCAGACCGGGCAACCCGGACGCGCATTTTATCCCCCGCTCCCATAACGGGAAGGGAATAGAAGAGAACATCGTCACCCTATGCCCTGAGTGCCACAGGGATTACGACAATTCCGAGCGCAGGCCGGAGATCAGAAAGGCCCTCCGCGCCTACCTTATGGCCAAATACCCGGATTGGGACGAAGAGAAACTGAAATACCGCAAGTGGAGGAGTGATTACATATGCAAGTAAAGGACATCCTCCCCATGCTGGCACTGCTCAAGAGCCAGCGAGTAAAACTCTACCATGCCCCAGACGGGGAACTGCTGGGCAACTATAACAGGACAGACATACAGCCCGGAGTGTGCGACGAAACCATCGGCAAACTCATGGACGCAACATTGATATGCGTTGACGCCAACAATCAAAACATCAACTTACACATTGCGACAGGGAGGGATTGATATGTGGGGAGCATTTTTTAGCTGGGGGATACCGATGTTTTTCATCGGGTGCATGGCGGGATACGCCTTCGCGCCCCGCAAAAGGAGATAGACATGGAAGCGTGCATAACCGGACAAACCCTGTGCTGGCGTTGCCGGAGGGCGACCAACGCGCCGGGTATGGGCTGTAGCTGGTCACGCCGCGCCAATCCCGAACCCGTTGAGGGCTGGGAGGCGAGGGAGACAACGCTGAAGGGCAGCGACTATTACCACGGCAAAAACTACACGACAATTATACAGTCCTACGTCATCCGCGCCTGCCCGCTGTTTTTGCCGGACGGGAAAAGCGAGCCGCCGCGTATACAAAAGAAGTGGATCGTCGAAGTGGACGGCGAGTGGCTGACAACGCAGGAGACGAGGGAGCGGCTGGGCATCGACAGACACGAAATATACAAACTGATCGAGCGCGGCAAGCTCAACGCCAGACAAGTGGAGCAAATGAGCTAAAAACATATCATAGGGAGGACATAAAAAATGAAATTAGGAGAACTACCATTCGGAACCAACATCAAAATCCCCGAGCGCCGCGAGGATGGAACCTACGAGCTGGCTGGTTACACCCTTGGTTGCCTCAATAATTTTGACGTAGGCACCGCAGGGCTTATCCGCGAGGAGGTACACAGCTTGTGCCGGTTCGGCGACAGTGCAAAGTACGCCGGTTCCGATCTGGATAAGCGCATGGGCGAAATATACGATAGCTACCCTGATGAGCTTAAAGAACTGATTATCCCAAGCACGATCCCGTTGTATAACGGCAGCGACGCCGAGGATATAACCCGCAAAGTGTTTGCCCCCGCGTTAACCATGGTAGGTTTCGGCGACAACCAAGGGGTAGAAGAAGGCTTAACATGGCCTATATTCACGGGAAGAGATAGGCGCAAAAAGACCTTTAACGGCTCGGCAGCCGGCTGGTGGCTTTCCTCGCAGAGCTCCTCTGACGGCGCCTGGTACGTCAGCGCGGGCGGCTCCGTCTACGACGGCTACCCGTCGATCTCGCTCGGTGTTGTCACCGCTTTTATAATCCTCCAATCGGTACAGATTGACGACACACCGGATAATGACGGCAGCTACAGATTGACGGTGCTGCAAAACTATCACTCGTAAAAGACTGCGAAAAACATATCAAAGGAGGACAAACAAAAAAGTGGAAACAACTGAAAAGACATTCGGCGTTTGCCGCTACTGCGGGCAACTGCTCAATATCAAGAGCTATTTAGCCCTACACCCAAACATCGACGACCCGGACGAGGACACGATGGCTACCCTCATATGTGACTGCAAGGAGGCCCGGCGCAACCGTGACACTCATGAGGCTGCCCTTCGGGGAGAGAGTGACCGCGTTGAAGCCCTGCAAAAAGCAAATGACGTGATCGAGGAGCTTTTTACCGGCAATCCGCACCAGAAGCGCATAGCCGTGGACGAGCAGACGCGGGAGATATTGCAGCAGCTTGCCGAGCGGGTGTACGGCGGATTTGTGGATAAAGCGGTCATCACCACCACAGACGGGGTAAAGGCCACCGTAAAGAGCACCGGCTCCGCCGCTATCGGCATAGCCATAGAGCGCAGCGAAACGAAAAGGGAGAAAAAGGAGATATAGCCGTGGATAGGAAGGTACTGGACGTAACGTGCGGATCCCGATCGATATGGTTTAATAAGCACCACCCGGCGGCGGTTTACTGCGATAAAAGAGAAATCGAAATGACGGGCATATGGGGAAGTGGGGAGGGACAGAGCGAACGCAAGTGCATCATCAAGCCCGATATAGTATGCGACTTTACACAGTTACCTTTCCCGGACAACGCTTTTGCGCTTGCTGTTTTTGACCCGCCACACCTCACAGGGGCAAAAGAAACATCGTGGCTGGTTAAAAAATACGGG
>ERZ1034928.177-NODE-177-length-40410-cov-6.368480_pt1 | contig 40410 bp, 31 predicted proteins | sample MGYA00520627_ERZ1034928 | MGnify/ENA primary metagenome ERZ1034928 (study PRJEB33766, sample SAMN09781755) | gut metagenome | biome: gut microbiome | host: Homo sapiens | place: Madagascar | study: EMG produced TPA metagenomics assembly of the PRJNA485056 data set...
GCCGGGGCCGATTGGCGCGGCGCGGGGCCGTGCTGGTCCTCGTAGGCGGGACGGCCCTGCGCGGGTCGCTCGTCGCGGCGCTGCGGGAAGGGCGCCCCCTGCGGTGCGGACGGGACGCTTGCCGATGCCGCGGGCATGCCCGTGATGGGGTCGATGGTACCGCCCGCGGCGGACTCGAGGCGCGCGAGGTCGGCGCCGATCGCGTCGGCGCGGCCGAAGTCGCCGCGGTTGATGGCCTCGGCCCTCATGGCGCGAAGTCGCTGGATCTCGTCTCGGTTATCGTTCATGTAGCTTGGTTCCTTTCTCGGGGACGGCCGCCGGCCGTCTCAGTCTCCGCTTTCCCCGCTGCCTGGGTTTCCCTTGGCCGCCGCCGCGCCGCGCACGGCGTCGAGCAGCGCGCCCGGTGCGTCGGCGAGCCGGGCCGCCGTCTCCTTGCGGCCGGTCACGGTGCCGTCCTCGAACGTGGCCTCGAGGCTCCCGTTGCCGACGTCCGCCGGCCGGTACACGTTGCCGGTCGAGTAGGGGTGGATGGTCCAGACGGCCGTGGACCTTGCGGTCAGCTTGTCGCGGCCGGCGAGTTTGAGGAAGGTGGTCTCCGTGTCGTTGGAAAGCCTCACGTAGACGCCCGCGTAGCGGTCGTTGGCACCCGACTCGGACTCGGGCAGCTCCGCATACCAGATCTCGGCGGTGCCGGTGTATCCGTTGCCCGAAAGCAGCTCGACGACCTCCTCGCGCGCCTCGCGTCCGGGGTTCTCCGAGTACTTGACGGCGTTCGACATCCCGAGCGACGACTGCCGGACGGCCTCGAGCACGGCTTCCTGGCCGGTCTTGGCCGAATAGGCCGTGCTGACGTCCACGCCGAGGCCCACCGCGATGAGCAGGCAGCTGATGGCCACGACGAAGATGACGGCGACCTGGCCGGGAAGGCCGCGGGCGCGCAGTGATTTTCGCGATGCCATCACAGCACCTCCCAGTCCGTATAGGTCGTATAGCTGTGCGAGACGTGGCGCGTGAGGGTCGTCTTGCGCCCGAGCGAGAGCGGGTCGTTGTACTCGTAGGCGATATCGGCCTCGACGGCGACGCGTCGCGTCTCGGTCCTGAGCGTCGAGGCCCCCAGATCGCTCGCGATGGAGTCGCCGTCGTTGACGGCACCGCTGGTTTCGGTCTTGACGCGCGCGTTGGTCACCGTGAGCCTGCTCTTGTCGAGGTCGGTGCCGTCGCAGACGAGGTCGCGGACGAGCTCGTTTCGGTCCTGCTCCTGCCATCCGGCGGGAAGCGCGTCGGCGAGCGTCGCCAGCGAGTGCTGGATCACGGTGTTCTGGTAGGAGAGCATCGCGAACGACCCGATGGCGAAGAGGAACGTGAGCAGCACCGGCATGACCAGGATGAACTCGACCGAGCCCTGGCCGGGGAGGTGCGCATGCTTGCGTGTCGTTGGAAAGGCTGCCATGTCACGACCTCTCGATCTCTGACCTGATGGACGACGTCTCGGAATGGACCTGCCAGCCGTCGTCGGTGGCGCCCTTCACGCCGAGCGACTTGAGCGGGAAGATGCAGCCGACGTCCTCGACGACCTTGACGGTGACCTTCTCTCGCGCATAGCGCGCGGTGACCGACTTGTCGCCGCTCTTGAGCGTCACCGGCTTCGACGGCGCCTCCGCCGATGTGACGGTGACGGTCGCGCCGTCACCAAGGGCGCACGCCTCGCGCACGTAGGCGGCGACGGCATCGTTCGACAGGGTGGGGTTCGCCGCGGCGTAGCGCGCGCCCTCGGAGCTCGCGGCCTGCACGTTCGCGGTCTCGCGCGCGACGTGCGCGTAGTCGGCGACGGCGACGAGCATGAGGACCAGCAGCGGCAGGATGAGGACGAATTCGACGGTCGCCTGGCCGCGGCGTCCGCGCGCCCTGGCCGCGCTCACGAGAGCGCTCCCGCCGCGAGGGCCGCGATGAGGGCGAGCGAGATGACGGGGGCGAGCGGCATGGCGTCCGTCTTGACGCCGATGTGCCGCGAGCATGCGATGAAAAGCAGCGCCGCGGCACCGAGCGCGGGCACGAGGCCGACGATCAGCGGCGTCGTCGCCGTCGACCCCAGCACGGTGCCGAGCATGAGCGAGTCGCCGTCGCCCCACTCGCCGCCGGCCCGGCGCACGGCGGCGCCGAGCGCCCAGGTGACCGCCATGCCCGCGGCGGTGAGCGCCGCGCTCGTCAGGCTGGGGCAGAAGGCCGCGACCGACGAGGCGGCGAGGACCGCGAGGTGCGGGATGGGGACGATGCGGAAGCGGATGTCGCTCGCGGCGATGGCGAGCGAGCTGACCGCCGCCACGGCGGCTGCCGGCGAGTATGCGGCGCCGGAGAGCGCCGCGGCGAGATATGCGGGCACCCAGTAGGCATCGCCCGCGAGCGTCGGGTTGTAGCGGCGCGCGTAGGCGCCGGACTCGCCGTCCGCCAGCAGGTCCACGTCGATGTCGCCGGACGCGGCGAGCGCGGCGATCGTGGAGGGCGCGACCGCCTGGATTGCGACCTGGGCGCCGATCGCGGCCAGCCAGTCGCGGCGCGCGGCGTCATCGGCGCCGCGTGCGAGCATGGCCGCGTCCTCGCGCTCGTAGAAGGAGTAGCGCAGGGATTGGTAGGCATGTTGCAGCAGCCAGCCGGCGACGGCCGACCCGGCTGCGAGCGTGAGTGTTCCGAGCATACGGCTCCCTCCGGTGCTGTGGTTATCTGGAAAGCGCGCCCTGTCGGCGCGCGGGAAGGTCCGGGATGCCCGGGGGCGGGGGTGTCTGCCCCCGGACGGATGGCTCCGAGATGCGCTAGTTGGGCGTATTGGCTCCATTGACGTTGGTACCGGCCAGCGTCTTGGAGACCGTGTTGAGCTTGATGTTCATCTGGTTGGACAGATAAACCAGCGCGGCGATCAGCGCGACGGCGATGCAGACGACGATGACGACCCACTCGATGGAGCCCTGTGCGGACAGGGCCTCCTTGGCGCGGCGCTTCATGTTGAAAAGGCCGCAGGTGGCGATGGCCGCCGGCTTGGCGAGGATATCGTTCATTGGACCTCCTCCTCTCTTGGATGTCTGCGCGGGCACATGCCCGCGCGAAGCCTGTGCCCCATCCGGGGCGATACGGCATAAACTATGCCCCCGGCGGGAGGACGGGTCAGCACCCTGCCCAGAAATGGGAAAGGTTCGGGATTGTCCCAGCTCAGGTCCTATTTTCGCCTGTGGAGGAATTATGGAGCCGCCTTGCGGGCATACACCTCGAAGGTCCCGTCGTCATGCACCCGTGAGAACCCGAGTTCGGCAAGCCCGTCCTCGAGAGCGGGGTAGGCCCCCGAGGGGACGAGCGCGAAGTCGGCGGCGGTGCCCTCGATGGCACGGGTATCGCCCGCCAGCATGGCCCGCAGCGGCGCCCAGGCATCCGTGCCCCCGTTGAGCTCGGGGCAGTAGAGCTCCGCCCGCGTGTCGAGGAGCGGGCGGTACCCCGCGAACTCGAGTTCGCTCCCCAGATCGATATCGCAGATGACGGCCTCGCCCCCGTCTGCCACGGCATCCTCGAGGGCGGCGATCGCCGCCTCCGCGGACTGCTCGAGCGCGGTCTTGGCCGGCACGGTCGCGGCGAGGCACCCGACGGCGACCAGAAGCGCGGCCGTGCAGCATGAGGCGAGGGCCAGCGGTCTCCGCGCACGCGGCCCCGCCACCTCGCCCTGGATATCGGACAGAGAGAGCGCCATGGAGACAAACAGGAGGAGTTCGTTTCTAACGTTGGCGAGGGCGAGCATGAGCGTGCCGAGCACGAGCGCGTCGCCTGCCTCGAGCAGCACCCGGCCCCCGCCGCGCCGGCGCACCCGGCACCGGAACAGGACCAGCGCCGCGGCGAGGGCGCAGGTGCAGGCGGCTTGCACGGGCGCGGCCTGCGTCCAGGGCGCGAGCTCGCCGATCCCCACGGATTTCAGCGATTCGGCGCCCATGGTGAGGAAGGGCAGCATGAGCAGCCTTGCGCCGTAGGGGTTGAGCATGCAGGCGGCCACGGTCGACATGGCCGCCGTGAGCGCCTTGAGCCTGCCGTATCGGTCGAGCCTGCCGTCGAGGACCAGGCAGCACGGGACCATGAGGGCCACGGTCCACAGCGCCCCGTGGAGCTGGGCCATGGCGAACCCTGCGGCGGGGAAGGCCGCCAGCAGGGAGTCGCGCCCGCCGCGCGCCCACTTCCTGCCCGCCGCATAGCAGATGCACAGGGCCATCACGTCGATGCCGCGCGGCGTCGAGTTGCAGAGCACCGCTATGGCTACGGCGAGCGCCGCCGACGCCGCCGCATGGACGGCCCCGGTCCTGCCGCGATCGAGCGTGCACGCCCATGCGGTGGCCGCCGCGGCCATGTCGAGCGCCGCCGCGGCGCACTTGATCCCGGCCTCCCCGAACGCGTCGAAGATGGCCGCCGCCGCGATGCACAGCGGCCACTGCTGGCAGGTATAGGCAAGCCCCTCGTGGAGGGTAAGGGGGTCTGAGGTCGGGAGCTCGCCGGTCTCGATGATCCAGCGGCCGATGGCGACCATGTAGCGGGTGTCGGGTTGGAAAAGCGACCATCCCGTGAGCGAGACCGCCGCGAGCGCCGCCGCGCATGCGGCGAGCGTGGCCGCGAGCGACGCCCACAGCAGGATGCGTCCGCGGCACATATCTTCCTCGCGCTCCACGCTATTCACAGCCTTCCGTCGGCCTGAAGAGGGTGTATCCGCCGCCGGCCGCCACCTGCTCGACGGCGCCTCCGGACCGCAGCGCGTCGGCCTCCTCGTCCCTCACGAGGAACAGGTCCCAGCCCCATTCCGCGGTGCTCTCCTTCAGCGAGGTCGAGCCCTGGAGGACGTCGACGATCCCGCGGTAGGCGGACTTCGCCCCGCCTCCGGCGATGCCCTCGCCCCAGATCTCGGGACGCATGTCGCAGGGTACCTTGAAGCCTTCCCACTCGAGCTGGTTGTACACCGAGACGTCGCTGGAGAACACCAGCGCGTCGGGTCCGGCGTCGTATATCGCCGAGAAGATGGGGGACATCTCCGATTCCGTGACGGCGAGCACGCCGCTGGCCCCACTGGATTGCGGCACCAGCGATACCCAGAGTCCCGAGAGCGCGGTGATCAGGCCGAGCGCGGCGCCTGCCGCCGCAGCGGCCCGCCGCGGGCGGGCGATGGGCTCCCCGAGGGCCGCGGCGACGCCGTAGGCGAGGCACAGCCCGCAGAACAGCCCGGCGATCCACATGCAGCGCGAGTGCAGGGTGCCCGCGACAAGCCCGGCGAGGAGCATGGCCCACGCGCCGGCCGGGACCTTGGCGCCGCTGCGCAGGCATAGGGCCGCCGGCCCCAGCGCCATCGCCGCGACAGGTACCGCGAACAGGGGACCGAGCGAGACCCAGAGCGGCTGCATCTCGATGATGGCGCCGCCGTAGCCGGCCTCGCCGAGCGATTTGAGGACGTAGAGCGAGCCGTCGGTCCCGTAGGGGTTGAGAAGCGACCCCGCACACATCCCGACGCCCGCCGCGCAGATCGTCAGCCCCCGCGCGGCCCACGCGCGGCGGGCCCCGGCGTCGGCGAGCTCATGCGGGCACGGCAGGGCGAAGGCCGCGGCGCACGCGGCGAGCAGCGGCCATTGCGCCGCCTGGAGGTTGACGCCCGCCGCCGCCACGGCAAAAAGCCACAGCAGCACCCGGCGCCCACCGCCCCGGAGGTATCTGAGCATGATCCTCGCCGTCACGGTGCACAGGAGCGCGGTCCAGACCGTCGGTCTGACAGATATGTACATGCAGATGCACACAGACGGCACCGCAAGGCAGAAGGCCAGGGCCGCTGGCGAGAGCTTCCCGTCGGCGGCGTCGAGCATGAGGCGGGACAGCTGCCAGAAGAGGAGCCCGGCGGGCACGCAGACGGACACGGCCACTGCGGTATAGCCGCCGCGCGTATACCATGCCCAGAGCCAGACGTCATGGAGCCACTGCTGCGCGACCATGCCCTGGCCGGGCCAGATGGAGAACGGGTTGATGCGGGGTATGCCGTTGCGGGCGATCTCGCGGCCGGTCGCGAGGAGGAACCAGACGTCGGAGTCGAGCGTTCCCGTTCCCGTCAGGGTGCGGGCGAGAATCGGGCCCGCGATGAGGGTGGCGCATAGGACGGATATGGCGAGCCGCGTGCGGCCGGCCTGAAGGGTTGCATTCAAGATGGCTCCAAGGGGTAGATATTCGACCGGGAGCATACGCCGCCGCGGCGAAAAGAAGAACCCCGCTCCCAAAAGTGGGAACGGGGCACCGAAAAGGCAGATTGCCGCGGTCGTGATATCGGCAAAAGGATGGCGGCCGGTGAGGGCCGGCCGCCGATGGGGGAATGGCGGCATATTGGGGAGTCCGCCATTGCATATGGGGCCGACTGGATCGGATGGTGGGTCGGCCGGGTCGCCGTGACATGGTTTATCGGAAGGAGTGACGGCGTTGCCTTGACTATACCCTTTCGCGATATACGCTAATCACGTCATTGGCGGAAATGTGTTCCCATCGTGTACGGGTCCGGTCCGTACGGCACGGTCCGCGCTCAGCCCTTGCTGCTCGCGACGCCCTCGGCCTTCGCCTCGGTCCATTTGATGTAGAGCGTGACGTCGCGCCTGGCGGTGACAGAGGAGACCTTCTCGGTGCCGCTAGCCGAGGTCAGCCAGCATTCCGGGACGTATCTGCGCCATGTCTCGTCGGCGATCATGGCGAACACCTCGCCGGGTTTCACCGGCGTGACGCTCTCGCCCCAATAGAGCGCCTTGTGCCCCTGCCCGTCGTCGCCGATGGCCGCGAGCGCCAGGCCGTCGAGCCTGTGCTTCTCCGTGGACAGGGAGAAATCGGGGAGCTCGAAGGAGGAGCGCGCATCGGGTTTGTACATGAGCGGCGCGGTGCGGTAGATGCCGGCGTCCTCGGGCTTGAGTGACCCCTCGGCGTACTCGACGCGCACGGTGCAGCGGTTGCGGCCGTAGAGCTTGAGCGTCTGGTCCTTGACGATGGTGACATTCGCGGCGGGCTGGGTGAGCTCGGGATCGAGGAACCAGCCCGAGAACCCCGTCGAGGGGTTCTGCCCGTATTGCTCGTCGAGGTTGCAGGTGTCCTTCAGGGCCTTCTGCGTCGCGATGGCGGCGGGGTTGTAGATATCGCCGTCTTCGACGTCGAGGTCGCGATACACCATGTCCTTCTGCTCGATGCCGTCGGCATAGTACTCGACGCACGTCGTGACGACTCGCACGCCGCGGGAGACGAGCGTGCCCAGATAGCGGTCGGTCCATACGTAGCGGTCGGTCTTGCTGACGGTGCGGATGCCGAGCATCGCGGCGGCGTAGAGAAACCCCGGTCCCCAGGAGGCGTCGGCAGCCAGGTTTTCGCTGTCGGAGAACTCTCTGACGACGCGACCGCCCTGCGGCTTGCGCACGAGGTGGATGTTCATGCCGCAGATCTTGTTGCCGTCGCCGCCGTCCGGCTCGATGCCGGCTGCGGGCGCGGTGTTGACGTCGAGCGGCGCCGAGGCGGAACAGTTGACATAGACCGGGTCGGACCACTCGCCGCTCCCGTTGAGCAGCTTGGTCCTGATCTCGAGGTCGTAGTGGTCCGCTATCTCGCCGGTGAGCCAGACCTTCACCCTGCCGAGGATGTCCGACTCGGTATCGAGGATGTGCACGCCGTCGGAGCCCTCGACCCACTCGCCCCCGCTGTAGCGCTGCGCGGCGTAGTGGATCGATCCGGGGAACGCGGAACCCTCGAGCCTGAGGCCGAGGCCGTAGATAGAGTGGCCTCCATGGGGGTAGCCGATATGCCGGTGCGCGAGCGATTCCTGCTGCCACCCCCATGTGGCCACGCCGCACTGGGCGAAGATGGAGGCGTTGTCCTCGGGGAGGTCGTCGTCGATGTCGGACATGTAGAGCCTGAAGATCGGCCTGACCGGCAGGTCCGATTCGTTCTTGCATCCCAGGGCCCAGCCGGAGGGCCTGATTCCGACATCCGGGTCGTCCGGGTCTGCGTTATGCCATCCGCAGATCTTCGCCTTGTCGCCGATCTTGAGCGCGTCCTCGTCGCAATAGACCGAGACCTTGCCCTCGATGCGGGCCTCGACGAGGTTCCACTGGGCGTTCTTCTGGATGGCCCAGCGCCCGGGGCATGCCGCGGACTGGACGGATACGCTTGCGACGGAGTTCGACGTGACCCCGTTGGTGTCGAGGCGCAGGCCGTCGGCATCCGAGGTGATGAAGTAGCAGGAGTGGTCGGTCTCGTTCGAGTCGTCGGGCTCGTGGTGGATCCACCATGCCTTGCTCCGGCCGTCGGAGTTGTTGATGTCCCAGATGTCGGCATGGCTGTTCTGGACGACTCCGTGGTCGACCACGGGCGCCGCATGGCCGCTGTTGTTCAGCATGTGCGTCAGGTTCGGGCCGACCATGTTGGCTAAGGCGAACGTGAAGGTGTCGACGCCGTCGTTGGTATAAGGCTTGAGCATCCAGGTCTGGTTGACGCCGTGATAGTTCTCGTAGAGGCACACGCCGCGCCCGTTATCGTACATGGCTTTGGGTTTACCGTCGCTATATGTGCCCTGCACCAAGTCGAGCTGGATGTCCGGCGCGGAGACGGGCCTGATGTAGAAGATGCCGCCGTAGAGCGTGACATCGTTGCGGATGTAGATCTTCTCGACCCTGAAATCGCGGGAAGGGGTGGTCTGGCTCAGGAACCAGTAGTTCGGGGCGTCGTTTTCCTTGATGACGTTCTCGTGCATCCCGAAGTGATTGTAGTCCACGTTGTAGACCTGCAGCTTGCTGGACACGCTGTGGCGCGCCTCGCCCTTCTGCCTCTTGACCCAGAAGGACGGGCGGGTCGATCCCCAGTACGTGCTCCCCTGGAAGTCGTTGAAGTCGTAGAAGCCGTAGGAGATCCAGTCGTAGTACCTGTAGCCGATCTGGTTCCTGAAGTCGCCGGCGAAACGGGAATCGGCGAACTCGGCGCCGTCGAGGTAAACGTACCCCTTGTTGTCGCCGCCATCGGAGATGGTATCGACCCAAAGGCCGTTGCCATGCTGCAGGTCCTTGCTGGAGCACCATGCGAACGGCCTGACGACTACGAGGGTGTAGAGCTCGTTGGCGTAATTGCACTCGAAGACGCAGGCGAAGGCGTACCTCAGCCATTGTCCGTAATGGTTTATATAGTAGCTGGTGTTGGCGGGGGCGGCGCAGAGCCATTCATGGTAGCCGTTCGCGAAGCCGAAGAACATGTCCCCCTCGCCCTGACGAGGGTCCGAATGGACGAGCAGCGAGTCGTCGGCGGCTCCGAACCAGCCCTGGCCGAGGTTGAAGTTCATGCCCGCGAGCGCTTCCGCCTTCCGGACGGGTCCGAGCAGGGCCAGTCCCGCCGCGCAGGCGAGCGCGGCGAAGGCTCCTCGACGGGAGATCGGAAGCTCGAGCAGCCCCGTCTTCTCGCTGTCCCCGTCCCGTACTGGGACCATATCGGTTTCTGGCGAGGTGTTCAAAGCGATCTACTCCTCCTTGAGGCCGGAGACGGCGAAACAGGTGAAAGCGGTGGCGAGATAGCCGATGGAATACGGGTCCAGGCGGATGGCGCTGCGGACCGTGAGGGCGAAAAGGACCGCGGCGATGCCGAGGTCGAGGGCGCGGCCCCGTACCTTGCAGGCGATGCCGGCGGCGATGAGCAGGATGACCGGGACCCACACGGCGCCCAGGCAGCCCCTGGTCAGAAACCACGCTGCCGACGCTGGAGAGTAGTAGTCTGTCGGGCAGGACAGGATGACCGACGCGGCGCTCTGCAGCTGGAAGATGGCGGGCGGCAGCGCGGTCAGGATGGCGGCCAGCGCGATGTGCCTCAGCTCATGCGGTTCGATATTTGAGTGCTTGACCAAATCGATGGGATTCAATTGTCCTCCTACAGTCCAAGGAACCAGGACACGCTCGTGTCCTCGAAATACCTCGCGGTCTCGATCAACGTGGAGGTGGACATGAGCGTCTGCCTGTTGAGGATGCGCGAGAGCGTCGAGCTCGAGATGCCGACGGCGCGGCAGTAGTCCTCTTTCGAGGTGCCGGTCCTCGACAGCGTGAAGGCAAGGCGCGATGCGCACAGCTCCTTGGCGTAGTCGCGGTCGCGCTGCCGCTGCATCTCGGTCCTGTCGTTCCGTTCGTTGTCGGAGCCCCGCTGCATGCTGTCCCCCTGCGATGTCCTGGCCTCTACACTGATGTCACCCGCACCAGCATATGCCGGCATCGGATGCCCTTTCTGGCGGATGCGGCGGCGGGGCGGTCGAAACTCGGGCCTGCGGTCCGGATTCTGCCGCCGCGCGCTCCCGCGCACCAGGCCGCGGCGATGCGTTTGGGTGACGATTGGGTAGCTGGCTGCGGCCTGATTGCAAAATTGATACCCGTGCAAGCCCGAATATATACATCGCCGCCGCGCCGGGCCCGATTTTTTTCAGATGTGCTTCCCGTCCGGCCCGCCGTCCCCTCCCGGCTTCGCGGCGAGCTGCGACACCAGCGCGGCGATGTCGGAGGGCGTCCGCCCCGCCCGCTCGATCTGCTCGCCGAGGGTGCGGCGCACCTCCCTCGCGAGCTCGGCGGTTGCCCGGAAGGGGCCCGACGAGGGGTCGGCGAAGCGCTCCTTGGCGCTCTCGATCGCCCACCCGGGCAGGTCGACGAGCCCGCCGTCCCGGCCCGTCGCGACGACGAGGAAGCCGCCGCGGATGATTTCGGTCTCGCCGTCGCGGCACAGGGTCCGGTTCGGTTTGAGCGCGGACCCTTCCTCGTCGCCTGCGCGCAGCAGCTTCACGGTGACGCCCCCATACTCGGCCAGGGTCTCGGTCTCGGGGCGGTCGAGCCCGATGGAGGCCAGGGCGCGGTCCATGTCGGGAAAGACCGTCGTCTCTCGCGGCAGGTCGCCCACGGGCACGTAGACAGCGGCGACCTTGGCGCCGCCGCGGTATCCGCCGCTTGCGATGCAGCGCGCGATGTCGGCATCGGCGGCATCGATCTCGAAATCGCATCCGGCGGCGTAGGCCCTCGCGGTCTCGGCGAGCGCATCCTGGACGTCGAGCACGGTATCGGCCGGAAGGCCCAGGTGCGGCGTGTCCTGGAGCAGGATACCGAATCCCCGGTGGTCGGCCAGCAGCGTCTTCATGTAGTAGCGGCCGATGAGATACGGCAGGGGCTCCATATCCTTGATGTTGCGCGCCGCATCGGGGCGGTCGTCGCCGCGATGCAGGTAGAACTCGACCATGGGCAGCCCGCCGGAACAGGACAGAGAGCGTTCGAGGTGGGTTTCGTACGGGTCGTATGTGACCATGTCGTCCTTGCCGTAGCGCGCCCCGGGAAGGACCAGGTGCATCCAGACCGACTCGCCCTCCTTCGCGCCGTCGCACTCGATCTGTACGTCGTCGACGAGCGCCGAGACGGAATCGGGCGCGACGCCCTCGCGCAGGTGTGCCAGCAGGTTCTCGATATCCTGCTCTTTATAGGTGTTCATGGTGGCTCCAATGGATCGGAATCGTTATTCGTGTGGGACCGCCCCGCGCGGCCCGTTGTCCAGACCGGTCACAACCGGTTACCGGCCGCGGTGGTCGCCCCGCGGGCCGTGGCCAGCGCCGCCGCCTGGGCCCGCTCGACGAGCGCCGGGAAGCTGATATTGACACCTCCGGGTCTGGACGCGCGCATCGCGGCGCCTTCGGGACCGCGCTCGGTCTTGCAGGTCGGTCCGCCGCCGGCGACGTCGCAGCGCTTCATCGAGGGGATGAAGTTGTCGATCAGCCGGTCCGGCACCGTGCCGGGGTGCCGGAAGGCGATGTTCCCGTTGGCATCCTGCTCTAGCAGGATCGGGCATCTTGAGACGACTTCCCGGCCATGGGGGTCGTAAGTCGCGCGTTCCGGATGGAACCTGGCGACCGCATACGCCCCGCGCTCCTTCCTGTCGAAGCTCAGGCCCCACACGCCGCCCTGATCGCCGGCGCATCCGGCCTCCATGTAGAAGCCCTTCTCGCACCGGTAGGTGAGCGCGGCGGCGAGCGCCGCGGCGACCTTCGGGCAGGCGTCGAACTGCCACGCGCGCATGCGTGTTTCGGCGCCGTCCCTAAACGAGAACTCGAGCCCCCGGAAGCCGCTCACGCCGAAGTGCCTGGCCTTCACGGGCTCCAGGCTGGTGCAGCCCCACACGGTCTCGACGAAGTCGGCTACCGACGTTGCGCCGTAAAGCCTGGCGTTCTCCTCGGCGAGCTCGCCTGCGTCCGCGAACGCGTCGAGGTCGCGGCAGACGAGCCTATCGTCGCGGGGTCCGTCTCCGACCGGGAAGGCGTTCGCATCGAAGGGGTGCTCGGGGCTCCACCCGCTATGGCCCCTCAGGACCTTGACGAGTCCCGAGAGCCCGTCATTCAGGTGCTCGGTCCAACCGGGCCCGGCGATGCCGTCCTCGCGCGCCGCGCGTCTGGCTGATGCGAACTCCATCATGACGTCCGCGACGACTCCCCAGCTGAGCGGGTGGAACTCGTCTGGCAGGACGGTGAGTTCCCTGGGGTCGATGGAGTTCTTGCCGTCGATCACGTTGCCCAGGTCGCGCGGGTCGATGAGGATGGAGCAGTATACCTCGTTCGGGAAATTCATCGGTTTCGCCTCCGTCGGCGGGTCGGGAAGATCAGAGCTTGATGCCGGCGCTCGGCTCGTCGGCCGTACCGCCGGACTTCGCGGCCGCCTTGGCCGCCGCGGCGACGCTCGCGGGATCGTCGGGCGCCTGGACCGTGGACATGTCGACCCCGAGCATGGCGCACGTCTCGGTGATGCTGTCGGCGTTTCCGAGCGTCCACCCTGCGAGCTCCGGGCTGCATCCGGCTCCGAGCGTCGCGAGGACGCTGCACTCGATGTCGTACAGTGCCCAATCGACCGAGGTAAGGAACTTTTCATCGTCGACCTCGGCACAGGGTTCGAAGTCCCCGGCGTCGGCTCCCTCAATGGTCTCGGCGATGAAATCGAGGCCGTGATCGCAGACGTCCGGCGAGAGCGGGTCGATATCCTCCTCGAGGAGGTCCGTCAGTGAGATGCTGGCGACATGGAACCCGAAGAACTCGCCGTCCGGTGCCGTGTCCGGGATGAACGCCGTGCCGCTGTAGATGTTGTAGAGGAAATCGTCGAGGTCGAGCGCTCGACCCATGATCTCGGCCGCATCCTTGCGGAAGTTCGCGTGGTGGCGCAGCGCTGCCGCGGCATCATGGCCGAACAGCGTCTTGACGCTATCCGGCGTCTCGAGGAGGACCGTATGGCCGGACAGCTCGACCTCGACGCAGCCCTCATGCTCGCCCGATAGGAAGGCGCCGGGCGTATCGACCCCGTAGAGGTCGAGCACGTCCAGGGCCTCGGCGGCGTTCAGCGGTTCGATATAGCTTTTCATATGCCATCGTTCCCAGTGGTCTCGAACATCAGAGATGGGCGGTGCGGGTCTGCATCGCATCCGGAGTGCAGGCATCCGCGGCGCGTTTCGCGGCGTCGGCGACGCTTGCCGGGTCGGTATGCAGCTTCGGCGAGGCATCGATTCCCAGCCGCGAGCAGGTCGCGGCGATGCTCTTGCCGTCCGCGAGAGTCCATCCCGAAAGGTCGAACAGGTCGCCGCCGAGCTCGAGGTCGATGGCCGTTTGTTCCATGTAGCACAGGACGGTATCGATCGCCCCGACGAAATCATCGTCCGCGACCGGGGCCTCGATGGCCAGGGGATCGGGCAACTCGCTGCCGGGAAGGGCATCTAAATGCTGCATATCTGCACCACGGGTCTCGATGGCGTACAGCGCCGCGTCGTAGGGGATGCCGTCCTCGCCCTCATCGACCAGGGTGGCGAGCGGGGTTTCCGTACAGTAGAACCCGTATAGCTTGCCCTCGCAATTTGAGTCGAGGATGAAAGTTTCGCCGGTGCGGACGTTGTAGATCGATCCCCACTCAGACAGGACGGGGACCATGAGCTCGCGGACCGCCCGCTCGCGGAAGCGCTTATGCTCGGCGATCTCGCGGGTTGCGTCGTCTCCCATGACGGCGATCACCTCGTCGGGGGTCTTGAGGACCTTGTCGCCATCGGGTCCGTGCAGCACGGCATCCTCGTCGTTGTTATAGCTGTAGGAGAGATCCCCGAACGGCTCGCAGAATACGCGAAGCACATCCAGCGCATCCGCGGCGCTCATCGGCTCGATATAGCTCTTCATATGCCATCACATCCAAGATAACAGGGAAGGGCGCCCGCGGGACAGTGCGCGGGCGCCCTTCTGGTGCGGGTTGCGGAGGTCGCGGGCGCGCTGCTAAAGCTTGGCGGCCTGCGTGGCCTCGGTGCCCTGCTCGGCGGTACCGTGGGCCGCGGCGACTGCCGCGGCGGCTTGGGACTGCGGGTTGGGTGCCTCGGCGCTCATCTTGGCCTTGTAGGCCTCGCGCGCGGCCTTGACGGCCTTGGTCAGCTCGAACGGGTCGACGTCGAGGGTCTTGAGCTGGTCGTTCTCGTCATACTTGAACAGATGGACGGGCATGTCCTTCTTGACGGTGACGGTGGTGCCCTTGCCGTTGGCGATATCGGACTCGGTCCAGGGCTTGCGGAAGGTCTTGAACTTGTAGCCGGAGATGTCGATGCCGTTCATGTCCGTCCCCGTGGGGATGGTGCAGAGGACGGCAGGCCAGGTCTCGGTCTTCGTGCCGTTCGTGATCACGATTTCCTCGCCCTGCGCGTTGGTGACGCTGCACCACTTTGCGGGAAACTTGATGCTGACCTCGTTGTCGTACTTTTCCTGGTCCATGGCGGTACCTTTCTTCCTGCCCGTCGCGCGGTGGGCGGCGGGGCGTTGATTTGCTACGAATGTACCCTCGGGAACGGTGTGCGTATAGATAGTTTCCCGAACGGGAAGCGGCTCGAGGCCTCCGCGGCGGCGCAGCTCATCCGCTACCTCGCGCAGCCTGGAGATATCGCCGATGACGGGCGCGGCGAGCTGTTCTTTGGGAATGAACCCGTCGAGTGCGAGGATCGCCACCGCGCCGGGCAGGGCGAGCACCCCGGTGAGCTCCGCGCTCGCGTCCGAGTAGTAGAAGTGGATCGGGTATTTCAGCACGACGGCCGCCTCCGGCACGTTGATGCCGAGCTCGTCTACCGCGCGGCGGATGGCGGTCCTGACCTGATAGGAGAGCTCGGAGGGCAGGCCGTCGGTGGCGATGGAGGGCTTGCCCGCGTCGTACTTGGTCGCGAACAGGCTGAAATCGGTGAGCTCGCCGTTGCCGTCGGGGTAGGCCGAGCGAGCCATCGTGGAGGACTGGTTGATATCCCTGAACATCATGGCGGCCGCCCCCTACAGTTTCGCGGCGCGTGCGGTGCCGCCGGCACCGTCGTCGGCGCTGAGCGCCGCAAGGGCGCTGGCGGCATAGGCGATCTCGGACGGTGCTGCGGGCTTCTCCTGGGCGACACGCCCGCGCCACTCGGCCACGGTCTCGCCCCCGATCTCCTCGAACGAGTACTCGTCGAGCAGCGGCCAGTCGCCGCCCTTGTTGACATAGCAGGTCTCGCACAGGTCGACATAGCCGTTGTTCACGGCGATCTCGCCGTAGCGGTTGAAGTCGAAGCAGGAGAGGAGTTCGCCGTCTCCTCGGTTCATGAGGTTCCAGAACTCGGAATCGTCGTTGAGGACGGTGTACGCATAGTTCTCCTGCGGCGTCGAACGCTCGAGGCAGGTCTTATGCCACTGGTCCTCGACATACATATCGTCATAGAGGTAGTCGAATACGGGCAGCTCGTCTGCCTGCGCCACGAGGTTCATGAGCTCGTCGAGATGGTCCAGGGGCTCGCCGTAATCGATAGCGGCCTGGATATGGGCCAAGTCCCCTTCGGGAAGGAGCGTGAGCTGCATCGCGAGGACGTTCAGCTTGTCGAGCCGGCCGTACTCATCGAACACCTGGGGGCAGCGGAACGGCAGCCCATCGTAGTCGGAGATATAGGTCTCCTCGTGCTCCGCGTCGACGAGCCCGTGGCTACGCAGCCAGGGCTCGATCTTGTCGGGATCAATCGGCAGGTGCATCCAGGTATCGCGAAGCTCTCCCTCGCTGTAGTAGCCCCAGTTGCCCACGCAGACGTCGAAGCCGTCGCGGAAATCGTTATTTGCCATACAGATCAGCTCCACAGGACAGATGGCGGATAGGTGCTTGGCGTCGATGTTATCCGCGCCGCATGTGCGGCACCACGGTGTTTCCCGAACGGGAAGCCCCCTATGCCGCGTCGCATCGATGCATCGCTCATTGAAACCTCCGATAGTCAGGTTTCGCGTTTAAGGGATTGTCCGTCCTCGCGGCGACCGTAATCCCGTGAAGAAAAACGCTTTCCGAACGGGAAGTGCTGAAATCACCGGGCGCCCGATGGGTATGAGTCCAGAGATTCTGCTACATACGATGAGGGGGCTGCGATGGAAGACGCCGCGGTATATCGCCATTGGACGGACGCCGAGCTCGAATTGCTCGCCGACAGGTCGCTTGCCGCCGCGGACGTGGCCGCCGCGACGGGGCGGACCGAGATGGCCGTGAGGGCGGCGCGCTCCCGCCGAGGTATCTGCCGGACCAGGTGGACGGCAGACGAGCTCGGCCGGTTGCGGGACTACGCCGCGTCGCCCAAGCAGATCGCGGCCGAGACCGGCCACTCGCTTTCAGCCGTGTACGCGAAGCGTTCCGAGATGGGCCTGCCTTCCCCGGCGGCTATACGCATGGCAGCCCGCGAGGCGGCCGCGGCGACGGCCGGGCGGGCGGCATCGGTCCAAATCGGCCTGCGCCCCTGACACCGCCCCGAAAACCTGTCAATGCCTGACGCCGGTGTTTCGCGCCATACCCTTGACCTGTTCGGGCTGGTAGTCATAGAGGAAGTCGCTGAAGCCGTCCATGGCGTGGTCGCGGCACCACTCGCGTACCGCATCGGCGGCGGCCTTAGAGCGCTGTTCGGGATCGAGGTCGGCACAGCAGTTGCCGAGAAGTTCGGCATATTCGTCGATATCGGCATCGGTGAATATGAGCGCATCGACGTCTCGACCGTAGCGCATGGCATACTTCCCCTTGAGCGCCGCATCGAGGGCGAGGCCGGTATCCCGCGTCAGCTCCTCGGCGAAGATCTTCACGGCTTTGGAGGTGTCCATGTAGCGGACGTCTCCTAGGCCGCGCGAGACGGTATCGAAACACCGGTTCTGCATGTGGTGGAACCCGGTAATGAGGAGACTCTGCGCGAGCGCGCAGTCGCTGACGCCCGCGGCGGAGCCCTCGGTCGCGCGGATCAACCCGACGGCGCGGGACATCGCATCGAACAGGCCGCTGTTGGACCGCAAGCCCTTCGCCGCGGAGACGATGAGGGCCTGCTTCGCGACGCTCATCCCGTCCCGGTTGCACAGCAGGGCGTCGATAGCGCCGCCGCGATGGTAGTTCTCCACCGATTGGAGTGCGTCGGCGAGCATGTCGCGGGTGAGGGGGTCGTCGGGCATGGCGGGGTTGTCGAGCCTGTAGAAGGCCGGTATTGCCTCCGTCGTCTCCGGGACGGAGAGCGGCAGCGACAGGATCGCTCCGCGGATCGCCTCGGCCGCCGACTTCCTCGCGATGTCGCTCAGACTGTCCTTCTCGAAGGAATACGGCAGATTCGGTAGGTATTCATCCTCGACCTGCGAGAAGACGGCCCCGCCGGGGAGCACCATGTCCGCGACATAGTCGGCGCGGGAGACGTCCCCGATAACGCCACCCTCGCCCTCGACGAGTTTTCCGGTCCTGTCGCACGACAGGCTGCGCCAGGAGAAGGAATAGCCGCTAGGGTAGTCCGGGTCCTCGACAAGGGAGGCCTCGAGGAACTTGACGGGCTCGCCGTCCTCCTTGAAGGCCCAGAGGGCATAGGCGCTCTCGCACTCGTCGGGACCGAACTCGGGATCGTTCGGCGTGAGCTCGATATCGTAGTCGTCCATATCTATGCTTCCCTCTACTGTGCGCGGCGGGGACGGTAATGCGCGCCGCTAGGTCGCGCCGTGCGCGCGGCGGCGTCCTTGGCGCGGTCGATGGCCTGCGCGCGCTCGAGCGCGGCGGCCCGCTGTGCGGGCTCCCTCTTCTCGGCCTCGCAGGTGATCGTCCAGAACGGATGCGTGACGGATGCCGGGCCGTTCATGTCCATGACGGTCGCGACGTTGCATCCCGCGCACCAGGCCTCCTGCTTGCGGTCGTAGACCGCGGCGCCCTCATAGCCCTCGACGTCGACCAGCCTCTTGGCCGCCCTCATGGCCTCGCCCAGGGTCTCGAAGTCGCCCTTCTCGTCGTCGCCGCATGAGCAGTCGGTCGAGACGACCGAGAAGCGCAAGGCCTCGGCGCCGCCGACCTTCACGCGCTCGCCGAGGCCTTGCGTCTTGAGGTACATGCTGATGTAGTCGTTGCGGTAGAACTCGGGGCAGGCGTCGATGCCGGCCTCGTCGGCCTCGTCGGTGAGCATATCGACCGCCGCGAGCACGGTGTCGCGCGCGCGGTAGCGCTCGCCCTTGTCCTGGCTCCAGCTCGTCGGGATGTCATACGGGTTGAGCCCGTCGCATCGCACCGCGCAGCTGAACTTATTGGGGTAGGCCGCTATCAGCTCGTCGGCCGCGCCGTAGTCCCAGAGGATATCGCTGTAGAAGTCGTCGAGCGTGCCGTCCTCGTCGATGCGGAAGGCGTCGACGGCGAAACCGAGGCCCGACGGCGAGAGCGCATCGTCGAACAGCCGCGAGTAGAAGAAGCCGATGGGCTTGCCGGGCTCCTTGACGACCCAGGTGGCCGAATCGCAAAGGCAGTGGACCCAGTTGAAGTCCGGGTCGCTACAGGTCTTGAACATGGTGGCCTCCCGGGCCGTTGTCTCGTCTGAAATGTCTAGCCCATGTGCGCGCCGTGCGAGGCCTTGGGGAGATGGTGCGTGGGCACGTTCGCCGTGGCGTCGGCGCAGTGCTTGGCGGCCGCCGCCACCGAGCGCGGGTCCTTGGCGGCCGCCGCCTTGATCTCCTCATAGTCCTTGCCCATGAGCTCGGCGGCGTCGCGCACGGCGTCCGAGATGCCCTGCGCCGCGGCGGACAGCACGAACGGCACGCACTTCACCTTGTCGGCGAACGCCCGTCCGCGCGCCGAGATGTTCTGGGCCGCGCGGGTGCATGCGGCCTGGACGGCTTTGATGTCGCGGGACATGAACTCGAGGCAGGTCTGCACCTTCGCGGATCCGGCGGCGGCCAGCTCGCTGAACTTGTAGCGGATGCCGGTGCGGTCGAGCTCGCGGCTGAACTCGGCGACCTCCTCGCTGTTCTCCTCGATCGTGCCGTCCATGAGGGGCACGCACATGTCGAACTCCTCCTCGGCGGCGGGCACGGGGGCGTACGGGCCGTGTTCATCGGCCAGGCCCACGGCGGCGCGGTTGAGCTGCTTGTGGAACAGCTTGCTGTTCGTTCGCGCCTGGGCGAGCGCCTGGTGGTTGGCGAGGTCGACGACGTACTGCTTGACGTAGGCCTTGGCCGCGGCCGGGTCGCCGGTGATGATGTCGGTCTTGTCCGGGAAGTGCTCGACGAGCGACGCCGCCAGGCGGCTCGTCATCTCGTCGGCCGAGATCCCGTCCACGGCGAGTGTGCCCGCGGTCGAGCCCGCCTGCGCCTGGGTGACGGACGAGAAGTTGCCCGAGCCGTCCGGGTTGACCCCGAAGTATGCGGCGGCTTCGCGGCACGCCTCCGTCCAGACGCCCATAAGGGCGAGCTTGCAGTTAAGGGTCTCGTTCTGGTTCATGCGGAGGTCATCATTGTCCGGCATGGCTTCCCCTTTCGACGGAAAGTTGATATTCCAGGCAATCGTATCGGCGGGCGTCGTCTTTTGGGTATGCGAAAGCCCCCGTTTCCCGAACGGGAAGCGGTGGCTGACGGAAAGGAGACGCTACCTGAGGTTGAGCGAGTAGTTTCTGACGGGCGCCGCGGCGCTCGCGCATGCAGCGCCCGCCGCCGCGGCGACGCGCGCCGGGGGGACGGCCGGAATGCGCGAGTCGATCGCCGCGCTGCGCTCCCTCTCGCGCTCGGCGTCGCGCGGCTTGAACTCGACGATGTTGTCGGCCGTGGCCGGCTCGTCGATCTCGTCGAGGGCGACCTTGGCGTGGGCGGCGTGGCGCCCGCGCGTGCCTGCCGGGAGTCCGGACCTGAGCGAGGTGCCGATGCCGTTGATGAGGTCTCGCAGGCGCTCGTCGTCCGCCGCGGCCGCCGGCTTCGCCGCCGCATGCTTCGGTGCGGGCGCTGCCTCGGCCGGCTCGGCTGCGGACTTGAGCCCGGCCTCGCGCGGCACCGGAGCCGCCGCCGTTGCCGGGGCGGGCGCCGGGGACGCCTGGCGCGGTTCGGCCGTGGCCTTCGCGGGTTTGGGGACGGCGCGCAGGCGGCGCATCAGCTCGCCCAGGGCCTGGGCGATGCGCTTGCGCCCGGCGGCGAGAACTTCGGAGACCTTGAGGCCGTGGAGCGAGGAGATCGTCTTGGCGGCCTGCTCGCGTGAGAGCTCCCCGATGTAGTCCGAGATGCGCGATTGCGCATCGAAATCGGCGGGCACGGGGCTCCCGAGCTCGGCAAGGGCGCGCTTCGCGAGCAGGTCGACGCACTCGCGCCGGAAGTCGGCGCTGCTCTTGTAGATGGAGGCGTTGGCGGCCGCGAAGGCGTCGAACGCGGAGTTGAAGGTGTTCTTCTGGTCGGGCGATGCCGTCATGCCCATCGATGCCGTCAGGGCGTCGATGGTGCCCTCGAACTCGGCGTCCAGCGCGCGGCGGTATTCCTCGAGCCCGCCGCGGGCGGACTTGGCGGCGAGGTTGCCTCTCACCGTCTCGACCGCGCGCTCGCGGGCGGCGCCGACCGCCGCCATGAGCTCCGCGTCGTTTTCCATAGCAGCTGCCACGAGTCGATACGCCTCCTCGATATCGATGCCGTCACCGAGCCCGGATCCGATTGCTCCGATATCGAGCGTGACCGAGCGTTGTCCCGACGCTGCGGGGGGTGCGTCCGCCATGAGTCGACCCTGCCTTTCCAGAGGTTCAGATGGGCCTAGTAGCCCTGCTTGTAGGTGCTGCCGTAGGCGTCCTGGCCATAGGGGCCGTACTGCCCGCGGATGTCGCCATGGGTCTCGGGTCGGGCATATCCCGCTCCCTCTCCCTGGCAGGCGTCCTGGTAATCGTCCTGTCGGTACGTCTCGGGCTGGACCGGGGCCGACGTCGCCTCGTCCGGGCGGGCGGGGTGATCGGTATCAGGGCGCGCGATGATGCCGGTTGCATCCGCGTCGAGGCCCTGCGCCGCATCGACCGCGTCCTCGAACTCGGCATCGGTCTCGTCGGTGTATACCGGGCGGAGCGCGTCGTCGAAGTGGTCGACGGTTTTGTGCTCGAAGGCCGCCTGGGTCACGGCGAACTTGACGGCTGTCTCGGGGACGCTGGGCGTCGAGGTCGCGGCCTTGACGTTCTCGATCGCGATGCAGGCGTCGTTCAGGTGGATGAAGCTGTCGGGGGTCGTGACGTTGTCGTTGATGAACTTGTCGGCGAACTCGACGGACGCGTCCGTGTCGAGCTTGAACCCGCGGACGCTGTTCATGGCCTGCTGGTAGGCCATCTTCGAGATTCCCTCGGCCACGTAGAGCTGGCAGGGGACGGGCATGTCGGCGGCGTAGCCGTCGAACTCGAGGCAGGCGTTTCGCGCCAGGAACTCGCAGAAGCCGTCGACGATCTGGGGTGCGGCGCCGTAGAGGTCGCAGATGTTGGCCGCGAAGGCGTCGACCGCGGACTTGAAGGTGTTGTTGCCGTCCTTGGAGAAGCCGAAGCGGCACGCGGCGTCCTTGCAGGCATCGCCGAACACCGGGATGAAGGAGTCCTTGAAGCTCTTGATGCGCTCGGCCCAGACGGTGAGCACGGCTTCGCCGAACGCCGCCTCCTGCGCCTCGGCGAATGCCGCGGCGAGCTCTTCGTTGCCCTCGAGCTCGGCATCCATGACGGCGTAGAGCCTGGGGAGGTCGGAGGGGTTGATCTTGCAGTTGACCTTCTTGGAGCGGACGCGCTCGACCAGGGCGTCGTAGCCGTCGAGCTCGAAGGTGACGTCCGCGCCGTCGAATTTCATATTTCCCATTGAGAGGCCCTTTCGGTGAGAAGCGGTGAGGGGTATTCGACCACGGTATGGCCGCGGGCCGAAGTTTGTAACCCTTTTTCCCAATCGGGAAGCGTTTCATACCGATATGCGGGCACGATGCTCGATTTTTGGGAATTACCGGTGGTGCTTCTTCCGTGCGGAGGCCTGGGCCATGGAATCGGTATGCGGGACGGGGACGGTGAAACCCCGCTCGCGCCTGACCTCGCGGGCGTGCCGGGTAAGCATCATGGCGCGAAGGTCGATGGCTTCCTTGATTTTGTCGATCCTGCCCGGCTCGTTGGCGACGAAGGGGTTGCCGAGGAGGATATCGCAGGCCTGGTCGGAAAAGCCCTTGAGAGCAAACGGATCGAACCACGAGAGGTCGCGGCAATACCTGTCGAGCTGGTCGTCAATCCTACGGGCGAACGGACGCATCATCCCGGCACGCGGCGTCGTGTAGCCTACGAACCTCTGCGACATATCGAGATCGCACCAAAGCGCCTCGCCGGTATCGAATACGGGTGCGGCACGGAGCCATTCCCTGCTCTCCGTGTCTATCAGGATGCCGAAGTTGTTCCAATGTCTGTCGAAGTTTGCCATGAGGTAGTCGATGGTCAGCATCTTCTCGATATCCTCGCGAACTTCGAGTCCGTGGGCGGCGCAGGTCCCGATATAGAAACCATGCAGGCCGAGATCGGAAGGCCGCTTCGATGAGCACAGGAGCGCGTAGGCTGGGACGAACTCGGTGAACTGGTCGGTCATGGTCTCGCAGCGAGACGCCCACTTCATAAATCCGCCGTCTTCGAGGCTGTAGGCTACGAAGTCTCTGTCATCGAGCAGACGCGAGCACAGCACGCTGGCGATCTTCTCGTTGAACGGTTCCTGGAACCTATTGGATGGCCGACCGGCTTTGACGAGCACCCGGCGGCCGTCCTCGACCGTCCAGCGCTTCGGGAGGTTGCCGTTCAGTGCCGCATCGGGCGAGGACGCGAGGATGTCCGCATTGCCCTTGATCTTCTCGATGAGCGAGGGTACCGATGAGGCGTCGTGCGGCAGCAGCAGCTCGCCGAGCTCTTCGTTGAAATCGTTCTCGAAGCAGTTGACGTCGCGCCATGTCGAAGTCGACCCGGCGGGGCGGATCCAGTATTGATCGGAGAGAGAGGTCCCGAAGCCGGAGGCCATGAGGGATGCGGCCGACGGGAAGCCGACTGCGCGCAGGCGCTCGACGGCATCGGGCCGGAAATCCGGTATGCCCCTGTTCTTGAACCAGCTCGAGAGCCTGTCCCTGGTGATGTTTCCCGATGGGTCGGTCGACATCAGGGGGGCATGGGCCGCATCGATGATATGGGTCTTGCCGGTCACGGTCTGGCGGTCATGGTTCCAGGTGAACTCGGCGACCTCGTGGTCGCGGCACATGAGGGTGAGCCGCGAGAGCTCGGGCGTTCTACTGTTCATCTTCTGGCTCCAATCCTCGCATTGCCGGTTGTATCGGTGTCGTCATTTTACAGCACGGGAGCCCCATGCGTGCGATACCGCCCGAAGGCAATCCCTACTCCCAGGTGCCGGCCACGTCGACGACCCAGTGCTTGCCGGTCGCCTGCTGCTCGTAATGCCCCTGGTCCTCGCTGGTGGTGTAGGAGTCATCGAGCAGGGAACCACCCTTGCCACCACTAACCATGTCGTTATAAACCCAGGTATTTGCAGCAGACTTTGAATCAAACGGCCCGACGTTACCGTTGGGGGTAACAACCCAGTAGCGCTCATGGCGCACGTAAACGACATTCGGTACCCAGACCTGACCGTAGTCGGTCTCCCAATGCCCCTGCTCGGGGACCCACTTCTTCTGGGGTTGCGCAGGGGAGGACCCGGACGCGGAGGATCCAGATGTGCCGCCTGACGCCTGCGATGCCGCGCCGCCCTTCGAGTCGTTCTTCTTGGAATCGGCCTTGCCGCCGGAGTCGTCGGCCTTGGCCTCATCGGTCTTGCCCGGGTCCTTCTTGTCGCCCTCGTCGGCCTCGGTCTTGCTGCCAGCCTCGATCTTGCCGCCGGCCGAATCGGTCACGGTTCCCGCGTTCTGCTCGTAGCCAGAGTCGTGCACGCCGTCGGAGTTCCAGACGTCATCGGATATCACATGGCCGCCCGAGCCGTTGACGACGTCCGCGGTGGTGCCGCCGGACGGTGCCGTGGAGGGGAAGTTCGTGACGGCGACCTCGACGTTGCCTCCCTCGTCGATCGCGGCCCATGTGACGGTCTCGACCGTCTTGCCGCCGGTCTCGCATCCGTCGAGCGAACGGGCGAGCGCGGCGCTGCGGCGGGCGGTGGAGTCCACGGTGGCCGCGGCATCGTCGCCGGTCCGCTGCGTCACGAGGACGCGGCCCTGGCCAGTCGTGACGGTGAGCTCGTCGGCGGGCGCGCCGACGTCCTGCCCGTCAAGCGTGAGCGTCGGGCATATCTTGGCGATGTCGGCGGGCGCGACGGATTCGGCGCCGGACGCCTTATCGCCGTCGGTCTCGGTCTTCTCGACGGCGGACGGCGAGCTGTCGATCGGCTCGGGTCGGTTGGATGCGATGGCGATTCCAGCCCCGCCGATGGCGAGGACGGCAACGACACCGGCGCAGATTACCGCCTTGCGGCGCGCGGCGGGCTCCGCCAAGAGGTCGCGGATCTTGTCGATCGGGTTGTTCTTCATGGCATGGTCCTTTCGAGATATATGCCTGATGGTCTCTTCGTTTGTTCGGTCCCCTCTGGTGTGCCCCTAGCGCACCGAGGAGTATTCGGGGAGCGCGGGAATGCGCTCGCGAGCCGCGGACGGATGCTCCACGGGCTTCTCCTTCTTCGCTCCCGCCTGTCGGCGGCAGGCGGAGATGAGGGCCCAGGCCCCGCGTCCGACAAGGGCGACCGCCCCGATCGCGCATGAGGCGACGAGCAGGGCGAGCGACCCCGCGAGCTTGATGAGTTCATAGCCCAGCTTGATGAAGGGCCAGAGGATTGCGAGCACGAACGCTCCGATGATGATGGTGGGCAGCATGAGTCGGTCCTTTCCCTCGGGCTTTACTGCGTGCTCAGTCCTCGGTATCGGGAGGATCGAGCGGCGCGATGGCGACGTAGTCCTCGTTGCGCCGGCGGAGCACGAACGTGACCCGGTGGTCGTGGGCGTTCCGGCAGAACGCGAACAGGCGGCGCAGCACCCTCGTGTACTGGTTGCAGGCGTAGTTCCCCATTGTCCTGTATCCCGGGTCCACGGGGACGATGGCGACGTATGCCCGACCCTGCTTGAGCACGGTGCAGGGCACCGACGTGTCGTGCACCCGCTTCGCGATCGAAGCGAAGTTGTTCTTGAGCTCGGTTATCCCCACCGACGCGGGCGGCGGCAGTTTGGCGCTTCCATCCATTTCGGCACCTCCTTCCGATAGTGCGTTTATCGAGATGGGAAGCGGTTTTATCGCTTTCTTACCTTTTTTATACCCGTTTTTATCCCCTCTTTTGCGCCTCTTTTCCATGGTGTGACATGTTTGCCGGAAAAATTCAGCCGACGAATACCGTGAGGGTCCTCGCCCTGCCGCCTGCGAAGTTTCCGGTGCACGTCACGAGCGTGACGGCGCGCGTGGCGTGCTCGCACAGGTCGTCGCACCCCTCCGCCCTCGCGCCCGCCTGCGCCGAGAGGTCCGCGAGCCATGCCCGCGTCTCGGCGGCATCGGTGAGGTCGAACCTCTGGATGCCTGCAAAGCTCTTGTCGACCGACAGCGAGAATGCCGGGTGGAGGCGCACGGTGCCCCCGGCCGGCGTCGACCAGTACATGTCGCCGAGCGTATCGAACTTCTCCTGCCGCCATGCGTCCCTCAGGTAGGTGAACATCTCGCTGTCGAAGTTGAGGTGGTGTCCGTAGACGAGCGCATGCCGCCCGTCGGCCGTACCACGCGGGTCGAGGTAGGGGCATCCGGCGAACGACCAGTTCCGGTCGAAGTCATGGTTGAGGTAGAAGCCCTGCGGGTCGCCTTCCCTGGGCGAGACCACCGGGTAGTCGATCGGGGTGCCCTCGACGCTCACCCATGCGGAGATGTCGGGGTTTCGCGCGCGCAGGGCCTCCCAGTCGATGCCGCCGCCTTCGGCGGATCCCGCCTCGGCCGAGATCTCGCTGTAGACGGCGCCCTCGTGCAGGATCGTCCACCCGATGAGGGCGGCCGCGGCGAGCGATGAGGCGCATATGACAGCGAGGATGATATCGAGGGCCTTGCGTTTGCGTCGCGGTCGTCTCTTCATGGGAATCTCCTCTGTAATCGAAAAGGGGCCCGGCGCACGGTTGCGTCGGGCCCCGATGCGGGCTAGTCGGCCCTATCGTCAGTAGCGGTCGCGGATCTCGTCGCGGTATCGGTCATCGTACCCATAGTCGGCGCGGTCATAACCGTCACCGTGACGGTCTTCATGGCCGTAGTCTTCGCGGTCATAACCATCGTCGTCCGGCTCTTCGTCGTCCGCGGCGGGCGCACGGGTGCGGCGGCGGTAGATGAGGGCTGCGGCCGCGGCGGCGGCGACGGCAAGCGCGGCCGCGAGGCCGATGATGACGTTGCGGCCGGTCTGATCGAGGTTGACCGTGACGGCCTTCGCCGTCTGGGTCACCTGGTCCTCGTCATGGCCTTCGAGTCCGTCGCCCCCGCCGTTGCGGAAGAGGTCCACGCGGGCGTAGTTATCGAGCGCACGCCCGGCGGTGTAGCCGTCGGTGGCCTTCATGTGGACGATGGCGGGCGCATACGCGGTCTCGGGCCCATCGCCCGAACTGTCGGGATGGAAGCCGTTTTCCTTGGCCGTGTCCTCGGCGCTGGCGATATCGTCATGTGCGTCCTTGATGCCGTCGCGGTCCCAGCCTCCGTCGCGGGTGGTGAAGCCGGCCTCGACGCGGCCGTACTCGAAGCGGACGGCGGTCACGTGCTCATCGTCCTCGAGTCCGAGGTCGGCCACGGAAAGCTCGGTTGCCTCGGTCGTGGGCACGTCGGCGCGCCAGAGCTTCCAGCCGGTGAAGTCGACGGCGCGGCCGTCCTCGCCGAGGGTGGGGGCGGTCGCCTCGTCGGACAGCCAGGGGTTCTCATGGCCGTCGGACAGCGTCGCGTTGGCCCCGGACTCGTCGACATAATCCTCGGGCGTCTTGTCGGTCTTATACCAAACGTTCATCTTCCCGTCGTGGTCCTCGAGGGCCTGCGGCGTGGTGATCGAGGTGAGCTGCGCGCGGCCGTCGACGGCGGCGGTCAGGTCGTCCTCGACCGTGAACTCGTCGGTCCAGGTGCTCGAGGTCGAGCGGAAATCGATGGTGTAGGCATAGGAGCCGTCATTCGACGCCTTGGTCTCGGCCGTGTTCAGGCCGTCGCCGTTTGCCTCGGTGTCCTTGACGACGGGGTCGGCGATTTCCTGCCGCTTGTCGATCTCGCCGCTGACGGAGATGGGCGAGTCGTACATCGTGACGGTCTGGACCTCCCCGGTCTTCTTCACCTCGAACTCGATGCTCTCGGCCTGGTCGTAGGTGGTCGGGGTGCGCTCCTCGGTGAGCGTGTACTTGCCGGGGGCGAGCGCATCGATCTCGTGGTCCTCGGCGGTCGAGGTCCACGAGTCGACGGTCTTGCCCTCCGAATCGGTGACGGTGAGCTTGGCGCCCTCGACCTCGGACTCGTCGGTGATGTCGCGCTTGGAGATGCGGACCTTGGTGAAGTCGTCCTCGAAGTTCGCCTGCCCGGCTTCCCGGCCCTCGATTCGGCCGTCGGCGCCGACGGTGAAGGTCTTGATCTCCGGTGCCTCGACGTATCCGGCGGGCGCCTCGCTCTCGGCGACGCGGTACGTGCCGGGCGCGAGGTGCCAGAAGTCGATCGAGCCGTCGGCGCCGGTCACGCCCTCCTCGGCGCTCTTGCCCTTCTTGAGCAGGATGGGCACGCGGCGGGCCTTGCCGCCGGCAACCGAGACGTAGGTCGCCCCGTCCTTATCGACCGCGATGCTGCCGGCGGGTTTGCCCGAGACGGTCAGGTCGTAAGTGCCGGCGCCGAGCCCGCGGCCCTCGTATGCCGAATCGGCATCGGACCAGGCGAGACGGATGGCAGGCATGGTGTATCCGTCGTCGGTGAGGGCGGGCTTGGCGCCGAGCAGGCCGGTCGCGACCTTGGCGGTGTAGGACTTGCCGGCCTCGATCTCGACCTCCTTGCCTTCGAGGGCATTGCCGTCCTGGGTGGCGATCAGGGTGTACGTGCCGGGTTCCATATCGACGGCATCGGGCCCGAGAGTGGTTTCCAGGCCGTCGGGGGATTTGAGGACGAGGGAGGTGCCGTCATCGGCCTCGGCGTGGACGCTTGCGCTCGCGATGGCCTTCCTGATGGAGACCTCGCTTCCGGCCTCGGCGCGCACGGCGAGGTTGCCGGCGGCGCTGCCGATCGAGATCTCGTCGTCGGCGTTCCAGACCTGGAACTTCGCGCCGGGAAGCGGGGTGTCGCCGCCCTTGACGGTCTTGGTCACATCGATCCTGGTCGCGGGGTCGGACTGGTCGGATATGGCCTTCACCTCGGCGGTTGCGCCGTCCTTGTAGGAGATGGTGAACGGGGTGGGCGTCTCGTCGAGGACGTGGCCCGACGGGGCCTTGGTCTCGACGAAGGCGTAGGTCGCCGAGCCGGCGCCGAGGTAGAGTTCCTTGGTGGTCGCCTTGCCGTCGCTGCCGGTCTTCACGTGGTCGACGACGTCTCCGGCCGCGGCGCGCGCGGTGCCGTCGGGGGACACGATGTCCTGCTGCGCCACGACGTCGTACTCGGCGCCGGCGAGCGTCAGGCCGTCATGCGAGCACGTCTTCGTGATGGTCGCCTTGCCCTTCGCCTGCTCGTCTGCGACCTTGATGACGGTCACGGGGGAGGCCTTCTTGTAGTCCTTGGGGACCTCGAAGCCGACGGCCTCGCCGTTGACGGTATAGGGCGCCGCGGCGGAGATTTCCTTGATGGAGTACTTGCCGGACTTGAGGCGCTGCGGGATCGTGACCTGCCCGGCGCCGTCGGTCGTGAAGGTGTCGACGGTGCCGTTGGCGTCGTAGGGGTCGGCGAAGCTCATGGTGCTGCCGTCCGAGTCGAGCAACTGGAACTTGAAGCCGGAAAGGGGCACGGTGTTGCCGGTCTCGGCGTCGGTCTTGACGATCTGGATGCGGCTGTTGAGCGTCTTGTCGATGACGGAGTAGTACTTCGTGGTGCCGTCCACGAGGTCGTCGGCCGAGATGGTCCAGTCGTCCACATGGTCGAAGCCCTCGGGTACCGTGGAATCGACCTCGCGGATCGTGTAGCCCGCGGCATCGTAGGGCACGGCGCCGGTGATGCCGGCGTTGCGCTTGCCGGAGCCGAACCACGGGCGCGCCGGGTCGTCGGTCTTGGCATCGGAGGTGGAGGTCTCGTCGCAGGTTGCCGCGTCCTTGGTGGAGGCGAAGCCGGCATCGTTGGTCGTCAGGGTTCCGACGACCTCCTCGGTGGTGTTCGAGACGATCTGGAACTGGACGCCCGCGGCGGCGTTTCCCTTGCCGTCGTCGGACTCCCAGCTGTCGTCCTCGCCGCCCTTGGTCTTGGCGACCTCGATATCGAACGAGACGGGATTCTCCTTGAAGTCGTCCTCTGGCTCAAGGTCGACAGTGCCAGTATTGGTACCTTCTCCCGGATGAACTTCATAGGTATGAATCTCGGTATCGAGCTTATATCCCTTTGGTGCCTTAATTTCCTGAACCGTTATCTTGCCAAAGGGAACATCGGTCACGAGAACATATCCGTCTTTATTGGTGGAAACGGTTTGCTCCCAGCCCGGGGTGGACAGAGAAGTCACCTTGTACTCGGCGCCCTCAAGGGTGGCGCCGTCTTGGGCGTCGCCGAGCGTTGCGGAGTCCTTCTTATCGATATGGAGCAGGACATAGCCCGGGTCGTCCTTCAGCTGCTCGGTCCCGGCGGAGTTACCGGTCCTGAAGCCGATATGCCCCTCGTGGAGCGTGTAGCCGGCGGGCGCCTTGGTCTCGACGGCGTAATAGGCCTGGTTGGGCTCGAGGTCGAGGGCGGCGTTGCCCGATGCGTCGGTGACGATATGCGACACGAGCGCGTTGTCGGAGGAGCGGTAGATATCGTACTCGGCGCCCTCGACGGAGTACTCGGAGTTGCCGTCGGTGATGGAGACGTTGGCCGAGCACTTGGAGAAGCTGTAGCGGACCTTGTTCAGCTTCCACTTGATCTTGAAGAAGCCGGCTCCGGCCTGCGTGAAGGTGGTCGGGACGGTCACGCCGATGATCGCCTCGTCGCCGTTGACGGCGGCGATACGCACGGTCTGGCCGTAGTCGTCGTCGGTGTGGACGGCCTGGTTGTAGGAGGGGTCGATCTGGCCGGAGGGGTTCACGCCGACATGCCCGCAGGTGAGGTCCACTTTCGTCGCGCTGGGGATGGTGACGCCGGAGACCGTCTGCGCGGCGATCGTGCAGGTGCGCTCGATCGACCAGGCTCCGGACTGGAGGGCCGAGACGTCGACGTTCTGCGTGCCGAGCGCCTGGTAGATCGTCTTGGCCTCGTAGCGGCCGCCGGACGGGTTCTCGACCGCCGGCAGGGTGGCGCCGGTGGTGGTGCCGGTGTACCTGTTGTGGCCGGCGGTGTGGAAGGACATGCCGGCCCAGGGCGCGGACTGGAACTCCCAGGTTCCGATGTTCCACACGTTGCCGGCGAAGGCCTCGGTGGCGAGCGACGCGAGCCAGGAGCCGACGTTCTTCTCGGCGTCGTTGGCGAGCCTGATGTCGACGCTGCGCACGCCGGCGGCGGCGATGAGGATATCGAGCGTGCCGGTGTCCTTGTCATAGGTCCACATGTCGAGGTCGCGCGTGTACTCGATGCCGTTGACGGTGACGGACTCGATCGTGGCGTCGGAGATCGACTTGCGGGCGGCCTTGTCGCGGGCGAGCTCGATCTGGGTGTCGGGGGACGAGACGTCGACCGAGGCGGTTCCGGACTTGGCCGCGCGGCCGTCGACGTTCTCCGCCTCGACTTTCACAGGGAAGGTGTTCGCCGCGCCCTTGTCGGGCGTGGCGTAGAGGAGCTGGATGCGGGAGGACGCGACCTTGTACTCGCCGGCCTTGTTCTTGACCGTGTACTTCTTCGGCACGTAGACGAGCCCGGTGGCCGCGTCGAACTTGAGGCCGCGGCGCATGGCGGCGTCGGCGTTGTTCTCCGATGCGCCCCAGTCGGCCAGCGTCGCGCCCGAGATGTCGGATCCGGCGCGGCCCACGAGGTAGTCGGACGAGTCGTCGAGGTCGTAGAGCACGGCATGGCTCACGGCGTTGGATTTCAACGCGTCGCTGTAGTCGCCCATGCCGTCGCCGTCCGCGTCGGCCCACAGGCCGTCGAGCGTGGGCGAGGCGACCTTTCCGGAGTCGACCGTGGTGGTGGTGACGGTCAGCACGTCGCGGCGCTCGAACTTGTCGAGGCCCGAGAGCGATTCGTCGAGGTTGGCCTTGATGTAGGCCTTGTCCGAGGCCTGCTTGGCCTGCTTGGCCGAGGCATCGGTGGCGACGGCCTCGAGGGCGGCCGATCCGTTGGAGCCGTTTTCGTAGAAGGCGCACGTCACGGTGGTGTCCGTCTCCGCCTTGAAGGTGGCGCGGCCGTCCTCGACTTCGAGCTTTGCGGCCTCGGACCCGTCGCCGGCGAAGGCCGTGAGCGAGTCGGCGAACCAGCCGTCGTCGGGCGTGACCTCGACGGTCACGTTCGAGCCCTTGTCGACCGTGACCGTGTCGCTCTCGGCGTCCTCGCCTGCGATGGCGAGGCTGCCGTGCTCGCCGGCGGCGAGCGTCACGGTCACGGTCTCGGGCTCCGCCGCCGCCTCCGCCCAAGCGGACGGCACGGCGGTACCGAGCAGTCCGAGCACCTGGCTCAGGGCGAAGACGATGGACAGGGCGCCCACGCCGAGGCGCCCGAGCTTCGCGCGGGCGGTATGGCTGCCGCTTCCTGTATGCTTCATCTCGGCATCATCCTTTCCATGTCCTTGGCGCCGGCCGGGAGACCCCGGCACGGCGCCCGTAATCTGAGATATGTTACCCAGCCGATTGCCGGTCTACACCGGTGACCGCCGGGACTTTCCGAACGGGAAGCGGACTCCGCTCGCCCTACGCCCCGCCGTCTCCCTGGGGGCCGTTCCGGTAATCGCCCTGGGGGGACGCCTTGAGACCGAGAAGGTAGTCGGCCGATACGTTGAGCGTGAGCGAGAGGCGCACGATCGCGTCGAGCGTGGGCGTGCGCTGTCCGTGCAGCGTCCTCGAGATGACCGCCTCGGACACGCCGGAGAACTCCGCGAGCTTCCTGGCGGTCATGGCGCGCCCCTCGAGCGCCGCGGCGAGCCGGCGCTGGCAGGTCGCGCGCAGCGCCGGGTTGATGTCGAGCTCGGCGAGGGGTACGCAGCCGTCCCCGTCGCGCGTGACGGCGGCCATGGCCTACCGTTTCCCGCGAGCGCGGCGCGTGCCCGTGCGGCCCGCGCCGCCGGTGCCGCCGTCCGGCCTCTCGCCCCGGCAGAACTCGACGAACCCGGTGTAGGGCGCCTCGCCGAGCTTCGCGTCGGTGTCGAACGTGCCGCTGCCGTCCTTCTTCGCCAGGCCGGTCAGGTGGACCGTCTTTCCCGACAGGATCGCCTTGGCCTGGGACTTGGTGAGCTTCTTGCCGTTCTGGCCGATGTTGAGCTTCACGCCGCAGCCCTGGAGCAGCCGCCAGCCCTCCTCCTTGCCGGCCCACTTCGAAGACGAGCACTGCCACTGCTTTCCGCTGCGCGACAGCACGATCGGCGCTCCGCAGGCCGGGCACCGGCACAGCTCCTCGCGGCCGGACACGGCCGCGGCCTGCGCGGGGTCGAAGCCGCCCTCGAGGTCGGACACGACCGCGGCGGTGTAGCCCTCGATGCCGGAGAGGAAGTCGGACAGCGACCCCTCTCCCCGCTCGACGTGCGACAGGGAGAGCTCCCACTTCGCGGTGAGCTCGGGGGTCTTGAGCGAGTCGCACACGATGTCGATCAGCGTCTCGCCGCGCTCGGTGGCCGAGAGCGTCTTGCCTCGGCGGCGGATGTACTTAGCCTTGATCAGCTTCTCGATCATGCTGGCGCGGGTGGCCGGCGTCCCCAGGCCGCCGGAGTGCATCGAGTCGTTCTCGATGGCCGCCTTCAGCTCGCGGTCCTCGATGGATCGCCCGGCGTGCTCCATGGCCGACAGAAGCGTAGCGTCGGTGTAGGGCTTCGGCGGGGTCGTCTTGCCGTCCTTCACGCGCACGTCGCCCTCGCCCACGGTGAACGAGTCGCCCTGCTCGATGTCGGCGGGGATGGCCTGCGCCTCGTCCTCGTCGTCGGGGGCCTTGCCGCCGTCGGCCAGCGCGGTACGGCACGCCTCGTCCACGGCGATCCAGGACGCGTCCGTGACGGTGCTGCCCGAGGCCGTGTAGGCGTCGCCGCAGATCTCGGCCTCGACCTTGGCCTTGAGCTTCGTCGCGGGGTCCATGGTGGCGGCCATGAGGCGGCAGCAGATGAGGATGGCCACGGCGCGCTCGGCGCCCGCGAGCGCCGCCATCTCCTTGGCGCCGAGCAGCGCCGTGGGCAGGATCGCGCCATGGCCGTGGACCTTCGAGTCGTCGGCCACGCGGGCGACGTCGGAGCGCGACGCGTCGAACCCGGCCGCGGCGGCCTCGCCGACGATTCCCGGCACCGCGATGGCCGAGAGCACGCGGGCCGTCTCGGGGATGTCGGACTCGCCGATGTAGCGGCTCTCGGTCCTGGGATATGTCGCCAGCTTCTTCTCGTACAGCGTTTGCAGCGCGTTCAGCGTTTCCTCCGCGGTGAGGCCCGCGCGCGTCGATGCGTCGCGTTGCAGCCCGGTGAGGTCGTAGAGCTTGGGCGCGCGGCACTTCTCCTGCCTGCGCTCGACCTTCAGGATCGCGCACTGCGACCCGACGGCCGCATGGGCGCGGCGCTCGGCCTCCTGACGGGTCTTCAGCTTCTCGCCGGCGAGGCGCACGTGTGCCGTCCTGCCGACCGAGCACTCCACCTGGAAGAAGGGGACCGATTTGAAGTCGCGGATCACGCGGGTCCGCTCGACGACCAGCGCCAGCGTCGGGGTCTGGACGCGGCCGGCGGACAGGCGCGAGCCTTCGTAGAGGCACGACAGGGCGCGCGAGGCGTTGAGGCCCACGAGCCAGTCCGCCTTGGCCCTGCCCTCGGCGGCGTCGGCGAGGCCGTCGTAGTCGGAGAGGGGCTTGGCGTGGGCGAGGTCGGTCCGCACCTGCTCTGGCACGAGCGAGGTGGACCAGAAGCGGCGGACGGGCTTCTTGCAGCCGGAATGGGTCCAGACGCGTCGGAAGATGCCCTCGCCCTCGCGGTCGGCGTCGCAGGCGTTCACGACGAGCTCCACGTCGGCGCGGTCGAGCAGCCCTTTCAGGACCTTGTACTGCTCGGGCGCGGTGACGCTCCACCTCCACCGCTCCGGGATCATGGGCAGCTGCGACATCGACCAGTGGCCGGACCACTGCGGGTAGTTCTGGGGGAAGTCGAGGTCGATGATGTGGCCGCGGCACCAGCTGATGAGGTAGCCGCCGCCCTCGATATAGCCGTCGCGGCGCTCGTGGGCGCCGACGGCGTCGGCGATGCCGCGCGCGACGGACGGCTTCTCGGCGATGATGAGTGTGGGCATGCCGCTCCCCCCCTACTCGGAGAAGGAGACCGAGCCGGCGGCCATGTCGGCCACGCCTCGGTAGGTCTTCTGGCTCGAGGGCATCCAGACGGTGAACGTGACCGTGCCGTCGTCGTTGTGCGTCACATGGTCGCGGGAGAACAGCGCGGAATCGGCATCGGCGCCGCCCTCCTTTTCCGCGGCGAACTCGCGCCATGCGTCCAAAAGGGCGCCGGCGCAGGAGTCGCCGATGTACTTGGCGGCCTGCTCGGTGTCGGTGATGGCGAAGGTCTTTTTGGGCGCCGCGGCGCTCTGCTCGGTGGCGTCGGCGTCGGCCGCCGTGTCGGCGCGCGAGTCGATCTGGTCCTGCGCGAGGTCGTCGTTCACGCCGTCCACGCGCTCGAGCAGGGGGAAGACGGTCCAGGTGCCGTCGGCGTAATGCGCCGAGTAGCAGTCGCCGGTGCCCTTCACGCGCATGAACACGACGGTGCCGTTATCGGTGGCCTGGGGCTTCTTCTTGATCGAGACCGTGATCTCATCGAGCCCGTAGCCGTTGGCACGCATGGTCGAGGCCACGGCGTCGCAGAAGCTCTCGCGCTTGGTCGCGGTCATGCCCGAGAGCTTGTCGAAGCCCTCGAACCGAACGCCGGAGGTCTCGGACGGGTCCGGCGACGCCGGGACCTCCTTGCCGTCGCCCGCCTCCTCGGCCTCCTCGGCCTTCTCGTCGTCTCCGGCGGCGCTGCCGCCATCGACCGCCTCGGTGGCGTCCTGCTCGCGGCCCTCGTCGCCCGCGGTGCCCGTGCGGGAGCACGAGGCGGCGTCGAGGCCGAAGCCCAGCGCGATCACGCACGCCAGCGCGATCAGGCCGTAGGCCAGCTTCCTCTTGGGGTCGTTCTCGTTGGCCGGGTTGAACCTGTCGGTCATGTTCATGTTCGTTTTCCCTTTCATTCATTCGATGGGCTAGAGGATGCTGCCGCTGTTGACGGACGAGCAGACGCGCTTGCCGCCCCATTCGGCCTTCCAGCTCGAGCTGCCGGGGTTGCCGCTCCTGTAGAAGCGCGACCTGTCCACCTCGAACTCGATGACGTTCTGGCCGTTCGAGTGCCCCCACTTGTTGCATCCCTGGTCGTTGGGGTTCTTCGCGTCGGCGATGACGCACTTGATCACGGTGCCGTCCGACAGCGTGAAGTCGACCTTGTCGCCGACGCGCCCGTACGTCGTCGTGCAGGCGATCAGGTAGCGGCCGTTGTAGGTCGCGATATCGTCGTCGTACTTCGCCCCGGCGAGCGACCACTTGGAGTGGACCGCCGCCTGCGACGTCCCTGCCGCCCACGCGGTGTCACGGCCGTTGACGTAGCAGCCGCGCGGGGTGTAGAAGGTGACGGAGTACCCGCCGTTGCCGTACTGTTCGGGGATGGTGACGCCCGCCCCTCCGGTCGGACGCAGGATCGTGTCCCAGGCGTCGTTCCAGTAAGACCCCAGCGATACCTCGTCTCCCGACGAGTCGCCGTCGGCGCCGTCGAGGTCTTCGTGCGCGCCGTAGTCCTTGCCGTCGCCGGCATAGATCTCCGTGTGCTGCTCGGTGTTGATGAGGATGTCGCCGCGTTGCAGGGAGTCCATCTTCCCGTCCCACTCGACCTTCTCGAAGCCCGCCTTGAGCAGAGGTTCTGCCATGGTGGAGGTGGTGAACGGGTACGTACCCAGCTGCTCGGTCGTGCAGTAGCCCGAATCGACGAGGCAGTAGTAGACGAACGACGAGCAGTCCATGTTGGGGTTGTGGCATCGCGTGGACTGCGAGTACCCGATGGAGTCGTCGTCGACGTATCGCTGCGCCTGGTCCAGGTAGCCCTCGGCGCTGCCGCCGGAAGACGAAGCGGCGGCACCGCCGATGACCGCGCTGAGCAGCGACATCCCGACTAGGCAGACGATGGCGGTGCCGCCCGCGGCGGCGCCCGCGGCGGCCAGGCCGCGCCATCCGAGGACGGTGTTCGTGGCGGCCGCCTTGGTGCGGCGCAGCTGCATGATCTTGCCGCGGATGCCGGAGGTGTCGGTCCCGGCGAGCCGTCCGGCCTTGGCGCCGAGCCGCCCCGCCTTGTTCTCGAGCCGCTTCTGCCTCAGGTTGATCCAGCGCCCGAGCAGCGACTTGTCGGACATGCCGGCGCGGCGCATGGTGTCGGCGCGCTTCCTTCTGTGCTCCAGCTGGTTGAGGACCTTGTCCTGCTTGGCGAGGGCCTTCTTCGATTTCGCGTCCCAGCGGGCCATGCGCCTGCGGGCCCGTCCCGCCGGCAGCCTGTCGGCGACGGCCTTTCCCTCACGGTAGAGGTTGCGCGGGTCCGCCTGGGTCATCGCCGCGTTGGCGACGGTGTCGGCGGCGCGCGCCCCCTCGTCGGCGATCTGGGCGTTGCCGTCGGAAAGGCCGATGGCCGCGCTCACCTCCAGCGCCGCGCGGGGGCTGTGCAGGGCTCCCTTCGCGACCCCTTTGGCTGCGCCTTTCGCCGCGCCCTCGGCGGCGCCTTTGGCCGCTCCGAGCGCGTTTCCGACGGACTCGCTGACGCGGTCCTTGAACACGGACCTGGCGGCCTCCCCGCGCGTGAGCTCGGGGAGGGCCGATTCCTTGTAGGGCGCGACGGCCCTCTGCTTGCATGCGGGGCCGTCGTGCTGCACGGCGTACTCGAGGGAGGAGTGCTTGACCTTCTCCATCTCTAGCGGGCTCGCCTTGTCGGTGACGGTGGGCTTCTCGTCTGCCATCTCGGGTCACGCTACCCGCGGCGGGCGCCGTCGCCGCGCCCGTCCTCGTTGGAGTACTGGATCAGGTCGTCGAGCTTGGTGGTGACCATGCGGTAGATGGCCGAGTCCGTCGGGATGCGGTTCTCGAACGGGATGATCTTGCCGCCGGCGACCAGCAGGCCCTCGCCGGGCCCGGCGTTGCGCATCATCGCGACCTGGCGCTCGGAGAGCTTGATGACCTCGCCCAGCGCCGCGGCGTCCGACGCCGACTGGCCGAGCAGCACCAGGAAGTCGGAGTTCGCCAGCATCAGGCGGCTCTTCTCGTTGTTGATGATGCGCTCGATGTTCTGGGTGATGCCGGTAGGGATGGCGCCGTACTTGCGCGAGCGGGTCCAGAGCTGGTCGAAGTACGAGATGGCGTAGTCGTTCTCGAAGAGCAGCTGCATCTCGTCGATGAACACCCACGTGCGGACGTGGCGCTCGCGGTTGCGCACGATGCGGTTCCACGTCTGGTCGAGCAGGATCAGCAGCGCCAGGCCCTTCATGTTGTCGGCGCAGTCGCGGATGTCGTAGACGACGAAGCGCTTGTGCGTGTTCACGTTGGTCGGGTGGTTGAACAGCGAGGCCTGGCCGGTGACGTAGCGCTCGATGGTGACGGCGAGCATGCGTCCCTCGGGCTCGGGCTGCTGGTTGAGCATGTTGTAGAAGTCGATCAGCGTGGGGATGTCGCGCTGGTCGTGGGTGGCGAAGTAGCGGTCGTAGATGCGCGAGACGCAGCGGTCCACGAGGGTCTTCTGCATCGGCGAGAGGTTCTTGGCCATCATCTCGACCATCGACATGATGGCGTCGACCTTCATGGCGAGAGGCTGTTCGCCCTCCACGAGCTCGAGGTCGAACGGGTTGATGTAGGTATGCGAGTCGCCGGAGATCTGGACGACCTCGCCGTCCATCTCGCGCGCGACGTTGATGTACTCGCGCTCGGGGTCGAGCACGATGACCTCCGCGGTGGGGTCGGTGAGCAGCGTCCACAGGATCGTGTTCTTGGCCGTCACCGACTTGCCGCGGCCGGGCTTGCCCAGGATGAAGCCGTTGGGCGCGACGGCGTCGCGGCGGTTGTAGAAGATGAAGTTCTTGGACGTCTGGTTCTGGCCCATCCACATGCCGCCGCGCTCCATGAGCTCGACCGACGTGAACGGCACGAGCGCCGCGAGCGGGGCGGTCGTGAGGTTGCGTACGTAGGGGATGTCGCAGCGGCCCGTGGGCAGCATCGCGGCGAAACCCTGTCGCTGGAGCTTCACGAGGGGCACTGCGCGGCAGGTGAATCGGCGGAACACGTCCTGGATGGCCCCGGAGTTCTCGTCGCAGTCCTCGAGCGAGTCCGCCCAGGTCATGGTGGTGCAGGTGAGCGACCACATCTTCTGGTCGCGGCTCACGAGGTCGTCGCGCAGGTCGCGGGCGTTCTCCATGGCGTCCTGGAGGTTGGTCGGCAGCATCTCGTCGGTGATGTACATGGTCTGGGAGTGCTTGAGCACGTAGTCGGACTTCTGCACCTTGAGGTCGGTGTTCATCGACTCGATGGTCTCGATGGCGCGCGACTGCTCCCAGCTCGTCATGTCGAGCGTGATCACCTGGTTGATGGGCAGCTCCGCCAGGCTCGAGACCATGTCGGAGCGCACCGAGCCCGCCCATTTCTGGAGGTAGAGCGCCTGGCCCGTGACCCCGTTCCACGAGATATGGGTGTCGTCGATCTTGGTGAGGTCGGCGGGCGCGACGAGGTCCTTGGTGGTGTAGCCGAGCTGGATGGCGCTCACGCCGTGCTCGTCGGTGACCTTCAGGTCGTCGAACGAGACGAAGCCGCGCGGGTCGCGCGGGTTGGTGATCGAGTCGATGATGCGCAGAAGCTCGTTTCCGCGGATCTCCTCCGAGTTGACCCCCATGTTCTTGAGCGAGCGCATGACCTGCTCGGTCGCGCGGGCGAGCAGCGGGGACGCCTGCTCGCGGGTCGGCGCCTCGACGGTCACGATGAACAGCCGGCGCCTCTCGACGTTCTGCTGCGTCTCGGCGACCTTGCTCTCGATGATCTGGTTGATGTCGCGGCGGAAGCGGTTGCCGGCGTAGTCGCCCTCGACGGGCGGCAGGAAGGTGTCCTCGCGGAACGCGTCTCGGTCGATGACGCGGCACAGGATCTTGACCTGGAGGTGCACGGTGTTGTCGAACGTGTTGAGAAGTTCGGACCAGTTCTCGTAGATCTCGCGCTGCTCGGACTCGCGCGCCGCCTGGAAGCTGGCGTCCTGGAATTCCACGACGCGGCTGTAGACGCCCTGCTGGAGCTTGACGGTGCCGTCCTCGCACAGAAGCTCATAGCCGAGCGCGTCCTGCGTGCACTTGTCCGCGCGCAGGACGAGGGTGCCAGGGTAGTCCTCGGTCGGCAGAAGGCGCTTCATGCCCTTCTTCTTTCCCGCCTTCTCCGCGGCGCGCTCGCGGCGCTTTCGGGCTTTCGCGGCCTTCGCGTTGAGCTTCTGCTGGCGGCGGGCGTCGCGGCCCTCGGCGCGGACGTCCTCGCGGTTCTCCTCGCGCTGCCCGCGCTGTCCGCGGCCGTCCGCGTCATCTGCGCGGCCCGCGTCGCGGTAGTCATTGTAGGGGTCGCGGGCCGGCTGGGGCGCAGGCTCGCGGTATGACGGTGCGCTCGGGCGCGCCGGGGTCTGGCTCTGGCGGTAGTAGTCCTCGTAGGGGTCGCGCGAGGTGTCCGCATATGCGTTCTTCCCGTAGGCGTAGGCGTCGGACTCGCCGGATGCGGCGGGCTCCCCGTAGGGGTCGCGGGCGGCAGGGCCCTGCCCGCCACGGCCCGGGGTGGGGCGGTAGTAGTCCTCATATGGGT
>ERZ1034928.179-NODE-179-length-40145-cov-25.184211_pt1 | contig 40145 bp, 70 predicted proteins | sample MGYA00520627_ERZ1034928 | MGnify/ENA primary metagenome ERZ1034928 (study PRJEB33766, sample SAMN09781755) | gut metagenome | biome: gut microbiome | host: Homo sapiens | place: Madagascar | study: EMG produced TPA metagenomics assembly of the PRJNA485056 data...
CGCGCATATGCCGAAATTCGGGAAATGCCCGCCGCCGACGTTGCGGAGGTGGTGTATGGACGGTGGATTTTGCACCATACCGTAACCGGCAATCCATACACGGAATGTTCAAATTGTTGCACAAATGTCGCAGTTAAGACGGATAAAGGAACATTCGCCAAACTCGATATGCGAGACATGCCCTACTGTCCGTTCTGCAGCGCGAAGATGGATGGAGGATTTGACGATGCGACCAGTTGACGCGGATGCAATCTATAACGAGGCACTGGAGAACCTCAGAAAGGGCGAAATCGAAGACTGGGAACTCGACTCGATCATCAATTATTTGGATGGGGCACCTACCCTTAACGTCGAAACGAATATGCGCTGCAAGGACTGCAAACACAAGGTGCGAACCGACGCAAACGGTATTGTCATCTGCACGAGCGGAAAGGATGTGCTGCTATGAACACACACATTATAAACATCAAGGGCAACTGGCAGGAGGTCGTGGACACCTGCCGCGCCACTTCCGGCAAAGGTCCTCTTGGACATGAGCCGAGCGAGGATTTTAAGCGCCGAATTCTGATTGCTGAACACTCGCCGATTCGGCGTATCTCGGTGTCGTGGGTTTGGCAGGGCATTAAGAGCTGGATTGCGACGCACTGGTCAAGGCACAAATGGGAGTGCTTTATCTCTACGCAGAGGACAGACCGAACTGGAACGCCGAGGGACAAGCTGCCGCAGGATGCGCCGGTGATCTTCGAGGGAGAAGCGAACGTACAAGCCCTGATCGATTCCATGCGCAAGCGGTTATGCACGCAGGCAGCCCCGGAGACGCGCGAGTATGCCGAGGATTTCAAAGCAGCTCTGCATGAGGTGCAGCCGGAGATCTCGGACGTTCTGGTACCTAACTGCGTTTATCGGTGCGGCTGCCCGGAAATGCAGACGTGCGGGATGTACGAATGGTGGCTGAAATTTCACCCGGACATTGCAAGCACGGACATTCAGAAGCGGTATAACACTTACAACGAACTGTTTTGGAAAGTGAGGGCGAAGCGTGGGAGCAATTCTTGCGATTGACCCGGGGAATATGGAATCCGGATATGTCCTCGTAGAGCACGACGGGAAGGAAATCCGGAAGGTGCTGGACGTTGGTAAAGTTCCGAACGGGGAGATATTCCCCGTTCTCTGCCGGGAGTATCAGCACTTGGCAATTGAGATGGTCGCCGGTATGGGTATGCCAGTCGGTCAAGAGGTGTTTGATACGTGCTTTTGGATCGGGCGGTTCTGGGAATATGCCGAGCTTTTCCAGCGGTGCTACCAGATACAGAAGATCTTCCGCCGGGAAGAAAAGCTTTACCTTTGCGGCAGAGCGTCGGCGAAGGATGCGAACATCAGACAAGCCCTTGTCGACCGCTACGCGCCCGGAGAGCCGAACTTCGGAAAGGGAACAAAGAAGAGCCCCGGTTTCTTTTACGGGTTCGCCGCCGACATGTGGGCGGCTATGGCGGTAGCTGTGACGTATTTTGACAAGTACATAAGGGGGATGCAACTATGATTTGTCCGGGCTGCAATAAAAAGATGCGGTGCAAAGACAGCAGGCCGACCAGTGACCGGATCATAAAAACAAGAAGATATTTATGCGAAAGCTGCGGCGAGGTGCGCTACACTGTGGAAATTCTAAAGGAAACATACAGCGCGCTTTCGGCGCAAAAATTGAAGGAGGTAACGAAAAATGGGCATGAGTGAATGGGCAAAACGAGAAGTTGAAATTGCGTGCAAACAAGAGCGCGGCGGAAAACCAAGCGACGAATGGGCTTACGGTTGTGCTTGCTATAAAAGCGCCTTAAAAGCGTTTGAGAGTCTACTTGAAGATGACCACAGCGGCATGAGCATGTCCATTACAAAGCAGGTTTTGAATCGCCTAATTGACGGCAAACCGCTTTCCCCGATTGAGGATACGCCAGACGCATGGAATGAGGTCGGTTGGACGGATAAAGAACACAAATACACATGCTACCAGAGCAAGCGCATGAGGGACCTGTTTAAGTATGTATACGACGATGGGCATATAGAATACAGCGACATCAACAGATTCATTTGCAAAGATGAGCCAAGCGGTACATACTGGAACAACAGTTTTGTCGCAAATATTTTAGGAGAATTATTCCCGATTACATTTCCGTATACACCGTATAACAAGCCGATTATTGCCCACCGGACGACGGTATTGGTAGACCCCAAATTAGGCGACTACGATACAATGGCAATTTGGAGCGCTGAGACACCGGATGGGAAAAGAAAGGAAGTAGGCCGCTTTTTCAAGGAGTCCAACGGGAAGTGGCTGGAAATCGATAAATCGGAGTACATGGATCGTTTTGAAATGGAGGGACGCAGACTTGGAAAAGATTAAGGGAGCAAAATACGACGACAACAAACCTCGACCGTCTACTGTCCCCGTAGAAGCCATCCTTGCGATACTGGAAACGCGCATGTACGGCTTTAACAAGTACGGCGACGCGGAGGACTGGCGAAGCATTGAGCCGGAGAGATGGCACGAGGCGCTCTTACGGCACGTACTCGCGATTTGGGAAGACCCGACGCACATTGACGAAGAATCCGGGCTGCCGTCACTCTGGCATGTCATGACAAACGGGGCGTTTCTGTGTGCGTGCTTGAAGGATGCCTTGGACGAGAAGATGAAACAAGGAGGCTGATACGGTGAGCAAACCGCGCTATGGGTGGTGGGGCTACGCAAAATGGATGGTACGAAGCTACAAGGGCGGTACGCTTATGACGCGGGAAGAAATCGACGCGGTAGATGCTGCTGTCGAGGAAACAAAGCAGCTTCCCGATGGTGCGGAACGGCTGAAGCTTATTGATCTGGTCCTTTGGAAGCGCACACACACCTTACAGGGCGCTGCTATGGTGGTATATGTTTCGGAGCGTACCGCGCAGGAATGGCATAGGCAGTTTATCTACTTAGTGGCAGAAAAACGTGGTTTATATTCAAAAGTTTGCGTAAGAGAGCCTTAAACATAGTGTATCGTTGAGAGCGTAGAGGTGTATCCTCTGCGCTTTCATCCTTCTTACGGCTACGCAGCGTACTGCGGAACCTCCTTTTTTCTTAGCTCCACCGGAAACCGCAATCCGGTGGGGCACGAAGGAGATAGAAATATAAAAAATGCGGCTCGTTCTCCACAGCTGCGAATAAAATACAAGGAGATTATACCATGAATGAAGATTTGATGATTTTTGAACGCAAAGAACAGGCTGTTGTGAGCAGCAGGACGATTGCCGATCGCTTCAACAAAGACCACAGAAGCGTGACTCGCAGCATTGAAAATCTCACTGCGCAAAATTGCTCGGTGAAAAATATGTTCATCAAGAGCCACTATGACACGGAACGCGGGCGCTCATACAAAGAATACCTTATGAACCGCGATGGATTTTCTCTCTTGGTAATGGGGTTCACCGGGAAAGAAGCGCTTGAGTGGAAACTAAAATATATCGCAGCGTTTAACCGCATGGAAGCTTTTATCCGTGAAAGAAAGTCTTCCGAATGGTTGATGACAAGAAAACAAGGGAAGCTTGTGCGGAGAGCTGAGACGGACACGCTTGCAGATCTGGTTGAATATGCAGAGGCGCAAGGCAGCCGGAACATGAGAAAGCAGGTATACACGATTTACTCGAAGTTGGTAAACGACCTTGTCGGGATTCAAAGTGGCCAGCGAGACAGCGTCCCCTTCAAAACGATATCAGTAATTGGGTTTCTTGAAGATATGATTTTGCACACAGTTTCAGAAGAAATGCAAAAAGGAACTCACTACAAGGAAATCTACAAAATTTGCAAGGCGAACGGGGAACAGATAATGAGATTCGCTTACCTGCCAGAATTTACGTCGCTGGCAGGGTAACGAGGTGGTGATTATGGCTGCGAGGTTGACAGATCGGCAAAAAAAGAAAATAGTTGCCGATTGGGTAGAAATGCAGTCGTACAACGCTGTCGCGAAGAAGCATGGCGTCACGCACCAGACTGTGAAGAGAATTGTTGACGCATCACCAGATATCAGCGAAAAAGTACAGCAGAAAAAAGAGGAAAACACGGCTGAGATGCTGGCTTTCATGGAATCGCAGAAAGGCGCGATGCAGGAAGCTATCGTTTTGCACCTGAAAGCGCTGACTGACCCAGAAAAAATCTCTACAGCGACGCTGAGCCAGATCGCGACATCATTTGGTATTATCGTTGACAAGGCAACGAAGAACACGGCCAGCAGCAATGACAGCCTGAATAAGCTGGATGGTCTGCTTAGGGAGTTTAGAGATGCTGTTAAGTCAGAAACAAACTGAATTTGTTGTTAATTGCGGTCATCGCTGGAATTTCAAGGGCGGGGCTACGCGTAGCGGGAAAACATATCTCGATTTTAAGTGGATTCTCCCCATGCGGATTCGCGAACGCGTCGGAAAAGATGGGCTCACGGTAATTTTAGGTGTTACAAAATCAACTATTGAGCGCAATGTGTTAGAGCCTATGCGGAACATATACGGTGCGGATTTGGTAGGAGCAATATCAAGCGATAATACCGCGTGGATATTTGGAGAAAAGTGCTATTGTCTGGGCGCAGAAAAGGTCTCTCAAGTTTCCAAAATTCGAGGCGCGTCTATTAAATATTGCTACGGGGACGAAGTTGCGGATTGGTCGGAAGAAGTCTTTTCGCTCCTAAAAAGCCGCCTCGATAAAGAGTATTCCTGTTTTGATGGTACGTATAATCCGCAGTATCCAAACCATTGGCTGAAAAAATTCCTTGATAGCGATGCGGATATTTTCAGCCAAACGTACACGATTGATGATAACCCGTTTCTTCCTCCTGCGTTTGTTGAAAACCTAAAAAAGGAATACGAAGGAACGGTTTATTATGATCGATATATTAGAGGGCTGTGGATAGCTGCGGAGGGCGTTGTTTACAAGGACTTTGCAAACGACACAGAAAAGTATCTGATTGATGACCCTATCAAATGGGCGGAAGAAAACGATACAAAGTTCTCCGTTATTTCCATTGGCGTTGACTTCGGCGGCACGAAGTCTGCAACGAAGTTTCAAGCGACTGGAATCACGAAAGACTATCGCGTGGTCGCGCTGGAAGAGGAATACATCAAGAACGAAGAAATCGACCCTGACGCACTGAACAGGCGGTTTGCTACGTTTTGCAAGCTGATAACATCGAAATACGGCTACAGCCAGACGCGGGCAGACAGCGCGGAAACGGTTTTGATTCGTGGGCTAGATCATACGGCACAGAAGCAGAACCTTGGGACACAAGTCAAGAACGCGCTGAAAATGCAGATCACAGACAGAATACGGCTTGTCGTGCTCCTGATGAAGCAAGGCAGGCTCAAGGTTTCGCGGAACTGCCCACATTTGATCGATGCGTTTCAATCAGCAATTTATGACCCGGATAAGTTCGAGGACGAGCGCCTTGACGATGGGACATCCGATATTGACAGCCTCGATGCGTTTGAGTACAGCATAGAGCCTTATTACAAAGACCTGGAACGCGCCGGGCATATGATAGGACGGTGAAAGAGTGAACATACGCAGAGCATTAAAGGAGCTGGGCTTCGATACCGTTGATATTGATTTCTACAAACTGATCGGTGTTTGGGGAGACTGGTACAAAGGGAATGTCGAGGACTTCCACAGTTACACGGTATGGAATGGCATAGAAGAATTGGAATGCCACAGATATTCCGTAAGCATGGCGAAAAAGGTCTGTGAGGACTGGGCAAACCTTCTGATGAACGAGCGGGTAAACATCACGCTCGAGGGGAAGAAGGAGCAGGAGTTCGTAGACACGATTCTCTCGGAAAACAATTGGGAGGTCAAGGCGAACGAATCGCAGGAGCGAAAAGCAGCGCTTGGAACGATCGCGTATGTTCCGGTCATTGAGGGGATGTCCATCAATCCGGACACCTCCGAAATTGTTGATTCTGGGCGCATTCGTATCAACTATGTCAGCGCGACGAACATTTATCCCCTGACATGGGACAATGGAATCATCAGGGAGTGTGCGTTCGCCTCTACAAAAAAGGTGGACGATACGGAGTACACATACATTCAGGTTCACAGGCTGAACGGCGGCGAGTACGACATCGAGAACCATTTGTATGATTCCGAAGAAGTCCCTCTGACCAGTGTAAAGGGCTTTGAAACAATCCCGCCTGTTGTACACACAGGGAGCGACAAGCCTCAGTTTGTCATTGACAGGCTGAATATCGCGAACTCCGATGAAAATAACCCGCTTGGGGTGGCTGTGTTTGCATATGCCATCGACCAGCTCAAGAGCGTTGATATAACGTATGACAGCTACGTGAATGAGTTTGTTCTTGGCAAAAAGCGAATTGTGGTGCAGCCGGAAGCAACTCGGGACGTGAACGGCAGACCGGTCTTTGATAAACGTGAGACTGTGTATTACGTTTTACCGGAAGACAGGTCGAACAACGGGAACATCTTGCAGTCTGTTGACATGACGCTTCGTACCGAGGAGTTCAACACCGGTATGCAGGATATGTTGAATATCCTGTCCAGCAAGTGCGGCTTCGGTGAAAATCATTACAAGTTCGATCAGGGAAGTATTGCTACAGCGACGCAGGTTATCAGCGAGAACAGCACCATGTTCCGAACGATCAAGAAGCATGAGATTTTGCTTGAACAGGCAATCACAGAGCTTTGCAGGACGCTGCTCCGCATGGGGAACAGGTACATGGAAGCTGGTCTGAATGAGGAAGTACAGATTTCCGTAGACTTTGACGATTCAATCATTGAGGACAAGCAGACGGACTTTCTGCGCGATATGCAGCTTCTCAGCGCAGGCATTATGAATGACTGGGAGTTCCGCATGAAGTGGATGAACGAGGATGAGGCGACCGCAAAGGCGGCGCTGCCGAAGATGCAGGACATGGTAACAGAACAGCAAAATGAGGTCGAGTAATGGCGAGCTACCCATTCACCCCCGCGATTTTAGACGCCCTCCCAGAAGAGATTGCCGAACTATTCCGGGGACTGGAAGATACGCTTCTCGATGAAATATGCAGTAGGCTTGCGCTGGAAGACCAGCTAAACGAAGTGACTGTTCAGGCAATCAGAGCGCTTCGTTCGCATGGTATCGACACGAAGGAGATTGAGAAAGCAATCCGCAAGACCTCTGGAATTAGCGAGAAGAAGCTCAGGGAGCTTTTCGACGATGTTATTGCAAGAAACCAGAAGTATTACACATCGGTTATCGACATGGCAGGGCTAACACAGCCTGATATTCTGGTGAACGCTGCGACAATCGAAGCTATCAGAACGCAGACGCTTGATGAATTTCATAACATCACACAGTCTATGGGATTTTTGGTGGACAAAGGCAGGACGATGCTTCCGCCCGCTCGTGCGTATCAGTGGGCGTTGGATTCTGCTGTTATGCAGATTCAGAGCGGGGCGATCAGCTACAATCAGGCGATTAAGTCTGCGGTGCAACAGCTTGCAGGCGGACTGAAAGTCGTGAACTACGAAAGCGGGCACGTCGACCACATCGACGTTGCTGTTCGGAGAGCTGTCATGACCGGCGTGAATCAGATCTGCGACCAGTACACGAACCAAAGCGCAGAATACCTAGAAACGCGATACTTTGAAGTGTCTGCGCACTCTGGGGCGCGTGACAAGCCGGGTGCTTCGCCGTGGTCGAGCCACAAGGACTGGCAAGGGAAAGTCTATTACCAGAGCGAGAGCGGCGAACCTGACCCGCTGGGGCTTTACGATGACCTTGTGGAAACGACCGGTTACGGATATGTTGACGGTCTGACAGGCGCAAACTGTAGGCATCACAAATACCCATATGTTCCGGGAGTTTCGGAGCGGACTTACACCGATGAACAGCTCAAGCATATCGACGATGGTCTTGGCTGCACGTTTGACGGAAAGACTTACACAGCCTATGAAGCGACGCAGATGCAGCGCCGCATAGAGCGTCAAATCCGAGCACAGAAAAAGCTTAGAAACGCATACAAAGAAGCTGGGCTTTCCGAGAACGCGACCGCCGCGAACATAAAGCTTCGGCGGCTGGACGCAGAATATAGCAGGTTCAGCAAGTCGGCAGGATTGCCGAAGCAACCAGAAAGAACAAAAGTTTTCTATAAATAATTTACAGGTAAAACCCGCGAAGCACTGCGGTTTTTATACAATCTATCGCCGCGACGAACTGCGGACAAAGGAAAGGAAGATAGAAATGGCATTGACCAGAAAATTACTGAAAGGCATGGGACTCACCGACGAACAGGTGGACACCATCATTGAAGCACATACCGATACCGTAGACGGCTTGAAGGCTGATGTCAGCAAGTACAAGTCTGATGCGGAGAAACTGCCCGACGTTCAAAAGCAGTTGGACGACCTCAAGGCGGCGGGCGATGGCGGATATAAGGAGAAGTACGAAAAGGAACACTCGGATTTCGAGGCTTATAAATCCGGCATCACAGCAAAGGAAAGCAAGGCGGCAAAGGAAAAGGCTGTTCGGGCTTACTTTGAAAGCAAAAATATCACAGGCGCAAATCTCGATCTTGCCATGCGCGGCTGCGGCGAGGAAATGACCGCATTGGAGATGGACGGTGAGAAAATTAAGGACACAAAGAGCCTCGATGCACTTATCGAAGGAACTTATAAAGGACTTGTATCCAAACCTTCTGTTCGTGTGGACATGGGCGCACGTCTCAACGACGGCGGCAAGGCGATGACGAAAGACGAGATCATGCAAATCACTGACAGAGCGGAGCGGCGCGCTGCAATCGCCGCAAATATGGATTTGTTTAGAAAGGAAGATTAACTATGGCTGTTGATCCTAAGCTGATTAAAAAAGCAGATCTTGCGCGAGTTCGCGAGATCGAATTTACCGAAATGTTCGGCTATTCCATCAAGAAACTGATGGAGGCTCTTGGCGTTACCCGCAAAATCGCAAAGCAGGCTGGCACTGTGCTCAAGAGCTACAAGGCTACCGGCACGCTGGAAGATGGTGCCGTGGCGGAAGGTGAAACCATTCCCCTGAGCAAGTACAAGACCGAGGCTGTGAACTATAAGGAGATCACGCTCAAGAAGTGGCGTAAGGCTACCTCTGCCGAGGCAATCACAGATCGCGGCTACGATCAGGCGGTGGAAATGACCACCGACGAAATGCTTAAGGACGTGCAGAAGGGCATCCGTAAGGACTTCTTTGACTTCCTTGCAACCGGCACGGGGACGGCAACGGGCGCGACCTTCCAGGCGGCTCTTGCGCAGGCATGGGGGCAGCTCCAGGTGCTGTTTGAGGACGACGAGATTGGTGCGGTTTATTTCCTGAACCCTCTGGATGTGGCAGACTACCTCGCAACGGCGAACATTACCTTGCAGACCGCTTTCGGAATGACCTATGTGGAGAACTTCCTCGGTCTTGGCACTGTAATCTTCAATTCCAGTGTTCCAAAGGGTAAGATCTACGCTACGGCGAAGGACAACCTTGTTCTGTATTACATCCCCGTGAACGGCGCAGATCTTGGCGAAGTGTTTGACTTCACCACCGACGCAACCGGCTATATCGGCATCCATGAGGAGCCGGACTACACCAACATGACCGCCTCCGATACCGTTATCAATGGTATGGTGCTGTTCGCAGAGCGCATGGACGGCATCGTAGTCGGCACGATCTCGGTGGGGGGTTAAATGAACTGTTGAGAGCGCCTGCCTCTGAACCGCCCACGTTTTCCAGCATGACGAAAGCGCAGCTTCTCGATTATGCTGAGAAAAACGGGGTGGAAGGGGTCAACAGTTCCATGAAAAAGGCTGAAATTCTGGCTGTTCTGGAAGGGGTGGAGTGATGATCTACGCTGATTATGAATACTACTGCGATACTTACATGGGAACTGTAGACGCGGATAGTTTTTGCAGATTGGCGACACGCGCCAGTTCCTTCCTTGACTACTACACGCAAAACCGAGCAAAGGATTTTGCAGAGCTTGATGCTGTAAAAATGTGCTGCTGTGCCTTAGTCGACCAGTATATGCTGATCGACACGGCACAGGAGCTTGCCAGAAAGAATGTGTCCGCCGGGCTTGCATCTGACGAAGGAGAATTGCAGAGCGAGACTGTAGGCGGCTATTCCCGGACGCTTCGCAGCGGCGGCGATTCTTCCGTAGCTGCATTGAAAGCGGCTTCCGAGGCGAAGAACGCCCTTGCAAGCGTAGCACGTGAATACCTAGCCCATACCGGGCTTCTTTACAGAGGCAGGTGTTTAGCATGTACGCCCCCCACACCGTAACAATCTACAACGTCACGCAGGAGCAAGACCAGGATTTCAATGACACGCAGAAGCGCTATATCACGGTGATTCGCGGCGTAATGCTCCAAGCATCGAAAGCTGCCAACGTCCGCGCGAGCGGGCTTGAAGGCGCAGATGCGGTGAATCTGTACATTCCGTTTTCCTCGCCAGCCGTAGACGGCGTGACAGGAGCGGAGAAGCGCTATGTCGGACCGCAAGAGTTCTGGCGAGCAACTGATAAAAGCAAAATCTGGACGCTATCCACGGACGGTAACGGCGGCACTACCTTCTTTGTGAAAGGTGAAGTAGTCGAGCCGGACAAGACGGAAGAACAGATTGAGATGTTTTACGACGATGTGTACAAAGTGACAAAGGTGGACATGAAGGACTTCGGCAGCCCTTCTATGCAGCACTGGCAGGTCGGAGGCACATGATGCTGAAATTCAGTGTGAAAACCGACGGCTTTGACGAGCTTCAGGAGGCTATAGCACGGGCTTGCACAAAAGCCGAACACATTGTGGCGGTACAGGTAGAAAAGGACACAAGCCCGTATGTGCCGTTCCTGACGGGCTCTCTCGACCAGAGAACACAGGTGGACGGTAATGCGATCATCTATCCGGGACCGTATGCAAGATTTCTGTATTACGGGAAAGTCATGGTTGACCCGGAGACTGGCAGCACATACGCGCCAAAGGGCGGGACGAAGGTTCTGACAGACAAAAACCTTGTGTTCACGACATCCGGACACGCGCAGGCACAATCACACTGGTTCGAGGCTTCAAAGGCTGAGAACCTTGACAAATGGATTCGGGTTGCAGATAAGGCGGTGAAAAATGGGCTCTGAAAAAGAAAAAAAGCTTGTTTCTTCCGAGGAAGAACAGGACATATCCAGAAAAATGATGGTCTGGGTAAACTCATTTTCGGATGACGATCTCCCAGCCGCGACCATCAATTATGAGTTCCTCGCCGCCGATTCCGCAAGCGTGGCTCTGTCTGTGATTCAAGGTGCGTACATCACAAAAAGGTACTTGCTCGGCGGGCATGAGGCAGAATACCAGTTCAAGATCATAGCCCGTATCAAGCCGGGCGGGAGTAACGACAAGCGTCTGAAAGCTGATGCGGTACTGAACCGCTTCGGGGATTGGGCGATGCAGAATTATCCGTCTCTTGGAGATGGCGTTCGTGTCCGTCGCATGGAAGCGGTCAGCCGCGCGGCGGTATTCGCCGTGTATCAGGACGGATGGGAAGACCATCAAATCTTAATGAAGATGAAATATGAGGTGATTTGATTATGGCAGAAAATATGACCTTTAACACAGTTGCTGGGCAGCCTGTAGACAGAGAACTTTTGATTCTTTTTGTGAATACGGGCACTGATTCCGCCGCCGTGTGGTCGCCGCTTGGGACGCGCGTCACGGATTCCAGCATGGAATACGATTGGCAGAAGGATTCCAACAAGGACATCCTCGGCACGACCAGAACCACGATGAAAAAGCCCATCATTACGCAGGACTTTGAACCGTGCGAACTCGATGCCGGAGATGTTGCGCTTACGCATATCTGGAACCTCGCCGTTAAGGAACAGAACGCGGCGGCTCTGGCGAATCAGGACATTCTTATCGTGCATCATTACGCAGGCACGAAGAAAACGGCTGTTTTCGCGGAGAGATACAAGGGCGCTGCAATCGAGGCAACAGGTCTTGGCGGCGAAGGCGGCGGCTTCGTAGGTATGCCGCTTACGGTAACGCCGGGCGGCGAGAGAATCACCGGCACTGCGGCGGTTGGTTCCAACGGAGAAATCACGTTTACGCCGGAAGCGGCATAAGGAGGAACGATAGATGGCGGACATCAAGATTGCAACTGGCGTTGAAAAAATCAACATCAACGACAAAGTAACGCTCGAGTTCAACCCGACAGACGCAGAAATTGTAGAGAAAATATTTGACGTGTTCAACGGATTGGAAGATCGTCAGCGGAAATATCAGGCAGAAGTGGAAAAGAACGCGAATAAAAAAGAGATCTTTGAGATTGCGCGTAGGGAAAGCAACGAAATGCGCGATACGATCGACAGCCTTTTCGGGGTTCCGCTTTGCACGCCTCTTTTCGGCTCTATGAACGTCCTCGCACTGGCTGACGGTTTGCCTGTATGGAGCAATCTGATGCTCGGCATCATCGACCAGATCGACACTACCTTTGCGAGAGAACAGAAGGCTACGAACCCGAGAATCAAGAAATATATGGAAAGATGGAAAAAGTAATCTGGTCTTTACCGACATCGGTCAACGTAAACGGAACAGAATACGAAATCCGGTCTGACTATCGGGCGGTGTTGGATATCCTCACCGCCCTTGTTGATAGCGAGCTGGACGAGCAGGACAAGGCGGAGGCATCGTTGAGAATCTTCTATCCCGACTTTGAGGGAATGCCAGCCAGCGACTATCAGGAAGCTCTGAACCAGTGTTTCCGGTTTATAGACCGTGGGGAAGAACGCAAAGAAAAGAAGCGCGAACCCGTGCTGATGTCATGGGAGCAGGACTTTGACATGATTATTGCTCCCGTGAACAGAATCGCTGGATGCGAGGTTCGGGCGCTTGAGTATCTGCACTGGTGGTCGTTCCTGTCTTACTATCAGGAGATTGGAGACTGCCTGTTTGCTCAAGTGGTTCGTATTCGGGACAAAAAGGCACACGGGAAGCCTCTGGACAAGCAGGAGCGGGAGTTCTACCGAAAGAACAGGGATATAATCGATTTGAAAGTTACATATACAGAGGCAGAGAAAGACGTTCTCGCCGCATGGGGCATTTCAAAATAAGGTGGTGAGAAAATGGCAGATGGAAGAATCGTTGTTCAAGCGGAGGTCGACGCAAAAAACGCGCAGAAGGAGATTGATAAGCTGACGGCGAAAATCGACAAGATGGAAGCCGAGCTGAAAAAAAGCACTGGAGAGCAAAGTGGGCTGAAATCTCAGCTTGACGCAGCGAAAGAATCTGCAAAACAGGCAGAAAATGCGCTGAAATCGTTACGGGCGGAATCCGAGCGGCTTCGGCAGATCACGTCCGGCGAGGTGTCCGCGTCTCCGGATGCTTATATCACAGCATACGGGCGGCAGACGGAAGTTGCAGCGCAAATCAAAGAGCAGGAAGCAACCTTAAAAGAACAGGACAAGATCGTTGAGAGTTTGGACGGAAAGTATGCAAAAATCACGGACAAAGTGATCGCGCAGACTTCTGCTTTGGACGCTGCGAAGCAAAAAGCCGGAGAACTCACGGAGCAAATCACAAGCGCAAGCGGCGCGACAGAGCGAATGGAGACCGCAGCGAAGAAGGTTTCCGACAGCATGAACACGTTCAGCAAGCGTGTTTCCGGGCTTTTCAAGCGCGTTCTGGTGTTCTCTCTGATTACTCGAGCGCTGCAAAGTCTTAGAACATGGCTTGGAAAAACTATTATGAAGAACGACGAAGCACGCGCAGCTGTGGCGCGGCTCAAGGCGGCGCTTCTGACACTCGCGCAGCCGATTCTTCAAGTCGTGATTCCTGTTTTTGTGAAGCTTGTGAACATTCTGACACAGGTTGTTACAGCTATCGCGAAGTTCTTCGGTATGCTGTCCGGGAAAAGCTGGTCTTCGCAGAAATCAGCCGCACAAGGATTGAATGAAGAACAGAAAGCGTTGGAAGGCGTCGGCTCTGCAGCGGAGGACGCAAGCAAGAGCATGGCAAGCTTTGACGAGATCAACCAGCTAACCGATAATTCCGCTTCTGCGGCAGGTGGTGGTGCTGGCGGCGCGGCATCAACGGAGATCGCGCCGGAGTTTTCGAATCTCGACATGGCAGAGGACAAACTCCACGACATTCTCGGCTTGGTAGGCGCTATCGCCGCCGGGCTTCTTGCGTGGAAAATCGCGAGCTTGTTCACGAACGACCTGAGCAAAATTTGGGGCATCGCCCTTGCGGTTGCCGGTGCGTTTGCGCTTGTGTACTTCTGGCTGGATGCTTGGAATAACGGAATTGATTTACAAAACTTCCTCGGGATGCTGGCAGGTCTTGCCGCGCTTGCAGTTGGACTTGCAATCGCCTTCGGACCAATCGCGGCAGGAATTGCATTAGTTGTAGGCGGTCTTGCCATGCTGGTTGTCGGTATCAAAGACGTTATCGAAAACGGCTTTAATTTGGTGAATACGCTTACGATCGTCGCAGGGCTGCTTGCCGCCGGTATCGGAATTTCGCTTCTGACTGGTAGCTGGATTCCACTTCTGATTGCAGGATTCCTCGCTGCGCTGGTTGCGCTTGTGTCCTTCACCGGACATGGAGAAGAACTGATTCAAGGCTTGAAAAAGATCATAGACGGTTTCGGGAAGTTCTTCAAGGGCGTATTTACCGGGGACATGAAGCTTGCTGTGGAAGGCATTAAGCAGATCTGGGAAGGAATGAAGCAGACTTGGAACGCGATTGTGAACTCCATCAAGGATGCGTGGAACATGTTTATCACATGGCTGCAATCCAAGAGCCCGCTGCTCGCATCAATATTTCAAACATATGGGAAATATGTCTCAGATGTATACAAAAACATCAAGGACATCTTGAAGGGTGTTATTGACTTCATTGTTGGCGTATTTACCGGAGACTGGACGAAAGCATGGGAAGGTGTCACCGAGATATTCAAGGGGATCTGGAACAACATTGTTGCCATCATCGAGGCGGCAATTAACTTCATTATCGATGGTATCAACCTTCTGATTTCCGCTTTGAATACCATCCACTTTGAGATTCCGGACTGGGTTCCCATCATCGGCGGCAAGTCCTTCGGCATCAGCATTCCGCTTGTCAGTCAGGTTGAGCTTCCGAGACTGGCAGAAGGCGCGGTCATCCCGCCGAACCGGGAGTTTATGGCGGTGCTGGGCGACCAGAAGAGCGGAACGAACATCGAAACGCCGCTTGAGACAATGGTGCAGGCATTCAAACAGGCTATGAACGAATCCGGCGGACGGTCGCAGACGATCATCTTGCAGCTCAACGGCAGAGAGTTTGCACGGGCTGTCTATAAGGCGAACAACGAAGAGACGCAGCGTGTAGGCGTAAGGCTGGCGGGGGTGAAGGCATGACGAGTGTTTTGACCCTCGACGGCACGGCGTATCCGAACCTGCATGTAACCAGTCTGAAACGCTCTTTCGCGGTTCTGGACGGCGATAATGCGGGGCGCGTGATGACCGGCGCGATGGTGCGCGACATCATCGGCACGTTTTACAACTACAGTGTAGAGCTTGACCCGGTTGGAACTGACCCGGCGGAATATGACAGGTTCTATGAAGCAATTTCCGCGCCGGTTGATAGTCATGTACTGACCGTCCCATACGCGCAGTCGGTGCTTACTTTTGATGCGTATGTCGCGAACGGCGACGACGAACTGCTGACATCTTACGGTCAGCGGAATGAATGGGGCAACCTGACATTTAATTTTGTGGCGATGAAGCCGAAGAGGACACCGGCATGAGCGTGAAAGTCGTATATGAAGACGTTGCTGTCGGCTCTGCGGCGGCTGCGAGTGTGACAGCAAGCGAGGCTATGGGTATTTCAAAAACCTCGCGGCTGCCCTTCGGCGCGTTCGAGGGACCAGTGGCAACAACAGAGCAGAATCAATGGGTGCTGAACGGCACACGAAAAGTAAAACCTGCTTCTGAGCCGGTTGGCTTCTGGTCTACGCCGAGAAGCAAGGCGGATTGCACGTTCGATACGCCGCCCACCATTGAGATTTCGCTTGACGGGCAGTTTACGTCCCTCGGCATCTACTTCAAGTTCGACGGGGAAACCGGAGACTATTGCAGCGACCTAGATCTCTCATGGTACAACGGGAGCACGGAGCTTTCCGCGCAGAAGTTCTTTCCAAACTCCGGAAACTACTTTTGCGAAAGAACTGTTGAACTGTACAACAAAATCAAGATTCAGTTCAACAAAACGAACCTTCCGAACCGACCGATTAAGATATCCTTGATTCTTTTCGGAATCGTCCGAGAGTTCGAGCGGCGGGAGCTTCGGAGTGTTGAGGCGACCGAAGAACTGAACATCATATCTGACGAGCTGGCTATTAACACGCTGGACTTCACGCTGGACAGCATGGAAGATATTGATTTTATCTTCCAAGAGAAGCAGCCTGTTTATGCGTACAACGGAAAGACGAAAATCGGCACGTTTTACATCGATGAATCTACCCGCGTAAGCAAAAACGTATACAACGTTTCCTGCATTGACGCTTTGGGAATTTTGGACGAAGACCCATTCCCGGCTGTTGTTTATTCTAATGCCAACGCGAAAACGGTTTTAGAAAGCATCCTCGGCGGGTATTTCATCTTGGAGCTTTCGGAGGAACTACAGACCGAGAAACTGTCAGGATACATTCCTGATTGCACGCGAAGGGAAGCTTTGCAGCAGGTAGCGTTTGCGCTTCGGGCTGTTGTGGATACCAGCGGAACGGGGAACGTAAAGGTATGGCGACTGTCGGAGGAAACACCGACGGAGATTCCTATGAACCGTCTCTACGTTGGCGGAGAGGTCAGCCAGTCTGCCATCGTGACCGAGGTAAGAGTTACCGCGCACACGTACAGCACGTCCGGGAGCGGAAGCGATACGATTGAAGTCGGCGGGAAAAAGTATTTCCACACGACGGCGGTCACGGTAAAACAGAACCCGAACATTACGGCATCCACAAAGCCAAATGTAGTTGAGGTCAAGGACGCGACGCTTGTCAACTCGACGAATGTTGCAGCGGTGACGCAGCACGTATTTGACTATTATATGCGGCGGCAGACGCACAGCGTTCAGATCGTCATGGATAAGGAGCTTCCCGGTGACTATGTAGACACCACAACTCCGTGGGATGACCACATTACCGGGACAATAACGAGCATGACCATTAAACTGAGCGGCATCGCGGCGGCTGAGTGCGAAATCGTCGGAACGGGGGCTTCTGCATGAGAATTATGAAAACCTTAATCACCGACCGGACGCAGGCTGACGCTTCCTATGCTGAGAAGCTTTACAAGAAGCTGTGGAGCGACTTCACGGAACAGGAAAAGGCAGACTTTGAAGCTGGCTTGAAAGGCTCTTACAAAGCGTCCGACCTGAACCGCGTCGGCACGGCGCTTATCACCATCCGTGATCGGCTAAGAACGCACTGTATCGACGTTCCGGCAGAAGTGCGGGAAGATTACGGTTCTGGCGAAGTGCTCGACAAAGACGTTATGGACGCTTATATCGAATCCGCGAACGCTGTATATGACGCAGTTGTCAATTCTGCCCCGCGTCCTCCAGCAAAGATCAACGACCTAGACTGGGAAGGCGCGAACAACATTGAAAAGACGATTATCGCGGTAGATGATGTGTTGGAGAGCCGGGAAGTCGGCTGGATTTACGCGGACGCGGAACTATACGCAGGAGACATGGGGGGATAACATGAAAGACCGAACTCCAAAATTTCCGGGGCGGGTAAAGCTCAAGCCTGTTGCCGGGCAGACAGATACTTACGACATGACACGAGCGGATGACCCGGACGATACCGGAACGCCGTTCAATACCAGAACGATGCTTCAAAATTCTACGGCACAGTTTCTGAAGCTCCCCGTTTCAAACCCATTTGTAGACGATGCGCTCAGGCATATGCCGGACAGAATCGAGCCGATTGGGACAGTAAAGACCTCCCCTGCCATGAGTTTAGGAGACGCATGGCTTAAGTGCAACGGCGCACAGGTTTCCTTTCCCGACTATCCGCAGTTGTGCCAAATCCTCAAAAACACAGTAGGAGACGTAACATGGTCGATCTCGACGGTTGGTACATCCCCAGCATTCAAGTCCATGTCCAGAGCTGTGAAATTCAAAGGGAAATGGTACATTGCAGGCGGATATAGGAAGAAAGAAAACAACAGCACCGCCCAGTACTATACGTTCAGTGTAGCCTGCGCAGATGCTATCAATGGTCCTTATACTGTGGTCTACACGCAGACTCTATCCGGCTATGCCGAAGGCTCTTTTTCTGGCGAGGAAATCGGCAAGGTTTACATTCAGCTATCTGCTTCGGATGAACGCATAACTGCTGTCATGGGGAAACTGAACCCCGGCTCTGTGAATGGGAACCGAGCCTCGAACGTATTTTTTGTGACGACATCTTCCGATGCGGAAACGTGGACCGCGCAAACGTGCCAATATCCCGGCTCTTTGCCGACCAACTCTGCATATACCGTGCCGGACCAGCATGAGTTTGAAACAGACGGCACGTATTGGGCGTTCACCTGTGGAAGTCATGTTATTTATACGCAAGACCCGACATCGCCAACATGGGAAGCCGTAAAAGTGGTCTCCCAAAGCAGCCCGAGTAGCGTTAATGTTGCACCTAGTCCAAAACTCCGCTACATCAACGGGAAATGGATATTGAACAGCGGCGAGCGCGTCTATTCTGCAGTTTTACCGACAACGTGGACGTTAGAGAAAACCGGGTACACGGATTTCTACGCAACAAACATTGTGTATTTTTCTGACCGCTACTGGTTCTTTGCATCACCTAGAATCTCATCGTCGGGAGTGAGCGGGCTTCGCAGTTCTTCAGATCTCAAGAACTGGGCGACACAACCCGCAACTGGAATTTCGATTAACTCGTTTGAGGGGCACGAATTGTTCGCAACGCAAAGGCTCATGGTGTTCTCGGACGTGGAAGACGGAACTGTAAAGACGACAAGCGACCCAGCGCTTGGATGGAACGCGGTCACCTTGCCTTCTGGCTCGGTTGGAGGCATACCGTCGGCAGATGGAGACATGGTAATGGTCGCGAACGAAAACGTGATCGCATACCACGATTATTCCACGGAGACTAGATTGCTGCCTACCATCTCTCTCTCCGACGACACGACGACGTTTATCAAGGCGAAGAACGAGCTGGACGTATTTGAGGCAGGGGGGTGATTCAGTGTTTCAGAAAATTGCAAACGCTTTATCTGTGGAAGTAGAGGGAACCGACCTGACGAAAGCGACGAAGATTGAGTTTTACGTGAGGCAGGGATGTTCCTTCTTCCAGTACGAACCTACAGTAGTCGACGAAACGCACCTGCTTGTAAAAATCCCGTATGCAGACGCAATGCGGCTGCAAGCAAGCACCGTAAGGCTACAGCTTGCCTTAACGGATGGCGACGGAAACCCGATGGCGGCTGAAATCGTGCAGACGGACGCGAAAAAGTTCTTGAAGGAGGCTGGATATGATTAAAATGACGCTCTCCCAGCCGGAGATCAAGATGAAGATCGCCCCGGCGAAGGTGGTTTACACGGGAGATAGTAAGCCGTATGAGGGCGTATACGACGTAACGCCGAAGACTTACGAGCCGGTGGTCTTGCCGACCAGAAACCGGCTTTTGTCCCGCGATGTGAACATTGCAAAAATCCCGCAGTATGAAGTATCCAACGCCGCCGGTGGGCTGACGCTCATCATGGGCGACGAATATATGAACAGTTAGGAGTGAGCATATGGCAAACAAGTATGTAAACAAACTGATCGTCGGCACGGAGGTCAAGCTCGATCTGTCGGGCGATACCATCGTTGCAAGTGACCTCAAAAAGGGCGTCACCGCGCACGACAAGTCCGGCGCGCCGATCACCGGAACGAACGAATTTGACGTCAACTCGCAGGACGCGACCGCCGCCGTGGCGGAGGTTCTGGCGGGCAAGACATTCTACGCGCGCGGCTCGAAGATGGTCGGCACCATGCCGGACAACGGCGCAAAGACACTCGACATCGCAGAGAAAGACGACGAGCCTGCTATTCCGATGGGCTTCCACGACGGCTCCGGCAAGTCGCGCATCAAGCCCACGGAAAAGGCAAAGCTTATCCCAGGCAATATCAAGACCGGCATTACCATTCTCGGCGTGGTGGGCAGCTACGGCGGCGAGGCGGTCAAGGCACAGGCAAACAAGAACGTCACGCCGAGCTTTGCCGAGCAGGTCGTGACGCCGGATGAGACGTATGACTATCTGTCGCAGGTGACTGTCGCGGCAATTCCCGTCACCTACACCGACAACGCCGCAGGAGGGCAGACGCTCCAGATCGGAGGCTGAGATGGCAGTCAACAAAGTCGCCCTTAACGGCGAAGTCAAGCTTGACCTGACCGCCGACACCGTAACGCCGGAGACGCTTCTCAAAGGGAAGACGGCGCACAACGCGGCGGGCGAGCTGATTACAGGAGTGTATGAGCCTATGAACATAAAGCAGTACACCGGCACGCTGCTTGCCTCGGGCTGGTCCGAAGACTCGCACGGCTACCAAGCGCAGACGATCGTGATCACGGGACTGAAAGCGTCCTACGATGTCGACCCACAGTGGGACGTGGCGCTTTCTGGGACTGACCCGGACGCGGACGCGGCGCTTTTGGAGGGCTTTGCCCTTATCCACAACTATAAGACGGGCGCGAACAGCCTGACCGCGCAGTGCATCGGCAAAGCGCCCGAGGTAAACATTCCGGTGAAGGTGGTGGTGTTCGGATGAGCGGGAGAAGTCCGAGACTGATTTCAGTGAAACGAGGCACAAAGGTCGGGACGCTGCTGGTTGGTAGCATTATTAAATTAAATGAAAACGGTTCGTTAGTGGAATTTTACGTTGCCAAGCACGACTATGAAAATGGTTTGAACGGCAACGGGCGCACGCTGATTGTGCGCAAGGATTGCTATGATACGCGCACTTTCAGTAGCAGCAACAACGCCTATGCCAACAGCTCCTTGGATTCTTGGCTCTGCAACACCTACCTCAAGTTGCTGGATGCTGATATTCAGGTCGCAATCGGCACGACAAAATTCTATTACACCCCCGGTAACGGCAATGCCACCGTGACCACGCTGCAGCGCGCGGTGTTCCAGCTTTCCTTGACTGAACTGGGAAAATCCGACACCTCCGCGAAAAAGGAGGGGACTGCGCTGCCGATTGCACGCACGCTGCAGATTGCGTACCGCAACGGCGTTGCAACTACCCAGTGGACGCGCACCCCGCTCACGAACGGCACCAACGGCGTGTTCGGCTTGACCAGCGGAGGCGCAACCTACAAATTCAGCCGTAGCGAATATCACGGTTCCCGCCCTGCTTTCACTCTCCCGTCCGACTTCCACATTTCTGCGGACCTGATCACAGCAGCATAGGAGGAAAACATGGGAATGTTTTTACGAAGGGGTGCAGTATCTGCCGGGAAGAAGCTCGGAGCTATCGACGTTGGCACTATGATCAAGCTGAACGAGAGTGGCTCACCCGTAGAGTTTTACATAGCAAAGCATGACTACGAATCGGGACTCAATGGAACTGGAAGGACGCTGATTGTGCGCAAGGATTGCTATGATACGCGCGCTTTCAATGGCAGCGGCAACGCCTATGCCAACAGCTCCTTGGATTCTTGGCTCTGCAACACCTACCTCAAGTTGCTGGATGCTGATATTCAGGTCGCAATCGGCACGACAAAATTCTATTACACCCCCGGTAACGGCAATGCCACCGTGACCACGCTGCAGCGCGCGGTGTTCCAGCTTTCACTTACCGAACTGGGCAAAACCGGAAAATACGCAAACACGGAGGGATCTGCGCTGCCGATTGCAAGCACGCTGCAAATTGCGTACCACAACGGCTCTGCGGTTACCCAGTGGACGCGCACCCCGTACACGAACAACAAATACTACGCGTACTACTTGTACACCAATGGCGCTGCCGGCGGCAACAGCTGTAACAGTTCTTACGGCTCCCGCCCCGCTTTTACATTGCCATCCGACTTCATCATTACCGACGACATGCTCGCATAAGGAGGAACTATGTACATCACACATAACAATCAAACCTACGCGAACGTCCGGGTATACAGCACCTCCGGCTCGGTCCGGCTTACGGGCGAGAGCCTGATGGGGCTGACAGAACTGACCGGTCCCGTCGGGGTCTTCGCGGATAACGGCTTCCAGATGCAGACCTATACGCCGGGAGACTTTCTCCGGCAGGAGATCGCGGACGGCAGCTGGCTGCTGACGAACGAGCCGCTGCCGACGCCGCAGCCAGTCGTTGCAACGCCTGTTGCCTACGATCTGAACACGTCCACGGCGTTTGCGGTGAAGCTGCTCATGAGCGAGAAAAAGCCCGAGACGGCAGACGAGATTATTAAATGCTCGGCGCTCTGGGACGAGTGGGAGCCCGGAAAGCACACGGTCGATGAGATCTTCACCGTAGACGGCGACCCGTGGAAAGTCTACCAGAGCTATGACAACGCCGTCCATCCGGACATCGCGCCCGGAAATCAGGCATGGTACACGTTCAATAAGCCCCTTCACGGCACGACAAGGGAAACTGCGCGGGAGTTTATCCAGCCGCAGGCGGGTACGGTCGACATCTATCACACCGGCGAGTGGTGCATCTTCGAGGGCAAGGCGTGCAAGGCAAAGAGAGATACCAATTTCAGCCCGAAGGATTATCCGGCGGACTGGGAAGTTGAGGAATAACGGACTGCCAATGGCAGGAAAGGAGCATGCATGAATGAAGTAGAAATGGAACACAGAATCACTGCCGTTGAAAAGCTTGCGAAGGGAAATGAACGGCGCATCGGAGATTTGGAAACCGATAACAAAGCTTTGCTGGACTTATCAACGTCCGTCGCAGTCATGGCAGAGCAGATGAAGACCATGAGCAGCAAGGTCGACAGCATGGACGCTGCCGTCAAACGCCTCCAGAGCGTCCCGGCGAGCCGCTGGGAGGGATTGATCAAAGCCGTGGTCACGGCGATTGTTTCGGGCTTAGTCGGCTATGCGCTGGCTCTGGCGGGGCTGGGAGGCTAAGTATGGCGGACGGGCAGAAAAAGCCGCAGCGGAAGACAAAGGGGCGCATGGCACGGGAGCTGGTCTACTACTGCATTTACGCCCTGACGCTTACGCTCGCGTGGGCAGTGGTCATCAAGACGGTTGCGGTCATACTCGACCGCCCGTCCGACCTCTCCGACGTGCTGATCTTCGCGGCAGCGGCGTTCGGCGGGGAGCTGCTGCTCCTGCTGTGCAAGAGAGTATTTGCGAAACCAAATGAACCGGTAGAATGAAAGGGGTACATATGGAAAACATCAAAAAGCGGCTCGGCAATCTGCTGAGCGTCAAATCTCTGGTCACACTCTCGTTGACCATCGTCTTTGCCGTCCTCGCCCTGCGCGGAGACATCACCGGCAAGGACTTTTTGACCATCTTCCTGACCGTCGTGACCTTCTACTTTGGCACCCAGAGCCAGAAGGCACAGGACGCGATTGACAATGCGGGCACGCCGCAGGAGGGCGAACAGAAATGATGAAAGCATCCGAGCTTGTGCGCAGGCACATTGACGTCGCGAAGAACTACAAGACCGTCTACATGTGGGGCTGCTTCGGCTCCCCCGTAGGTGAGACGATCATTGACGAGAAATCCGCCCAGTACCCGGACTGGTACACCGGCGGCAGAGTCACATATCTGCGCAGCCTCATCGGAAAAGTTGTCTATGGCTTCGACTGCGTAAACCTGACAAAGGGCATCCTCTGGGGCTGGAACGGCAACAAAAACGCCTACTACGGCGGTGCAAGATACGCCTCGAACAGCGTACCGGACGTTTCCGCCGACGGCATGATTGCAAAATGCAAGGACGTGTCCACGACCGGCTGGGACAAGCTGATTCCCGGCGAAGGTCTCTGGATGCCCGGGCACTGGGGCATGTACATCGGTGATGGGCTGGCGGTCGAATGCACCCCGATCTGGGACAACGGCGCACAGATCACCGCTGTGCAGAACATCGGCACGAAGGCAGGCTACCACGCCCGCAACTGGCAGAAGCACGGAAAGCTCCCGTGGGTGGAATACGACACCGTGAAGGTCGATGAAGCCGTTGAGGAGGCAAAGAAGACCATCCGGCAGAAAGCCGGATTGACCGACGGCACGATTGATTATCTCGCCGCCTACAAGTACGGCGACGATCTTCTCAAAAAACTCGCAGCTGCGATGAAGTAAGGTGGTGTTATTATGGCACCGCAGGCGCGGGCAAAACTCCCGCCGGAGCTTGGCTGTTTGACGAGGAAAGACATGGAAACCGTCATCTATCAGGCAAATCTCGGCAGGGAGAACGCGAGAATCGCGCAACTGTATTTTGTGGATAAGTTACCACAAGTAGATGTTGCCACAGAGATGTATCTTGGACGCGCTACGGTGCAGAGGCGGATTCCCGGCATTGTGGCGCGGATGAAAGATACGTCGAGCAAACTGTATAGCTAAGTGATGCACAACTGAGGCACACGAAAATGCGAAAAAGCCCATACTGGACACAAAGGAGTGTTCGGTATGGGCTTTTCTTATTTCAATCCAAACCCGGAAGGGAAACAAGTTGGAGACTGTACCGTTCGGGCGATCTCAAAGGCGACGGGCAAGAGCTGGGATGAAACATACGTCGGGCTTTGCCTACAGGGGCTGAAAATGGGCGACATGCCGTCGGCAAACAGTGTCTGGGGCGCGTACCTCCGGCAGCAGGGGTTCACCCGGAACGTTGTGCCGAACACCTGCCCGGACTGCTATACGGTCGAGGAATTCGCAAGAGACCACCCGCGCGGTGTGTATGTACTCGCTCTATCAAGCCACGTTGTGTGCGTGGAAAACGGGACAATTTTTGATACATGGAACTCCGAAAACGAGATTCCGCTGTTCTACTGGGAAAAGGAGGATAAATGATGTTCGGACAACAGCCTTATGTGTATCAGCAGCCGATTTATAATCAACCGCCCATGATGCAGGAACCAATGATGCGTCCACAGTATCAGCCTGCACCGCAGTATCCAACTCCGCAACCTCAACCACAGCAACCGAGCGGGGGGCAGTCCATCATATGGGTTCCGAACGAAAAGGCGGCAAACGAATTTATCGTCGCGCCGAATAACGCCGTCACGCTCTGGGATATGAATGCGCCGGTTGTGTATGTGAAGAAAGCCGACGCAAGCGGTAAGCCAGATATGAAAACATACGATCTTGTGGAGCGCGTACAAGCCATTACACCGCCTGTAGCGCCCCGTACAGAACCGATGGTGGAGTATGTTACCCGTAAGGACTTCGACGAACTCGCGGCGAAGGTAGCCGCGCTGAGCGTAAAACCTGTCCGTAAGGTGAAGGAGGCAGACAATGAATCCTCTGTTTAACGCGCTCGGAGGCGGACAGATACCCGGTCCGATGGGGCAGTTCCAGAACATGATACAGCAATTCCGGCAATTCCAGCAAAGCTTTAAGGGCGACCCGAAAGCGGAGGTTGAAAAGCTGGTGCAGTCTGGGAAAATCTCGCAACAGCAATTGAATCAGCTGCAACAGGTGGCAAGCCAGTTTCAGCAGCTTCTTGGATAACTTAGATTTCAATTCGTGCGCACGATTGAGATAAATTTCAAAATCTACGAAAGGAGAAAACTATGAGTTTGAATGGCGATGGTATCCCTATGAACATGCCTGTAGTTCCGGCAAACTCGGACAGCGGCAACGGATGGGGCGGCGGTAATGGCTGGTGGATCATTATCCTCTTCCTCGCGATCTTCTGCGGCTGGGGCAACGGAAACGGCTTCGGCAATCGTGGAGGGAACGGCGGCGTTGTTGACGGCTATGTTCTGGCATCTGACTTCTCGAACATCGAAAGAAAGATTGACAGCGTGAACAATGGTGTCTGCGACGGCTTCTATGCGATGAACACGGGGATGCTTAACGGCTTTGCCGGTGTAACGCAGGCTGTGACTTCCGGCTTCTCTCAGGCGGAGCTTTCCCGCTGCAATCAGCAGGCCGCGCTTATGCAGCAGCTGAACAACATGGCGATGCAGGCACAGGAGTGCTGCTGTGAAAACCGTGCTGCAATCGCCCAGGTGCGCTACGACATGGCGACGCAGGCATGCGACACCCGCAACACCGTGCAGAACAGCACTCGCGACATCATCGACGCGATGAACTGCGGCTTCCGCAGCATTGACCAGAGATTGACAGCGCAGGAACTGGCTGCAAAGGACGCGAAGATTGCCGAGCAGAACCAGCAGCTCTTTGCGGCGCAGCTGGCGGCTTCTCAGGCGGCGCAGAACGACACGCTCAAATCTTACGTGAGCGGGCAGTTGGCGTATTATAACCCGCGTCCGGTCCCGTCGTTCGCGGTACCGGCTCCGTACCAGTTTGCAGGCTGCAATAGCGGCTATAACTACGGCTGCGGCAACTGCGCTTAACTCCATAACGTAGAGCTTTTTCGTGGACTCACGAAAATGATCGGTTCCTTGCCGATACTCAAGAAACGCGGCGGGGCAATCGTCCCGCCGCTATTTTTAACCGTGTCGAATTCGACGCATTTAGAAAGGAATGATTTTATGGCTGAATTTACATCATCCGGGATTCAAACTGTTGCCGCCGGGCAGAACGTCCCTCTAATTTCCACGTTGGCTTGTGGCAAACCGTGTATTGTCCACCGTGACGGAAGCGGACTTGTTACGCTTCGTGGGCTTACGCAGCAGTGTAAGGCGAAGTTCCGCGTATCCTTTGGCGCGAATATCGCCGTTCCTACAGGCGGAACAGTCGGAGCTATCGACGCTGCGCTCGCCATCAACGGGGAGGCTTTGAACAGTGCTACAGCGATCGTGACACCGGCTGCTGTTGAGAACTATTTCAACATCTACGTTTCAACCTTCGTAGAAGTTCCGCGCGGCTGCTGCTTGACTGTAGCGGCAAAGAACACCAGCGCACAGGCGATCAGTTTCGCAAATAGCAATATGATCATCGAGCGCGTATCGTGAAGGGAGGAAGGAAAATGTACGATTTGAGAAACCTTCGGGAAATGCTCTGCAAAGAGCTGGACGAAATCGCTGACAAACGCGAAATGTCCGCCGGTGACTTGGACGCAATCCAGAAGCTGACGAGTTCCATCAAGAACACCTACAAAATCGAAATGCTCGAGGACGGCGGGTACTCTCGCAGCGGCGAGTGGGAAGCGGATATGCGCAACACGTATGGGCGTGGAAGCTCCTACCGTGGCAGGCGTCGCGATTCTATGGGGCGATACAGCCGGACAGATGCTCGGGAGTATATGCGCTCGACGCTGGAAGACATGATGCGCGACGCGGACGATGATAAAACGCGCGAGGCTATCCGCCGCTGCATGGAGCAGATCGACCGGGCATAGGAGGTGGACGTATGCTGGATAAAGCCGAAATTCGAGCGGCAATTGCAAAACTGGAATTCGATGAATCCAGCTATTCCAACTATGCCAAACTGGCGAGTTTGTATGTGATACGCGACAAGATGCAGGAAGAGGAACGGGGCGACGGCGGTAGGTATGTGGATTACTACTCCGGCGCTCCCGCCCCTGTGACCGCAGAACCGGCTACCGTGGGCGAGTACGGGGACAGCGAGTTTTTGCTTGCGGTAGCCGGGAAAGACCCGGCGAAGGCTTGGACGGTCATTGACGAACTTATGGATACACTTGCGATGGTAAACAGCAAGGTTTATAACTCTGTTATGCAGAAGATAAAACGTGTCTAGTGTTAGTAACCGTGTTAGCTATTTGTTAGTAACCGAAAAAATCTGAAAAAATCTGAAAACGTCTGAGATTTAATATCCAATTTGAAAACGTCTCAAAACGTCTGAAAACATGCTTAAAAAGTTTGGGAAATTTCAGGAGGTCTACTTCACACGCAGGAGGTCGATGGTTCGAGTCCATTAGTCTCCACCAAAAAAGTCCTGAAATCTCAAAGGTTTCAGGGCTTTTTCTTTTTTGCTGATTTTTGATTTGCTAGTAACGTGTTAGTAACAGGCGCATCTATCGCATTCACAAGTTGGTCAATGTCAAAGTGCTCATAGATGTTTGCGGTCGTGGAATAGTCTGCATGACCGAGCATTTTTTGCAGGAGTTCCGGCTTGATATTGTTTGCTACAGCCCAGCTTGCGAATGTGTGCCTTGTTGCGTGTGGTGTTTTCTTGGAGATTCCGAGCCGCTCCAAAAGCGGGTAGTAGTCACGCTTGCGAAAATTTGCAATGACTTTTTGCCCGGCATACCCAGAGATCAGAAGTTCGCCTTTTGCACGCTCTTTGAATTCTGCGAAATATTTACGCCCTTCGGAGCGGATGGGGATTATTCTGTTCCTGCCTGCTTCTGTCTTTTCCCCGCCGATCACGTAGGTTTCATGGACATTTTCGGTTCTAAGCCCGAACAGCTCGCCGATTCGCATACCGGTATAGACCATCATCAGGGCGAGTTTGGCTGTCTGGGAGCCGTCCGCTTCAAGCTTCTGTATATCCTCTTCTGAGAAGATCTCTTTTTCTTTCTTCACGTTCTCGGGCAGCTTAATGAACGAAGCAAAGTTTGTCGTTATGAGTTCCTGGCGAATTCCCCATTGTGACATCTGCGTTGCAAGCTGCTTGAACTTCGACAGTAGCGAGTGGGACTTATCGCTGTACTTGTCTATGACAATCTGGTAATCAGCGGTCCGCAGTTCGCGAAATTTTCTGTCATGCAATGGTTGAAAAACGTCATATGCGCGTTCGTAAGACTCTATTCCCTTCGCGCCGATATCGCGGAAGTGTTCATCCTTCCATGCTTCGTAAACCTGCTTGAATGTCCAGTTATATATTTCATCAATACTCCGCCCTTGTAAACGCGCCAGCGCGTCGAGGGCGGCTGTTTTTTTATCATAGTATCCAATTATGGTTTTTCCTTTTGCGGCTACCCACGGGCGCGTGCGCCTGCCTTGCAGCTTGTAAACTGTCCCTGTACCGTTTGCACGCTTCAAAGCCTTTCGCTGCGGAGCTTGCTGCTGTTTCCCGCACCAGCAGCAGAACACAGAACCGTCCGGTATATCCTTTTTACACTTGATGCACTCCATGTTTCCCTCCACGTTCTTTTCGGATTGCATAGAAAGTAATTGCCGAAGCCAGCGCTGAACCTACGATCAGGGCAATGCACGCCCATGCAGCTACGGACAAATCTCCATCGCGAACGAGCCCCATGCTCCGGATCTGCGCATCCGTCACAAGGCAGGCAATCAGTGAAAAGGAGAGCAGCATACAAAACAGGGCGAGGACGTAACACATTGTATGTGTAGACCTTATCTGTGCGCTCTGCGCGGCTGTTGTTGCCTCCAGCTTGGCGTTTTCAAGCTCGACATGATGAATCTGCTCGGTCAGTTTTTCCTGGCTTTCTGCGGGCTGGACAAGCCCGAACAGCTCATCCAGCGACAGCCCGAGAACGCGGCACAGCGCGGCAGAATTGTACAGTTTTGGGTCTTGCTGCGTACCAGCGCAGAGCTTCGTTACAGCCGATCTGGAAACGCCGGATTCTTCGACAAGTCTATCGATGGTGTAATGCTGATCTTCTTTCGCCCGCTTGATGTTCCCCTGATATGCAGAAATATATGGGGCAAGTTCCTGAATCGCCGACATGATATACCTCCATTTTCACATATATTTCGCTGATTCTTCTGCTATGGGTATGGTTTTACCAATTTGAGGATGGACATTTCTGCCAGTTTTGCTATGCTGGTTACAGTCGCGTGAGAAAGCCCCACCGCCGGTGGAGCGACGGTGGGGCGATCTTAAACATTCCATTATACAAAATAGTCAGTCCCATAATTGCCGCTTACGAGGGTTACCGGACGAAGAAAATGCAAGGTGTTCTTTGTGGAAGATTCCAAATTGAAATTATTGAACGAACGTTCTAAAATATGGAGGTACACCAAATGCAGAGCATCAATATTCGCTTTGAAAACGGGAAAGTAAACATCATCGTAGACGGGGCGCTTTTCAAGGACGTTCACAGTCTGAGCCTCGACTACATTAAGGGAGCGCCCATGCTCTTTGCCTGCGTCTCAGATGTAGGCGAGACACGGGAGCAGTGGAACCAATGCCCGCTGCCGAACTGATAACGTCTTTACTTTGGGTGGCATCCTCCACAAGGTGAATACCCAGAATTCTGTGCATCTTCTATGCTATCGAACCAGATTTCGTTCTCTGGGAGTATTTCCTTTGCAAAGCGGCAACTCGGATTATGGTATTTATCTGAGTCAACACTTCCAACGTATACACCGGATGATTTTTGTGACGTTGTTTCTGTAACTGGCTCAGTGTCCGGGGGAGCAACAGCTTCCGAAACAGGCTGTTCGGTTGGTTCGGATGCTTCGATCGGAGCAGCTGGCGCGGCGGGGTCGATATCGGATGCAGTGGAATCACCGAAAGACGTTTGCGCGGTTTTATCTGAGATGGGAACCTCGGGCTGTTCCTGAAGAATCGGTTCTGCGGGCTCCGGCGCTTCTGGAGAAGAGCCAACCTTTGCGTCAGGAACGGCGATTGTTTCTGGTTCCCTCTCTTTATCTGGTTCTCTCTTCGCGGTTTTTGCCGTGCATCCAGTCAGAAGAAGCACAGCGAGAAAAAGCGCAAGCATTCTTTTCATTGTAAAAATCCCTCATAGCCAAAATTTGATTTGATACTACGATTTTACCACCAGAGTTTGACAGCCTCAAGAACAAATCTACACAAAAAGAAACAATAAAATTTGGATGTTAAGAAAAGGACGGCGGAAGTGGAGACAGGAGATTATAATGGATGAAAAGGAAATCGCAACGATTAAAGAATTGACAGAAACACTTATGAGACTTACACCAGAGAAACTCAACCTTTTTCTATCTGCTGCGCAAGAGTTAATAACGCAGACGCAAGTTCAGGACGATCTAGGCAAATATTTATGATCTTCTGAATTGATTCCGGCAAATCACAGACACGCGCTTCGCCATCGGCGGGGCGCTCTTTTTTTATGCCCTTTTCTCGTTCCCGCTCGATCAGGCTGCGCACTAATTCGATATCTGCTTCTTCCGAAAGGATTTCCTCCGGCGTGGTTTGCAGCAGGACGCACATACGGGCGGCTTCTTCGGGGGACGGCAGGTTTCTGCCACGTTTAAGATCAGAAACCCAAGAATCGCGGCCTGTAAAACCCATAGCTTCACAGAAAACAACGTTGCTCCTGAAGAGTTTCTTAATCGGGTCTTTTATGGCATCATATATGATTTTTACTGTTTTCTTCCTCGACATAGCAAGCCTCTCATTGCTGATTTTTAAGCATCTCGATTATTTTTTCTCTATCCCACAGCAAAACACGTGTTTTTTCGGCGAGCACCTTTGCGCCGACTGTAAAGTGACGGTTTGTCATTACAACAGCGACTTGGCAATTGTACATTTCTTTCCCTGCGAAAACTTCCTGCACTGGCTTATTGCCCAAATCAGAAGAAAAGCATTTGCATTGAATGGCATAGTGAATTTCTTCTTTTTGTGCGATTATATCGACACCTTGATCATTGCTGCCCGGGGTAACGTTTACATTGTAGAACCCGTTGCTCCTAAGTAAATCCGCGCACCAGAACTCAAAGGCATGACCTTCCATTGTATCGATTTTATATAATTCGTTTTCGATACTGGACAACCCACGCTGTTCTCTTCTCCAATCCTCTTCTTCTTGGATAATTGACCGGACGTCAATTTCTGCGTGAGCCTGTTGCTTTTGAAGCGGATTGACAGTAATAGGCTGAATAGGAAGCACCGGTTCAACTACGTCTGCGTCTCTATTAAGTTTTAGCGATTTTCTCTTTTCTTTCTTTCGCCTCGGCTTGCAGGAAAAATAGATTGCTACAGCCAACCCGACAAATGGATACCACGCAGGAGCAAGCAATTTATTTGCTGCCTCGTCCACTGGAAATACGGCGCAGCCAATCAAATGATAAGCAAAAAATACTCCGAAGAAAATTAGTATACGTTTTGCGACTTTTGATTTGGGGCGCGTTGGTTTGTTCATTCTATCCATAAAGCATAAGCATTTCTTGTACAAATTATAGCCGGAATATTTCCGGCATTACTATTGACAGCCAGAAATATTCCGGCTATAATATACCCATGATAAATCAAAACAGGCAAAGCTAACGCCAACCCCCAAGCATTTTTTAGGTTTGCGGGCTTATTGCCGATATTTTGTTGGCTGACACTTACATAATAAAGGCTTTTTTACGTTTTGTCAACGCTGATTTATCAAAATTACCGAATAAGGAGGGTAGACGTGGAGACTTTGAAAGAAATGCGTCTGCGGTGCGGATACTCCCGCCCGCAGGTTGCGAATAAGCTGAACGTTTCGGATACAGCGGTAGCACATTGGGAAGCGGAAGACTGGACGCCTTCCACGAAGTATCACAAGCCGCTTGCGCGTATCTACGGCGTGCCGCTCGATGTTTTCCGGGCAACAATCGAGGAGACGAAAAAGCGGAAACAGGGAGCGGGCGTATGAAACGCAAAGAGGAAACGGCGATTATCCTTTCCGCGCTTGCAACCGCAGGTGTGCCGGAAAGCAATCAGGTAAAATCGGCAGTTGATTACGGGTTGAAACTGATCCGCATAAGGAAATTTGAAGAACGGACAGAACCCAAAGAAGGGTTGCCAATGTCGGAAAAATGGACAGGAGACCTGATCGGGAAAATGCACAATGCGCGTGTTTCATACGACGATCTTGCCGCAGAGCTTGGACTTACAAAAGGCTATTTGTCCATGATCTTGAACGGGGCAAGGAAGCCGCCGAACGCAAAGGCACGACTGAACGCCGCATTTGATGCCGTCGTAGAGCGGCGCAGCAGAGAAAAGGAGGAAGTCTGAACCACGTCGATAGCGTGGTAACGCTTCCGGTAATACCACGGTATTACCTTTAGGAAATGGAAATGGAATAGATAGTATTTCTCTAATCTTAGAGAAAGAAAAAGGAGAGATAGGATGTTAAATCGAGCAACGATTTCGCCGCAAGAAGCGGTAGAGATTCTGCGAGAAAACGGCATGCAGATCGGTGTTGAGGTCCTTAGGCTGGGGCTGCAACAGGGCGTTTTCCCGTTTGGTAAGGCGGTAAAAACCGAGAAAGCACCTGTCTACTGGGTTTTCCCGAAAGACCTTAATGCTTGGATTGAGCGGCATTTAAAGGATGGACCCACAAAGAGAGGGGAATTTATGGAGGTGCGTGATGACTGACGTTGAATATATCCTTGAGGCGAATCACCGGCGCGCAAGAGAGCGCGAGCTCGGCGAACGGTGGGACAATATTATCCGGCAGCGGAAAAGGAAGTCGGAGCTTTTGAAGGCTTCGGAGGCGTTCTGCTTCTCGGTTGGCTGCGTCCTTCTGGGCGGCACGGCGACTCTGCTGGGCTTCGGGCTGTTCGAAGCGGCGTTCACGCTTGGCGGCGCGGCGGTGATCTTCTTCGGCGGCGCGGTGCTGATGGAGGCGTGAGATGATTTACCCGTGCGAGAAATGCACACACGACACAGGCAAGTGCCGCTGCCTTGACTGGCAGAGATGGTTTTCTGTGGAGTTTGAGGCAGAAGCGGCGAAGGTGCTTGCTGCGACGCACGCAGAGCCGTTACCCGCGCCGCCGAAGATATTCTATCGCGAGATTGTTTTCAGTTCGATCTTCACGCGGCTTTGGAGGTAGATATGAAGCAGGCTGAACGGGTTTTGAAGTACATGCGCGACTTCGGCAGCATTACGCAGCTTGAGGCGATGCAGGACCTCGGCTGCATGCGGCTGGGCGCGCGTGTCTACGATCTGAAGCGCGAAGGGTACAACATCCGGCGCGACATGGAAACAAGCAAAAACCGGTATGGCGAGGATACGAGCTATGCCAGATACAGGTTGGTGGAATGATGGAAGACAGACAGCAAGCGCCGTTTATCACGGATATCAACGGCGCGGAGATTTACGACGGGAACGAGTACTTTGTTTCCGACGAAGGGAACATTGCCGCCGCGCTTCCGAGCGAGAACTGGGACGTACATAACGCCCTGATTGAGCATTTGGTGGAAACGTATGGCACGAATTACATCGCCGAAATGTGCGGCTTGGACAAGCGAGTCTGCAAGATTTAAGGAGGAAAGTATGCTGAAAGGATTTAACGAACTTGTACAGATCGACGTTTTGCCGTTCTGTGACAAGCGGAAGGCGAAAGATGACAACGGGAAGCCGATTGAAGTTCCGTATCTTCCGTGGGCGAAATGCAAAATGCTGCTTCACGAAAACGGGGCGAGCGAGGTCTACTTTGTACCGCTGAAAAATGAGACTGGCGGGTACTTATTCCAGTCAAAGGAAGTCCATGACAAGAATGGCAGAACGACGGGGTGCTATTTCGTTTCCGTCGAAATCCACATCGACGATAAAACATTCCGCATGGATATGCCGCTGATGAACGGTTCCTTAGTGGTTTACGATGACACGTTGAATCAGCTCCGGATTTCCAACGCTCACGCGAGAGCGTTTGTGAAGGGCGTGGCAATTCACACAGGGCTTGGCTTCAAGCTCTGGCTGAACGACAAGGACACGGAGCGCGCAGACGATGACCTATCCCAGCACAGCATTATGGCGATCAAGCAGAGAATCGAACAGCTGATTACATTAAAACTGCAAAACGGGGCGGATATGAGCTATATCCTCTCTGGGCTTGGGCTGAATCAGAAGAAATTCGATCAGCTGATGGCGTCGTTCGGTAACATTCAGTATCTGGAAAATACGCTGAAACGCCTATGATACACGACCACGACAGAAGCGGGTGGTTCGGCGCGTCGGATACGGCGGCGATCATGGGCAGATGGGATACAAAGACGTTCCGCAGCTTTTGGATTCAAAAGCTCGGCGTGAACCGCGACCACTTCTCAACGCTGGAAATGGAGACTGGAAGCGCCTACGAGCACAGGATTCTGGAGCATATTGGCATCCGAAAGATGGACAGGCAGATCAAGATTCGTCGGCTTCGGCTTCGGGTGAATCTGGATGGCGAGGACGCGCAGGAAATATCGGAAGTAAAGACGCACAAGGGAGAATCCTTCAAGGTGTCCCGTACGTACTGGATGCAAGCACAGGTTGAAATGTTCGCTGCGAAAAAGAATTTGCGTATCGTGGCGTACCATCTGGAACCGGAAGACTACAGAAACTGGTTTCGGGAGATTGAGGACGATAGGTTGTCCTATCATCCGATACCGTATGATCGGGAATGGGTAGAAAGCGAGTATCTACCACGGCTTCGGTATCTTGCGAAGTGTCTTAGAAAGGGGGTCATTCCGATTGAGAGAGCTGAACATCGTTGAAGCGTCGTGGAGCATGGACGCGGCGGGAAGCTGGCTGAAACTCCGACCGGAGCTGCCCGGACAAGCCCAGATGGTAGCCGGGGAGATGGACCCGCAGAAGAAGTACACGGTCACGATCAAGGAATTTCGCAAGAAGCGGAGTCTGGACGCCAACGCTTATGCGTGGGTTTTGATGAACAAACTGGCAGACAAGCTTAACATGGGCGTGCGCGACCTGTACCGGCACTACATCCCGGACATCCCGGAAAACAGTCAGGTGGTCTGCGTGCCGGCGGAAGCGGTCGAGAAGCTGCAAAGCGGATGGGAGCACAACGGCATTGGCTGGTGCAGCGATACGTTAAAGTCAAAGCTCCCCGGCTGCACGAACGTTATTTTGTACTACGGAAGCTCCACGTTTGACCAGAAGCAAATGGGCGTGCTGCTCGATCTTATCATTGAGGACTGCAAGCAGGTCGGCGTGGAGTATCTGACACCGGAGGAGCTGGAACGGCTCAAGGGGGAATGGGATGCGTAAGGAAACGAAGGCGACAAAGATCCCAGAGAAGGTCAAGAAAGCCGTCTGGGAGCGCGACGGCGGGCGCTGCATCGTCTGCCTCCGCCCCGGCAATCCGTGGTGTCATTTCATTCCACGGTCGCAGGGCGGGCTTGGAATCGAGCGGAATGTTGTGACGCTATGCGATAGCTGCCACATGGCATTTGACCAATCACCGAAGCGCAAAAACCTGAGAGAGTATATCAGGCGGTATCTCAAAATGAAATATCTCGATTGGGAGGAAACGAAACTGATTTATAAGAAAGGAACGTAATTATGGAATCCTATGTAAAACTGAGTACGGAAAAGTATGAGGAATTGGCAAAGAAGTGCCTGATGCTCGATATGCTCGTTGAATCGTACAAGAAGATGCCCTCGTATCGTTTCGATGACGTCCTGGAAGTCTACTTTGGAAAGCGGGAAACTGCCAAAAAGGAGGACGGAGAATGCTGAACCACATTGTCATTATGGGAAGAATGACCAGAGACCCGGAACTGAGAAAGACGCAGAGCGGAACGTCCGTTGCATCCTTCACGCTGGCGGTTGACCGCGACTTCACGCCGGAGGGCGGAGAGAAGGAAACGGATTTTATTGACTGCGTTGCGTGGAAGGGAACAGCTGATTTTGTAAACGGTTACTTCTTTAAAGGAAGCATGGCGGTTGTAGACGGACGGCTGCAGTTGCGCGACTGGAAGGACAAGGACGGAAACAAGCGCCGGTCTGCGGAGATCGTGGTGAACCGCGTTTATTTCGGCGAAGGTAAGAAATCTTCGGAGCCGAAGGACCCGGAAAACCCCGGCGGGTTTACGATGATGGACGAGGATGACGGCGATCAGCCGCCGTTCTAAGGCGGTGGCGGGATGGCAAACAACAAAGACCCTGCCGTCTTGTTTTATACGTCGGATTTCCTATCCGGCTGTGCCTTGATGGATATGCGGGAGCGTGGGCAGTATATCACGCTCCTGTGCCTCCAAAGAGAGCGCGGGCATATGACGATGCAGGAAATCATACGGGCTGTCAAAAAGCCGTCAGACGAGGTTATGAGCAAGTTTCAGAAGGATGAGGAAGGAAAGTACTTCAATCGCCGGATGGAGCTTGAAATCGAAAAACGGGACAAGCATTGCCAGCGGCAGAGGGAGAACATCAGCAAGCGTTGGAATAAAGAAAATGATAACTCTTGTATGGCTGATGGTAGTGCTTGCGGTAATACCACGGTATTACCTTTAGGAAATGGAAATGGAAATAGAAAAGAAAGTAGTTCTATTTCTGAGAAGAAACGTAAGAAATTTATACCACCTACGTTGGAAGAGGTTTCCGCATACGCGAAGGAGCGTGGAGTTCCGAATCTGGCACAGAAATTTTTCGACTATTATTCTGCCGGAAATTGGGTCGACGGGAAGGGTGACCCCGTACGGAACTGGAAGCAGAAGTTTTTGACGTGGGAATCGAAAGAACATGAGAAGGGCGCGCCGTCACAGCCGGGGAAGAAGCCGGGGTACAACGTGCAGCACCACGACGGCGATCTGAGCGACTTACAGAAAGCGGCGATTCAGCGGATGTTGGGGGAGGAAGCATGATGAAGCAGGGAGTCGAGGTCTGGATTGTCATACCGGAGCCGCTGCCGATTTACCCCCGGCTCATGCCGAAGCTCAGAACGCCTTTAAGGGCGCGGAAGTATCCGCAGAAGATGCAGAACAAGACGTTTTACCTCGTCAGCGTCAAGGACCCGGAGGACGGGCGGTGGAAAATTATCACCGTCCGAGAACCGGAGTGCTGGGAGGCGGAAGTGACGGTGCAGGTCAGGAGGAAGACATGATCAGGCTAAAATACGCCGGACCATGCGGCAGGTATTGCCCGCGACGCGGACCGGGCTGTGGGGCTACCTGCGAAGCGTGGCTTGCCTATGAGGCTGAACGGAACGCGGGATACGACAAGCGCGTCGAGACATCCGATCTGCGGCAGAAGACCGCAGGCGGGGCGAAGAACTGCCGCCGGATTGCGGAGGCAAGAACAAGAGGGAGGAATCACTTGAGATGAACAGAAAACTGCACTACACGCCGGGGCTTTGAGGGGAGGTTACAAGGATGAGGACGAAAAAAGACGGCGAGTTCCGCAGCAGCGTCTATACGCAGCGCCCGCCGTATGCAGACTTTGATGCACCACAGAAGTTTCAGGCGATTCAAAGCATCATTGCAAAGCGCCTGAAGGAGCATCCGAACGCGATGTGTTCATATTCCGGAGGAAGCGACAGCGACATCATGCTTCACATGATCGAGAATGTCCGCAAGATCTTCAATTTGCCGCAGGTCAAGTATTACTTTTTCGAGACGGGGCTTGAGATGGAGGCAACGCGGCGGCACGTCCGGGAAACGGCGAAGCTGTACGGCGTGGAGATCCAGACCGTGCGCCCGAAGAAGAACATCGTGCAGGCAACGCGCGAATATGGGCAGCCCTTCGTTTCGAAGATCATGTCCGCAGGTCTGGAGGCAGTGCAGAAGAAAAACATTCCGCTTTCCATCGCCGACGAATACGATCAGGCGGAAGACAAGGCAGCGAAGCGAAAGGAGCTGAAAGAACGGTATCCCGGCTGTGAGCAGGCGATCAATTTCCTGTGCTGCTGCAATTCAGCAGGCGAGCCGCGCCCGAATATTCAGCTGGTCATCAACAGTTCAAAGTACATGCTCGATTTCATCCGGGAAAATCCGATTCCGTTCCGCGTCAGCAATCACTGCTGCGACATCTGCAAAAAGCAGCCCGCGCACGCCATCGAGAAGCAGTTTGACATGGTGATTACCGGCGAACGCCGCGACGAGGGCGGCATGCGATCCGTACCACGCAGCGACAGCTCGACGATGTGCTTTACAGAGACAGCGGCGGGAAAGTTCCGTCTCAGACCGCTGTACTACGTCTCAGATGCGGACAAGCAGTGGTACAAGGACTACTACGGCATCCGGTATTCGGACGCTTACGAGGTCTACGGGCTCAAGCGCACGGGCTGCTGCGGCTGCGCAATTTCGGCAAGGGCTGCGTCGGATTTGGAGCTGATTCGCCCGTATGAGCCGAACGTCGTCAAGGCGGCGTGGGCGATCTTCGGCGACAGTTACAGGTATCGCGCGAAGTACAACGAGTATAAGACGATGCGGCGGGAACAGGAAAAGACCAGAATACAGGGAACGCCGCAGGCAGAACTTCCGGGGCAAATCACATGGGAGGATGTAACGCTATGACCTACACAGAAACGATAGAATCGCTGCGGAGCTGTTTTGGATTCGGCACATGCAGCGAGTGTAAGGCGAAAAGCATGATGGAAGAAGATCCGCTACCATGCAAGCTGGACTGCAAAGACCGGCTCGGGCTGTACGCCGCCGGCCTGATCGAGCGGCTGACCGCCGAGAATGCGAAGGCAGAAGCCGAGAGGGACGCGGCGATTGCTGACCTGAAGATATCTTCCGGGTGCACTTCCTGCAAATATCACTGTAGTGATACAATTTTTTGCCGTGATTGCAACAAAAAGCAAAATTGCAAGTGCATGAGCTGCAGTTTAGGACTACCGAACTGGGAATGGCACGGCTTGCCGGAAGCGCCGGAGGAAGGAGAAAAGGCATGAGACTTACAACGGATACCCCGAAAAACAATCTTGAAATGGCGCTGAACCTATTCTACGTCAAGGACGAAGAGGTATGGGTGCGCGGATACGGGAAGAACGGCGCAGACATTTCCCTGCTCGATCTGACGCGGGAAATTCTGAGTTACCAGTGCCCCTATGTGGAGTCGGATATTTCTGATGATGATCTGATTATGATGATGCCGGAATGGCTTTTCGATGATGTCCGGTCGACGGAACATGTAGTCGGGCTTCTATATCAGGCGGCGTGGGTATGCGCGGAGCTGCGCGAACATTTGAAGCAGTTCGAGGACAAGGAGGATGCCGATGGAACGGCTAACGTTTGAGGGCAATTTCTGCGACATCGCGCAGTGCCGCGAGTTGCTGTGTCCGTATGACGGAAACTGCACGCAGAAGGAGGTGTGGGAACGGCTCAAAGCATATGAAGATTCGAGGTTATCCCCGCAGGCGTGCGCCGAGGCGCGAGAGATAGAGGAAACACTTTCCGGCTGTGATTACTCCATCTCACGAATGGTGGAGCTGATGAAAGCCGACAAGGACGGGCG
>ERZ1034928.180-NODE-180-length-40060-cov-20.036395_pt1 | contig 40060 bp, 34 predicted proteins | sample MGYA00520627_ERZ1034928 | MGnify/ENA primary metagenome ERZ1034928 (study PRJEB33766, sample SAMN09781755) | gut metagenome | biome: gut microbiome | host: Homo sapiens | place: Madagascar | study: EMG produced TPA metagenomics assembly of the PRJNA485056 data...
TCCTTAACTCCTTTAACTTCCTGATATGCGAAAGTTCAGTTAATCGATAAATCGCCTGGTGATGTCGCCGTAGTTCTCGATGCGGCGGTCGCGGAGGAATGGCCACCAGCGGCGCACATTCTCGCTGTGCTTCAGGTCGATATCTACCACCAGGCTCTCTTCTTCCTGATCGCTGGCGCGGTAGTAGAGCTCGCCCTGAGGACCGGCAATGAAACTGCTGCCCCAGAACTGGATGCCCTCGGTCTGACCGCTAGGATCTGGCTCGAAACCTACGCGGTTTACGGCAATGACCGGCAATCCGTTGGCTACGGCATGGCCTCGCATCACGGTAGTCCACGCTTCGCGCTGGCGCTGCTGTTCCTCCTCGGTATCATAGGTAGCGTAGCCGATGGCGGTAGGATAGATGAGCATTTCGGCTCCCTGCAGCGCCATCAGACGGGCTGCTTCGGGATACCACTGGTCCCAGCAAACCAGCACGCCGAGCTTGCCTACGGAAGTCTGGATAGGGTGGAAACCGAGGTCGCCTGGTGTGAAATAGAACTTCTCGTAGTAGGCAGGATCGTCGGGGATGTGCATCTTGCGGTATTTTCCGGCTATGCTTCCATCCTTCTCCATCACTACCGCTGTATTGTGGTAGAGGCCCGGAGCGCGGCGCTCGAAGAGGGAGGTGACGATGACGACGCCGAGATCCTTGGCAAGCTTGCCGTAGAAATCGGTTGAAGGACCCGGAATAGGCTCTGCGAGGTCGAAGAGGTCAACATCCTCTACCTGACAGAAATAGAGGGAGTTATGAAGCTCCTGAAGCACGATGAGCTCTGCGCCGCGATGGGCGAGGTCGATGATGCCTTCTGCCAGGCGCTGCTTGTTGTTGGCGATATCTGCCGTATTATGAAGTTGTAATAAACCGACTTTCATATTTAATTTTTAATGTTGAATGTTAAATGTTAAATGTTGATGTTGAGTCTCTGAGGGCTCCTTCAGGAAGCTGCATGGTGATGCAGTGGATGCTGCCATGCTGGCGGATGATGGTCTGCGAATCTACGCCGATGATTTCGCGGTCGGGGAAGGCGAGCTGAATCTGCCTGTGTGCCTCCTCGTCCTTTTCTGGCTGATTATAGGTTGGATAAATCACAGCCTTGTTGAGTATCAGGAAGTTGGCGTAGGTGGCTGGCAGCCGGTCTCCCTCGCTCTCAGGGTTGGTGGTGAGGCAGTTGCCCTCATCATAGATTGGGTCGGGCATCGGCAGTTTGAGCAGGCGGTATGGATATCCCTCCCAGGTAAAGAGGCTCTTGAGCTGCTTTTCCAGTGCCTGGAAGTCCTCATACTGCTCATCTTCCGGATTGTCGCAGCCTACATATAATAAGGTGTCGTGCGGAGCCACTCTCACGATGGTGTCGATGTGGCCGTCGGTATCATCGCCAATCAGATTGCCGTGATCCAGCCAGACGACTCTCTTGAGCTGGAAGAAAGTCTGCAGCAGATGGTCGATGCTGTCGTGGTCGAGCGGCTGGTTGCGGTGAGGCGCCAGCAGGCACTGTGAGGTGGTGAAGAGCGTACCCTTTCCGTCGCTCTCGATGCTTCCTCCTTCGAGCACGAAGCCCTGGTGGTTCTCAATATCGGCATTGAAGGCTGCCTGATAGTATAGTTTCAGGGTGATGGCATTATCCTTCTCCCATCTGAACTTTTCGCCCCATCCGTTGAACTTGAAGTCGAGTATGCGGTAAGGCACCATCCAGGTGTTCTGCTTTCTGCGCAGCACCATGGTGAGGGGGCCGTGGTCGCGCACCCAGGTATCATTACTTTCCACCTCGTAGAGCAGCACGCGGCTCATCTGCTCGGCAGAGAGCTTTTTCTTGAGCTGGTATCGGGTGGCGGGCACATCGGGTGTGGCCACAAGCAGCTGCTCGTAGCGCGTGATGATATCTGCCAGTTCGAGATAAGTATCTGTAATTTCAGGCAGATACGGCTTCCAGTCGGTGCCGGCATGTGGCCATGTGAGCATGATGGCGCTCTGTGGCTCCCATTCGGCAGGGAGTGCGAAATCGCAAGGTAATGTAGATTGATGCATAAGCTATACCATTTTTATTATATGATGTTCTATACCAATTTATTATACTCTGTTCGTCATCGGGAACCTTTCCTTGGGGGCGGGCTCCGTTCTGCTTTTATGAAGTATGCTTGCAAAATTAATAAAAAATCTACAACTATCGGCTGTTTTTATGAAATATTTTGCGCAAAAGCGAAACTTTATATTAAAAAAGTTTAAACAGAGGGCTGTATGGAGATAAAATCGGGGAAAAATGAGTAACTTTGCAGTCTAAAAAATAAAATATTGAATAGGAGCGTGAAAATTAAACAGGTAGTTGATGCCCTTGAACATTACGCGCCTCTGCCCTTGCAGGAAGGATATGATAATGCCGGCCTGCAAGTTGGATTGACAGAGGCGGTAGAAATGTCAGGGGCATTGTTGTGTCTTGACGTTACTGAAGCTGTGGTTGAAGAGGCAATCCAAAAGGGCTGCAACCTCATCGTGAGCCATCATCCGCTGATATTCCGCAAACTGGCGAGAATCTCGGACGAGAACTACGTGCAGCGTACCGTGCGCAAGGCGATTAAGAATGATATTACCATCGTGGCAATGCATACCAACATGGATGCGGCTGCGGGCGGCGTGAACTTCAAGATTGCCGAGAAAATTGGACTGGAGAACGTGCAGTTCTTTGCTGGCGAGAAGGAAGTGGACGGCGTGAAAGGTGGCGAGGGCGTCATCGGAGAGGTGGCTGAGGACATGGCTGCCGACGACCTGGTGCTGATGCTCAAGGAGCGGTTTGGCGTGGAGTGCGTGCAGTGCAACCAGTTGCTTCGCCGTCCTATCAGGAAGGTGGCTCTCTGCGGTGGATCGGGTGCTTTCTTGCTCGACGCAGCCATCAAGGCGGGTGCCGATGCCTTCATCACGGGCGAGATGAGCTACCACGAGTATTTCGGCCACGAGCAGGAGATTCAGATCTGCGTCATCGGCCACTATCAGAGTGAGCAGTTTACGGGCGAAATCTTCCGCAGCATCATCCAGGAGAATTTCCCTGATGCCAAATGCTGCATCTCGGAGATAAATACGAATCCGATTTTGTATTTATAACTTCAGTTTATAAGATGGCTGGAAGGGCGCAAGCCCAATTTAACTTTAACATTAAACATTTAACATTTAAATAAGGAATTATGGCAAAGAAAGATCCTACAGATTTGACAGTGGAAGAGAAATTGAAGGCTCTCTATCAGCTTCAGACCACCTTGTCTGCAATTGATGAAAAGCGTGCGTTGAGAGGTGAGTTGCCTCTCGAAGTTCAGGATTTGGAAGACGATATTGCTGGTCTCACCACCCGTATCGAGAAAATCCAGACCGATATTGAGCAGTTTGACCGCGCCATTAATCAGAAGCAGCACGAGATTGAGGATGCTCAGGCTAGCGTGGAGCGTTACAAGAAGCAGCTCGAAATGGTAAGCAACAACCGCGAGTATGATACTTTGAGCAAGGAAATCGAGTTCCAGGAGCTGGAAATCGAGCTTTGCAGCAAGAAGATTCGTGAGGCTCAGCAGATGATTAACGAGCGTCTGTACGACCTTCACAAGGCTGAGGACCAGAAGGCTGACCGCGAGAAGGGCTTGGTAATGAAGCGTTCTGAGCTTGAGTCTATCATGGCTGAGACCCGTGAGGAGGAGGAGAATTTGAAGGAGAAGGCATTCGAGCTCGAGAAGAAGATTGAGCCACGTTTGCTCCAGAGCTTCAAGCGCATCCGTAATGGTGCCCGCAACGGTTTGGGTATCGTTTACGTGCAGCGTGATGCATGTGGCGGTTGCTTCAACAAGATTCCACCTCAGCGCCAGCTCGACATCAAGATGCACAAGAAGATTATCCCTTGTGAGTATTGTGGCCGTATCCTCATCGACCCAGAATTGGCTGGTGTTAAGATTGAGGCTCCTAAGACTGATGAGAAGCCAAAGCGCAAGCGCTCTATCCGCAGAAGAAAGACTGAGGATGAGGATTAAAAGATACAATGAAGGCTCGCCAAAATTGCTTGGCGAGCCTTTATTTTTTTGTTTTCAAGCAGCTAGGGACAATCTGTCTTAACTCCTTTATAATCCTAATCTGAAATCTAGAGTCCTCGTGCCTTGTAGATGCGGTCTTTGGCGTCGTTGATTTCCTGAAATTTCTTCTCGGCTGCACGGCGCACATCTTCGCCCAGTGCTGCTACCTTGTCAGGATGATGCTTGAGCGCCATCTTGCGGTAAGCGGCCTTCACCTCATCGTTTGAGGCGTCAGGACTGATGCCCAGAACACGGTAGGCATCATCCAGACTGCCGGTTGAAGAAGCCCCGCTCTCCAGGTTCAGCATCTGGTCTACATCCTCGGCAGAAAGCCCCATGTGGATGGCCATCTCCTTGAGCGCCTGAATCTCCTGAGGATTCACAACTCCATCGGCCTTGGCAATCATGACGAGGAAATTGAGCAACTGCAGGCGCTGCTCATACATCATGTTGGCACGTATCTGGTGGCAGCTGTCCTGTATCACCGAACGGTACTGCTGCATGCCCATCTGCTTCTGCTGCTCAAAGAGCTTGAGGAGGATTTCCTCGCCCTGTTGCTTGGCTGCCTCGCCGAAATTCTGACGCAGGAAGCGGCGCACCAGCTCCATCTCAGAATGCATAATCTTGCCATCTGCATTGATGATGTAGGAACTGAGCACCAGCAGCGAGAACATGAAGGAGTTTCGCTCTCCCTCATAGCTCTGCTGGCGGCCGTAGCTCTGGTTGCCGTAGCTCTGGTTGCCGCTGTAGGCATCGTAGGCGTTGTTGTAATGGTGGTCGCCGTCGCGGTTTACCGCATTCAGTCCGTGATCAAAGAGCGAACCGAGGGCATAACCTGCCAGGGCTCCCAGCGGACCGGCTGTGATGAAGCCGAGCACACCACCTATCCATTTACCTGCTGCCATTTTTTAGTTGTTGAAATAGTAGAGGAAAGAAGCGATGCCTGAGAGGGCTGGCTTGCGCTGACCTTCTATTTCGATGTCAAACTTGATGCTGGTCTTGCAGATGCCACGGATGTTCTGGATGTCGTGGAGAGTGGCTACCAGGCGCACGCGTGAACCGGTGATGACTGGCTGGCCGAACTTCATCTTGTCCATGCCGTAGTTTACGAGCATCTTGAGGTTGTTTACCTCGATAATCTGCTGCCAGAGGTATGGGAGTACAGAGAGGGTGAGGTAACCGTGAGCGATGGTGCTGTGGTAAGGGCTCTCTACCTTGGCGCGCTCTACGTCTACGTGGATCCACTGTGGGTCGAGTGTAGCGTCTGCGAACTTGTTGATACGGTCCTGGTCAATCTGCAACCAGTCTGATTCTCCTAACTTCTCACCGAGGTGAGATGCAAATTCCTCGTAGGAATTGATTACTAATTTTGCCATTTTTATCTATTTTAATGTTTGTTATTTAATATCTAATTAATGTTTATTATTAATACCTAATGAAGTTTTGCCCCACACGCCCTGAAAGGGCAGAAGCTCCTAGCCCAGGGCATCGCCCTGGGTAATTACGGACGCAAACCTGTCGCCCTGTAAGGGCAAAAGCTTTCAAATATCAGGCATTAACAAAGCTTTTGCCCTTACAGGGCGCCTTGCTGACTGCTACTATACCCAGGGCGATGCCCTGGGCTAGGAGCTTTTGGGCCTTCAGCCCGTACTTAAACCACATGCGAAACTTGAGCTAACTATTAACTATTAACTATAAACTGTTAACTTTAAACTCAAATCAGTCTCTTCTGAAAATATCGCGGGTGTAAACCTTCTCTTCCACATCATCCAGGCATTTGTCATACCGGTTGGCGATGATGGCCTGGCTCTGCTGCTTGAAGGCATCCAGGTTGTTTACGATGCGGCTTCCGAAGAAGGTGGTTCCGTCTTTCAGCGTAGGTTCGTAGATGATGACCTGCGCGCCCTTTGCCTTGATGCGCTTCATCACACCCTGTATGCTGCTCTGGCGGAAGTTGTCGCTGTTGCTCTTCATCGTGAGGCGGTATACGCCGATGGTGCAAGGCTTCTCTTCCTCCTCGCTGAAGTTGTTCTGGTTGGCATAATCGTAGTAGCCGGCCATGTTCAGCACGCGGTCGGCGATGAAATCCTTGCGGGTGCGGTTGCTCTCCACAATCGCCTGAATCAGATTCTCAGGCACATCGGCATAGTTGGCGAGCAGCTGCTTGGTATCTTTCGGCAGACAGTAGCCGCCGTATCCGAAGGAAGGGTTGTTGTAGAAGGTGCCGATGCGAGGGTCCAGACCCACTCCGTCGATAATCGCCTTGGTGTCGAGGCCCTTCATTTCGGCGTAGGTATCCAGCTCGTTGAAGTAGCTCACGCGCAGGGCGAGGTAGGTGTTGGCGAAGAGTTTCACGGCTTCTGCCTCGGTAAGTCCCATGAACAGGGTTTCTATGTCTTGCTTGATGGCTCCCTCTTTCAGCAGTTCTGCAAAGGTGCGGGCTGCCTGCTCCAGTCGCTCGTCACCGTTCGGTCTGCCCACGATGATGCGGCTCGGGTAGAGGTTGTCGTAGAGAGCCTTGCTCTCGCGCAGGAATTCGGGAGCGAAGATGATGTTCTTGCTGCCTGTTTTCTGGCGGATGCTTTCGGTGTAGCCTACCGGGATGGTGCTCTTGATGACCATGATGGCATCGGGATTCACCTGCATCACCAGGCGGATGACTTCTTCTACGTGCGAGGTGTCGAAGTAGTTTTTCACCGGATCGTAGTTGGTTGGTGTGGCAATCACTACGAAGTCGGCATCCTTATAGGCTTCTTCTCCATCGGTTGTGGCTTTGAGGTTGAGTTCCTTTTCTGCCAGATATTTCTCTATGTATTCGTCCTGGATAGGTGAGCGGCGTGAGTTGATGAGCTCTACCTTTTCGGGAATCACGTCTACTGCCACCACCTCATGATGCTGGCTCAGCAGGGTAGCGATGCTCAGGCCTACATATCCTGTTCCGGCTACGGCGATTTTTATCTTTTTATTCTCCATATCTTTCTGTTCTTTTAGGCAGTCTATACCTTAATATATATATATTAGTTGCAAAGATAGTATAAAAGGAGGAGAATACAAAATGAAAATGGGTTTTTTATTAAAAAATAACGCGAGAAAGGGGATGGGGAGAAAAGGAGCGCTCAAAAAGGGAGAGGAAAAGGAGTGCTCAAAAAGGGAGAGGAAAAGGAGTGCTCAAAAAAGGAGAGGAAAAGGAGCGCTCAAAAAAGGGAGAGGAAAAGGAGGCAGAAAAAAGGCCTCCAAAATTCGCGAATTCTAAAACGGATGGCCGGTTGGGCGGAAATTCGCAAATTTTGAAGGCTGGGGAAGTTCTGTTTAAAAACTTCTGAACTGGCCCCCGATGCGCTCATAATGTCAATAAATCGGAATAATCGGGGATGGTCTCTAAAAATACATATTTTTTACTTTCATAATCCATCTTGCAGATGTAATGCTCCAGCCCGTTGCTCACCACCAGAAAGTCAACATGGAGCAGAAGATTGTAGACCGAAATCTGGTCGAACACTTTCTGCGTGATGGGGATGTGAGGGGCTTTGTACTCGATAATCATGCGGGGCTGCAACTCACGGGAGTAGAGCACACTGTCGGCGCGCAGCACCTTGTCGCCACATTTCAGCTGGATTTCGTTGGCGAGCAGTGAGGCAGGATACCCCTTGTGCTCGATGAGAAAATGAACGAAATGCTGGCGCACCCACTCTTCGGGAGTGAGCGTGATGAACTTCCGGCGCAGCACATCCAGTATCTGGGGATGCTGTTTTGAGCCCGAAATCTTGATGTCGAAAGATGGCAAATTTAAGCGAATCATTTTTTCTATACCTTATTATATATATGATGATGTTTCTTTCCCCCGTCTTATGATAGGGTTTCTTTTGGTCTTTTAACCATATCTCTTTTTCAAAAACTACCTATTTTATATAGGCAGTTCAATTTATTTTTTGTAACTTTGCAGTCGAAGTGCAGCAGAAAACTGCACCTCAGAAAACTGCGAACCTGGAGGCGGAGCAAATGCTTGCCCGCACCCCCGAGTTTGCTGGGTGCAAAGTTACAAAAAATAATCCAATGGTAGAAAAGAAAAGTGCAATAAGTTACGAGTCTATCATGAAAGATCTGAAGGCTCGAAAGTATTCGCCCGTTTATGTTCTGATGGGCGAGGAACCCTTTTATATAGATAAAATCTGCGACTACATTTCTGAAAATGTGCTCCAACCTGAGGAGCGTGACTTCAACCAGACGGTAGTTTTCGGAGCAGATGTTACGGGTGCGCAGGTGGCAGATTTGTGCAAGGGCTACCCGATGATGTCGGAGTATAGAGTGGTGGTTGTGAAAGAGGCTCAGAATTTGCGGAATTTGGAAGCGCTCGAGAAGTACCTCGAAAATCCGGTAAAAACAACCATCCTTGTTTTCTGTTATAAAAACGGCAAGCTCGACAGCCGTAAAAAGTTTTCTGCCCTCGCTGCCAAGGTGGGTGTGTTTTTTGAAAGCAAGAAGCTCTACGACCGAAATCTGCCGGGCTTCATCGAGACATATCTCAAGACCCGCAAGGCAACCATAGAACCCAAGGCTACCCAGATGGTGGCTGATCATGTGGGAGCAGATTTGCACCGACTCACTTCCGAACTCGACAAGCTGCTCATTTCTCTTCCTGAGAACGACCGACGTGTTACTCCGGAGATTGTGGAGCGAGAAATAGGGGTGAGCAAAGACTTCAATGCCTTCGAGCTGAGAAGTGCCATCATCAGCCGTGATGTGTTCAAGGCAAATCAGATAATAAATTATTTTGACAATAACCCGAAGAGCGGTTCTCTCTTCACGCTTCTCCCGATGCTCTTTACTTATTTCCAAAACCTGATGATTGCTTATTATGCACCCAACAGGCAGAACGAAAATGAGCTCGCAAAATTCCTGGATTTGCGCTCAGCTTGGGCGGCGCGCGAATATATTACAGGAATGAGGAACTATACGGGCGTGAAAGTGATGGCGATTATTGAGAAGTTCAAGGAGGTGGATGCGAAGATAAAGGGACTGGATAATCCATCCACTCCGGTGGGTGAACTGATGAAAGAACTCATCTTTTTTATCCTTCACTGATGCTGAAGAGCGAGGTGGGGGAGAGTAGGCGAGCTCCTGCTGAGAGTTTTCTCTTGGCAGGAGCTCGTTTTCGTTTTCGGCCTTCTTTGCCGCCTGTTTCCAGAAAGCAACCAACTAGCGTTTAGCATTATAAATTTGCCCCAAATAGGTGATTTTCGGCTCTTTTGGGGGCACTTACCTGGGCTCATTTTGGGCGATTTTTGGGCAAAAATGGGGGATTTAAGCGATTTTTTGAGCTAGATGCCCATTTTTCGGTTTTGCCTGAAAATAGACTTAACTTTATTGGTTATCAGTAACTTAGCTAAATTAACCCTCTTCATTACTCGCGAATTTGCCCGTTTTCTTGCCGATGGGCTGGAATACGCTAGAAATGGAAAAATTTGCCATTTCCCATTGTCTAAAATCAGACGTTTGCATTTGTTAAGGTTTATGTTTCCTAAGTTTATGTTTTTAAATTCATAAATCAAAACGGGTGATTTTGATTTATAAATATAAATACAAGAAAACTAAATACATGAATTTATGTTTTATATTTATAAAAATAAAGATAAAACAGGGCGTTTATGGTTATGAATGAATAAATATTCATGCTGTATTTTGTGTTTGTAAGTAGCGGAAACCCAGTTGGTTATGTATTTTAGTTGTTTTGTAAACCATAGACTTTTACATAGGTGTGGTGGAAATATTGCATAAATCGCTCTATATGCCTTTATTTAGGTGTTTTATGGTATGAATAATCAGTGATTTAGCCAAAATCTATAAAGAAAAGGTTCGTAATATATTTTGATTGATAGGTTTATATTCATAAAACTAAACCTAAAAACCGGACAGTGGAGTGAGTGTGATTTAAATTTATAAATAGAAACCTAAAGTTTAAAAATCTAAATTTATTCAGAAATGTTTGGTTATTCTAATTTTTTGCTTTATCTTTGTAAAATCAACCGAAAAAGGGCCCAAAAGTGGCTTGTTCGGAAATAAAACATCGTATCAGTAGAAAAATGAACGCTAAAATTTTTAGAGCATGAAAGATAGAATCAGACAGCTGATGGAGGACCAGCACCTCACTCAGCAAAACTTCGCTCAGATGATCGGAATCTCGACCGCTACGCTGAGCAATATTTTCAACGGGAAGACCAATCCATCGCTCAGCATTGTGGATGGCATCCATAAGAGTTTTCCTCAGGTAAACGTTTATTGGGTACTCTACGGTACTCCTCCTATGTATCAGAACCAGGCTTCCCAGGGTGGCAGCGAAGAGGGAGCTGCTGATATGCATCAGGGCATTATGCAGGGAGCAGCCGATGGTGCTGAGGGGATGAAGTCGGGCAGTCAGCCTTCTGGAGCCGCCTCTGCCGAGCCTATGCTCGATTTTGGAGCCGAAGGAGCCGCAGCCTCCCCTACTTCTCCTTCTCTCTTTGACCAGCCTCAAATGCAAGGTGTAAATCGTACACCTAAAAATATCGCCCAAGCGGCGGTAAAATATGTAGACAAACCGCAAAGAAAGATCACCGAAATCCGTATTTTCTACGATGATCAGACCTGGGAAACCTTCGTTCCTAAGAAATAAAGTAGGGATTGGAGAACCCAAAAACAAACGCATAGGAGCAGCGATAAAGAAAAAATATCTCTTTTCTTTTCGTCAATTCGGATTTTTGATGTACCTTTGCATCGTAGAAACGTAGGTGGGCGTAACCGGAAGCTACGCGTACCTATTTTATAATATACGTACATTATATAATAAGCATATTAAAAATTAGCAATAAGATGAAAAAATATGTTCTCGACCTGAAGGTGGTTTCTGTAGAGGCGCTTAGCGATAAGCACGTTTTGATTAAGCTTACCGATGAGAAACCTTTGCCTGAAATCTTGCCTGGCCAATTCGTTGAAGTAAGAGTAGACCATTCGCCTACTACCATGCTTCGCCGTCCTATCTCCATCAATTTCGTGGATCGTGAAAATAATCAGCTCTGGTTGCTCGTAGCAATGGTGGGCGACGGTACCCGTCAGCTCGGACAGCTCAAGGAGGGCGATGTGCTCAACTGCATGCTGCCTCTCGGCAATGGCTTCACCATGCCTACCGAGAAGAGCCAGAAATATCTGCTCGTAGGTGGTGGCGTAGGTGTGGCTCCGCTCCTCTATTTCGGAAAACTCATCAAGGATTTCGGGGCTGAAGTTACCTTCCTGCTGGGTGCACGCAAGGCTACAGATCTGCTCGAACTGGATGAGTTTGCCAAGATTGGTAAGGTATGCATCACTACCGAGGATGGTTCGGCTGGCGAGGTAGGTTTCGTTACCAACCACTCTGTTCTGGAGAATGAGAAGTTTGACATGATTTCTACCTGCGGTCCTAAGCCGATGATGGTGAGCGTGGCTCGCTTTGCCAAGAAGGCTGGCGTGGAGTGTGAGGTTTCTCTCGAGAACAAGATGGCGTGTGGCGTGGGTGCCTGCCTCTGCTGCGTAGAGAAAACTACCGAGGGTAACCAGTGCGTCTGTAAGGATGGACCTGTCATCAACATCAAGAAACTTACTTGGGAAATCTAATTAAGTGAAGAGTGAAGAACGATGAGTAAAGAATTCGTCGGAAATGAAGAACGAAGAGTGAAGAACGAAGAATTCTCTTGTCTTTGTTTGTAAAAACATTTTTAAGTAAAACAGAAGATTATGGCTGATTTAAGTGTAAAGATAAAGGATTTGAAGTTGAAGAACCCTGTGATGACTGCATCGGGTACTTTCGGCTACGGATTAGAATTTGCCGATTTTGTTCCTCTGGAGGAAATTGGCGGTATTATCGTGAAGGGCACTACCCTGGAACCGCGTGAGGGAAACGACTATCCGCGTATGGCTGAAACGCCTCAGGGCATGCTCAACTGCGTAGGTTTGCAGAATAAGGGTGTGGAGTATTTCTGCTCTCACATTTATCCTCAGATCAAGGACATTGATACCAATATGATTGTCAACGTGAGCGGACATTCGCCTGAGAGTTATGCCGAGTGTGCTGCGCGCATCAACGAGCTGGATAAGATTCCGGCCATAGAGCTGAACATCTCCTGTCCTAACGTGAAGGATGGCGGCATGGCCTTCGGTGTAACCTGCGAGGGTGCAGCTAGCGTGGTGAAGGCGGTGAGAAAGGTTTATAAGAAGACCCTCATCGTGAAGCTTTCGCCTAATGTTACCAGCATTGCCGACATCGCCCGTGCCGTGGAGGCTGAGGGTGCCGATTCTGTTTCGCTCATCAACACGCTGATGGGTATGGCGGTGGATATTGAGAAGCGCCAGCCTCTCTTGAGCATCCGTACGGGTGGTTTGAGTGGTCCTTGCGTTAAGCCTGTTGCCCTGCGCATGGTTTGGGATGTGGCTCATGCCGTAAACATTCCGGTTGTTGGTCTGGGCGGCATTTCTTCTGCCAAGGATGCCATTGAGTTCCTGATGTGCGGTGCTACGGCCATTGAGATTGGTACAGCCAACTTCATTGATCCTGCGGTTACGAAGAAGGTGAAGGATGGAATCAACGAGTGGCTTGATGCTCACGGATGCAAGAGTGTGACTGAGATTATCGGAGCCATCAAGTAATAATAATAAGGTTATGGATTTGGATCAGATAAACCCTGTTCTGTTGCTTGCTACGCTGACGCAGCAGATTGTAGAGCAGGAGACAGAATTGGCAGAACTGAAGGATTCTGCGGAACACTCGTCTGTAAAAGCCTCTCTGAGCGAGAACCTCCTGAAGCGAGGCAATCTGCTGATGCAGATGGGCGACAAGGATGGTGCCGGAAAGGACATGAAGCGCTACCTGGAGCTGAACCCGGAGAAAGTAGGGGAGCTGACAGGAGAATTTAAGGCTGAAGGCAGAGAACATTGCAGATAAAGGAAGGGGCTTGCCTAACGGATTCCGGCGTTTGCGTCTCTCCCTAGCGCCTGGCTCTTGAGTACATTTTTCTGCATTTTCCCGCATTCTGATGATAAAAAACGGGCGAAAATATGTTTTTTAGCATAAAATATAAGGAAAATCATGAAAAAAATATCAAATTGTTTGGTAGTATCAAAGAAAAATGTTACTTTTGCAAACGAGTTGAGATTTTAGCAAGTCGAGACTCGGGAATCTGAGCACTCCCTGCTCCTTATATAAAAGAGGTGTAGGAAAGGACTCGGGAATCTGAGCACAGACAAGCTCCTTATATAAAAAGGAGAAAGGGCTCGGAAAGAACAAAAGTGAGTAACATATAAAATGTAAAGACAATGAAGAAGTTTAACGCATTCTTTTTTAGCTATTACTTTTACTTTGCAAATAATTGTAAAGCGGGAAGTTGCGTGTAAATTTCAACTTAGGATATTAGATTCTTGAAATCATCGAAACGGTCCCGCTCTTATTGAGTAGGACCGTTTTTCGTAACATTAGACAAGATAAAAGAAACATGAAGAGAATAGCAATTCAAGGAGAGCTGGGATCTTTCCACGACATTACCGCCCACCAGTATTTCGAGGGCGAACAGATAGAAATCATCTGTTGTGCTACCTTCGAAGAGGTGTTCGAAAACATCAAGCGCGACCCTACCGTGATAGGCATCTGCGCCATTGAAAACACCATTGCGGGCAGTCTGCTCCACAATTACGAACTGCTCCGGCAGAGTGGAGCCACCGTGGTAGGCGAGTACAAGCTCCACATAGAGCACAGCATCTGCTGTCTGCCAGAAGACGACTGGAGCACCCTGCAGGAGGTTCACTCCCATCCGGTAGCCCTCATGCAGTGCGGCAAGTTCCTGGCCAACCATCCCGACCTCAAGGCGGTGGAGGCAGAAGATACCGCAGGCTCGGCAGCCTACATTGCCCAGCACAAGGTGAGGGGATGGGCAGCTATCTGCTCTTCTTACGCCGCCCACATGTACGGCATGAAGGTGCTGCAGGAAGGCATCCACGACAATCCGCACAACTACACCCGGTTTCTCGTGGTCTGCAATCCGCAGAAGGCAGCCCTGCTCCGTCCCATCGAAAAGGCCAACAAGGCGAGCATCGTCTTCAGTCTGCCTCACGACAAGGGATCGCTCTCCAAGGTGCTCACCATCCTGAGTTTCTACGACATCAATCTCACCAAGATCCAGTCGCTGCCAAACATCGGGCATGAATGGGAATACCTATTCTACGTAGACCTCACCTTCGACAACCTCACCCGATACCGCCAGAGCATAGACGCCATTACGCCGCTCGTGAAGAAGATAATGGTGTTGGGAGAATATGAGGAGAAGGAGTAGTTGATAGTTTATAGTTAACAGTTAATAGTTAAAAATAAGAATTATGATACAACCAGCCAATAGAGTAACGGAAATACAGGAATACTACTTCAGCCGCAAGCTGAAGGAAGTGGCTAAGCTTAATGCCGAGGGCAAAGACATCATCAGTCTGGCCATCGGAAGTCCAGACATGCCGCCTTCTAAGCAGACCATTGATAAGCTCTGCGAGGTAGCCAACAATCCAAACGCACACGGATATCAGCCTACGGTGGGCATACCAGAGTTGCGCAAAGCAATGGCTGGTTTCTACAAGCGCTGGTATGATGTAGACCTCGACTGGGCTACCGAAATCCAGCCCCTCATAGGTAGCAAGGAAGGCATCCTGCACGTAACGCTCGCCTTCTGCAACCCTGGCGACGAGGTGCTCATCCCGAACCCGGGATACCCTACCTACACCGCCATCAACAAGATTCTGGGCACCAGGATTACCTATTACGACCTGAGAGAGAACAACGGATGGCAGCCCGATTTCGACGCCCTGGAGAAGATGGACCTGAGCCACGTAAAACTGATGTGGACCAACTATCCTAACATGCCGACAGGCGGTGTGGCGAAGCGCGAAACCTACGAAAAGCTGGTGGCATTTGCCCAGAAGCACAACATCGTGGTGGTGAACGACAACCCATATTCGCTCATCCTCAACGAGCACCCTATGAGCATCATGCAGGTGCCGGGAGCCAAGGACTGCTGCATCGAGTTCAATTCTCTGAGCAAGAGCCACAACATGCCAGGCTGGCGTGTGGCGATGATTTCGAGCAACAAGACCTTCATTTCATGGATTCTGAAGGTGAAGAGCAACATCGACAACGGAAGCTTCCGAGGCATACAGTTGGCTGCAGCCGAGGCGATGCTGAACAACACGGATGAATGGCACCGCGAGAACAACATCCAGAACTACCGCCGCCGCCGCGACATTGCCGAGGAGATCATGAAGGTGCTCGACTGCCAGTTTGACCCTAACCAGGTGGGCATGTTCCTTTGGGGCAAGATACCTGAGAAATATGCCGATGTAGAAGACCTGACAGAGAAGATTCTGCATGAGGCTCGCGTCTTCATCACCCCAGGCTTCATCTTCGGAACCAACGGCAAGCGTTACATCCGTATCAGCCTCTGTGCCAAGGATGAGAAGATGAAAGAGGCTCTGGAGAGAATCAAGAAGGTTTTTGAAAGGTAAAAAGGCCTTTGAAAGGTAAAAAGGTAAAAGGGTAAAAAGGTAAAAAGAGCCTTAACCCCTTTGAAAGGTAAAAAGAGCCTTTCCCCTTTCCGCCCGCGTTCCCAGCGATTCCATCGCTGGTCCCCCCGGGCTTTAATCTTAAAGATAAAAAAAGTAAAAAGTAAAAAATTAAAAATATACGACTATGGAATTAGAATTAGAACCATTGAATTTTCCTAGTGATCAGGAACGCCCTTGCATCATTGCCGGCCCTTGCTCGGCAGAGACAGAAGAGCAAGTGATGACTACCGCTAAGCAGTTGGCTGCCAAAGGTTGCCACATGTTCCGCGCAGGTGTGTGGAAGCCACGTACCAAACCGGGAGGCTTCGAGGGTAACGGCGAGAAGGCCTTGCCTTGGATGAAGCAGGTGAAGGAAGAAACAGGCATGCTGACAGCTACTGAGGTGGCTACCCCAGAGCATGTAGAGCTCGCGCTGAAATATGGAATCGACATTCTGTGGGTAGGCGCACGTACTTCTGCCAACCCATTCGCCATGCAGGCACTTGCCGACAGTCTTCAGGGCGTAGACGTGCCTGTGCTCGTTAAGAACCCGGTAAACCCAGACCTCGAGCTCTGGATTGGCGCCCTGCAGCGCATCAACCAGGCAGGCATCAAGAAGCTCGGTGCCATCCACCGCGGATTCTCCAGCTTCGACAAGAAGATTTACCGCAACCTCCCTATGTGGCAGATTCCTATTGAGTTGCACCGCCGCATACCACAGTTGCCAATCATCTGCGACCCTAGCCATATCGGCGGCCGCCGCGACCTCATCGCCCCTCTCTGCCAGCAGGCAATGGACTTAGGTTTCGACGGACTCATCGTTGAGAGCCACTGCAGCCCAGACGAAGCATGGAGCGATGCCAAGCAGCAGGTTACCCCAGAGGTGCTGGATTACATCCTCAGCCTCCTCGTAGTGCGCGATGAGCATTATTCTACAGAGGGTCTGCACCAGCTGCGCGGTCAGATTGACGAGTGCGACAACCAGCTGATGGATCTCCTGGCTAAGCGTATGCGCGTTTGCCGCGAGATTGGTACCTACAAGAAGGAGCACAACATGACCATCGTTCAGACCAGCCGTTACAACGAGATTCTCGACAAGCGTGGTGCCCAGGCTGCCCTCTGCGGCATGAGCCCTGAGTTTGCCGCTCAGATTTTCGAGCACATCCATGAGGAGAGTGTTCGCCAGCAGTTGGAAATCCTGAACCAGAAGTAAAGGATACTGGCGATGAGAATATTGATTATGGGAGCAGGTAAGATGGGAAGTTTCTTCATCGACCTGCTCAGTTTCGACCACGAGGTGGCGGTTTACGAGAAGGATGCCAAGCGACTGCGCTTCACCTACAACTGTTACCGCTTCACCAAGATGGAAGAGATAGAGATGTTCCGTCCCGAACTGGTTATCAATGCGGTGACGGTAAAATATACGCTGCCAGCCTTCGAAGAGGTGTTGCCGCATCTCTCTCACGACTGCATCATCAGCGACATAGCTTCGGTAAAGACCGGACTGCAGGAGTTTTACGAGAAGAGCGGTTTCCGCTTCGTGAGCACGCACCCTATGTTCGGTCCAACCTTTGCCAATCTGAACCAGCTTTCAGAGGAGAATGCAGTCATCATCAAGGAGGGTGACTACATGGGCAAGATATTCTTCAAGGACCTCTACCAGAAGTTGGGGTTGAGTCTGCATGAGTATACATTTGATGAGCACGACCAGACGGTGGCTTACTCGCTGAGTATTCCTTTCGTGAGCACCTTTGCCTTTGCGGCAGTGATGAAGCACCAGGATGCTCCGGGCACCACCTTCAAGCGCCACATGCAGATAGCCAAGGGCGTGCTCAACGAAGATGATTACCTGCTGCAGGAAATCCTCTTCAACCCATACACATCGGGTCAGGTGGCACAGATCAGAGAGGAGCTTGCTGAGCTCATCGACATCATCGACCACAAGGATGCGAAGCGTATGAAACTCTTCCTCACCAAGATTCGGAATCATGTGAAGGAAGATATTGAGATTAAAGAAAAATAAAAATGTTGATTTAAGGGGGGAGCTCTTATTATTATGTTCCCCCCGTCATTGGTTTGTAAGTTTTGCATGTGAATGTAGAACTTTTTAAGTTGTTTAAAGGCCTTGCATGTGAATGTAGGGTCTTTTTTTATGTGTTGCCGGAAGCGGAAAAGCTTAATGACCTTAATGACCAATGACCTTAATGACCACCCCCGGTTAGTGATTAGGCAGGTGTGCGTCCCCGGTAAGGCGCCAGCAGGTGGATAATAAGGAAAAAAGGGGGCAAAATGAAAATATGTAAGGAGATAGGGGCGATTTCTGAAATATTATTTGTACCTTTGCACCCACAAATCAAAGGATAGATTGTAGAATCAGTAAAAAAGATTGTAGAATCAATAAAACAGATTGTAGAATCAGTAAAAAGGAGAGCAGTTCTATTATGAGCGAACAGAAAGAAACAAAGAATATGAAGAATGCTGCAGAGGCGCAGGCCCCTGAGCAGAATACAACAGAAACAGCAGCTAAGCAGAATGATGATGCGAAGCAGGCTGATACAACAGAACAGCAGGCGGATGCTGCTGCCTTCCAGGTAGTGAACGAGGGTTTTTCTACCCGCGAGGCCATTGAGGAGGCTAAACGCTGCCTCCACTGCAAGATTCCGCAGTGCAAGAAGGGATGCCCGATTGGTAACGACATTCCTGATTTCGTACACGAACTCTCTATGGGTAACATGGGTGCGGCAATGAGCATCATCAATGCCAAGAGCAACCTGCCGGCCATCTGCGGTCGTGTGTGCCCTCACGAGAAACAGTGTCAGGGCAGCTGCGTGCTCGGAAAGAAGGGAAAACCGGTACAGATAGGCAAGCTCGAGCAGTTTATTGCCGATTTTGATACCAAGATGAACCTCTCGCGCGAGAAGTTGCCACAGAAAACACGTGGCCGCGTGGCTGTAATCGGTTCGGGTCCTGCGGGCTTGACCGTAGCCGGCGATCTGGCGCGCCAGGGCTTCAACGTTACCATTTTCGAGGGTCAGGCTGAGCCGGGAGGCGTGCTGATGTACGGTATTCCGGAGTATCGCTTGCCTAAGACGGTGGTACGTGCTGAGGTGGAAAAAATTGCTGCCCTCGGCGTGCAGTTTATCACCAACTGCATGGTGGGCGAGAACAATGTAACCATCGACAGTCTGTTCCGTGCAGGCTACGACGCCATCTTTATGGGCACAGGTACAAACGTGCCTCAGAACATGGACTCTACACCGGGCTCCAAGCTCCACGGCGTGAGCCAGAGTACCTACTTCCTGCACAACGTAAATGCCTATAACGAAGGCGCTTTGACCCGCGACATGGTTCCGCTGCGCGACGGCGAGAAGGTGGGCGTCATTGGCGGCGGAAACGTGGCCATGGATGCTGCCCGTACTGCTATCCGACTGGGTGCCGACGTTACCGTGCTGTACCGTAAGACCCAGGAAGAGATGCCTGCCATCAAGAGCGAATATGAAGATGCGGTGAAGGAAGGCGTGAAATTTGAGTGGAAAACTACCGTTGAGGCCTTCCTGAAGGGCAAAAACGGCCGTCTGGGAAGCTGTGTGCTGAACACTCCTGAGGGCGAAAGGGTAGAAAAATTCGACAGAATCTATCTCGCCATCGGTTCAAGACCAGCCAACCGTATCGTTTCTACCACTGCCGGAATCGAGGTGGATGAGAAGGGATATGTTAAAGTTGTTGAACGTCCGTTCGGTATGACCACCCGTCGCGGTGTGTTCGCCGGAGGTGATGTGGTACACCGTCCGCAGACTGTAGTTTTGGCGATGAAGGCTGCCAAGGAGGTGGCTCAGGGCATCGCCCAATATGTAGATGCCATCAAGCTTCTCGAAGAGGCTAAGCGTATCGAGAAAAATGGTATTGCTGATGTTGAATAACAAGCGTGTTATTAGATAATTATGCACTTTTCGGTGCTTCATTTTTTGGGACCGTGAGGTTCGGTTTTTGGTTTAAATAGTAGACTTTTAGTCTACGAAAATGACAGGGTCGGAGAGTGGAGTTTTCTTCATTTCTCCGACCCTCGATTTTTACTACGCTATAAAAAAAGTTTTCTCTCGGGACAGAAAAATTTTTAGGTGGCGTGCGCAGAAATATTTAAGATTATTTTACTTTTAGAGTTTTCTCTTTCCCTGACAGTTTTCTGTGAAATATATTCATCATTCCTTCTTCCAGATGGTCATGTGGTCATTAAGGTCATTAGTCATTAAGGTCATTAAGCTTTTGAAATATGGGGGCAAAAATAGAGACAATAATAAAAATATATAAATTTATATATTTTTATTATTGTCCTAAAAAAATACTCCCCGTTGGCAAGTCCTTAATGACCTTAATGACTAATGACCTTAATGACCACTTTTTCCTGAGAGGGAGGTAGCCAGCTTCCAACCAGGTGTACCTAAAGAGCCATGCATCAGGAACATGTAAGAAGTCAGAAACGTTATAGGATTTTAATTTTCAGCCATCTCCCCTTAAATCTGCTTAAACTTCCTGCTGCCTTATCCGCTGTATGGATTTTTTTCTCTATATTTGCCAGCAGAAAAACGATGGAGTTTGGGTTAGAAACGAAACAGAAAAAATCAGAAACGAAGTGATTATGAAGCAAAGAAGAAGAAAATACATACAGCTGCTCACGGCTCTGCTGCTCCTGCTCATCGGTCAGGAGGCTCGTGCCCAGAAAACATGCGTCATTGCATCGGCCGAGAATCATGTGCCTATCCGCGAAGCGCTCATCCATACCAACAACAACCACTGGGCGCGCACCGACTACCGCGGCTACTGGAGCATGCGCTACCAGTTTGATTCGGCTACCGTCTCCAAGCCCGGTTTCATCAAGGCAACCATCCGCTACCGGGAATTGCCCGATACGGTGTTCCTGCTGCCCGAATCAAAACAGATAGGCGAGGTGACCGTTTGGGGTAAGAACCAGGAAAGCGCCGGCAAGATGAAGAGCCAGGCCAGTCTGGAGGCTGCGGAGGCAGGCAGAAATGCCGCGCTGGGACATACCCGCCTGGTAGGATTCGACCTGGGTAACATGATGGACAGTCAGGGGCGCCGCGACCAGAAACATCTGAAGGAGGCTAAAAAGATATTCTCGAAGATGGAACACGGCGATCCGCTCATCAATGCCTACGAAAAGGCGACTGGTAAAAAATATTTACTGAAGAATCCGGTCGATGCAGCTGATGAGAAACCTGCCGAAAAACAACCCCTTAAGGGAGATGAAAAGGCAAATGTCCCAAAGGAAGAGTAGGGAAAGGGGTGAAAAATCAAAAAAAATGGAAGAATTCGGAAAATAATTGCCGAAAAACTTGCCCATGTCAGATTTATTTTGTATCTTTGCACCCAAAAATCATAAAAACGAAAAATTAGGCATGTTTGAAAATTTATCAGATAGACTGGAACGCTCGTTCAAAATCTTGAAGGGCGAAGGAAAAATTACAGAAATCAACGTGGCGGAAACCATGAAGGATGTGCGCCGTGCACTCCTCGACGCCGACGTAAACTATAAAGTGGCTAAGGAATTCACCAACAAGGTGAAGGAGAAAGCACTCGGCATGAATGTGCTCACAGCCGTTAAGCCGGGACAGCTGATGATTAAGCTGGTTCACGATGAGCTGGCAGAACTCATGGGTGGCGAAGAAGCCCCACTGAAGCTCGAAGGCCATCCGGCCATCATCCTCATGAGCGGTCTGCAGGGTTCGGGTAAGACTACCTTCAGCGGCAAGCTTGCCAATATGCTCAAAACCAAGCGCGGCAAGAAACCATTGCTCGTTGCCTGCGACGTTTACCGTCCGGCAGCTATCCAGCAGCTCTATGTAGTGGGCGAGCAGGTAGGTGTTCCGGTTTACAGCGAGCCTGAGAACAAGGATGTGCTCAGCATCGCCGACCACGCCATCCAGCAGGCTAAGACCAACGGAAATGATGTGGTAATCGTCGATACAGCCGGACGTCTCGCCATTGATGAGCAGATGATGAACGAGATCAGCAATCTCAAGAATCATCTCCGTCCAGACGAAACCCTCTTCGTGGTAGACTCCATGACCGGTCAGGATGCCGTAAACACAGCCAAGGAATTCAACGACCGCCTCGACTTCAACGGCGTTGTTCTCACCAAGCTCGACGGTGATACCCGCGGTGGTGCAGCCCTCAGTATCCGTACCGTGGTAACCAAGCCAATCAAGTTTATCGGTACCGGCGAGAAGATGGAGGCCATTGACGTGTTCCACCCAGCCCGTATGGCAGACCGAATCCTCGGCATGGGTGACGTGGTATCTCTCGTAGAGCGCGCACAGGAGCAGTTCGACCTGGAAGAGGCTAAGAAACTGGAGAAGAAAATCAGAAAGAACCAGTTCGACTTCAACGATTTCTACAACCAGATTCAGCAGATCAAGAAGATGGGTAACATCAAGGACCTGGCAGCGATGATTCCGGGAGTGGGCAAGGCTATCCGCGACGTAGACATCCCAGAGGATGCATTCAAGGGCGTAGAGGCCATCATCCAGAGTATGACTCCTAAGGAGCGCACCAACCCAGCCATCCTCAACACATCACGCCGCCAGCGCATCGCCAAGGGTTCGGGCACCAACATCCAGGAGGTGAACAAGCTCATCAAGCAGTTTGACCAGACCCGCAAGATGATGCAGATGATGACCGGCAACAAGATGGCGCAGATGATGAGCCGCATGAAGGGTATGCCAGGCATGCCTAAGATGCCGGGAATGTAAGAAAAGTATAAACGTTAAACTAAAGAAAAATGCAGCTTATAGACGGAAAGGCGACGGCAGCCGCCATCAAGGAACAGATAGCCCGGGAGGTGGCACAGATTGTAGCCGCCGGTGGCAAGCAGCCACACCTGGTAGCCGTGCTCGTAGGGCACGACGGAGGCAGTGAAACCTATGTGAAGAACAAGGTGCTGGCCTGCGAGAAGTGTGGATTCAAGTCGACCCTCATCCGTTATGAGGAGGATGTTACCGAAGAAGAGCTCCTGCAGTGCGTAGACAAGCTGAACCGGGATGATGATGTTGACGGATTCATCGTTCAGCTTCCTCTGCCTAAGCACATCGATGAGCAGAAGGTGACCATGGCAATAGATTACCGCAAGGATGTAGACGGATTCCACCCTGTAAACGTGGGCAGAATGGCGCTCGGCATGCCTTGTTTCATCTCAGCCACTCCGCTCGGTATCCTCACCCTGCTGCAGCATTACAATATTGAGACCAGTGGCAAGAAATGCGTTATTCTGGGCCGAAGCAACATCGTAGGCAAGCCGATGGCTCAGCTGATGATGCAGAAGCAGTATGGCGATGCCACCGTCACCGTATGCCACTCCCATTCCAAGAATTTGAAGAAGGAGTGTCAGGAGGCAGATATCATCATCGCAGCCATCGGTCGTCCTGATTTCGTGACAGCTGATATGGTGAAGCCGGGAGCCGTAGTCATTGATGTGGGTACCACCCGCGTGCCTGATGCTACGAAGAAGAGCGGTTTCCGCCTGAACGGTGATGTGAAATTCGACGAGGTGGCAGAGAAGTGCTCCTTCATCACTCCTGTTCCGGGAGGCGTTGGTCCGATGACCATCTGTTCGCTGATGAAGAATACGCTGGCTGCCGGCAAGAAGGAATATTACAGCTAGAAAAAAGATAATTATTTCAGAAAGAAGCAGTGCTTAAGTCACTGCATACTTGATTTTTTATAACTCTCTAATTTGTGGTGGCAGGGTGCAGTGATGCACTCTGCCTTTTTATCAAGCCGAGAGAAAGAGTGTAAAACAGACACAAACAATATTAATCTAAAAATATAGAAACATGGTAAAACTAAAGTACATATTTACATCAGCGCTGCTCGTGGCAGCTGCCAGTGCCAGTCAGGCTGTCAGCAGACAGCAGATGCAGAAGCAAATAGACAAGGATGCCCCTGCATACACCATACAGGGCAAGGACTCCATCTGTCAGATATTCATCTATTCGCCAGCACCCAACCAGGGCTTGCATCTGGCTTATTTCACCGACGATGAGCGTTGGGTAGATGTAGGACAGCTCTGCGCCAGCGACTACGGTCCGTGGGGAGCTGAAAAGATAATGTATAACCCCTTCGTGGTAAAAGCCAACGACGGCACATGGCGCGCACTCTGGAGCGTGAACCAGCATGCACCTCAGTTTGCCGTAGCCTATTCAGAAGACCTCATCACCTGGCGCCCGCAGGATTATCCCTTCATCCGCGAAAAAGGCGTGAAGGATGTGGCTGCCTATCAGATGGATGACGGCAACTTCGACATCTACCTCAAGACATCCAAAGGCAAGCGATACGTACAGGCAAGCAACGATTTCCGTACCTTCAAGGAAGATACGCTGGAAGCTTCTGCCGATGAGATACTCTGGCAGCGCGACACCGCAACCATCGGTGGAAAACTCTTCCATGGCTGCGATTTCGAGGTGCCGGCAGTGCATCTCAACTACATCCGTTCCTGGTTCCACGCCCTCTCTGAAGAGGCAAAACTCAACGCCCAGCCGATGCCGAAGACCGATGCCGACCTCGCAGCTTATGCCAAGGTAAACCACATCGATCTGCCGGAAGATTCGGAAATCCCTGCCAACCTCAGCATCAATCCGCAGAAATCCCACCGCATCTCCAACAAGCTGATGGGCATCTTCTTCGAAGACATCAGCCGCGCTGCCGACGGAGGACTCTCTGCAGAAATGTTGCAGAACGGCGACTTCGAGTATAACAGGGAAGACCACCGCCACCAGTGGAACGCCACCACGGCATGGGTGGGGGTAGAGAAATCGGGCATCGCCACCGAAAACGGGGTGAGCCAGAACAATCCTCATTACGCCGTTCTGGGCGCTACACCTATTTATAATATAGGCTGGGACGGCATCGTCATCCGTCGCGGAGCTGCCGTTGAGGGCAAGGAGGGCAAGCATCAGCCAGCCATCTACGAGGTGAGCCTGCATGCCCGCTGCATCGATGCCAAGAAGAAAGACCTCACCCTGGCGCTCGTAAACCAGGAGGGATTGCCGGTATGCCAGACCAAGATTAAGGTGCAGGGCGCAGACTGGAAGGAATATAAGGCGCAGCTCATCGTGACCGATAAATATGAGGGCGAACTCGCCAGCGAAGCCACCACCAAGGAGGGCAAACTGGGCAAGAACATCCGGTTCGCCATCCTGCCTAAGGGCGAGCAGAAAGTGGCGGTAGACCTGGTAAGTCTCAAACCACAAGATACTTACAAGGGTCATGGACTGCGCAAAGACCTAGCCGAGGCCATTGCCGACCTGAAGCCTCGCTTCGTACGCTTCCCGGGTGGCTGCATGCTCCACGGACAGGGACTCAAGAACATCTACCACTGGAAGGAGAGCGTGGGTCCGCAGAAGGACCGCAAGCCAGCTTACAACATCTGGGGCTATCATCAGACCCGCCAGCTGGGTTTCTACGAGTATTTCCAGTGGTGCGAGGACATGGGAGCCGAGCCGTTGCCGGTATTGGCTGCTGGTGTTCCTTGTCAGAACTCTGTGGCAGATGAGCGCGGAGTGGCAGGTCAGCAGGGCGGAATCCCGATGAGCGAGATGCCGCAGTATATCCAAGACGTGCTCGACCTGGTAGAGTGGGCGAATGGCGACCCAGCCACCTCTAAGTGGGCTAAGATGAGAGCTGATGCGGGTCATCCGGCTCCATTCAACCTCAAGATGATAGGCATCGGCAACGAAGACCTCATCTCTACCGATTTTGAGCAGCGCTACCTGATGATCTGCAAGGCGGTGAAGCAGAAATATCCCCAGATAGAGGTGGTGGGTACCGTAGGTCCGTTCCACTTCCCGTCTTCCGATTATATTGAGGGATGGAAGATTGCCCGCGAAAACAAGCGCTGGATTGATGCCGTAGACGAGCATTATTACGAGCAGCCGGGCTGGTTCCTGAACCATCAGGATTATTACGACCATTATGACCGCAAGGCTCCTAAGGTTTATCTGGGCGAATATGCATCTCGCGGCGCCAATGCGGTAGATAATGCGCTGGCTGAGGGCATTCACCTCTGCAATGTGGAGCGCAACGGCGATGTGGTAGAAATGACATCCTATGCGCCGCTGCTGAGCAAGGATGGATACAGCAACTGGCAGCCGGACATGATTTACTTTGATAATAATAATGTACGCGCGAGCGAGAGCTACAAGATGCAGAAGATGTTCGGCCAGCATGCCGGCGACCTCTACATCTCATCCATGCTCAGTCTGCCAGAAGCGCTGAAGAAATATGTGGGTACCAGTGTGGTAAAGGACTCCAAGTCGGGCAAAACCTGGCTGAAGGTGGTAAATGCCTTGCCTCGCCCGCTGAAGCTCTCGGTATCTGGCTTGGGCAACAGGCAGGTAACCGTAGCCGGCAGAAGTGCCCAGGTTTTCGAGCTTTAGTTTTTTCTCTCTTCTCTCTCTCTCTTCTCCCGCGGTCCCCCGTTCCCTGCGATTCCATCGCAGGTCCTGTGGGGCCCGTAGGCAGAAGGGAGAAACCCCTACGGTTTGCGTTCCCCCTTCCTCCCAAAAAGTGGTCATTAAGGTCATTGGTCATTAAGGTCATTAAGCTTTTTCTAATATTTCCTTACATTTTCTGTATTTTCTTGCACAAAACCCGAGGAAATGAGTATCACTCGTAATAAATCGTAAGCATTTTATTTGTTTTTCTAACAAAAATACGAAGTTTTGTGAAAATTTATACGAAATTAGTTGGCTATTACATAATTTCTCTGTATCTTTGCAGGCAAATTATAACAAATGGGCTCGAAAGAGCCCTTTTAAGCATGAAAATAAAAGAAAATAAAAGATATGAAACATCCATTAAGAAGTAGCGTCTGTACTGAAGGCAGAAGAATGGCAGGTGCCCGAGCACTCTGGGTAGCTGCAGGTATGAAACACGAGCAGTTTGGTAAACCAATCATCGCCATCGTGAACAGCTTTACACAGTTTGTGCCAGGTCATACCCATCTTCATGAAATCGGTCAGATTGTCAAGAAGGAAATCGAAGCTATGGGTTGCTACGCAGCCGAATTCAACACCATCGCCGTTGACGACGGTATCGCAATGGGACACGACGGAATGCTCTATTCCCTCCCAAGCCGTGACATCATCGCCGATTCTGTAGAATACATGGTCAATGCTCACAAGGCCGACGCCATGATCTGCATCTCAAACTGCGACAAGGTGACTCCAGGTATGCTCATGGCATCTATGCGACTGAACATTCCTACTGTGTTCTGCTCAGGTGGTCCGATGGAAGCCGGACGCTGGAAGGGCGAGAACGCCGACTTGATTACAGCTATGATTAAGGGTGCTGATACAAGCGTTTCTGACGAGGAGATGACGCAGATTGAGCAGTGTGCCTGCCCAGGTTGCGGAAGCTGTTCAGGTATGTTTACCGCCAACTCAATGAACTCACTCACCGAGGCCATCGGTCTGAGCTTGCCAGGCAACGGAACCATTCTTGCTACCCACAAGAACCGCATCCAGCTCTTCAAAGATGCTGCACGCCAGATAGTTAAGAACGCTTATGCATATTACGAGGACGGCGACGAGAGCGTATTGCCACGCAACATTGCTACCCGCGACGCATTCCTCAACGCCATGACCCTGGACATCGCCATGGGCGGAAGCACCAACACCGTGCTCCACCTGCTGGCAGTAGCTCAGGAAGCTGGCGCAGACTTCAAGATGGAAGACATCGACCAGTTGAGCCGCAAGGTGCCTTGCCTCTGCAAGTTAAGCCCTAACACCCAGAAATACAGTGTGCAGGAGTGCAACCGCGCAGGTGGTATCCTCGGTATCCTGAACGAGCTGAACAAGGGCGGTCTGATCAACGGCGCCGTAAAGCGTGTTGACGGCAAGACACTCGATGAGCAGATGAAGAAATACGACATTACCGGCACAGAGATTGATGCCGAGGCTGACAGAATCTACCATTCTGCACCAGGTAGAAAGTTCTCTACCCAGATGGGTAGCCAGGACGCTCAGTGGGAGAGTCTCGACACCGACCGCGCCGAGGGTTGTATCCGCGACCTCGAGCATGCCTACACCAAGGATGGCGGACTGGCAGTGCTCTTCGGTAACATCGCCCAGAACGGTTGCGTAGTAAAGACAGCCGGCGTAGACCCAGTGCTCTGGCATTTTGAGGGCCCAGCCGTATGCTTTGATTCTCAGGAAGATGCATGCGAAGGCATCCTCGGCGGCAAGGTTAACTCAGGCGACTGCGTAGTCATCACCCACGAGGGTCCGAAGGGTGGCCCTGGCATGCAGGAGATGCTCTACCCTACATCTTACATCAAGAGCCGTCACCTGGGCAAGGAATGTGCCCTCATCACCGACGGCCGCTTCTCAGGCGGTACATCAGGCTTGAGCATCGGTCACATCAGTCCGGAGGCTGCAGCAGGTGGCAACATCGGCAAGATTAAGGATGGCGACATCATCGTCATTGATATCCCTAGCCGCTCCATCAATGTGAAACTCTCTGACGAGGAACTCGCAGCGCGCCCACAGCAGCCGCTGAAGCGCAACCGCGTGGTTAGCAAGGCATTGCGTGCTTATGCACAGAGCGTAAGTTCGGCAGATAAGGGTGGTGTGAGAATCATCGACTAGTCTTCGGGAGTCTTTGAAAGACAGTTTTTTAGAGTCTTTGAGAAAAGAGAAAAGAAAAGTTTTTGAATTATTCAGAATTATAACAGATAAATGGCAAAAGAAGTAATAACAGGAGCCGAAGCACTGATGCGCTCCCTGAAAAACGAGGATGTTAAAACCATCTTCGGTTATCCGGGCGGCAGCATCATGCCAGTGTTTGATGCACTGTACGGTTACACGAGAGGTGAAAAGAAGATGTTTGACCACATCTTGGTACGTCACGAGCAGGCTGCTGCTCACGCTGCACAGGGTTATGCCCGAGTCAGCGGCGAAGTGGGCGTCGCTCTTGTCACTAGTGGTCCTGGAGCTACTAATACATTGACCGGCATCGCTGATGCCATGATGGATTCTACACCAATCGTAGTCATCGCCGGACAGGTGGGCGTAGGTGCCCTGGGTACCGATGCCTTCCAGGAGGTTGACCTCGTGGGTGTTACCCAGCCAATCTCCAAGTGGTCTTACCAGATACGTCGTGCCGAGGATGTGGCATGGGCTGTGAGCCGTGCTTTCTACATCGCCCGCAGCGGACGTCCGGGACCTGTGGTGCTCGACTTTACGAAGAATGCGCAGGTGGCTACATGCGAGTGGGAACCAGTGAAATGTGAGAAGGTTACATCTTATGAACCTTATCCTAAGATAGATGAAAAGGCGGTGGCTGAAGCTGCCGAACTCATCAACAACGCCAAGAAACCATTCGCCCTCGTGGGTCATGGAGTAGAACTTGGCGGTGCACATAATGAACTCATCGAATTCCTCGAGAAGGCAGATATCCCTGCCGGCAGAACCCTGCTCGGCCTTTCTGCCCTGCCTAGCAACCACCCGCTCAACATGGGTATGCTCGGCATGCACGGTTCTTATGCTACCAACATGAAGACTCAGGAGTGTGATGTGCTCATCGCCATCGGTATGCGTTTCAGCGACCGTATCACAGGCGTACCTTCTAAGTATGCTCCTCAGGCAAAGATTATCCACCTGGATATTGACAAGGCTGAGATTGACAAGGTTATCAAGACCGATGTGGCTGTGGTGGGCGACTGCAAGCAGAGTCTGCCAGCCATTACCCGCCTGCTGAACAAGAATGTTCACCGCGAGTGGAGAGACTCCTTCGAGGAATACCGCCAGCAGGAACAGGAGAAGGTAATAGAGAAAGATATCCATCCTACAGAGGGACCGCTGCTCATGGGCGAGGTGACCAACGTGGTAACGGAAGCTACTCATAATGAAGCCGTTCTCGTAAACGACGTAGGCCAGAACCAGATGATCAGCAGCCGCTACTTCAAGTTTACCAAGAAGCTGAGCATCGTAACCAGTGGTGGTTTCGGAACCATGGGCTTTGGTCTTCCGGCAGCCATCGGTGCCACCTTCGGAGCTCCCGACCGCACCATCTGCTGTTTCTTCGGCGACGGCGGTTTCCAGATGAACATCCAGGAGCTGGGCACCATCATGGAGCAACAGGCACCGGTAAAGATGATTCTGCTGAACAACAACTATCTGGGCAACGTGCGCCAGTGGCAAGACCTGATGTTCGGCGGCCGTCACTCCTTCACCCACATGATGAATCCTCATTATGCAGAGATTGCCAAGGCCTACGGCATACCATACGATGTGGTAATAGACCGCAAGGACCTTCAGGCTAAGGTGGAGAAGATGATCAGCACCAAGGGTCCTTACCTGCTGGAGTGCGCCATCAAGGAGAATGAAGACATCGTTCCGATGACGCTGCCGGGCAAGAGTGTAGATGAGATGCAACTCGAGTTGAATTATTAAAAGTTCTCGGCTATATATAATAAGGTGTAAATTCCTTCATGAGGGAGCATCCTCCGAAAAGGAAAGACTCCGAAAAGTAACCGATTATTTTAAAATTTGGAAAAATGGAGAATAACAACGAAAAGAAATTATATACATTGCTTGTTTACTCAGAAAACATTGCCGGTATCCTGAATCAGATTACCGCCGTGTTTACTCGCAGACAGGTAAACATCGAGAGCTTGAATGTTTCGGCCAGCAGTATCAAGAATATACACAAGTATACCATTACGGTTTGGAGCGACGAAGAGCAGATTGAGAAAATCAACAAGGCAATAGAGAAGAAGATTGACGTGGTGAAGAGCGATTACTACACCGACGACCAGATCTTCATCCATGAAGTGGCTCTCTTCAAGATTTCCACTCCGGTATTGCTCGAAAATCCAGAGGTTTCGCGCACCATCCGCAAGCATGATGCCCGCATGATGGAGGTGAATCCTACCTACAGCACCGTGCTCCTGGCAGGACTTACCGAAGACATCGCCGACCTCTTCCAGCAGCTCAACAGCTTCGACTGCCTCCTTCAGTATACCCGAAGCGGCAGAATCGCTGTTACGAGAAGTTTTGACGAACCCATCTCTGATTATCTCAAGCAGAATTCAGAAGATTAGTTTTCTTTCATATTTTGATGCCCTTTGTTCCTCTGGCTTCAAACTAGCGGAGCAGGGGGCTTTTTCGGTTTAAAACAACAGGACAAACAACAAAAATAAAAGGACGAGACAGATATTATGGAACAGAAAATATTAGATAAGGTAGGGTGTTACGAATTTCTTTCGGAGCCTTTCCACTGCGATTTCAGCAGCCACCTCTTTATGGGGCATCTCGGAAATCATCTGCTTAATGCAGCCGATTTTCACAGCAACGACCGCGGGTTCGGCATGAACTACCTCATGCCCCGACACAAGACATGGGTTCTCAGCCGACTGGCCATTGAGATGACAGAGATGCCTAAGTCTTACGACCGCTTTATGGTAGAAACCTGGTGCGAGAGTGCCATGAAATATTTCACATCCCGTGATTTCAAAATCTGCGGCAAGACATCCTCATCCGAAGAAGCCAAGGTTTACGGCTACGGCAAGAGCGTGTGGGCAATGATTGATACGGAAACCCGACAGCCTGTTGATATTTTTGAAATTCACGACGGACTCATCAAAGAATATATTGATTCGGAAAAACCTTGTCCTATCCAGGCAAGTTCGAGAGTGAAAATGGGCAAGGATGCCAAGCTGGTGAGAACCATTGACACCTATTATCATGATGTAGATGTTAACGGGCACATCAACTCGGTGAAATACATCGAACATATCCTCGACCTCTTTGATTTGGATTATTACAAAACTCACTTTTTGCAAAGATTTGAGATAGCTTACGTAGCAGAAAGTCACCAGGGAGACCAACTTCATTTCTATTTGGAAGAAACAGGTGAGGCTGAAAATATGCAAGAATACTGCATAAAGATAACAAAAACCGGCAAAAATGACGCAAATGAGGTGGAAGTTGTAAGAAGTAAGGCTAAATTTATTAAAAATTGAAAGAAAAATTTGGTAGTTTCATTTTATTTGCTTACCTTTGCACTCAGAAAATAAGAATAAACCCAATGCCGCCTTCTTGGACAGGGGGTGGACGGATCAAACAGGCTCTCTTTGGATAAGAATACAGCTCGCATCCGTATGGACAAGTATAACCCGCGGCTCCACAAACGGTAAGCCGCACAAAAAATTAAAAAATTATGGCAGAAATGAATTTCGGTGGCGTAATGGAAACTGTTGTCACCAGTCATGAATTTTCATTGGAGAAAGCACGTGAAGTATTGAAGAACGAAACAATCGCAGTTATCGGTTATGGTATCCAGGGTCCTGGTCAGGCTTGTAACCTTCGCGATAATGGTTTCAACGTCATCGTCGGACAGCGTCAGGGTAAGACCTACGAGAAGTGTCTGAAGGATGGTTGGGTTCCTGGTAAGACTCTGTTCTCTATCGAGGAAGCTGCTGAAAAGGGTACTATCATCTGTATGTTGCTTTCTGATGCCGGTCAGATTGCATGCTGGCCAAAAATCAAGCCACACCTCACAGCAGGTAAGACTTTGTATTATTCACATGGTTTCGCTATCAACTGGAGCGACCGCACAGGCGTTGTTCCACCAAAGGATATTGATGTAATTATGGTTGCTCCTAAGGGTTCAGGTACTTCTCTCCGCACTATGTTCTGCGAGGGTCGTGGTTTGAACTGCTCTTACGCTGTATACCAGGATGCATCTGGCAAGGCAGAGGAGAAGACTATTGCCTTCGGTATCGGTATCGGTGCCGGTTATTTGTTCAAGACAACATTCCAGCGTGAGGCTACTTCTGACCTCACAGGTGAGCGTGGCTCATTGATGGGTGCAATTGAGGGATTGTTGGAGGCACAGTATGATGTGCTCCGCGAGAACGGTCACTCACCATCTGAGGCTTTCAACGAGACTGTTGAGGAGCTCACACAGAGCCTTGGCCCTCTCTTCGGTGCTAAGGGTATGGACTGGATGTATGCTAACTGTTCTACAACAGCTCAGCGTGGTGCTCTTGACTGGGCTCCTCGTTTCCGCGAGGCTATCAAGCCAGTAATGGAGTGGTTGTACTACTCTGTTAAGACAGGTAACGAGGCTCAGATTTCTATTGACAAGAACTCTCAGGCTGATTACCGCGAGAAGTTGAACGCTGAACTCGAGGCTATGCGCAACAAGGAAATGTGGCAGGCTGGTGTTACAGTTCGTAAACTTCGCCCTGAGAATAACTAATTTTTTTCTCGTACATAATGTTGAAAAGGGAATGGCCCGAGAGGTGTCGTTCCCTTTTTTCATGTTTATATGGGGGTATAAGTTGCTGGCATATACAAAATCCCAATGCTGGCATATACGAAATCCCAATGCTGGCATATACAAAAAAGCCCTGAAAAGGCAAAAGCATCTCTCTTCTGGAAGCTTTTACCCCTTCAGGGCTTATAAGATATTAGGGTTTCATTTCCGGTTTCTGTTCAATCCGGATTTCATTTTCCTCAATATTCACCATATTCTCCACAACCATTTTTTCAAGAACAGCAGCCACTTTCTCTGAATCATATTTCTGCTGGTCTAATTCTGAAATCTCATGCGGCTTTCCGTCTTTCAGCAGGGCCAGGATGGCTGATACAATTTCCTGCTGCTCAGGTATCTTGTGGTCTATGCAGACATCACATATCCCGCAGTCGTCCTCCAGCTTTGTTTTTTCGCCAAAATAGAGCAGAAGCTGGCGCGAACGGCAGATGGTGTCGTTCTTGGCATAATTGATGATACTCTTGATGTGGGCGGTAAACTGCTCCTTGCGTACCTCCCATACCTCCTGGGGGATGATGACGCGAAAACCGTCTTCCCTAGGACGCGTGTAGCTGATGTAAGGCGTTTTGCGGCGGGGAATGAAGTCGATGATGTGGCGGGCACTCAGATTCTTCAGAATCATGTATACCTGCTGGCGGTTCAGTTCGCTCACACGCTCTATCAGCGACTCATCTATGTAAACATAGTCGGTAAACAGGCCGCCGTAGTTGCGCAGCAGTCCTGTAATCACGGCCTCTTCCTTCTCTGAAATATTCTCGAGCAGATAAAGGTCGTTTCGGCTGATGTTGAATCTGATTCTTGCCTTTCCGTCAGGATTGTCCTCATAGTGGATGTAGCCTGCGCGCTCCAGGAGGCGCAGCGCAGAGTCTACGCGGGTAGGGAAGTACTTGTAGGTGACGCAGAATTTCTCTATCTCGAACATGAAAGTCTGTCCCATTCCGCTTCCCACAGCTACCTGGAAAAAGTAAGCCAGATGCTCGTAAACGTCTTTGATGAATTCCTTGTCGGGGAAGGTTTCGTCGATGCGTTTCAGGAGCTTGTTTTCATCGCTCTGGTTGTAGAGCAGCACCGCATAAGCCTTTTCGCCGTCTCTTCCGCCTCGTCCCGCCTCTTGGAAATAGGCTTCCAGCGAGTCGGGGCAGTCTACGTGAATCACCATCCTCACATCGGGTTTGTCTATTCCCATACCGAAGGCATTGGTAGCTACCATGACCCTTATCTCGTCGTGCTGCCAGTTTTTCTGTCGGATATCCTTTACGTCGGGATCCAGTCCGGCATGATAAAATGTGGCAGAAATTCCCTGCTTGTTCAGGAGTTCCGCCATCTCCTTGGTACGTTTCCGGCTTCTCACATAAATGATTGCCGAGCCCTGGGTGCACTGCAGGATATGAACCGTTTCGGCCACCTTGTCGTTGGTGGTACGCACCACATAGGCAAGATTCTTGCGGGCAAAACTCATCTTAAATACGTTTTGCTTCTTGAAGTGGAGCTGGTTCTGGATATCTTCTACCACATCGGGAGTGGCGGTAGCCGTTAGGGCAAGGACCGGTACTCCGGGTTTCATCTCTCTGATTTTAGCAATCTCAAGATAAGACGGACGGAAATCGTAACCCCACTGGCTGATGCAGTGGGCTTCATCTACTGTGATGAAACTCACTGGAATGTGGCGCAGCTTGGTCTGGAATAGTTCTGAAGACAGGCGTTCTGGCGAAACATACAGAAACTTGATTTCGCCGAAAATACAGTTTTCCAATATTCGGATAATCTCCTGGCGCGACAAGCCTGTGTAGATGGCTTCTGCCAGGATGTTGCGGGCCTTAAGATGCTGCACCTGGTCTTTCATCAGCGCAATGAGCGGAGTAACCACGATGCAGACGCCCTTCTGGGCAAGGGCGGGAACCTGGAAGGTGATGGATTTGCCGCCACCTGTAGGCATAAGCCCGAGGGTATCCTCACCTCGGGCTATACTCTCGATGATGTCTCGTTGTATGCCGCGAAAGTCAGGATACCCCCAGTATGTGCGTAGTATTTCTTGATATTTATCTACCATTTGTGTAATCTGTGCCTAATCCATATTGGGGACTAAAAACTTCATCTTTCAGCTTCATCTCTCGTTTGGGCGGATATCTTCTATCTGAAGCTGAACTTGGTTTTTCTTGAATATATTCTCTTCTATGGTGAAGGCAATGTCGAAGCTTCGCTTGCTCTTGATGTAGCGGGCTGCTGCACTCTGACCGAAAGCGATGCCGTTTAATACGGTGCTCGACTTGGAGTCTACCAGTTCCAGCTTGATGTGCTCCTGTTCTCTGCCCACCACCTTGCTGGTGCCGTAATCGTATACCCGGTTGGTGCAGAAGATAGGTTTCTGGTTGCACGGACCGAAAGGAGAGAAGCGTTTCAAGTCGGCTTGCAGATGCTTGGTTATGTCTTTGAAGTCTATTTCTGCATCAATGTTGAGCGTAGGCTCTGTCTGTTGGGGCGAAATATGCTCTTCTACATAATGCTGGAACCGGTCTCTGAACTCTCTTACCTTATCCCATCTCAGGGTGAGTCCGGCAGCATAGGTATGACCGCCGAAATTGAGCAGGAGGTCGCGGCAGCTCTTGATGGCTGAGTAGATGTCAAAGCCCGTAACGCTGCGTGCCGAACCGGTAGCCATGTCGCCATCCCGTGTAAGAACCACGGTAGGGCGGAAGTAGATTTCGGTGAGTCGGGAAGCTACGATGCCGATGACTCCCTTTTTCCATCCTTCATCATAGAGCACGATGCTGGAGTTGTGTTTCATGCTTTCCAGACGCGAAACGATGCCGTTGGCTTCTTCAGTCATCTGCTTGTCTATGTCTTTGCGCTGCTCATTATACTCATTGATGTGTCTGGCCATGCGCAGGGCTGAGGAATAGTCTCTTTCTACCAGCAAATCTACGCTCAGCTTGCCGTTCTCCATTCTGCCTGAAGCATTGATGCGGGGACCTATCTTGAACACAATGTCGCTCATAGAGAGTTCGCGCCCATTCAGTCCGCAGATGTCGATGATGGATTTCAGACCGATACTTGGATTGGTATTCAGCAACTTAAGACCATGGAAGGCAAGTATTCTGTTCTCATCTACCACCGGCACAATGTCGGCTGCAATACTCACGGCGCAGAAGTCGAGCAGAGGAATGAGTCTGGAGAACGGAATGTTGTTGTTCTTGGCAAAGGCCTGCATAAACTTGAAGCCTACACCGCATCCGCAGAGATGCTTGAAAGGGAACGAATCGTCTGGACGCTTCGGATTGAGTATGGCCACAGCGGGTGGCATCACGTCGTCAGGGACATGATGGTCGCAGATGATGAAGTCTATTCCCAGACTCTTGGCATATTCTATCTCCTGAATAGCCTTGATTCCGCAGTCTAGAATAATAATCAGTTTTACACCAGTCTGATGTGCAAAATCTATTCCTTTCTTACTCACTCCGTAGCCTTCGTCGTAGCGGTTGGGGATGTAGTAGTCGATGTTTGAATAGAATTGCTGCAAGAATTTGTACACCAGGGCAACGGCGGTGCATCCGTCTACGTCGTAGTCTCCGTAAACGAGGATACGTTCCTTTCTACCCATTGCATCGTTCAGGCGGTCTACGGCAATATCCATGTCTTTCATCAGAAATGGATTGATGAGATCTGAGAGCTGTGGACGGAAGAACCGTTTGGCTGCAGATTCTGTCGTAATCTCGCGTTTGATGAGCAAATGGGCAAGAACCGGGCTCATGTTTAGCTTGGCGCCTAATTCTTCAGCTGCTTTTTGCTGTTCAGGTGTTGGTGATTCGTAATTCCATTTAAAATGCATTTTAATTATTTTTTATTTCTGCCCCCAAAGTTACGAAAATTAAATGACAAAAGGAAATGTTTAGGGAGGAATTTTACCAAATTACCTAGAAATAAGTAAAAATAAGACTTGTTGGCAAACAAAAAGAAGTAATTAAGAGATTTTCTTGGTAAGCCGAAATAAGTAAATATGTGATTTCTTGGTAAACCGAAAGAGGTTAATATGAGAATTCCTGATAAACCGAAATAAGTAAATATGTGATTTTCTTTGTAACAAAAAAGGCAGCAAACTCATCGGTTTGCTGCCTCTTGAATATTTTTGTCTAGGAGAATATCCATAGAAAGTCTATAAACTGTTAACTATAAACTTTTAACTATTAAAACTCTCTTAGATTCCGAGCTTCTTGCGGATGTCCTTAGGGAGGGCATTCTTGTTAACCATGAAGTCCATAGTCTTGTAAGCTACGAAAGCCTTGGTCATGTACCAGGTTCCCTTGTAGTCACCATACTCGCCCCAAGAGTTCTTAACCATGTAGTATTCCTTGCCGTTCTGGTCCTTAGCAATACCGTAGATGTGCATACCATGGTCATCAGTTGTCTCCCAGTTGTCGAATGCTTCCTGACGCATAGCCTGTGTAGGAACAATCTCAGGAGCATTTACGCCGAGAGAATCAAACTTCTCCTTCTTCTCGTCCTTAGAGAGCTTGAACCAATGGTCAGCATCTGTACCGGCCATAGAGCGAACCTTCTTTACGTCGTAAGCGATACCGAGACCCTTGCGAGTGAAACCATCTTCTGTTACGTCACCGCCCCAAGCTACTGTGTAACCATTGTTTACAGCGTTGTCAATGATCTTGCAGATGTCTTCCATTGGAACGTTGTAGCTCAAAGGCCAGCGCCAGTTGTCCTGTACCTCAACAGCAAATTTGCTCCACATTGGGTGGTGGGTGTAGCTGGTGATGGTTACATAATCATCAAGATTCAAACCGAGGCTCTGGCAGAAGCTCTGTGGAGTATACTGCTTGCCCTCGTATGTAAACTTCGCAGGAGTCTTACCGATGTAAGAGTCGATGATACCCTGAAGACCGCTCTTCCAAGCTGGAGAAAGCTTCTTGGATGTGCTCTTTGCTACTGCCTCTACGTATGGAGTCATTACTGCGAAGAACTCACCGAAGTTAGCCAGAGAGTCACCTGTCAATGAACCTGGTGCAGGCATGGCTGACTCAGGTACAATACCATAGTGCTGCAAAGCATAGAGTACATCGTAGGCGCTACCACCCTCAGAGAAACTTACGTCGCCGTGCATTCTTACTGCCACTGTGGCGCGGTCCATATAAGTCTTGTTGGCTACGAACATCTCGCTGAGGTCGTAGGTCTTGCCTGTCTTCTTCAAGATTTCGCTCTCGAAGTAGCTGAGGGTAGAGTAAGCCCAGCACGTACCACTGCGGTTCTGATCCTTGATGCTAGTGATAGGGTTCTGCTTTACCACTGTAAATACTGGTTTGTTCTTTGCTACTTCTGCAGAGTCTGCAGCTTTCTTCGCATTTGCTCCTGTGGCTACCAAAGCCATCAAGGCTGCAACAATCATAGTTTTCTTCATGAATTCTTTTCTCTTTATATTAATGTTCTTTTTATATCTTCTCTCGAATATCTCTTTCTGAGAACTGATTTTCTTTTCAGAAATATCTCTTTCTGGAAATGATTTCTTTTTTCAGAAATCGCTTCTTTCCGGGAATTTTATTCCTTGTTGGCTGCCATGAACTCCTCAACATCTTTTGGATGATAAGGAATGCGGTCTTTGCCCAGGAATCTGCAACCATCCTTGGTGATGAGTACATCGTCCTCAATTCGGATACCACCGAAATCTTTGTAGGTCTCAATCTTGTCGAAGTTGAGGAATTCTGCACAGTGGCCGGATGCCTTCCAGTCGTCGATGAGGGCAGGGATGAAGTAAACTCCCGGCTCATCGGTTACTACGAAACCTTCCTGCAGACGGCGACCCATACGCAGGCAGTTGGTACCGAATTGCTCCAGATTAGGGCGTACTTCTTCATCGAAACCAACGTTAATCTGGTCGAGGTTCTCCATGTCGTGAACATCCATTCCCATCATGTGGCCCAATCCGTGAGGCAGGAACATGGCGTGTGCGCCAGCCTTTACAGCCTCTTCTGTATCACCCTTGGCTAGTCCGAGCTCCTTCATGCGGTCGAAGAGCAGGCGGCAAACAGAGAAGTGTACGTCTGCCCATTTTACGCCTGGCTTGGCTACATCCAGTGCATGGTCGTGGCATTCTTCTACAATAGAGTAGATTTCCAACTGGCGCTGGCTGAACTTTCCGCTCACCGGCATGGTGCGGGTGTTGTCTGAACAGTAGTTGTTCATGGTTTCTGCACCTGCATCACAGAGTGCCAGTCTGCCTTCTTCCAGTACATTCATAGATGGATAACCATGCTGAATTTCGCCGTGCTGGCTGAAGATGGTTGGGAAGCTGACCATGGATCCGTAAGAGTGGGCAACGCCGCTTACCTGGCCTGCTACATATTTTTCTGTCACACCCGGACGTACGAGTTTCATCGCTGTGGTATGCATCTTGTATCCGATGACTGCAGCACGCTCCAATTCCTCGATTTCTTCTTGGGTCTTGGTTGAACGCATCTTCACTACAGCCTTGATGAGGTCCATGCTGGCCTCTTCTTTCTGCTGGTTAGGATGAATGCCCAGAAGGTCGAATACTTGCAGCTTAATGTCGTAGCGGTAAGGCGGCAGGATATGAATCTTGCGCTTCTTCGACATGGCGTCGTTGCAGATGGTCTTGAGCGTTTTCATAGGTGCTGAGTTGTGAACGCCTACCTGTGCTGCAAGATCGTGAACACTGTCAACGCTTCCGTACCATACAATGTCTACGAGGTCGATGTCATCGCCAATCAGGGTTTCAATGTCGTTGTCTATATCTATCACACCTACCAGACCGTCACGCTGCAATCCGAAATAATAAAGGAATGTAGAGTCTTGACGGAAAGGGTAATACCCGTTGTTCGGGAAATTACATGGTGAATTATTGTTTCCGAAAAGTATAATTACGCCGCTTTTCACAAGCTTCTTCAGTTCCTGTCTGCGGCTGATGTAAGTCTCTTTGCTGAACATATTTTTAGTATTTTACATTATTTTGCTTGCAAAGTTAGCAATTATTTCCCAAAAAATACGTATCTTTGCAAGCAAAATTGAATAAAACGCGTGATTT
>ERZ1034928.181-NODE-181-length-40006-cov-8.616080_pt1 | contig 40006 bp, 59 predicted proteins | sample MGYA00520627_ERZ1034928 | MGnify/ENA primary metagenome ERZ1034928 (study PRJEB33766, sample SAMN09781755) | gut metagenome | biome: gut microbiome | host: Homo sapiens | place: Madagascar | study: EMG produced TPA metagenomics assembly of the PRJNA485056 data set...
GAAGCTGCAAAGAAGCTTGCGGCTGATTACACCGGGCTTTCCGAGGAGCAGCTGGACGAGTACCCGGATATCACCGTCGCCTGCCTTAACATGGTGAACGAGATGTATTCCCAGCGCCTTGTTATGACCGCCGGAACTCAGATGAACGAATTCCAGCGGCAGATACTGGATATGCATTCGGTGAATTATCTGTAGGAGGTCGCGATGTGCTTTAACAAAAGGCTGACCCTGCTCACGCTGGAATACCCGGTCGGGCGCGGTGAACCGAAAATCACCGACAGCGCGGAGGTCTGGGCTGATATTTCAGAGCCGGGAACGGTGACGAAATTCCAGGGGCTTGCCGCCAGGTACGATATTTCCCTGACCGCTGTGATGTGGCGCGGGGAATACAAAAATTACACGCATGCGGAATATCAGGGCGTGCGCTATAAGATTTCCGCAACGGGCGCGGCCGCAAATCAGCTCCACATCAAGCTTTCGCTGACCAGGGGGTGAGCCGGTGGACATTGCAGAGAAGCTGGAGAACGCGCTTGCGGGGGTGCTCCCGGTTTACGGGCGCACTCCCGAATTCGGCGCGAATGATGAGCCGGAAAAATACGCGGTGTACAACATTACGGAGTTCCCGCGGGAGTTTGCGGAGGGTGAGGATAATTCAACGCAGTATCTGTGCAGGCTCGCGGTGTTCACTCCTACGCTGGATTTCGCGTTATACAAGGAAATAAAGACGGCTATGCGTGGAGCGGGGTTCGGGTATTCCTCTGGAGGGCAGGTCGGGACGGATACGCTGTTCCCCTATGTCACGCACTATTACCTTGATTTTGCAGGAGTTGAGGACAATGGCTGACGATATGTTCGACCTGGGGCTTGAGCAGTTCCAGCAGCAGATAGACCTGCTCGTCCGGGATCTCGACCAGATGTCCGACGCGGTGGAAGCCGGCGCGATCGACGCTGCAAACGAAGCCGCAGAGATGATAGCGGCCGAACAGAAACGCCTGCTGTCCGCGGCTCGTTTCAAGAACAGAACGACCGACCTTGCGGCGCTTATAAAAGTAAAGCAGTGGTCGAAATCAAAGAAATACTACCGGCTGAATATCGGGTACGACAGCGAAACTATAAGTGAACACCCGGAGGTGCTCGTTATCGAATACGGCAGACCGGGTAAGTCGGCGCGGCGCATGAAATCAACTGACAGTCTCGGCAGGAAGAAAGGCGATTTTCCGCCGCAGACGCCGCATATCAAGCCGGGGTTCATATTAGCAAAGGACAAAGCCGCTGAGCATTTCCGGGAGAAGCTTCTGGAGATCGCAAAGCGCAAATGGAACAATGGAGGTTAATCAATGGGAAGATCGAGTATAAACGTAAAGAGGCTGACTATGTGGAAGCAGCTCACGGATTCGGAGGCTGCGACCACATACGACACTGACGCGCATGCGTTCACAAACGAACTTAACAGCGCAAAGTACACGCCGAAGACGGAGACCGCTTCGCAGTACGGCGACGGCGTAAAGGTCGAGGATTATGTAGCAAAAGACGGCGGCGACATTGATATCGTCATTCGCGGTTTCAAGCAGGGCGACGAGGCATTTCTTTTCGGCGAGAAGGAGACAACCGCAGAAAAGACCAGCGTTTCCGGCTCTGACGACATCGTGCCGTATGTCTGTGTGGCGTACATGACGGAGCGCCCTGACGGAAAGGTGAACCTTTACAAGTTCCCCAAGGTGAAGTTCATGCCGCAGGGCGAGGACAGCCAGCAGAGAGAGGGCACGAAGATAAGCTATACCACCGCGAACATCAAGGGTACATACTCCCCGCTGCTCAGCTCGCACGCGGACTGCTATAAGTGCCGCGGCGTTGACCCCGGCACACAGGCGGAGCTTATCACGAAGTGGTTCGCGACTGCCGAGTTTTACACTGCAGATTCAGCGGTAGGCGGCTGACATGCTGACAGAGCTGAAAAAGCAGTATTATCGCTTTGAATGCGGCGGCTCGGTGATTTCCCTCAGATACGACATGACCGCGTTTCTCCGGCTGGAGGAGCGCGGCATTGCGTATTCCGATATTTTCGGGGACAAAATCACGGGTGCGGTGCTGTGTGAGTTCCTGCGGGTCGGGGGATATCCTGACGAGCCGGAACTGATACTGCACGAAACAGGAGGCAGGGCGCTGTGGGAACATATCAAGGAGGCAGTCCGGCTGGCGCTCCCTGAACGCGACCCGCTTGTTGTCGATATTCCCGAGCCCAGCGCGGAAGAGCCGGATATGAAGGTGCTCAGGTGCATGGTTTGCGATATCATGCGCAAGCCGGAGGAATTCTTCTGGAACTCCACCATGCGGGAACTTTTCGGGCGCTGGCAGGCGTTCGCGGTCGCTAAGGGGTATATGAAGAAGCCGGAGAGAATGCAGATGTTTGATACGGAGGGTATGGAGTGACAGACTGGCGAACGGCAGGACTTGAAAATTTCGGAGTGTTCCAGTCGCACATGACTGACGGCAGATACGGCATTCCGGTGATACTTCCGGAGAAGCTGCCGGACTTAAAGTGGACGGGGTTCAATTACGCACGCGGAATGAAAGGTAAACAGCCGGAAACAGGCGTGCATTTCTTTGTGGACGACTACCAGTTCCGGGCTGTCTGGGAAAGTCCTGTGCGGTACGCTGATATGATGAACAGGTTCGGCGCAGTCCTTACGCCGGATTTCTCGACTTACGCGGATATGCCGCAGATACTCCAGATATGGAACCACTACCGGAAACACTGGCTCGGCGCGTTCTGGCAGTCCCGGGGGCTGACCGTAATTCCCACAATATCATGGAGTACTCCGGATAGCTGGGAATGGTGCTTTGATGGTGAGCCGCATGGCAGCGTGATGAAGGCTCAAAAATACCACGATTCATAACCGCATATCCTGATAGATAGAGGGTGATATAATGCTGAAATTATATGATACAGTAAAAATCAAGGCGACCGGCGAACTTGCAAGTATCGTTGAAATCGACGATAACGGTGGGAAAGATGTGCCGATATACCTTGTAGAACTCCATAATAAGCCGAAGAACGCACCTGTTACAGATGTGGTAAAATGGCTGGAAAGCAGCGATATTGAAAAAGCCGAATAATTACTAAGCACTATGCAGCAATGCACGGCGCTTTTCTTTTTACCCGAAAGGAGCAGAACAATGAACGAATTCAAATTCGAAAATCCTTACGAAATCGAACTCAGGGTCAAAATGGACGCCGAAACGCACAAACAGCTTGTACAGTTCTGCACGGAACGCCACACCACTCGCGCGGAGGTAGTCCGGGAGTTGATCAACGAGCTTCTGAAAGAAAGCAAGAAATCCAAGTAAGCGCTCCGGTGGGGCGCTTTTTTCATGCCACGGAGGCAACGCTTGCCCGAAAGAGGTGATACTGTGGGCATAAAAGACAGCCGTGCTTATTATTACGCCGTCTGGGCTTCCGACGAAGATAATCACGCGGTCGGGAGGTATGTCCGCAGGCAGGCTCGGGCGTGGCTTGATATCGCAGACGGCAACGTACCCGGTGCGTATGTCGATGAGCGCGAATACAGCCAGACTATGGCACTCCTCGGGCTGATGATACACCCCGACCTGCACAAGCCTATGCCGGAAGCGCTGGAGGATTACGCGATGTTCTTCATTACGGCGCTGTTCTGCACGAAAGCCGCAGACGGGCGTTCATATTATTCGGACGGGCTGCTTGAGATAGCCCGAAAGAACTTCAAGACGTTCACCTCAGGCGTTATTTTCGTGCTGGCTATGGTGAAACTACCGAAATTCTCGCGCCTGTTCTCGGTCGCTCCGGACCTGAAATTATCCTCGGAGCTGAAAATCGCCATCAAGAAGATAATCAAGTCTTCCCCGCTGCTGGAGCCGTATTTCAAGGTAATGCGCGCGGAGATACGGTGCAGCTTCACGGAAACGGAGTACATGCCGCTTGCTTACTCCAACGACAAGCTGGACGGCAAACTCGCTCACCTGTTCCTCGCGGACGAGGTGGGCGCGATGGACTCCTACCCGGTGGAAGCAATGCGTTCCTCGCAGGTCGTGCTGAAAGACAAGCTGGGTATCCTGATCTCTACGCAGTACCCGAACGACAGCAACGGGCTGACCGATGAGATAGACCTTGCCAAGAAGCAGCTCGACGGTATCTACGACGGCAGGCGGAAGTACTTCGCGCTGCTGTTCGAGCCGGACGAGGAGATAAAGAACGACTGGCAGGAGGACGACAACGTGCTTCTCCAGGCTAACCCCGTCGCGGTGGAAAATCCGGACCTTATGGACACGCTGCGTGACATGCGGGCGCTGGCAGTCCTCTACGAGAACAAGCGGGAAAACTTCCTGTGCAAACACTGCAATATCCAATACAAGGGTATAGGCACCGAGGGATATGTTGATCAGATGGCGCTCCAGAAGTGCCGTGCTGAGAACGACCCGGATTTCTGGCGCGGGCGTGATGTTTACCTGGGGCTTGACCTGTCCCAGACAGAGGACAACACGGCTGTTGCGATGGTCGCTCTTGATGACTCCGGGTGCATTCATGCAAAGGTGTGGGGCTTCCTGCCGAAAGACCGTATAGCCGCGAAGTCCGCAAAGGAAAAGGTGGATTACGCGCGACATATCGCCGATGGCGAGTGCTTTGCGTGCGGTGGCGAGGTCATTGACTATGGCTTTGTGGAGCGGTTCATTCTCGACCTGCCGGAAAAGTACGGCGTGAATATCGTGCAGCTTGGTTTCGACCGGTACAACGCGATATCCACCGTACAGAAACTTGAAGCTGACGAGCGAAACCCGATAGAATGTGTGGAGATAAAACAGCATTCCAGCGTGCTCCATGCGCCGACCAAGTTGCTGAAAGAGTACATTCTGCGCAACGATTTTTACTACGCTTATAACCGGCTGCTGGAAATCAACTTCTCTAACGCCCGCTGCACCGAGGACACCAACCTCAACAAGTACGTCAACAAGAAGCGTTCCGCTGGCAAGGTGGATATGGTCGTAGCGCTTATCAACGCGGTATTCCTGCTCCAGCAGGATATGCTTTCCGGAGATGATTTCGGGGTGCAGTATTGACATTTGGGGTATTCCGTGGTATAATGTAGGCATATTTGATTAGGCGGTGAAATGTCGTGCAATACCTCGTTCCGTTGATTGTTGTTCTTGCAATCGTTGGATTTATCGGTACACATATGACGTGGCTGCTTGCTATTTTAGCGGCTGGCGTTATTGCTATTGTCGTTTGGTTAATAGTAACGGCGTGCCGCAACTCCTCGGGTGAAGCAAAGGCGCCCGATAGCAATTTTGTTAAAGACTATTCGTTTGAAACAAGGCTTGTGGGGGTAACATTCAATGGAATACAAAGTGTTTTGCCAACGCTAAGATATGGTATGCAGATAAAGTTTGTCCGCGAAAAAAACAATGCATATGATAAAAATGCCATCAGAGCGGAATGTGGCGGAAGAAATATCGGACATCTCAGCGCTGAAACAGCTGCTGAAATCGCGCCGATAATGGACAGAGGTTTGCCTGTCACAGGGTCTGTTGAAGCTGTAATTGGTGGATATAACGGCAAAAGCTACGGGTGCAGTGTTAATGTGGTTGTTTACAAGAAAAAGCCAGAAACCATCAATAAATTGAAAGAGCCCAGGAAAAAGAAGTCTGAAATCAAATGCAGCGTTGAACATATCGACGAAAGTAACCCGTTGTACATGAAAAACTGCGCCGTTTTTGGCAAGGGCACAGGAAAGGAAATTCAGAATATCGTTGACTTGGGCGGTATCGTCAAGACGAGCGTAAAGCCTGATACAGATTATGTTATCGCACTTGACCCTGACTGGCTGGACGGTAGTTCCGTTAACGCCGGGAAAGCCCGGGAGCTTATTAAGGCTGGATATCCGATAAAGGTTCTGGGCTTGGTTGAGTACACGGAATTAAAAAGGAAATATCTTGGGAGGTAATTCCCGGATAATATATTTTTTTGGAGGTACATATGAAAAGATTAAGAATTATCGTTGCTTTAGCGGCTGTTTTGATGGCTACGGGGTGCGCGAGCCAGGCTGAGGTCAACTCGCTTAGAGCGGAAAATGCAAGACTTAAGCAAGAACTGTCTGAGTATTCAACTGTAACAACAAGCAATTCAGGTAACAGTTCTGATATAACTAGCTCGGACAATTCAAATGAACTCTCACCTTTTGACCAATATTTAAAAGATAACAATATCACCTTAGATAATTACGATGTGCAGTACGACATGGGCAATAATCTGAATAAGGAATTTACCATTGTTGGAACAGCTGAACTTGATGACTACTATAATTATGGCTTTGACGATGATATCGAAAGTGATTATTTCTGCATTATGGTGACTCCCGAAGATGGGAAATTCACTAATCGGTGGTATATATACGCCGAACGCACTACTTTTAAGGATTTCTTTGATGATTTGAAAGGAGGAAAATGCAGAGTAAAAATGGTAGCCGAGATTCCGTCCTCAAGATATGAATCAGGTCAGAATTGTATGGCGATGTTAAATTTTATTGCTTGGTAAAAAAAATGAGCACCTTGTACAAAAAGCAGGGTGCTTTTCTGTGCAGACATACAAATTTTAAAGGGAGTATTGACTTTTGGAACACACAAATGTATGATTGAATTACGGAACACAAAAGTGAGGTGATTAAATGAGTCCGAGAACAGGCAGACCAAAGATAGGAAAGGAGAAACTTGATGTAGATGTTAAAGTTCGTTTTGACAAAGAAACAAACGAAAAGTTAATCCAATATTGCAAAGATCACGGTATAACAAGAACCGAAGCAATACGTCAGGGAGTTCACCTGCTGATATCTGCCGGAGAAAAAAAATAAGCTGTTGCTCCGCTACCAACGACACAACAGCTTATAACCGAAAGGACAGGAATGCCCAATCTGAAATCTATTATACATCAGAACGGCGTTCCTGTCAAGTGTTTGAAAGGAATATGTTATGAAATCAAATCCCGAAAGGCTCGCATGGGAGCTTGAAAAAGCAAGAAACCTTATTAAAGTATTCGACGGTTTTATCACCGAAGAATGCCCCGCCGCCGACACCGAGGACGAAGGCTTTGCCGCAATGGCATTCGCAAGACGTGTAGAGATGTTCGAAAGCACGCTTCTGGCGGCTATGGACATGCTCGGTGCAGTTCAGGACACACTTGAAAAGGAGGCTCTCGCATGAACGAACTTATCAACATCAACTACGATACCGACAAGCCCACCGTCAGCGGACGGGAGCTGCACGAAGCGCTGGAGGTCAAATCAAAGTATGCGGATTGGTTCAAAAACATGTGCGCCTATGGATTCACGGAGAACGAGGACTACACGGCGATTTCTAAAAATTTAGAAAACGGCGGCAGAACAATCGAACACGCAATTACAATCCCCATGGCGAAAGAAATATGCATGCTTCAGCGCAACGACAAGGGCAAGCAGTTCCGCCAGTACTTCATCAGGGTCGAGGAAGCGTGGAACAGCCCGGAGATGATAATGAAGCGCGCCCTGGATTACGCCAACGAGAACGTCAAGCGGCTCCAGATACAGGTTTCAACGCTTCAGGTGGACAACGAGATAATGAAGCCGAAAGCTGATTACTTCGACGAGCTTGTTGACCGCAACACGCTGACAAGCTTCCGGGAAACCGCAAAGCAGCTTGATGTAAAGGAAAAGGTATTCATCAATTTCCTGCTCGAACATAAGTACATATACCGTGACAAGAAAGGAAAGATAATGCCTTACGCCGAGAAGAACAACGGACTTTTCGAAATAAAGGAAACTTTCAACGAAAAAAACCAACTGGAGCGGCACGCAGACCCTTGTAACGCCGAAAGGCAGAGAAACATTCCGGCTCCTGCTTCTCAAAGCAATAGCATAAATCCACAACTAAATAAATCAGCACTCTGAGAGATCAGGGTGCTATTTTTATGCCCAAAATCAGGAGGGACAATGGCTGACAGAGTTTTAACGGCGCGGTTCTCGGCTTCCACTGCCGGATTTACCACGGGAACAAATGCGCTGAAACAGAAGCTCACCGAACTGAACACCAGCATGGAACAGACCCGGCAGGCGGTAAAGCAGGCGAATTCCGAGATTAAGCAGTATGAAAAGGAACTCACCCAGCTGCGCAGGGAAACCAACAACGGCAACACCGCGACAACCGAGCAGAAGAACCGCATGCAGGAACTCCGCGACCGTATCGCGCAGACGACTTCCTCGCTGGGAACGCTCCGCACCACTGAGCAGGAACTCCGCAGCCAGATACGCAACACCAACCGTGAGCTGGAGGACCAGCAGACTGCCGTACAGCAGATACAGTCCGCTGCAGCTTCCATGGGGGACGTGCTCAAGGCTAATCTCGCTTCCTCTGCCATTCAGAACGCGATCAGCAAGCTGACTTCATCGCTGAAAACTGCTGCGGAATACTGCTATAATGTAGGTTCTTCGTTCGAAGCGGGAATGTCGCAGGTCGCGGCTATATCTGGAGCGACATCTTCTGAACTGGAGCGGTTAACTGAAAAAGCAAAATCGTTAGGCGCTTCCACAAAATTCACTGCAACGCAGGTCACAGAAGCCATGAATTACATGGCTATGGCCGGCTGGAACGCTGAGCAGATGCTTTCCGGCATTGACGGCGTTATCTCGCTGGCTGCGGCTTCCGGTGGCGACCTTGCGCAGGTTTCCGACATCGTAACCGACGCCATCACCGCATTCGGGCTGAAAGCGGAAGATGTAGGTCACTTCTCGGACGTTCTGGCTGCGGCTGCTGCGAACGCGAACACCAATGTTTCCATGATGGGAGAGACGTTCCAGTACTGCGCTCCTATCGCCGGCGCGCTCGGCTTCTCCGTCGAGGACGTCACGGAAGCTATCGGTCTTATGGCAAATTCCGGCGTCAAGTCCAGCATGGCTGGTACCGCGCTGAGAACGCTGTTCACGAAGCTTTCCGACGAGGTAAAGATAACCGGAAAGAACCTCGGTGAAGTCACCATTCAGACCAGCAACGCGGACGGTTCCATGCGCTCGCTCACCGATATTCTGAACGACATGCGCGGGGCATTCTCGCAGCTTTCGCAGTCGGAGAAATCCACTGCCGCCGAGAGCATAGCTGGCAAGTATGCCATGACAGGCCTGCTGGCGCTGATGAATTCCGGCGCGGACGACGTGGACAAGCTTCGCGGCGCTATTGAGGAATGCGACGGCGCTTCCGCTGATATGGCTCAGACTATGCAGGACAACACTGCAGGCGCTGTCACGATCATGCAGTCCGCGCTTGAGGGGCTTGGCATTGCGGCTTATGAGAAATTCGGTGACAAGATACGCGATAAGGTCAACGAATTTGCGGACCTGTTTTCCGGGCTCACAGAGAGAATTGACAGCGGGGAGTTTGATGAAGCGTTTGACGATATCGCAAACGCTGCAGGCGACCTTGTCGAAATGCTTGTCGATTTCGCTTCGGAAGCGCTTCCGGGATTTATAAACGCGCTTTCAGGGGCGATCTCGCTTCTGAGCGGCGCGCATGATGTTGTGGCGAACGCAGCAACTGCATTTGTAGCGTTCAAGGCTGCGCTTGCAATAAGCAAGGTCGCAGAAGGCGTCGTGGTAACTATCAAGTCGCTGACCGCTGCTATCAAATCGCAGACAATAGCGCAGGAAGCGCTGAACCTTGCAGCTTCCGTGAACCCGTATGTTCTTGTTGCCGAAGCCCTGGCTGTTGCAGTCACTGCCACAGTCGCGCTCACGAACGCCATGGACGACTGCAACGAGCGTGCGGATAAGCTGATAGACAACTCAAAGGACCTCAGCCAGTCCTCTGAGGATTATCAGAAAAAATCCAAGGGGCTTGAGGATATCAAGAAGCGCTATGAGGATATTGAGCATTCTGCCGACGGACTTGTTGGCAAGGACCAGGAACTCAAGGACCTGCAGGATGATTTAAAGAGCCAGTTCGGCGATATAGCTGGTGGTGTGGACCTTGTGACTGGTGCTTTCGAGGACCAGATAAGCACGCTTGATACGCTGATCGGCAGATATGACGATTACTCGCTGAAACAGGCGCAGCAGGCTCAGATGGACGCCCGGAAAGCCGAGCAGGAAAAGACTGCCGTAAGCGCCGGTATCGGTGAAACATTCGCCATGTCGGAAGCGCTGGATTACGCGTCCAAAAACCTTAGCACTTATAGTGGAAGCAGCGGCGACACGGATGTTGATCAAATTGTATTTGCTCCATGGAGCGGCCCCGTTGGGGCTATTGGCACGTTAGTCAAAAGTGCATCGAGTATCAAAAATCCGACCCTGTATTTCGAGGGCTCATACGAGGATAAATTATCCGACCTGACAAAGCTGTACAACCACATGATAGACAAGTATGCCGATACGGGAGATACGGCTTACAGCACGACAGCCAACTCGATAAAAAAGCAGATAACAGACCTCACGCAAGGGAAAACTCAGCTTGATACCGCGAACGATGTGGTTGAACGCCTTACCAATCCTGACCTTGGCTGGGACGCGAATTCATGGATGAACGAAGAATACGCTGAGAAATACCGCAGGCAGAACCAGAATTCCGGAAGCGCTGACGCAGGCGCGGACACCGGCAGCAGCACCACCGGAACCAGCCAGAAAGGCGCTTTCGGCGTTGACTGGTCGGATTACAAATCCGTCAAGAAGTACTACAAGTACATGCAGGACACCGGGCAGATAACCGAGAACAAGTACCTTGAACTTATCGAATACTTTTCCAACAAGCTGCTCGACCCGAATTCCGACGAATGGCGCGACGCTGCTTCGGAGATCTACCAGGCGCGGCACAAGACCGGCAAGGACCCCAACGAAGAAGCCTACGACAGCGAAAAGAAGTACCTGAAATGGCGGCTGGATATGGGGTACGTCACCGAGGAGGAATATTACCAGAACCTTGCGCAGCTGCGGGATAAGTACCTGGACGAGAGTTCCGACAGGTGGCGCAGCGCTACCCTTGAAATACACAAGTATCAGGAAAAGCAGAGCAAGAGCCGTCTGGACACGCTGAAATCCGACTACGACGACGCTATTTCCGCTATCGACGACCGCATAAAGCAGCATGAGCGCGACCGCGAGGACCAGGATACCGACAAAAAGATAGCCGATATCGAAAAGCAGCTGCAGTACGACCGGCTGGACGATTATTCACGCCAGCAGCTGGAAAACAAAAAGCAGGAGCTTCTCGACGAAAAGGAAGAGACCCAGTGGCAGCGCAACCAGGAGGATCTGAAGGACGAGCTCAGCACCGTTTACACCATGGCTCAGGGAGCTTACGAAAAAGGCACGGCCGACCTCAACGACGCGCTGCGGACGGCTTCCGCGGTGTTCAGCGCGATAGGCACAGGTGCGCAGCAGACCGCTTCCACGGTTTCCACGGTGAATAACAACAACATCAGCATGGTGATGAACGCAGTCAACCAGACCGCAGACCAGATAGCAAGCGCGGTCATGAAGAAGCTTTCATCAGCTATATAGGAGGTTTAAATGGGATTTTGGGATTTTTTCCGGCGCGAGAAGCGTTCCGCGGGACAGACCGAGCCGGAACAGAGCGTTTCCGTTGAGCCGGAATGCAGCGACGTCCTGCTGCGTTCCCTCATCGGCGGCAGTCAGATGGACGAGAAAAAAGCTATGTCGGTCGCGGCTTTTGCGGCGTGTGTGGACTTTGTAGCAGGCACGGCAGCGCGGCTTCCCGTCAAGCTTTACAGGGACTGCGAGGTACATCAGCAGGCAGAAGAGATCACAGGTGACAGCCGCGTTTCCCTGCTGAACGACGACGGGGGCGACCTGCTCACAGCCTACGAAGCGCGCAAGGCTCAGATACAGGACATGCTGCTGTATGGCTCGGGTTTTATGTACATACAGAAATATAACACCCGGGTGATATCGCTGAGATATGTGAAAAAGCAGTCCGTCAGCGTTTGCGTGAACGCCGACCCGATTTTCAAGGAAGCAATGATAAACGTCGGTGGAAAGCAGTATTACCCGTGGGAATTCGTGATCATCACCCGCGAAAGCAGGAACGGCGTGACCGGCGTAGGTCTGCTGGAGCAGATACCCGACCTGCTTGTCACCGCTTACGACGAAATGATATACGAACGCACCGTAGCAAAGACAGGAGGCTCTAAAAAGGGATTTCTGCAGTCGGAGCGCAAGCTTTCGGACGCGGCTATGGAAAAGCTCCGCGGAAGCTGGCGCGAGATGTACGCTTCCAACGAGAACAACATGGTGGTCCTCAACGACGGCGTGAAATTCGCGCCCAGCGGTAATTCCTCCGTGGAAATGCAGCTGAACGAACACAAGCTGACCAACGCCGAACTTATCGCGCAGGCGTTCGGGCTGTCATCGGCGGTGGTGTCCGGAAAGGCTACCACAGAGGAATTCATGTCCGCGGTCAGGACTGCGATAGTCCCCGTGGTGGAAGCATATCAGTCGGCGCTGAACAGGTCGCTTCTCACCGAAGCTGAAAAGGCGCAGGGGCTGTATTTCGAACTCGACACCTCCGAACTTCTCAAGGGTGATATGCCGAGCCGATTCAACGCGTACTCCGTAGCGCTCCAGAACAACATCATGAGCATTGACGAGGTGCGCTACCGCGAGAACCTCCCGCCGCTGGGCTTCAACTATATGAAACTCGGTCTTGCCGATGTCCTCTACGACCCGAAATCCGGGGATATCATCACGCCGAACACCGGAATTACCCAGAATGCCTCTCAGAACACCTTGACACGCGGCGCGCAGCATGATATAATAGAAACAGAAATACGCAGGAAAACCAACTGGGTAAAAGGCAAGGGCGGCAAATTCGCCGGGAGCGTCCCCATGGGCGTTCGCATGAGCAAGGGCGAATACCGCAAGATCGTCAGCGAGATAAATACGAACTACGGAAAATATGCAGGCAAAAAGCGCTGCGTTCATTTTTCGATTTGGAAAGATACGTATTATCGTTACAGTTTTATAAACAACGGATTTGATGATTACACGTTCATCGACAAGGGGAGGACTTAACATGGACGAGTTAAAACAGCTTTTGTTACAGGTTTCAGACAGCTATTCCGACTTTGTTCACGGAGTGTTGCTTCATGCCAGAGATAATCCCGACAGGCTTGACGATATTATACAGCATATCAAGGACAATCCGGAGGAAACAACATCGGATATCCTCGGGTGGATATGGACAGAAGTTGAGGGTATTGATCTGAATAATCCCCCGAAACTGATACTGACGGACGACGATGAATAACGATACAACCAAATAACCAAAAGCACTTACGTTTGTAGGTGCTTTTCCTTTTATCTGAAAGGAAGTGCGCGTTGAAAAAACTAACCTTTACCAATCTTGTGAACGGGCTTTCCGCTGAGTTTTCCAGCGAGAGCAGGACCATGCACCTTATTCTCGACCAGTTCGACGGCTCGTCTGTGGGCGCTTCCGCGATAGCTTACAAGCCGGTCGATCTCGACGGGCAGCGGCTTATCTCCACATCACTGAATGCGCGTTCTATCGCAGTCCCCGTGGAATTCACCGCAATGAATGACGGGAAGTATTCCCGCGCGGGTGCGCTCGCAGTCTGGGACAAGCTGCTGAAAGTCTTTTCCCCGCTGCATGAGGGCTGGCTCATCTGGTCGGACGGCACGAATTCCCGCAGGATAAAGTGCCGCGCCGCTGAAACCCCGAACCTCACGCAGGTGCTGCCGTTCCTGTTTTCGGCGACGTTCTCGCTCGTCGCTGACCGCCCTTACTGGGAGGACGCGCAGGAGCACTCGGTCTCTGTAGCCGCTTCCGCGACTGCGATAACGATAAACAACACCTGCGGGCTGGCTGCTCCGTTCTGTGTGGACGTTCCCGCGAGCGGCTCAGCACCGCTGGTTTACAACCGCACCACCGGCAAGAATATCGCATTCACGAAGTCCCCGGGGCAGGCCTGCACCGTCGATACCCGGGAATGCGTAGTAACTCTTGCCGACGGCTCCTTCGCCAACCACCTGCTTACGGTGGAGAGCGAATTCTTCCAGCTTGTCCCCGGGAACAACGAACTGCAGATACTCGGCACCGGGGGCAGCGATACCGCGGTGATACGCTGGCGTGATCTGTTTCTGGGGGTGTACTGATGGTTATTTCAATATTCAAGCCGCCTGAGGACGGAAAAACATGGGCTGAGCAGAAAGTCGGCGACATCTGCGACTGCACCTCTTATGAGTACGAAAAGTACTTCAACGGTGCAGGCACTTTCACGGTGGAAGTGCCGGTGAACACGCGCTTCCGCTCTGAACTGCTGGTGAACCGCTTCCTTGTGACTGACAGCGGGGACGCGCTCATCATCAAGAACATTCAGACCACGCTGGAGAAGATAAAGCTGACGGGGTACGACCTCAACGGGCTTCTCTGCGACCGCGTAATTCTCGGCACCGACGAGGACGGACACGACCCGCACGCCGGTTCCACCGAGGAATGCGTAAAGTACTACGTCCGCAGCAACATGGTGGACAGCGCTGTTCCTGAAAGAAACCTGCCCCGCTTCGATGTAGCCGCGAATTCCGACAGGGGCACAGCCGACGACAGCGCTTACCCCAGGTACCAGAACCTGCAGGAACTCGTCACTGAACTCTGCGGCGCTGCAAAGCTTGGCTGGAGAGTCTCCATAAACAAGAACGCTTCCCTGAACGAGCCGATATTCCTGTTCGATGTAGCCGAGCAGGTGGACAGGTCCGCTTCGCAGGAGGAACGCGACAGGGTCATTTTTTCCGCGCAGGTGCACAATGTTTCCACTATGACCCGGGAGGTCGGCATTACTGCCGCGAAAAACACGTTTTACCTCGACATCGACGGCACCGTTGTGCAATACCCAAAGGACCCGGAGGACGGTTCGCAGCCCGAGAAAACGCCCGGGATAAGCTACGACAGGCGCGAGGAATACTGCGCGCTTTCCGGCGACAGCCTGGACGAAGAGGTTTACAAGGTCGAAGCCGAGCACAACATAGCCGACCGCTGGAACGAAACGGACTCCCTCACCATTGAAGCGGGCAGCCCGCTGGACTACGGCGTGCGGTACGACGTGGGCACTGTAGCCACGGTTTACGACCGCGGCCGCACTATCCAGCTGGACAGCGTTATCTCTGCGGTCACAGTGAAGCGCACCGGGAACGAATATTCCGTGAAGCTTACACTCGGAGAGAGCAAGCCCAAGCTCCTCGACCAATACCAGAAGCGCGACAAGGCGACCATGAAGGTCGTCAGGAAAGAAATAACCGTTTCGGGGGGCAACGCCTACGCGACCTTCCGCGTTGCGAACCAGTCAGCGGTGAAGTATGACAAGATAGAGCGCGGGCTGCTTTCGGTGGATTTCTCAGTGGACAGCGCGGACAGCGACGTGCTTTTCAGCGGGAACCAGCTTTGCACGGCTTCCGGCGCGGGGACTGCGGAGTTCATTTACAAGGTGGACGGCGCGGTGCAGGATTTCAAGCCGGCGCAGTATCTTCCCGCGGGGAAGCATGTAGTCCCGCACATCTTTCCGATGAACCTCACTGTGGGGAAGCACAACTTCGCGGTGTGCATGCTTTCCCAGGACGGAACCGGGCTCACCGCTGCGGGTGGGTTGCTGGGGGCGCTTTCCGGCATTATCTCTGGAATTCGCGAACAAACGCCACCCAACGACGACCTTGTGCTGCACTTCAGCGGGCTCCCTGCCGGGGAACTCACCCTCGCGCAGAACATGATAGCTTCCTCCTCTGCGAAAAAATACGTGGACTGGGGCGACGGTTCCGACATCGAGGAAAGCACCGCGAACGCGGCTGTTTCGCATACTTACGGCGCTGCCGGTGACTATGTAGTCACCATCAAGACCGACGCGCTGAACTTCGGCCGCGACACCGTCAGCGCCGGACAGAACTCATTCATCGGGACGGCTGCCGCGCAGTACCTCACGCGTGTTTATTTCCCGGACAACGCCGCTATCATCAACTTCTACGGCGCAAACGACCTGCCGAACCTTGAAACGCTGGTGTTCGGCAATTCCGCGACGGCTATCCGCTGGAACTTCGGCAGTTCGCAGAACAAAGTGACCAGCCTGCTCCTGCCGGAAACCGTGCAGCACCTTGGTTTCTCACAGCTGAACCGCACCGGGATAATCTCGCTCATCATTCCAAAGAGCGTTTCGTCTTGGAATTCCACAAACTACCCTGGTACACTGCAGGATTTCCGCACATACAGCGCCGCGAATATCGCTGCCACCACTGCCGCTGGGCTGGAGCGGCTCACCATCGGCGGTAATGCCACCGCGACCGGAGTGTACAGCTCAAAAAAGCTTGTCAGTGTGAAGTTCCCCGCGCCGAGCAAAGTGACCAATGTAGGCAGCTTTTCGGGGTGCTCGGCGCTTTCGGATATCGTTCTGCCCGCTTCGGCGACGAGTATCGCGTCGTTTGAAAACTGCTCGGCGCTGCCGAGGATAAACATTCCTGCCGGGGTCTCGGAGATTAAGAACAACACGTTCAAGGGCTGTTCCTCGCTGGCTTCCGTGCTGGACTGCTCAGGGCTGACGGCTATCGGGAACTACGCGTTCCAGGGGTGCGCAGCGCTGACTGACATCACGTTCCCAGACGGGCTGACTTCCATCGGTATCGGCGCGTTCAGCGGATGCAGCAGCCCGTTTTCCCCGGGAACGCCGTCGGGTCTGGCTTCTGTAAGCGCGAGCGCGTTCATGAACTCCGGCATAACAGATTTCGTTTTTCGCTCGGGCTGCTCTGTAGGCAAGAGCGCGTTTTTGGGTTCCAAGCTTGTTGGTCTCACCATTGAGGACGGTGTGGCGACTATTCCGGAAAGCTGCTTTGAAAACACTAAATACCTGGGTACTGTTGCTTTCCCATCAAATACTACTATTGAGACAAGGGCTTTTTACGGTTCCGGAATAACCAATTTCTCAGGAGGCAATCTTTCCATCGGGAATTATGCCTTTAAGATGGCTGAGGGTTTAGACAGTTTAAAGTTAAGCGCTGTTCTTATCGGCGTAAGGGCATTTCAAGGAAGCTCGATCAGCAGCCTTTCACTGGTAGGAAATCCAACTGTTGGCGAAGGCGCTTTCAGGGACTGTATTTTGCTTCAAAGGGCTGATATAGATTCTCTGGGAGAGATCGCAACAGCAATGTTTTCAGGGTGTGTTTCTCTGAAAAAAGTGTCCTTTGGGAGCGGTATATCGATCAATCAGAACGCTTTTAACGGCTGCGCTTTTACCGAATTAAAACTGATCAGCCACTTAGCCGCGACTGATAGCGGTTACGCCATTGCAAACGGGGCATTTTCAAATTGTTCGCAGCTTGCAAAAGTTGATGATCTTGAATACAAGTGGAATGTAGGATTGAAATATACAGAAAGCGTATATGACAGCAAAACGCAAACATGGAAAACATCTACTCATGACTTGTATAAACAGAAAGACGGCATTTACGATAAGCTCCACATAGCGTATCCTAATGACGACATTTTTAACGGAACAAGCCTGAAGGAACTTTCAGACTATCCAAAGCCGAATGACATAGACACGCCCACTTATAAGAAGGTTTATTCGGTTTATCACTATGAGGGAACATAACAGGAGGTATTACATGAGCGAACTCACTATCACCCTCGCAGGCAGCGAGGAAAAGGCAGAATTCAGCGGGGGCAACGCATGGCTCCGCAACGACGGCACAGACACTGTTTATGCAGCGAAATCCGCGGGAATTACCGCAGGCGCGGACGGTGTGGTTGCCATTCCCGCGGGGCAGTCTGCTCCGGTTTACGGCGCGAATGGAACGGTGTTCCTGCTGGGGACGGGCTCGGTGCAGCTTATCGGCAGCGATTACAGCACGAACCCTTTTAAGACTTCCGCACAGTCCGGCGGCTCGGGTGCGGATAGCGTGGCAAGAGCCGCTATTTCGGCGCATGCGGGGAACACGGATATCCACGTTACAGCCGCTGAAAAGGCAGCGTGGAACGCGGTGAATTACAGCAATCCGAATCTGCTGATAAATCCGAATTTCAAGATTAATCAGCGTGGCAGCGACGAATATAGCTCGGAAGATTATTGCGTTGACGGGTGGCGTATTTACAAGGACGGAAAAGTCACCAAGACCGATAGCGGTATCATCATATCGCTTAAAGACGGCGCCACAACGAACGGAATCCTCTATCAGAAAAATGAAGTGCTTGCCGATTATGTCGGAAAGGACATTACGCTCAGCGTAAGCGTTGATGGCACAGTGTATTCCGGAAATATCGTAGTGCCGGCAAGCGGCGCGTCCGCTAAAACGGTCATGACCCCGCACGGAGAATGGTACCTGTACCACTTGTCCAACAACATTATTCAGGTCGCCTGCCTTGTGAGAGAAGCGAACACTGATGTCGTCAACTGGGTAAAAGTAGAAATCGGCAGCGTCGCAACGCAGTTCGTTTCACCCGACCCCGCAACGGAACTCGCGAAGTGCCAGCGCTACTACCAGATACGCACCACAAACGACATCGACCCGCTAGACATGCGCCCCAGCATGAGGACTATCACGGACATAAAACAGGTAACAGGAGGATACGAATATGTCGCAGAATTATGATGAGATCATCGAACCGCGCGAGACTGACGAGGAGCGCGCCGCGCGTGAAAACAGGCTCAGAGCCGCAGAAATCGCGCGGGAATTCGCGGAGATAGACCGTGAACGCATACGCCCGCTTGCGGCGATAGCTTCCGGGACTGCTTCCGACGAGGACAGGGACAGGCTCGCTGGGCTGGAAACCAGGGCGACCGCGCTCCGCAAGGAACTTGCGGGACTGGAGGTTTAAATGGACAACAGTGTAATTGTAGCGGTGATTTCGCTGGTGGGAACGCTGGGAGGTTCTCTGGGTGGAATTCTGGTGAGCTCGAAGCTTACTGCATATCGTCTGCAGCAGCTTGAAGCACGCGTCGCGGAACACAACAACTTCGCCCGCAGAATGCCGGTAATCGAAGAGCAGATAAAGGTTATAAATCACCGCATCGAGGATTTGGAACAGGAGGAGAAACATCATGAAAATTGACTGGAAACGCAAGCTTACGTCCCGCAAATGGTGGGTATCCGTTGCAGCGCTGGTGTCGGGACTTGTCCTGGCGTTCGGTGGCGGCGATGAGGTCGCTACTACAGTCAGCGGCTGTATTATGGCGACGGCAGCGGTTGTGGGATACACCATCGGCGAGGGACTTGCGGACGGAGGGCACGGCAATGACGATAACTGACAGCCTTATTCCGAAGAACAAGTTCAATCGCCCGGGAACAAAGTCCACACCGAAGCGCATTTGCGTGCATTACACCGGGGACTGTGGCGCTACAGCGGCTCAGCTCGCAAAGTACTGGCAGAACGTCGCAGCCGGGGTGTTCAAAGACAAGCCCTGGAGCTGGACTTCCGCGCAGTACATAGTCGGGCTGAACGGCGAGGTGGTTCGGTGCATTCCGGATAACGAGATCGCATACGCCGCCGCGAACCAGAACGCGGACACTATCCATATCGAGGTGTGCTACAAGCGGCAGTCCGGTGAGTTCGAGGAGAAGTCCATCGCCGCTCTGGGTGAGCTGGTGCGCAGCCTGATGAAGAAGCACGCAATTCCGGCAGGAAAAGTAGTACGCCACTACGACCTCACCGGGAAGCTGTGTCCCGCATACTACGTTGACGAAGCGCGCTGGGCGGCTCTGCACGAGCGTATCACGTCCATGCAGAAATCCAGTGAACTTTATCGCGTGCAGGTAGGTGCGTTCAGTTCCCGCACAAATGCGGAAGCTTACATGCAGAAGCTGAAGAAAGCCGGTTTCGACGGGTTCGTTGTGCAGGTTAAATAAAGTTTTCCCCGGGGCTTCGGCTCCGGGGATATTTTGCATAACTTAAAGGAGTACGGCGGTCTAAACTGCAATAAGTTATAAAACGACCATCATATAAATGACGGACAGCGAATTGTCCGCCTTGCGGTATGTGGCTTTCTTTACGAACTCTTTCAGCAGGTGGTTTTTTTCAAGCTCCCCGACTTCCGGGTCCCTGAGCTTCACAAGGGTCCTGAGGTGTTTTTCGGCGAATGCGCGTTTTTCTTCCGGAGTTACCTCCCGGTCGGTGGGATTTACTTCGGCAGCTCTTTCCCGCAGCGATTCAAGTTCGGCGGTTATTCTCGCTTTGCCGGACTTGTATTCCTCGAGGGTGTCTATTCCGGCTTCGAACGCTTCGCGGATTCGCCGGAGCTTCATTTCGGTGCGTTCTATCTGCGCCCTGAGTGCCGCGGCGTCGCTTTCGACTACCGGACGCGAAATACGTTCCAGCTGGAAATTACCACTTGTGAGATCTCCCTCAATGGTAGAAAGCAGCATAAGCCATAGCATTTCATAGCTTACATGGTGGGACGTACTGCATAGCCCATGCGCATATTTGGCGCATTGCAGATATTTCTGTCCGCATGTAGTGCTTAACGAAGCGCCGCAACTGGAACATTTTATTACACCAGATAGCGCGTATTCCTTGGGTATGTTTTCGCGACGGTGTTTGGAAAATCTCATACGAACTTCGTCGCAGCGTTTCTGAACGGCTTCCCATGTCTCTTCGTCGATTATCGGCTCGTGGTGTCCCTTTACGATGATGGTGTCAGGGGTGTCGATGTAGCGCTTTGTGGAGGCACGTTCAGCAGGGTTCCAGCGCACATATCCGTGATAGACCGGATTCCGGAGCCAGTAGTTGACGGTGCGGTTCTCGATCTTTCCGCCCCGGTTGGTGGTTATTCCGAGGGTGTTCAGCCAGGCGGCTATCTGCTTTTGCCCCCAGCCGTTGAGGTACCGGGAGTAAACTTCCCTGATGATCTCCGCCTGCTCCGGGAAGATAACAAGCTGCTTATCGACTATTCTGTACCCGAACGGCGCAACTGAATTATGGTTTCCGTGTTTGATACGCTCGGTCATGCCCCGGCGGACTTCCTCGGCGAGGTTAAGGCTGTAATACTCGTCCATTGCTTCGATTATGGCTTCCGTGATAACGCTCATCTTGTCGTCGCCGACGTTTTCGGTCACGCTGATAACGTCAATGCCTATCTTTTTCAGCATGGACTTGTAGACGATACTGTCCTCGCGGTTCCGGGCAAATCTGCTGAACTTCCACACGATTATGACGTCGAACGGCTTCGGCTTTGATTTTGCCTTTGCTATCATGTGCTGGAACTCCTGCCGGCGGGAGGCTTTCCTGCCGCTCACGCCCTCCTCCTCAACGAAGATGTTGTCCTGATTGAGTATGTAGCCGTTCCGTGCGCAGTACTCCTTGATTTTCTCAAGCTGGCTGTCGGGGGAGTATTCCAGCTGGTCATCGGTGGACACTCTTATGTAACAGGCTGCTAGTTTCATGATATCATCTCCTTGTATAGTTTATGTAATAGTTCCCCTGTCCTTGCGGGCAGGGGGATTTTTTTATTGGTTCTTTTGCTGGTCTATCCACGGCTTGAAATTCTCGAACACCTGCCGTTCTAGCGGCGATGTGAGGAACTTCCCGCGCCCTCGCAGCTCTTTCATGCGGTTTGAGCGGTACTGTGCGGCTTCCGCTGAGATATCGCAGATACGGGCTATTTCCTCCGGTTCGTAGGCTTCCAGCCCCCAGAGTACGCAGGCGGGAGCCAGGAGCCGCGCTGCGAACTCGTCCGCCTGGGTCTCCGCAGGTTCGCGCCTGTCCGAAGCTGTCCGAAAATGTCCGGATTTGTCCGGCGCCAGCTCATGCCCGAGCAGGATATGCCCGAGTTCATGCGCGATAGTGAAGCGCGTGCGCCCTCGGACTTCTTCATCTCGATACACTATCTGCCAGTTCCCCGCGCTGTCAACCAGAGTGCAGCCGGATTCCCCGGACTTTAAATAATGTGCGTTGCTGTCTTTTACGACTTTCACGCCGCAGAACGCCGCCACTTTCATCACCTTGACCGGCAGTGATACCGTTCCTGTCTTGATAAGGCAGCGCCAGGACGCGTCCCGTGCGTCTTTGTAGAGTTTGTATGCGTTTGTGATAATTCTCACCTCCACAGGTATTGTACCCTGTGGAGGTCGAATTATAGCGCTTTATCAGATGTCATTGTCGGGGTTCTGCGTTTCGTCCGGAGCTTCGTCCAGGCGCTTTTTCTGTTCCGGTGTCAGCGTTACGATCTCCAGTCCGCGATCGTCGGCGCTCCGAGAAGCTTTCAGATAAATGCTTTTATTTTTGCTTTCTGCAATTTTAGCGCTTTCCGCAGCGACCTCTTTAACCGACCTTTCCAAAAACGCCATCAGATCACCGCGCATTTTCTCCGGAAGTTCAAAATAGTTTTCGACTATCTTTTTTTCGAGCAGCGACATATTAAACTGACCTGCAAGCTCATCAAGGGCGGTCTGCTCGCTGTTATCACGTCCGAGCAGGTAGTCAGTGCTGACGTGATAGAAGTCGGCGAGCTTTGATAGCGCCGGAACACCGACACCACGCTCTCCTGACTCATACTTTTTATATACTCCCAGTGACATATCACAGCCGTCTGCCACCTGTTGAGCAGAAAAGTTGCGTTTTTTTCTCAGTTCTTTGATGATATCCTTTGTTTCCATGAAATTCACCTCCTTAAGCACAGTATACCACAAATGTTATCCAAAATCAATAGAAATATTAAGCGTAAACCAACATTTGTTGGTTTTGCACAACTATAAGTTCAGTTTTTGTACAAAGATACAAAACCAGCTTATTAGCCCGCAAATGTTATCTGGAACGCTTGACAAAAGATAACTATTGTGGTATTATATCATTGTAAGGAAACCACAAAGGTTATCCGAAACGTACTAAAAGCAAACAAAACGATTTTTGGGGGTGAGAAAATGAGAGTAGTAGTTACAGGAACGTCACAGGCTATAAAAGATATCGAAAGAGCAAACGAACTGCTGAAAGAACTCAAGGATATCTGTTACAGGCTTGGTCCCTTATCTTTCGCAGATATACAGTCCGAAGATACGGTAGCTGTCAGCGAAAATCACGAAGAAAAGGAATGACCGGCACTGCGGTGCAACGCAGAACCGGTCGAGGGATTAATCCTTTTCTGATTCGTAAGCTATAATAGCTTTCTCGAACTCGGAAAGGCATTTGGCTACGTCCTCATAGACGCATTCTAACGCTTTATGAAGTGTGCTGTCAGAGTAAAAGATAGCCCTGGTTTCGGCAGCGTTATCGCTAAATTCTTTCAGCGCACCTTCAAGCGTTGATTTAAGTTTTTCAATCGTCATAGTTCTCACCTCCTTCCAGATGTCATTATAGCATAAAGAGGTGAGAAATTCAAGGAGGTGAACATCATGACAGCAACCAAGAAATTCAGCAATCCGGTCGAGGAAACTGCGGCGCTGCTTGCGCTTCTCAGGGGCAAGACCCAGGAGGAGAAAATCGAAGTCCTCCGCGTAACCGAGGGCGCGAAGATCGCGGCGAAGCACTACAGCAAGGCAAGCAGCCGCTGAGCACTGAAAAAAGATACATAAGGTTAACGAAAGGGGGGTTAGAGAATGGGAAAGTCAAAGAAGCTCTGCAAGAAGAAGTTCTGTAAGGGGTGTGACCACGGCGTAGTTATCAACGGCAAGGCATACTGCATTAGCGAGATACGTTCATCTGCTTGCAAGAACTTTTACCCCAAGGAAAAGAGATAACCGGCTCTGTACTGCAATACAGAACCGGCTGCGCAGATTAAACCTGAACCGTGAAATCGTCAGAACCCCTTACGGCAGACAGCATTCTCTGATAGAATTTCCCGATTTCTGCTGCAATAAGCTTGTTGTCCTCAGAAACTTCTTCCTGATTGGAACCCTTTCCAGCAATGTGAGTTCTTTTGGCTATGTAATTTGTTTCGAGGGCTTTCATGGTCAGCTGCATAGCAATTTCTTCTGGTCGCATAATTATCACCTCCTTTCGCTGTCATTATAGCATAAAGAGGTGAGAAAAGCAAGGGGCTTTCCAACTGCTTGGTGGCTTCGCAGATGATACTCTATGCCGCGAAGAACACTTAAATCAAGAACGATAGCGACTAGCAAGTAAACTGTACAACCAGGCGTAGCATACACATGAACGGAGGTGATACATATGAAATTCACGAAGAAAATGCGCGAGGAATTCTTCAACCCCGACGGTTCGATCAAGCGGCTGCCGAAAGTTGTGGAGGTGCGTCCTGACGGTACGCGAGTACTCGAAACCGGGTGGCTGATACGGCCGTCTATGATCGACTGCGGCGAACGCGGACTGGTGCGGCTCGACAGCCTCACTCCCGAGGAGCGCGCAAGGTGGGAGGAAGCTCTCATGAAAAAGGTCGGCAGGGGAATGTCGGATTTCTACGCCGCCCAGGCTACCGGAGCATTCAACTACAAGTAAAACGCAGGACGTCCAAAACAAAGGACGTTTGCAGAAAGGAAGGACAAGCTATGACCGAGGACAAACAGGCAATCTGCAACGCGCTGCTCCCGGCGCTGCAGCTTACCAGAGCTGGAGCGAAAATTGAGGCACTGCGCTACAGCAAGGAACGCGAAACCGTTACTATCGCTTATCCCGATGGTATCACGCCCGTGAATGTAGATCTCGACAGCGGGGCGGCGATGATACTGGACATCGTGAAAGCGCTGATGTGAGGTGAACAGCATGAAGATACTCAAGCCAATAATCGGCGCAAGCTTCCTGGCAGGACTTCTGGGCATGCTCCTGTCAATAGTCGCCCTGGAGAGCGGCAGACTTGACGGCGCTACATACTGGGTGCTCATATCAGCCTGCGCGGTGCTGAGCGGCGGTGCTATCCTGGGAGCGATGGCAGCGTACAAGTACGAAGAAAGGAGGACGAGCCGTGTACACCACAAAAGAGCGCACGCACGCCATAATGCTGTATCAGAGCGGTATGAGCCTTAGAGCTGTGGCGAAAGAAATAGGCTGCGCCGATACCACCGTCCAGAACTGGCTCGCAATCGAGAGAATCCCGCGCAGAAAAGACCGCAGCGGCAGAAATGGTTACACCAAAGCAATCAAGCGGAAAGCCCTGCGAATGCTCGATAACGGCATGACTCTCGGGGAGATACAGGTAATCCTGAAAATTCCACGCTCCACGATATGGCGCTGGAAGCAGAAAAAAGCCGCTAAGTGACGGCAATCACGAAAGCGGCAAAAACAATATATCACAGTGGTATTGTACCACATAGAAAGGATTTTGTCAAGCATGACATTAGGCAGTTTATTTGATGGCATAGCCGGTTTTCCGTTGGCGGCGCAGACCTGCGGGATAGAGACACTGTGGGCGTCCGAAATAGAGCCATCTTGTATAGAGATTACAAAGCGGCATTTCCCTTACATGAGACACCTCGGAAGCGTTACAGACATTGATGGTGCGGAAATCCCCCCGGTGGACATCATTAGCTTCGGCAGCCCGTGTCAAGACTTGTCTGTTGCTGGAAAACAGGTAGGTTTAGGCGGCAAGCGCTCGGGGCTGTTCATGGAAGCGGTGCGCATAATCAAAGAAATGAGGGAAGCTACAAATGGAAAATATCCAGCTTACGCTATTTGGGAAAATGTCCCCGGGGCTTTCAGTTCCAACAAGGGAGAGGATTTCCGGCGTGTTATCGAAGCGCTCGCAGAAGCCAAAATTCCAGTTCCTAAGTCTAGAAAATGGGCAGGAAGCGGATTGGTGCGAGTACGCGACCGTGAACTTGCTTGGCGGACTATCAACGCCCAGTTTTGGGGAGTTCCCCAGCGTAGAAAACGTATCTATCTTATCGCAGCTTTTGGAGGAAGATGTGCCGGAGAGCTACTATTTAAGCCCGAAAGCCTGCTTGGGTATACTCCGCAGGGCAGAAAAGAGGGGAAAGAAACTTCCGCCGCTTTTGGAAACTGTACTGCGTGCGCAGGCTTCATTGGGCGCGCCCCAGCCGAAGCAAGAAGCATAGGTTATCAGGAGGAGATGTCTCCGACATTACGGGCGGGATTAATTCCGGAGGTGATGTGCGCGGGCTTTTCCGGGCAAAACAGCATAACTGGAACGCCGGAATATTACCCGGAATGCGCTCCATGCGTTAGAAAAGCCGTAATCCCAGACTGTTTGCAGGGCGTGTTTGAGATGTCGCATGCGGACGAAGTTTTGCGAAAGACTGACGGCGGAATTTGCCCTACGTTACAGGCACGAATGGGGACGGGCGGTAATCAAGTACCCGTTACGTTTTGTATCGCCGGGAATATTATTGATCGAAGCGACACAGCAGGAGCAAACGGCGCAGGTGTAAAAGAAGAATGCTCATATACCTTAAATACGGTTGACCGCCATGCGGTGGCGTGCTGCGTCGATTGCAGAAGTCTAAACTGCACTCGCGAATTATACCACACATTGCAGTCTAAAAATGGAGGAGGCTGGTCGCTGAATTACATAGGCTGTCTGTTATTCCGCATGGTCGCCCGGAGATTAACCCCGCGAGAATGCGAGCGGCTTCAAGGCTTCCCAGACGACTGGACAAGATATGATACACAGGGTAGAGAAATTAAGGACAGCCCCAGATACCGAGCATTAGGAAACAGTATTGCTGTGCCGTGCGCGGTGCGAGTGTTTCGGGGCATTGCTAAGCAGAATTCACAATCGAAAGGAGCGTGATCAATTTTCTTTGCTGCTGTAATTCAGCCGGAGAACCCCGCCCGAACATTCAGCTTGTAATCAACAGCTCCAAGTATATGCGGGATTTCATCGGCGAGTATCCGCCGGATTTCAAGATCAGCGCAAAGTGCTGCGACTGCTGCAAGAAGAATGTTGCGCACGCCGTTCAGAAAGATTTCGACATGATAATCACCGGCGAGCGCCGCGACGAGGGCGGCATGAGGTCGGTTCCCCGCAAGGACTGCACGACGATGTGCTTCACGGAAACCAGCTCCGGACAGTACCGCCTGCGCCCGCTGTACTACGTCAGCGACGCGGACAAGGCTTGGTACAAGGAAAAGTACGGCGTGCGGTATTCCGACGCATACGAGGTCTACGGGCTGACCCGGACAGGCTGCTGCGGTTGCCCGATTTCCTACAAGGCAGTCGCCGACCTGGAGAAAATCAAGCCGTATGAGCCGAACGTCGTCAAGGCAGCATGGAATATCTTCGGGGACAGCTACAGATACCGCGATCAGTACAACGAATACAAGAAGAAACGTATGGAAGCTGAGAAAAACGGCGGACAGATGTCTTTTGATGATATGGAGGACAAATCATGATCTATTTCACAGACGCCGGCGAGAAATCTCCGGAGGAGCGCGAGAAGATACTCCAGGACATTCTTGAAACGATAAAGGAGAAGTAACATGAACGAATACAGAATACAGACCATGAAGCTGCTGAATTTCTGCGGAATTCAGTCGCTTGAGATAAAGCCGGACGGCGCTGATCTCTCGGTATACGGTGACAACGCAACCGGAAAGAGCACCATCGCGAATGCATTCTCGTGGCTGTTCACCGGAAAGAACGCCGCGGGAACTGCGGATTTCGACCCCGCGCCGCTGGACAGCTCCAACGCAAAGATACATAACCTCGAAACCTCCGTCACGGTGAGTTTCACGAACGGCACGGAGTACCGTCGCGTACTGACCGAGGTCTGGACGAAGAAGCGCGGCGAAGTAACCGCACAGCTCACAGGGACGAAAACATCATATTACAAGGACGATGTGCCGCTGAAAGAAAAGGAATTCACCGCCGAAATCGACGCGCTTTTTGGTGGAGCGGAGCAGTTCCGCATGCTGACGGCGGTCGGGTATTTCCCGGCGGTCATGGACTGGAAAGCGCGCCGGAAGCTGCTGCTGGATATGTGCGGAGATGTTCGTGACGAGGACGTAATCGCTTCCACACCGGAGATCTCCGAGCTGCCAGGAATGCTGGACGGTCACACGGTGGACGATTACCTGAAAGTAGCGAAGCCCCGCAAAACCACGCTGAAAAAGGAACTGGACACAATTCCGGCGCGCATCACCGAGAACGAGAACGCAGCTTCCGGAGCGCTTACATCAGAAGAAATGTCCGCCGCTGAAGCCGAAATTTCCGCGCTGGAACAGCAGGAAAAGGACATCGCCGCGAAAATATCCGCCTACAATACAGCGACTGCCGCTGACGAGTGCCGGAACGCTCTCCGGCAGGAACTTGAACGCCGTCGCACGGAATATCTCAGTAACTATAATAGGCAGGTCGGCGAGTATAACACACGGCTCTCTGAAAGGATAGAACAGCGTGATGAACTGTTTTCCAAGAGATCGCCGCTGCTGGTGAAGATGTCCAGCCTGCCGCGCCAGATTGAAGAAATGAGAAAGCAGCGGAATAAGCTGCAGGCGGAATGTGCCGAGATTCGCGCCCGCGAATACACAGGCGGCGATACATGCCCCTGCTGCGGTCAGAAGCTCCCGCCTGAACAGATTGAAAAAGCCGTTGCCGAGTTTAATCTGCGCAAATCCGAAGAGCTTTCGGCGATAACTGCGAAAGCAAAAACGACCTGCCACAAGGATATGATCGCCGCGCTTGAAACGGAGCTTGAAAATATCACTCCACAGGTGAATGACCTCAACTGGAGATGTGACCTCGTCGAGGAAGAACTCGAAGCCCTCCGGAACAGCAAGCCGGTCAGCGCTTTTGAATCCACCGCCGAATACGCCGAACTCAACGCGCAGATAGCGGCAATAAAGGACGACGGCGAAATCCAGATACCTGCCGACCTGCTGAACAGCCAGACGGACATCGCGGACAGGCTCTCAGCAGCCAAGGAGAAGCTTTACAAGGCTCGGGCTGCTCAGGATATCCGCAAGAGAATCGCGGAGCTTGAAGCCCAGCAGAAGTCCCTCGCGGCTGAATACGCGCAGTGCGAAAAGGGCGAATATCTCTGCGAGCAGTTTATTCGTGCTAAGGTGTCCCTGCTGGACGAGCGCATAAACTCCCGCTTCGAAACGCTGAAATTCAAGCTTTTCCACGAACAGCAGAACGGCGGCTTGCAGGAGATATGCAAGGTTCTCATTCCCTGCGAAAGCGGGCTGGTGGAATACGAAAAAGCGAATAGCGCCGCACGTATCAACGCCGGAATCGAGATAGTGAACGTGCTCGGCGACTACTTCGGAGTAGCGCTCCCGGTGTTCTGCGACAATGCTGAAAGCGTGACAGCGCTCACGCCTTCGGGCGGTCAGGCGATACGGCTGATCGTCTCGGAGGCGGACAAGACTCTGAGGTTCGAAGCATGAAGCAGGAAGTTGAAGTATTCACGGTACAGGCGGCGCGGTGTCTGCGCTGCGGCGGTATTCTGCTTTCGGAATACGGATTGAAGCACGGAATGGGGCACGTCTGCAAGGCTAAGTACGAAGCCGAGCACGCGGCTCCTGACCCAAACCAGATAACATTTTTTGAGGAGGATAAAAATCATGGGAAATCAGTTAGCAGCCATTAAGCAGGAAGTTTTCGATGTGGTGGAAAACAAGGTGCGCGGATATGTGAACCGCGGAGAACTGGTTCTTCCGGCAGGATATTCCGCCGAGAACGCGATGAAGTTTGCGTGGCTCAAAATGCAGAGTAAGCCTGCGACTTATGAGAATTGCACCAAAACAAGCATTATCAACGCGCTTCTGTCAATGCTCTATCAGGGACTGAACCCCGACAAAAATCAGTGCTATTTCATTCCCTACGGCAACGAACTTACTTTACAGCGGTCGTATTTCGGCTCGATGAAGCTTGCGAAAATGGTCGACCCGTCCATCACCGATATCTGCTACGATGTCGTTTACAATGACGATATTTTCGAGATTGAGAAGCGGCGCGGTCATACCATTATCGCAACGCACCGCCAGAAGCTGGAGAATATCGACAAGAACAGGATAAAGGCGGCGTACTGCTCCATATTCCGTGGGGATACTGAGGATACCACCGTCATGACATTTGACGAGATAAAATCAGCGTGGAGCAGGTCGAAGATGAATCCCATAGACGAGCGCGGCAACGTCAAGCCGAACAGCACTCACGGTCAGCACACAAAGGATATGGCAATAAAGACGGTCGTAAACCGCGCCTGCAAATACATCATCAACAGTTCTGACGACAGCAGCCTGCTGGCTCAGGCAGTAAGCAGGACGTACGACGACACCCAGACCCGTGCGGATATCGTTGAGGAGGAGATCCAGCAGAACGCATTCAGCACCGATATCGATATTCCCGACGAACCGGCTCCCGAGCCTGTTCCGGAAGCACCCGCTCCGGTTCCGGCTGACGATGACGAGGACTTTTGATGGATATCAAGGTTTTAGGCAGCTCCAGCAAGGGCAACTGTTACATAGTTTCTGACGGCGTGACAAGGCTCCTGCTGGACTGCGGGGTACCGATAAAGCGGATACTTTCAGGGATAGATTTCAAGCCGGGGAGCATTGCCGGGTGTCTGGTGACGCACTCCCACGGCGATCATGTGAAATCCGCGCGGGAACTTATGTTCCGCGGAATAACGGTATACGCAAGCGCCGGGTGCATAGGCGCGGCGAATATCAGCGGCGCTGTTCCGGTGAAGTCCATGAAGATGATCACGCTGGGGACGTTCCGGGTGCTTCCGTTCGATACTCAGCACGACGCCCCGGAACCGCTGGGATTTCTGCTGAAAAGCACGGTCACGGACGAAAAGCTGCTGTACTTCACGGATACTTACTATCTGAAATATAAATTCACCGGAATAACGCATATCCTCTGCGAAGCCAACTACGACCCGGAAATCCTGCGTCGGCGCGTAGCTTCCGGCGAGGTGCCGGGAATGCTCGCAGACCGCGTTATCTCCTCGCACATGAGTATCGGGCACCTGGAGGATTTCCTTCAGGCGTGCGATCTCTCAAAGCTGCGGAAAATCTGGCTGTGCCATCTTTCAGACGGCAACAGCAATGCAGCGGAATTCCGCAGAAGAATACAGCGGCTGACCGGCGTAGAAGTGGAAGTCTGCTGATTTGCAGTAATTTGCAGTTCAACATTATTAATAATTAATCTGGAGGTTATCACCATGATAAAGACAAAAGTAAGACTTACATTCACAGACGAAATTCTCGGAACATCTTCCGGAAACCCCGAGCTGCACCGCGAATTCATCGCGAGCAAGGCACCGGACGCCCAGAAGATGGAGGAAGAAGTCGCAGCGCTCGGCGTTGACGCAGTCGAGGAAAAGAGCATGACCGTGTTCCCGAGGTTAGCCGACGGAACTCCGTTCCTTTACGATTACCAGATACGCGGCTTCTTCAAGGAGATCTGCGGTGCTATGAAAGCGATTTCCGGCACGAAGTCCAGCAAAATCAAGGCGCATAAGAAGAAAATCGACAACACGATTTTTGTTGAGCCGCGCGAAATTCCTCTTGATCTGCACGGAATGAAAATGGCGAACTGCCAGCGCCCTCTGAGGGCTTCCACAGCGCAGGGCGAGCGTATTGCCCTAGCGAACAGCGAGGTTTGCCCCGAGGGAACAAGCTGTGAATTCGAGGTACTCTGCATGGTGGACGAGGACGCCGCAATGCTCCGTGAATGGCTGGAGTACGGCAAATACAAAGGTATCGGGCAGTGGCGCAATTCCGGCAAGGGTCGTTTCACGTTCGAGATAATCGACTGAGCGGAGGCACGGTAAGACGTCGTATCTCACAGCAGTGGCAAGGCAATGCTAAGTGGAGTATAGCAACGTAGAGCAGTGGCGAAGAGTAGCCATTCACCGCACAGCGACGGCACGGCAGGTCTTTGAACAGCTTAGCACAGAATAGCTAGGGCTAAGTTCAGTAGAGCTTTGGGCAGCAGCGGCAAAGCATCGAAGAGCAACCACACGCAATGGAATGGCGCGGATTAGATTTGTGAAGTACGGCAAAGGCAAAGTAAAGCACGGTGCCGCGCCACTCAGCAGCGGCGAGGGAACGATTAGCAGTGCGATGGCAGGGCATGGTTCTGCCATGCAGGGCTCAGGTAAAGCAATTTGTTGCGGAGCAATGCCCGGCAACGCAAAGGAATTGCACAGCGTCGAGAAGCTTAGTACAGATAAGCACTGAGCAAAGGCAAAGCAATGTTGTGAGCAGTTCCGCAAAGGAACAGCAAGGCAAGGCAAAGCAAGGGCACAGTTTTTCAATCATCACAATCATCAGGAGGTAAGAATGTTTAACAAAGTGATAATGATGGGGCGCATATGTTCCGGCCCGGAACTGAAAACTACCCCGAACGGCGTGAATGTCTGCACATTCCGCATAGCGGTCGAGCGCAGATTCCAGCAGAAGGGCGAGGAACGCAAGACAGATTTCTTCAATGTGGTCGCGTGGCGTTCCACCGGAGAGCTTGTCAACAGGTACTTCGGCAAGGGCAAAATGATCCTGGTCGAGGGCGAAATGCAGACCAGGCAGTACACGGATAAATCCGGAAATCAGTCCACCTGGTATGAGATCGCAGCGGAACGCGTAAGCTTCACGGGCGAGAAATCCAGCGGGAATTCAAGCGGGCAGGCGGCAGCGCCTGCTCCGTCCGCACCTGCTCCACAGCAGGCTCCCGCGGCCGATTTCGCGAATGCTGCTACGGACGATTATCCGTTTTAAACCAAGGAGAAAAAGATGGCTCGACCGATAAAGCCCGGTTTGGAGTACTTTTCTTTGGACGTGGATATTTTTGAGGACGACAAGATCTTCGACCTCCAGAATGAATATGGTCCCTTGGGTGAAGTGATTTATCTGCGCCTGCTGTGTCTTATCTACAAGAACGGTTATTATTACCGCTTCGATAGTCTGGATAAGCTCGCAGGGCTGCTGATCAAGTCCATCGGGAACAGATGGGCAAGGGACAAGAAGGCAGTAAAAGACGTTATCCTTTATTGTGCTAAGTGTAATCTCTTTTCATCAGAGCTTATGCAGAATAACGTGATAACCTCTCGAAGTATTCAGTTGCGATACCTGAAAGCAAAAGAACGTAACCTGCCAAAAATCGAAGAATACAGCCTTCTTGAAAAAAGTGCTCAGGGAGGTTTAAAAAGTGCGTCCGAAACTCCGGTTAATGTTGCAGAAACCCCGGTTATTGCAACAGAAACCCCGGTTAATGTATGCAATAATCCCACAAAGGAAAGTAAAGAAAATAAAAGTAAAGGAAAGGAAAGCAGGACGGCTGCGCCGCCTTCCCCTTCCCCCACCCGCGAACAGCTTGTCCGTAAATACGGAGAACGCGCCGTAAGCCAGTACGAGCAGAAATACCAGTCCTGGCAGCAGCGCAAGGGAATATCCGGAGGTATCTCCTACGCGAGAATAGCCGAATGGCTCATCGCGGACGGAGTTCCGGAGCAGAACAGCAGCATAGATCAGGAAGATATCCTGCGTGAATTGCAGGAGCAGTATTCGGAGGAGGGATAGAATGCAGATAGAATTCACGGTCCCGGGAGAACCGTTCGGAAAGCAGCGTCCCAGGCACAGCAGAGTTTCCGGCACTACATACACGCCCAGGGAAACCAAACTTCATGAACAGCTTATCCAACGGGCATATCGGGAAGCTGGAGGGTACAAGTTCCCTGAGGGTTCGCAGCTGCGCATTACGATTTTCTCGGTGATGGGCATTCCGAAGAGCACGCCGAAATACAAGCGTGCAGATATGCTCATCGCTAATATCCGTCCCACCAAGAAACCGGACTGGGACAACATAGGCAAGCTCGTCTGCGACGCGCTGAACGGCATTGCTTACGGCGATGATAAGTGCATTTGCAGTGCTTGCGTTATCAAGCTTTACGGCGAAGAACCGCAAACGTACGTCAGATTGGAGGATATCAATGCGTGAGATACTTTTCCGCGGGAAGCGGATAGACAGCGGCGAGTGGGTCGAAGGTTATTATGTTCCAATGGGCGAGTACCACTACATACTTACAGGGCGACTTGAACTGGTTCCATATCTCGGCTTTGAATATTTTCTTGTCAATTCAGACACCGTCGGTCGGTTCACCGGGCTGACGGACAAGAATGGCGTGAAGATCTTCGTGGGGGATATCGTTAAGTACAACGGCGATCCCGGACATGTCGAGTTCGACAAGGAAAACGCCGAATTCCTTATTTTCTTCAAAACATGGAGTGCAGGATTTGATAGCATTTATTGCGATAGGAATGCAGAAGTTATCGGCAACATCTACGACAACCCGGAACTGCTGGAGGTGAGCGGGAATGAATGAGCGAAGAAAACTTACTGCTGCCGAACGCCAGCAGATCTATGAGAAATTCGGCGGTCGCTGTGCTTACTGTGGCTGCGAGATCACTATCAAGGATATGCAGGTTTCGACGATATCATCTATATATTCTGGGAGGATCCGGACGAGTATGGAGAAATCACCGGGAAAGTGTTCACGTGCTGCAATGAGGGCGGTATTACGCTGGACGAGTGCTTTCGTCGTGCGCTCGGGTGTGGTTATGCTTACGGCAATTTAATGGTTATTAAAGAGTCACCATTGGATGGCGCTATATACCGATACGGCAATCACGGTGAGAGTTGGGAAAAGGTCGGCGAAATTTGCGGATATGCATAAAGTTGGGGGCGATGATTGTGAACAACATCAAAGATGAAATGTCCATCTGCGACGCAGAGATACGGAAGGCTCGTGAGGAAATCATAAGGCTCACAGAGCGCAGGGTTCTGTTTGATGACCGAAAAACAATGCTATACGGACTGCTCCAGACACTGGACAGAGGAGATAAGGAGGACACAAAATGACTAACGTAAAATTAAAAGAAATTAAAGAGCGCCTGCTCACAGAGAACAACAAACGGCGTCGCATGGAGCAGGAACAAGCCAATGCTTGTGCGAATTATTATGAGCGCGGCGTAAATGACGCGCTTACAGCGGTATCGTTTGCGCGTCCTGAGCAGCAGGCTCAACCCGCTTCGGAGACGCGCACGAACCTTGACCGCATACGCGCCATGAGTGCGGAGGAGATTGCAAATTGGGTGAATAGGAAACTGGAATGCTGTTCTTGCCCGATAAGCGATAACCAGTATAGCTGTGAAACAACGAATTGCGCAAAAACGTTTATAAAATGGCTCAACAGCCCTGTAAAGGAGGACGCGGAATGAGTGAATACATAGAAAAATCATCTCTGTTGCAGAGTTTGAAATCAAGCGGTATCGCGAGTGATTTTGCCATGTATAAAATCAGCAATTTCCCCACTGCCGATGTTGTGCCGGTGGTGCATGGCGAGTGGGTTTACGACGAGTTCGACATTCCACATTGCTCGGAATGCGGACATGAAGTAATGCCCAATTTAATATCACCGTTTTGCCCGAACTGCGGCGCAAAGATGGACGGCGAGGAGCTGCAGAACAATGAGTAACGTAGAGATAGCGTTCGCTCGAAAGGACGAAGAAGCACCAGAAGAAATGGTGAAGCAGCTTCCGAACTGCCCTGTATGCGGAGCAAAGGCGTATCTTCACGGTGATACCGTTGACGGTTTTTGGTTTGGGTGGTCTATCGGCTGTCCGAGATATTGCCTTAACGATGGGATACACGGGCATGACCTGAACACGCCGCGAAAAGAATATCTCGCGGAATACGGATTTTCTACAAAAGAGGAAGCAATCGATTGGTGGAACAGGAGGATTACCAATGTCTGAAATCAAGTTGAAGCCCTGCCCGTTCTGCGGTGGCGAAGTAATTATGATGCGCTTGGAAAGCCTGGAAACTGGCTTCGTGAGCTATTATGTTTCACACAGTGAAATATTTAATTGCGCATTCAAAATCAGGCAGCAGAGCGCAAGCGGGACTATGCAGGAAGCCGCTAACAAATGGAACAGGAGGGCTGATACCAATGACCCGTGAAGAACTGGAACAGATATACTACCTTCACCGTGAACTGCGAATGTGGGAGCAAGAGCTTGAACGTCTCCGCTGCCGTTCACTGGTGAGGTCGCCGCTGCCGAACACCGGGAACAGCTCCGGAACGTCGGATAAGGTCGGGGAGCTTGCCGAAAGGCGCGTAGATCTGGAGCGCCGCATAGAACTCAAGCGCGAGGAGATACAGCAGCGCCGCGATGAAGCGATAGCGTTTATCTACGATATTCCCGACAGCCTGACCCGGCAGATAGTGTACTACCGCTGCGTGAGCCTGTTCGGCTGGACGCGCGTTGCCTATGAGGTCGGGGGGAATAATTCACCGGACGGGGTACGCAAAATTTACAGCAGGTTTATGGAGAAAATGTAAGTTGTCCGTTTTGTCCGGTTTACCTGTGGTATACTGGTATTATCGCAGAGCGCTCAGAAATGGGCGCTCTTTTCTTTAGGGGGGCATGACCATGAAGCACTACTGCCAGAGATGCCACAAGATACACGAGGGCCGCTGCCCGCGTCCTTGCATATCCCGGGAACCTGTCCAGGCGGCAGACAAATTCCGGAACACTCAAATCTGGCGCAGAAAGTCAGTTGCAATACTCGACCGGGATTATCACTGCTGCCGTGTGTGCTATGCTGCTGGTGAGGTATGTACGTCTGGCTTATCGGTTCACCACATTACGCCGCTCGTCGAAGATTTCGACAGGCGCCTTGACGACAACAATCTCATCACGCTGTGCAGATATCATCATGAACAGGCAGAGCGAGGAACCATCAAAGCCGCTGACCTCAAAAGGCTGGCTTGCGAAAGTTTTCAACCGTAGAAGAGCGATTTTTCCCAACGAACGGCAGTTTTCAACATTTCGTGGGGCAAGTTTTCAACAATCCCCCCAGGGGGCGCCAAAAGGTCGAGGTTCGGCGTGACATCGACAGCCACCCACCATAAACAAAACATTCCCGATATAATTTTTGAGCCTGAGGAGGTGCAGAAATGCCCAGAGGAAGCAAATCGGTCGCCGCGACAACCGGACACCGCACAAAAGCCGAAAAGGAAGCCCGACAGCAGGCCGAGCAGGATATGCTTTCCGGCAAGAAGGGATTCGAGCGCGCGAACGTCAAGAACGACCCGGTGGCGCATGCTGAATTCAAGAGAGTGTCGGCGCTGATGAAGGCTGTGGGAAAAGACGACGCACTGTATTTTGCGATAGTCAACCGCTATTGCGAGCTGTTCTCAGAGGTGGACAGGTGCCAGCGGGAAACGGAGCGGCTCCATCAGCTTATGGACAAGCTGGAGCGGCGCTTTGACGCCGGAGAAACAGAGGACGACGCAGCATTCATGAAGCAGTACACCGCGCTTCTGGCGCAGGTCAACAAGCTGGACGATAAAGTCATGCAGAAGCGCAAGATGATGCTCGACCTCGAAAAAGAAAACGGCATGACAGTTGCGGCGGCGCTCCGGGCTATCCCGAAGGGCAACGCCGAGAAGAAAGAAAATCCGCTGGCGGCTATTTTAGGGGGTAACTGAATGAAGGAACTTAATGCGGCTATAATACACCTCAAAGATGTGACAAGCCTAAATTTCAACGTAGACGGCAATATTGTTTTTCGGCAGGTAGGTGAATTCCTGCATGTTGACAATGATGGGAAAACACTCGCCACTGTCGCAACATCCGAGATAAGCTATATCGAATATTTTTATTCCGAAGCGAAAAGCGAGTGACTTTCAATGCGTAAAAGCCGCAGAGCCTTTGCCTGCGGCTGTCTTTATGCGCGGGACTTTACTCCTTTCTCCCGCGCTTTTCGGGAATGCAGCTCAACGGTCGAGCGCCCGCCTTATAAGCGGGTGACAGCAGGTTCAACTCCTGCCGTTCCCACCAGTTTCCGCAGTAACGGAAGCATGTACCTCTAACCGCAGCCTGCTTTGCCATTGACGGGCTGCGGCTTGATTTCCCGCGCGTGTGCACTGCATACGCGATTTTTTATAGCTGACACCGGGAGGAGGTGATAGAATGCAGCTTGAAATACGGGGTAACGCCCTGCATATCAGCGGGTACGTCAACGCCGTCGAGCGCGAGAGCCGTCGGCTTCCGGCGCGAATGTGCGGGAAAGCCAGGTCGGATTTCACTGAGAAGATAAGCGCCGGCGCTTTCGGGCGTGCACTGGAACGCGCTCCGGAAATACGGCTGATGTACAACCATTCCCGGGACATCGGCAGTACTGCTGACGGTTCGCTGAAGCTTTCGGAGGACAACATCGGGCTGAAAGCCGAAGCCGTTATTACTGACAGCGAGGTGATTTCAGCGGCTAAGCGCGGAGAACTTCGCGGCTGGTCGTTCGGGTTCACGAACGCAAAGGACCGCTGGGAGGATATTTCCGACGGCTTACAGCGCCGCACACTGGACGACTTCGAACTCAGGGAGGTTTCGGTGCTGTCGGTAACTCCGGCGTACATCGGGACGTCTGTGGAGCTTCGCGGGGAGGATATTTCGGAAACGGAAACGCGCTCCGCTGACGACCCGGGCAAGGCGCCCGAAACACACGACAACACGGCAAAAACAGATAAGGCAAGGCACGAATTAGAGCTTCTTTCCATGCTCTGACGCGCCTTTTTTATTTTACAGGAGGTTAATATGCACGATTTAAAGAAACTGCTTGAACAGCGCTCCGAGCACATCGAAAAGATGAACGGACTGCTTGCCAAGCTGGACGAGGGCGAGGAGACCCGCGCTTTCACTGACGAGGAACTCACAGAGTTCAACAAGGAAAAGGCGCAGGTCGAGAGCCTGACTGCCACCATCAACGCTATCCAGGAGCAACGTTCCGCTGAGGGTTTCAAGCCTGCGGGCGGCTCTGACGATACTGCAAAGGAGCGTGCGGAAGCAGAAACACGCTCTTTTGAAAAGTTCCTGCGCTCCTTTGGTTCTGAAAAGATGGAGACCCGTTCAGACGTCAACTGGACTACCACCGCTAACGGCGCAATGATGCCTGTTACCATCGGGAACAGAATCATCGACAAGGTAAAGGAGATATCCCCGCTGTTCAGCCTTGCTACTCATTACAACATTGGCGGCACGCTGAGCATTCCGTACTATGATGAAAGCACCAGCGCAATTACCGTTGCGTATGCGGAGGAATTCAACGAACTTGAGGCTTCTGCAGGTCAGTTCAAGAGCATTTCCCTCAAGGGCTTCCTTGTAGGCGCGCTGTCCAAGATATCCAGAAGCCTTATTAATAACGTCAACTTCCCTATAGTCGACTACGTTGTTAATAAAATCGCAGAAAGCTACGCACTGTGGATAGACAAGGAACTTATCAAGGGCACCTCTGACAAAATTGAGGGACTTTCCGGTATCACTCAGGTGGTCACAACTGCGGCTTCCACCGTTATCACCGCTGATGAGCTTATCGACGCGCAGGATACCGTCCCCGATGTATTCCAGCCGAACTGCGTATGGATCATGAGCAAGGCGGCGCGCACTGCTATCCGCAAGCTCAAGGACGGCGAGGGCAACTATCTGCTCAACAAGGACGCCACTACCAAGTGGGGGTATACCTTATTCGGGCGTCCGGTATATATTTCCGACGCCATGGACAGCATTGCGGCAGGGAAAATCCCTATCGTATATGGCGACCCCTCTGGTCTGGCAGTAAAGATTTCCGAGGGCTTCTCGCTCCAGCTGCTTCTCGAAAAGTACGCTACTCAGCACGCCGTCGGCGCTGTTGCCTGGATGGAACTTGACGCGAAAGTCGAGAACGCACAGAAGCTTGTTGCTATCAAGATGAAGACTGTGTAAGGAGGTACAAACATGAGAGTAACAGCAGTCAAGGAATTTTCGGGCTCCCTCAACGGGAAGCCCTTTAGCATGCATGCGGGCGAGACCCGCGAGGTCGAGGATTGCGAAACTATCCAGGAGCTTCTTCATATCACCTATCTTATGGTGGATATTACACCCGCACCGCAGGCAGAGCCGGAAAGCGCAGATACCGCTGAGGAAGCTCCTGCTGCTCCTGACGAAATCACCGATACCCCTGACGAGGTGAAGCTGAATGAAGATAAGCGAGGTAAGTCTAAGCGTAATTAAGGCGCACTGCGGTGTTTCCGGGAACGACAGCGATGAACTCCTCAAGGTTTAC